>Ga0163144_10027123_pt1 | contig 11103 bp, 8 predicted proteins | sample OliLak19BULKMAT1_FD_123175 | JGI IMG/M metagenome (GOLD analysis project Ga0163144, IMG submission 123175) | Freshwater microbial mat bacterial communities from Lake Vanda, McMurdo Dry Valleys, Antarctica - Oligotrophic Lake LV.19.BULKMAT1 | ecosystem: Environmental > Aquatic > Freshwater > Lake... | reverse complement strand
CATGATAAAGGTAAAGAAAGCATGGCATTTGCATTTCTTTGGAGAAGTAATCACAGCCCGAAATGAGAAGTGGTCTAGCCACATAAGTTATTGGTATGACAAGAGATATTACACATCTCACGTGTATAGCATTCCTGAGAAGTACAGATACAAAACAGAAGTATTTATCAGAGTGAGCAGTAAGGAACCAGAGATATGGGAATTTGAGGCAGGGGACTAAGGAGAGGATGGGATTTTTTAAAAAAATAAAATAAAATTCATTTGCAAATCAATGTCGTTCGGTTAAAAGAATATTCATTAGCATTCTCGCGAAAAGCGAGACTGCTAACTCAGGTCGCCGTCACTTCTCGTCTCGCGACTGACATTTCCTTTCGCCTCTGGCCAAAATAAAGTATTTAGCCAAAAATATTTCAACTATGACAATGCTAATTTTTCTAATTTGCTTATGCTGAAAGGCTATCGATAGCTATCTGGATGAAGATTATTATACTTAGTGGGATTCTTAAAAAAAACGAACATGCGTGAGGTTGAGAAATATGTCACTATCCAGAGGCGAATCGACGGCGAACTTTGGGTAAAATTCCCTTCGGTTACTCTACTCAATGATTTTGTAGTCATATTATGAAAATCATCGTATTTCATATATAAACGACATTGATTGACCGTTCAGAAATTTAAATTCTGTAAATGAAATATAGTTATAGCGAATTCATAAAAAAATGAGAATATAGCCAGAACTTTAGGCCTCCCAATAAACATTTTACTGTAATTTGATTAAGAAACAAGACGTATATAACCCTATCCATTATATTTGCCTCAATAAAGGAACATTTTGTATAGAATAACTCTTTTTGTATTTCTCACTTTTATTACTCTAAAGTCTTTCTCCCAAATTATGCTTGGAAGAACACAGGGTAATTATTCTGGTATTTCAGGGGTTCATTACAATCCAGCATTTTTGGCTGATTCAAAGTATAAGTATTTCATCAATATTTTTGCAAACAATAATTATGCTCAAAATAACTATATAAACCTTGAAACACCCTATAAACAAATGCGCGTATTGCGAGGCAAAGTTGATAGCATGTTTTTAGACACCAATAATATACCAATTTTTAATAGCAGTATGCTGGTTCAAAATCCTAATGGAAAGCGCAAGTATATCTATTCTGCAAATGAAGTGGTTGGACCCTCCTTTATGATGAATCTAAAAGATAAAAGTGGTTTTGCAATTTCATTGCGGGTAAGAGTAACAGCGCATATGGCCAATTTTGATAACGCCATTATGAACTTTTTTTTTCTGAGTGGATTTGATACCGCTTCAAACAATTTTTTTGCAGGAAAAGATAATCAGAAATATTCAAGTAGAACAGGTTCGAGATTCAAAGCCGGATTGGGCGCGAATGCTTTTAGACAATTAACGGGAACCTATTCACGGGTTTTGATAGAGAATGATAAGCATTTTTTAACAGGCGGAATTTCCTTAAGTCATCTATCAGGACTCGGGGCAGCTTTCGTGAGATTAAACAATTTTGATTATAGGCAACCTGCCGAAGACAGTGTTGTTATTAAAAACGTTGACATGGAATACGGCTACGTTAATCCATCGTTTTTTACCCGTGATCCTCAACCGAGCCTTTTCAACTATTATCATGGTGAAAGACTTGGTGGCGGTGTTTCATTGGATGTTGGTTTTCGCTATGAAAAGCGCATCAAAAAAGAAAATTACTACTACAAAATGGACAAAGAAACCCATGAAGACAGAAGTATGACCAAGTATATTTACCGCTTAGGTGTTTCCCTGGTTGATTGGGGCTCAATAAAATACAACAATCCCAAATACACGCTTCATGTGAAATTAAAAGGTGATGCCGAAGTGCCTCTTAAATGGGGCAGTATCAATGGCGGTAACCAATTTGAGGATGCCGCTGAACTCGATTCTTTTATTTCGACACTTTTTCCAATTCGTGATTCAAGCACAAGTTTTAAAGCCACTTTACCCACCGCATTGAACTTTAATGCAGATTTTAATTTGGGTCACCATTTCTTTATTGGAGGAAATTATACTCAAAATGTGCGCCTGCAAAGTAAAGAGGGAGTCAAAGTAAGAAACGTTTTGTTTCTTTCACCACGTTATGAAACTGAAAATTTTGAAGGGTCACTGTCGCTGTTATTTGGCAATTTTTATCACAAAGTGCAAGTCGGATTTTTCCTGAGAGGTGGACCAGTATTTATTGGTTCCGATAATATAGGCAGCCTGCTGAATACCAAGTCAACCAATGGTTTGAGTTTATATGTCGGTTTTTCAGTTCCTATTCTTTACAAAAGATTAAAAGATATGGATGAAGACTTGATTTCTGACAAGTTGGATAAATGCCCAAATGAAAAAGGCAGCGCCAAGGCGAAAGGTTGTCCTGATTTGGACAATGACGGGGTTGCAGATTTTGAAGATGAATGTCCAAAAATACCTGGTAAAAAGTCGAGCAAAGGCTGTCCAGACGAAGACAATGACAGGGTATGGAACAAGGCAGATAAATGCCCAACAAAAGCAGGCAAGAAGGAAAATGCTGGTTGTCCCGACACCGATGGTGATGGTATCTTTGATCACAAGGACCAATGTCCTGAAGCCGCCGGTCCTAAAAGCAATGGGGGTTGCCCTGTTAAAGTAGAGGTTAAAAAACCAGAGCCTAAAAAAGAGGAAATGGATTTCAAGAAATACTATTACTATCCGGTTATAGGTGCCTTTGGCGTAAAGGAAAATGCTGAAAAGTTCTCAAAATCCTTTACCCTAAAAACGGGTGTAAAAACCAATTTGATATTTAATAAAGATAAAAAGCTGTATTACATTACCACAGGCAAACTCGAAAACAGAGAAGCCGCAGAAGCAGCTATTCAAAAGCTAAACTTACCAGAAATCAATGCTATGGTGAATGGCAAGGTGTGGATGTATCCTGAGTTGAGATAGAAAATTCTTGCTTATCCTAAATACAGAATGTTGAATGAATTTTTGACCGTTCCACAAATATTTGTAATACTAAATCAGAAAGAATCAATGAGTTTGGTCTGAGCTATTTTCACTCGTTTTCTTTCTTCGATTTTGACCTTCCAGTATCATTCAGACTTTTACTAAGCATCCATTCAATCTGTCCGTTGATGCTTCTAAATTCATCTGCCGCCCACTTTTCGATTGCTTTCATGGTTTCTGAATCAATCCTTAGGGCGAAGGATTTTTTATCGGCCATTATTTAGTGATTAAGAGTGCCTGTATTAACCACCGGAGTAACTTCGTTGTCTCCGCAAAGAACCACTAGTAGGTTACAAACCATTGCTGCCTTTTTTTCCTCATCTAAATCAATAATGTTTTTTGAAGATAATAAATTCAAGGCACTCTCTACCATACCCACAGCACCTTCTACTATTTTATGGCGGGCGGCAACTATTGCTGATGCTTGTTGTCTTCTGAGCATAGAGTGTGCAATTTCAGGAGCATAAGCTAAATAGCCAATGCGCGATTCAATCACATCCAGTCCGGCTATATGCAATCTTTCCATGATTTCGTGTTCAAGGGATTTGTTTACATCATCAAAATTTGTACTCAAAGTAATGGTGGCTTTTTCATCTTCAAAATGATCATAAGGAAATGAACCAGCCAGTTTTCTTACAGCGGAATCGGTTTGTATTTTTACAAAAGATTCATAATTATCCACTTCAAAAGTAGCTTTAAAAGTATCACTCACACGCCATACTAAGATTACGCTAATTAAAATAGGATTTCCCATTTTGTCATTCACCTTAATTAATTCACTTTCAAAATTTCTGGCTCTCAGTGAGATAGGTGTTCTTTTGTAAAATGGATTAACCCAATAAAATCCATTTTGATTTACACTCCCTTTGTATTCGCCAAAAAGTACAAGTACTTTTGATTCATTAGGACTGATAACAAGAAGCCCAGCGGAAATGATAAGAAATAAGGGTATTAACAGGATTGGTAGAACGATAACCTTTATTAAAAATAAAGAGACAATTGCAGCGAGCAATACGAACAAAATAAAAAGTGCAGAATAACCTTTTAAGGGTTGGATAATTTTTTCAGTTTTCATTTTTGATATTATTTTGATATTAAAATAACACTACAAAGATATTGCTATTTTTAATACTAGATGATCCTTTAATCTAATATTTTATTTGATTTATCTGAACTAAAGGGCAATTGTTCTGCTGTACTAATCCAAACAGGTGATTCGTTAAGTCATGTAATTCGATATAAAATTATTGAAAAACAATAAATAAACTTTGTTTAGCAATAAAAACGGCATATATTTGTCGTACTAAAAAATTGAGTATTATGAACAGATCGTATCATTTATTAATAAACTGGATGTATTGGATTTTTAGAATTGGTTTCGTTCTTCATGTCTTGTTTTTTATTGTCCATTTGTTTCCTGTAAACCATAAATATGGCTATGGAGGATGGATTCAACATAAAGACAGTCATTGGCAATTAACAACATACGGCAGAATTGGATTGGTTGGTAGCTCAGAAACAGCACCTAATATTCTTGAAAAAGATACCGTTGGCAAAAAAACAAAAGTGTTACTTTATCATTCAGCCATTGCAGGATTTTATTATTCAGATATGAAGAAAGCATTTAATGATAAGGCACTCCTTGTCATCGTTTTAGAAGTCCTTTATGATTTATTATGGCTTCTTTTGACTTACAGGCTGATGAAAATATTCTCTAATTTAAAGAAGAATTTATTTTTTGAAATAAGTGTAATAACTCATTTACGCATCATTGCAATGTTTATAGCCTTTGCTCCACTCATCAAGAGTCTTCATAATTATTTGTTTAATAAAGTCATGGATTTAAATATAGAAATCCAAGGTAACTATATCTTTTATGAATACACCACTGAAATTTTGAAGCAAGCGTTTCTCGGTTTCATTCCTGCCATTCTTTTAATTATTGTTGCCGAGATATTTAAACATGGTTTCACTTTAAAACAAGAAAACGACTTAACCATCTAAAGCCATGCCTATTATTGTAAACCTTGATGTGATGATGGCCAAAAGGAAAATGAGCCTCAATGAATTGTCAGAAAAAGTTGATATTACACTATCCAATCTTTCAATACTTAAAACAGGAAAAGCAAAAGCCATTAGGTTTAGCACCTTGGAAGCGATTTGCAAAGCATTGGATTGTCAGCCAGCTGATATTTTGGAGTATATGTAAAACTCTCTTTCATTTTATTGCTATCTATTTCTATCGGCTTAAGCCAACGGCCATAGATAGCAATGAAATGGATAGAATGTTATTTTTAATTTCTTAAAATTTAGCAGTCAACCCACCTGTTATCAAGGTGTTTTGATTAGAAATGTCATTTCCAAGGTTATAAACTTTATCTGGCGATTGAAAGTATCTTGCTTCCATCCTTAAAAGCACCGAAGGTGTTATTGCCATATTATATCCAATAGAAAAACTGGCTGTTTTAAATCCGTTTACCCCGGTTACTGGGGTTACCATTACACTGTTTGGGTCATTAAAATACTCTGCTCTTGCAACAATTGAATGTTTATCACTGAAATTATATTTAGCGGTTCCATTAATTTGCCACCAGACATTGTCAGTTTCATTATGCGTCATGCTATCATGACGCTGCTGGTTTCCAATATAAGAGGAGAAGGTGTAATTGAATTTTCCTGGTTTGTAAATAGCATAAAAATCAAGAAATGTCCGCGTTCTGTTTTGGGGTGAACTGACAGATTCCTCATATCCATAGTAAGTATTAAGATTAAGTGTTAATTTGTCTGTAGGCTTATATTCAAGCTGGCCTGTAAAGGCCAAATGCCTATTATTGTCTTCAATAATCTGCCAACCATTGAGAAGAAATAAGTAGGTTGTAAATTTTTTTCCAACTGGCAAACTTAAACGGGCAGCAGTTTGGTAGTACGGAGAATTTTCGGCAGCAAATGTGCGGGTAAGTGTTGGATGATCAAACGATATAGCCGATTCATTTGTAAAGGGCGAACTCATGACGCCAACATCAAGCCATATCTTCCTTTTACTGAATAATTTCACACCTACATTCGCTTCTACAAGATTTCTGAGGGTGGCCAGTTCAGAGGCATAATTACTGTTCATATAGGTTCCAAAGCCAGGCGTAAATGTTGCTCTTGCTCTATTTGATGCATATTTTAAACTGATATATGCAAGATTAATATTAAATTCATTGTGCCTGTTTTGTGAAACAAAATAGGGCATCGTTGCATCGGTTGGGTCTGCAAAATCATAGCTGAAATAAGCATCTACGTATCCCTCCATTGTAATTTTAGTGGTAGAATCTTCATTGGGCGAAAAGGAAACAAACTGAGAAAAAGAGTTTGAATAAATGAGTAGAAACAGTATGGTGAATAATTGTGATAGTTTCATTTTTTATAAATTCTGATTTTTTTTAGAGGAGGATTTTGATAATTTATAACTGCAACAAATAAATAAAACAAAAGCCAGCATTTCAAAAATTGGTAAACAAATAAAATATACTTTTCGGTGTATTCATTCAATCAATATTTCAAGACCTCAGCAGCATTATCTGCTATAATTTTTCTGCCTCTGTAATTATAATGTTCAGTAGTCCAGTTTTGATCAATATAATCTTTCCCTGCAACGCCTTCTAAATTATCTATAACTATAACGCCATTTCGTTTATAATAATTAACTAAAAAGCTTCTGTTGTATTTCATTAAATCTACCAACGGTTTACCCACTAAGCTGTCGGCATATTGCGTGTTTTCTGCCAAAAGATTAAAGATAAGATTTATCTTTTTGGCTCGGCATTCCATCACAATTTCATCCAAATCCTTCACTCTTGGATTGTCGGAATCAACAGCAAATGCATAAGCTTTAACGTAATGGTCGGCTAAGCTTCGTTTGGGCATATCTTCGGTACCATCAGCTAAAGGGAATTTAGTTGCTTCGCACCAAGTTTTTATGGTAGGGTATGGAAATTTAAGGGAACCAGCTTTAATTGTATCATTGGTCCATTGTTTCCACATTCTGAAATCTCTTTCGTGGGGCGAAACATTGTCATAATCATTCAAAGCGGCTCGCAGATGTATCCACACTGGAGCTTGGTCGCTATAGTAAAGCGCCTGTTTTTGCAATGCTGTTTCAAGCTCAGAATGAATACAAGCCTGATCGAGGGTTCTTAGATTGAGCGTAACGATGATGGTTTTAACCCTGCTTCCTTCCGGAATGCGTTTAATTAAGGGCAGGTAAATGCCAGCATGGTAAGCTTGGTGACTCACATCGCCAACAACTTTATTTGGTATTTGCGCTGCAATAAGTCCACTGATACTGGTAGTTATCATATCGTTTACAGGGTCGTAACTCATATTGCTCGATTCTCCAAAATAGATTATATCGCAAGAATCACTTAGTCTTAAAAGTTTATTTAGTTCCGGACCTTCCTTTGTCAACTCCTTTTCCCAAAAATATCGGGTAAATACAGAATTTAAACTATAAGCAATGACTGCTATGGCAATAAGTCGGATGGCTATTTTCTTTAATTCCATTTCTTAAAATTGAAAATAAACAAAAGGATGTTTAACAGTTCCCGAAAACATAAAAATACAAGCCAATAATAGTGAGTAAACCAACCAACGAATCAAGATATTTTTAGTTCCTAAAAATTTGTCTATGCGCTTATTATAGAGGCTGATATCTGCAAGAATAAAAACGATAAGAACGAACCAAACCCACATTTCAATGTGCAGATTACCGGTTCCTTTGGGTTTGATAGCTGCTTTAAAAACCGTTTTGGCATGTTCAAAATTATTTGCTCTAAAAAAGACCCAGGCTATATTTACAAGTATAAAAGTTTTTATTCCTCCAATGAAACGAATTAGTCCAATTTTTGAACCCGAAAAATTGATATAAGACCTTGTAAAATGTTCAGCAAGATAGGTAATACCATGAATAGCACCCCAAGCAATAAAGGTATAATTAGCACCATGCCAAAATCCACTTACTAAAAATACAATAAGAATATTGAAAGCCCAACGGGGAATACCTACTTTGTTTCCGCCTAACGGAATATAGAGGTAATCCTTGAACCAACTTGTGAGGGAGATATGCCAGCGTTTCCAAAATTCGCTTACAGAAGCTGATAAATATGGGGTTCTAAAATTGTCAATCAAGTGTATTCCTAACCAAATGGAAGCGCCTTGTGCTATAAGGGAATAACCTGAAAAATCCGCATAGATTTGTATGCCAAACATCAGCATGCCCAACAAAACTGAACCGCCTGCATAATCTTCCGGTTTGGTAAACACTAAATCAGCGTAATTTCCGGCATTGTCTGCAATACACATTTTAAGGAAAAATCCAAATAACATAAGTCTAAAACCATCGGCAAAATTTTTATAGAGCGGTTTATGAAAGGTAAAAATCTGTGTGGAAAGATGATGAAACCTTTCGATTGGACCTGCAACCAAGGGTGGAAAGTAAGCAACAAAGGCGGCATAACGTGGCAAACTCGTTTCGGCTTTTTGCCTTCCATAATATACATCAAAGGTGTAGCTTAGGGATTGAAAAGTGTAGAATGAAATACCAACAGGAATAGAAAAATAAACAGCATTTAAAATCATTCCGTTCACAGGGTGCGAGGCCCTGTATATATTGGCCATCATTGGGTCAACGCTTTCCAGAAAAAGGGAGAGATACTTAAAAACAAAGAGCAATCCAATATTGAAACATAGGCTTGCTGCTAGAAACGCTTTTTTGCTGAACTGACTTTCTGATTGCGAAATTTTTAGGGCGAAGTAAAAGTCAAAAGTGGTAGAAAGAACCAATAAAACGAGAAACTGCGGTTGAAGAAAACCATAAAAAACATAACCTGCTACCAATAGAAAAAGCCATCTTACTTTGAATGGAAGGAAGTAGTATATGAATACTACCAGTGGTAAAAAGATGAAAAATGGGAGGGAATTAAATAACAAGGATATTTATAGATTGGATGTTGAGTTTAAGGTGCTATTTAATTTACTTTTTTATTGAAGGTGCAAATAAATAGAAAAGCCCCGGTAAATCAATACCGGGACTTAAAAACTAAACAATATGAAAAAAAATCAACGATATTTACATGAGCCTGTATTTAAAAGGCAGGGTATAGGCAACTCTAGCTGGACGACCATTTTGTTTTCCAGGTTTCCAACGGGGCATATTTTCAACGACTCTTCTTGATTCTCGTTCAAAACCATATCCTTTTTCAGTGCAGCTTAATATTTTGATATCTGTAACAGTACCGTCCTTTTCAATGACGAACCCAACAAGAACTTTTGCATTGACGCCTGCCTGAAAAGCATCATCAGGATATTGAGTATTTTCGCTTAGATAAACTGGTATTTGATCGTTTCCACCTATAAATTCAGGCATTTCGGAAAGATAAGTATGGACAGTTCTGTCATCGTGTTCAATCACATCATTTTCTTTGCCACCTGGGCCTTTTAAATCAGGAAAAAGATTGATATCGCCATCATTACTGCCGTTTGTGTCACCAACTTTAGCAAGATCCATTTTGTTTAAGTCATCCATCGTTTGGGTATCACTCTCTGATAAATCGGCGTTGTCTTTTATTACACGCCAGGTATTAACCTCTGCAGCCAGATGTTTGCTTGGTTTTTCAACAAGTTGTTCAGGAATAATTGGTTTGTCTTCAGGCACATCCGGCGGAGGAATAATCACAATAGTGGTGTCAGTTAAAATTAAATTCAGTGATTCTTTGGCAAATAATTGATTGATGTTAGGAATCATAAACAAACTTAAAATAATGAAGGAAGCCAAGGCCAAGGCGCGTAATAGCGAAATATTATAGTTTGTTCGGATAAAATAAGCACCATAAGCTTTGTTTCTTTGAGCAAATACCAATTCAATTCGCTCGTAATCGGTTGGGTCGTTCCAGTGGTTTTGATTGAGGATGTTCATAGCTTCGTAGTTGTATATACAAAGTTAGAGCTGTAAATTTTCTCATAATCAATTCGTTAGGCCACTCCTAAATCAGAAATAATCAGTGGTTAAGTCAAATGGAACATTAGAATGAAAGGGCTGTTTTGGCAGATTTTCTTTCTGCTCAAAGAAGAAATATTTTTGTTTTTTTGAAATATTTAACTTGTGTAAATGGTACGAAATGATTTCTTCAATCCAAATCTTACTAGCCAGAGGCCTATTACTATATCACTCACTATACAGAACGACTGCGAAGTTGGGGTGAAATTTTTCAACATTACTCGACCGAATGATTGTGCAGTAATTCTATGAAAATCAACGCTTTTCTCTTAACTAAACTACATTGAATTCTATTCTATCACTACTTCATTAGTCATACGAGTGATTGAAATGACTAAATGATGAGGAAATCCTTCTTATCCCTATCGTTCTGTATATACCATTTTCTAAACTTGTTTCTGTCAATTTCATTCAATTCTTTTTAGCAATTCTCGAATGCAATCTGCAACATCTTTTTGACTAGGAATTGGTCTGTATGCTAAATAAGTTAGTTCTGTTTGATATTTGTCTCAAAGATTGTTTTGCTTTTTCGTTCATTTTATGAATTGAAGTCTTTTTAGGCTTTCATGTCAAGTTTCGAGTGCTTGCACATTGCGAGAATTAAAGCTACAAAACTTTCCATCCAACACGAAGGTGATTTGCTAAATGGGCTTTGACAAATTACGAAACCTAGATTCTGCAATTGTTCTCTGATACAGGTAAGTGCCATATTTACTTTATTAACCCTAACGTCATCTTCGCCTCTTTAATATCAATTTTAGCCCTATGACCATGTTTTTCAAGTAAATATAAAAGATTAGAACCATTCATTAAGGTTATTGGTTTGCACTTTATAAACTCATATAAATCCGCACCATAATCTGCAGTAGTTACTCAAATTCCTTTAGTCGCTCCTTCACTTAGGACAGTTCCATAAAGATCTTGTACTTCGGAAACACCAACTGTATTAGAATATCGTTTGGCTTGGATTGCAATTTTTCCACCTCTAATTGGGTCAGGATCAAATGCTATAGCATCAACTCCTCCGTATCTACTGGCT
>Ga0163144_10027122_pt1 | contig 11103 bp, 9 predicted proteins | sample OliLak19BULKMAT1_FD_123175 | JGI IMG/M metagenome (GOLD analysis project Ga0163144, IMG submission 123175) | Freshwater microbial mat bacterial communities from Lake Vanda, McMurdo Dry Valleys, Antarctica - Oligotrophic Lake LV.19.BULKMAT1 | ecosystem: Environmental > Aquatic > Freshwater > Lake... | reverse complement strand
GGGACCCGTCCCAACCGCAATGTCCCGCCACCTCCGGCGTTCTCCTGCGACGAGGAGAACCCAATGCCCACCCGCGCCGCCCGGCTTTGCGCCTTTGCTCTGACCATCGCCACGCTTGCCCACGCCCAGCCCACGCCCACCGCCGCCAACATTCCTTATGGCGACGGGCACGCTCGGCAGGTGCTCGACGTGTACATCCCCGCGGGTGTCCGACGCCCGATGCCGGTGGTGGTCTGGATCCACGGCGGGGGCTGGCAGGCGGGCGACAAGTCGTCGGCCGCCAATCGTGCGGCCCAGTTGCATCCCGAGGGCTTCGCGGTGGTGGGCATCAACTACCGCTATTCCTCGAACGCGATCTTCCCCGCGCAGATCCACGATGCCAAGGCCGCGATTCGATGGATCCACGCCCGCGGCGGGCAGTACGGGCTGGACCCGCGCCGCATCGGGGTCTGGGGTTCTTCGGCGGGCGGGCATCTGGTCGGGCTGCTGGGCACCTCCGGCGGGGTCGCGGGGGCCGAGGGCACGGTGGGCGTGAATGACTCGTTCTCGAGCGAGGTGGACGCGGTGGCCGATTGGTTCGGTCCGGCGGACTTCTTCGGCGTCGAGGGCTGGCACACGGAGTGCACGCCGATCACCGGAGTGGCGGCGCTGCTGGGCGAGTGCCTGGGCTTGATCCAGCAGAATGCTGGGAATCCCGATCCGTACTGGCAGGGCAAGGCGGCGCTGGCGCTGCTGGCCGGGCCGGTGACGCACGCCTCGTCCGACGACCCACCGTTCCTGATCGCGCACGGGACCGCCGACAACACGGTCTGGCCCGAGCACAGCGACAACCTGCATGAGGCGCTGCTGGCCGCGGGGGCTGAATCGACGATCCGCCGGGTCGTCGGCGCGGGTCACGGCCTGCCACCCACCGAGGTCCAGCCAGTGATCGAGTTCTTCATCGAGCGGCTGGGCCAGAACCCGTGCCCGGGCGACCTCACCCTCTTCGCCATTCCCGGCCAGGCGGGATACGGCGCGCCCGACGGCGCGCTGAACAACGACGACTTTTTCTACTACATCCGCGAGTTCGCGTTCAACAATCGCCTGGTGTGCGACATGACGGGCTCCGCGGTGCCCGGCACCCCGGGGTACGGCATCGCCAATGGCGTGCTCAACAACGACGACTTCTTTTTCTATCTGACGCTGTTCGGCGCCGGCTGCTGATCCGTGCTGGCCACCATGCTCGCGCGATCCCGCGCGGCGCACTGCGACGCCGCAGCGGATCGTCGCTACATCCGGTCGATCGGCAGGAAGTCTTTCTCCTGCCCCGTCGCCCACCGCCTGAACTTGGGCCAGAAGACTTCGCGGAGCAGGATTTTGACGCAGGCGGCGACGGGGATGGCCAGGAGCAGGCCGTAGATCCCGGCCAGCGCGCCCCCGGCGATGGTGGCGAAGAGGATGGAGGGCACGTCCATGTCGGTGCTCTTGCCCTGTATGGAGGGGGTGAGGAAGTAGTCGTCGACGAACTGGCCCAGGTTGTAGACGACGATGGGCGCCAGGATCATCCACCACGCGCTGGTCTGGAACGAGAACCACGGGCTGGGGGCGAGCCACATTGAGATGATGGCGATGGGCACGGTGATGATGCCCAGGTAGGGCACCAGGCAGAGCAGGCCTGTGATGGGGCCCAGCAGAAGCGGGGCCGGGACGCCGATGAGCCAGTAGGCCAGGGTGAAGTAGAGGCTGAGGATGACGCCGATGAGCAGTCGCCCTCGGACGAATCCGGCGATGACGGCGTCCATCTTGCGGAGCATGTCAACGACCACGCCCTTCTTGCGTTCGGGGATGAGCGACTCCCAGAACTCCTGGACCTTGCCCCAGCCGGTGGAGAAGAAGTAGAAGAAGAAGGCGGTGAGGAAGCCCTGGAAGAGGAATACCCCCACGCTGGAAGCGGTGCCGAGCGCGATGCCGACCGCGCCGCGACCCGTGACCAGGGCTTGCTGGCCGATCTCGCTGGTGTGGGTCTGGATCCACTCGGAGACCATGCGGACGACCTCGAACTCGGCGGTTTTGGCGTCGCGAAGGCGCTGGGCGCGGAGCTCGGCGGCGGTGACATCGGCGGCGTCGGCCTGGGCCGCGAACGCGGGGCGCGGGGAGACGATGGGGATGGAGGACGTTGGCTTTGGGGGAAACAGTTGCCACCAGTCGCGGACGGCGGAAGGGTTGGTTGGCGCGGGTGCGGCGTTGGTTGATTCGTCTGGGGAGGGCGGTCTGGCGGGGTCGGCGAGCAGCGCGGGGTCGTCGAGGCGGGCGGCGTCGGCGCGGAGCTCGACGACGTAATCGGCGATGGTGCGCCAGCCGTCGTTGGGCAGGCGTGCCTTGATCTCCTGGACCTTGGCGTCGTTCTGGTAGCTCTCGGAAGCCTGGTTGACCAGGGCGATATTGGTGGAGAGGGATCGGGCGAGCTGGGTGCCCTGGACGGCGGCGAAGCCCAGGCCCACCGTGAGGGGGACGACGACGAGGATGGCGGCGGTGAAGATGATGAGCAGGGTCGCGCCTGGGCGGCTGACCCAGCGGCGTTTGGTGACCTTTTCGACCAGCGGCTCGAAGAGGTAGGCGAGCAGCATGGCGACGAGGATGGGGATGGTGACGATGCGGAGGGCGTAGCCGAACTGGATGAGCAGGACGACGGCGGCGATGAGCAGGACGTCACGGATGGGCTGGATCTGCCAGAGGTGCAGGTACCACCAGTCGGGGCGGGGGGCGGCGGGGCGGGGTTCGTCGGCGTGGGGGCGCGCGGGGTCAACGGGTGGCGGCGGCGCGGGGGGAGTACGCGACGACTGCGGGGGAGTGGAAGCGGACTTGCTTAGACGTCGCCGTTTCGCCACGGTGGGAGGGTACCCGGATCGCGGTCGGGTTGCCCGGGGAGTGGAGGTGGGCTGGCAATGGCGGGAGCGGGCGTGTTGCCCGCGCGATGGGTGTGAGGCATTGTCGATGTCGGCACAGAACGACGAGAACTCGTGGGTGAAGAACTCGACCAGGAGGTCGGAGGTGTTGGGGAGCTTGTCGCGGAGGAGTCTGAGTTGGTGGGATGCGGGCGGGTTGGCGGCATGGGTGTTCCTCTCTCCATCCCCCCATGGCACGGGTTTGTGCGCGCGCTGGCGCCCCATGATCTTGCGGAGCGTGGGTTTGAGGGCTGGTTTTGTCGGGTGGAATTGCTTTGTAACGGCGCGCACGGGAGTGCGCGCTCGCGTTTGTGCGCACGGGGGGCGTCGATGGGGGTGGGGTGGGAGGGCCCACGGTCGGGTCTGTGGGCTTCTGGGCGCGGGCGTGCCCCCTCCGTCGGCGGCGCGGAGCCTGGCCGACACCTCCGCCGCACGCGGGGAGGGGGCGGGGCCTGGGGATTGACCGACCGGCTTGCTCGAAGCAGCACGCACGCCATCGGTCACCGGTTCACGGCGTGGCGCATCAGGAGGGCGTGGTGGAGCGTTGGCGCTGGCGTTTGGTCTTGTGGTGCGACTTTGGGGTGACGTGGAAGGTCACGACCGTGCGGCCCACGCGTTTGTCGCGCTTGCCGGGGATGCCGATCTGCTGGACCACGTCCATGTCGAGTGTGATGTTGAACTCGTGGCCGGCGGCGACCAGGGCGTTGAGGTCTTCCTGGGGCTTGATGCGGTACATGGCGGGCCCCAGGCAGGGGCGGAGGAAGGTGTAGTTGAGGTTTTTGCAGACGACGGTGTACTCACCGCCAGCGACGCCGAAGACGTACATGCCGCCGGCGATCTCGGCGTTGCCCAGGAGGGCGGCGCCGGCCATGGCGTTGTACCAGTTCCGGTTGAAGCGTCGGAAGGGGAGGATGGCGGTAAAGGTGGTGGCGTCGACCCGCTTCATCTGGATGCCGGAGCGGAAGGCGTAGGGCAGCCAGATCATGGAGCAGACGCGGTGCCAGAAGTTGTTGCGGGTTGAGAGGCGGGAGATAAAGGCGTCGATGCGTTCGAGGAAGGAGCGTTTGCGTTTGCGGGGCTTGCCGGGGCGGGAGGGCGCGGAGGAGTCGGTGGGCGGCACGTTGGTGGCGGGCGCGGCGGTCGGGACGGTGATGGGCGACTCGTCGTCGGCGGTGTCCGCGTCGAGTTCATCGATCGCGTCGGCCTCCAGAGGCATGGGGGCCGCGATGTGTGGCGGGGTGTCGGGGGCAATCGCGGCGCGTGCGGCGGGCGTGACGGGCGCGGCGGCGTCGCGGCGTGACGCGGCGGGCGACGGCTGGGTCTCCAGGTCGTGATGCTTGGCGTTGGCGGGCATGGTCCTCACGATCATCATACCCTCGGGGCGGGTCGGTCATTTCCGAGCGGCCCGCGAACAGCGGGTGATCGTGGGGGGCGTGTTGTGAGCGACGCGGGAGCGGGCGAGGTGCGAGTTCGGCTGGCGCGGGACGAGGATTTCGACGCGGTGGCCGCGATCACGAATCACTACATCGTGACGACCGCGATCCATTTCGCGACCCAGACGGTGACGGCGGCGTCGCTGCATGAGTCGATGGGGTTTGAGCCCGCCGGGGTGATTCGCGGCGCCGGGTGGAAGATGGGGCGGTGGTGGGATGTGGCGTTCTGGCAGAAGACGCTGCGGGAGGGGGCGGCGGAGGAGAGGAGGCCCGTGTCGTGGGCGTGGGCGGAGACCAGGCTCCGGGCGTGAGCATGTGCGTTCGGTGCCGGATGGTGAACAGAAAGGCAGAGTACTCACCACCGAGGCACAGGGGGGGCACAGGCGGGCACAGAGGAAGGCAGGGGGAGGGAGCGGGAGTGGCGCGCGGGTTGCGGGCGGGCTTACGCCCGTGGGTCTGTCGGCGGCATGTAGTTGCGCAGGACGTGGACGATGGACTTGACCATGGCGTCGGCCTCGATGTTGACGAGTTGGCCGAGTGTGAGGCGGGCCAGCGTGGTACTTTCGAGGGTGGTGGGGATGAGGGCGACCTCGAAGGTGCCAGCGCGGGAGTTGACGGCCGCCAGGGTGAGGGAGACACCCTCGACGCAGACGCAGCCCTTGGGGATGAACCAGGGCATGAAGTCTGGGGGGGGCGTGAACTCGACGCGCCAGTCGGGGCCGGTCTGGAGGCGGGAGACGCGGGCGACGCCGTCGATGTGGCCTTGGACGATGTGGCCACCCAGGAGGGTGATGGGAGTGGCGGCGTGCTCGAGGTTGAGCGGTGAGCCTGGGGTGAGGGAGCCGAGGGTGGTTTTGGCGAGGGTTTCGTGGACGGCGTCGAAGGCCCAGGCGGTGGGGGAGGCGGAGGCGACGGTGAGGCAAACGCCGTTGACGGCGATGGATTCTCCCGGGGCGGGGCGGTGGTTCCAGCCGGTGGGGTCGAGGATAAGGCGACGCCCGGTGGGGGTGTGGGTGGTGGAGGCGAGGCGTCCGACGTGGTGGACGAGGCCTGTGAACATGGGCGAGTGTACCCGTGAGGGCGGGGTGATCGGGGTGTGGAAGCCATCGGAGGGATGTGGTCGGAGTTGCGGTCTGGCTTGACCGGGGGTGTCGGGGTATGGATACTGAACCCCCCGGTCATGCCGAGGCAGTCGGGGGACGCCCCAGGACCAGTTGAGAGCGCCGTCCATCGGTTGCTCGGAGGCCGACGCGGATGCACAACTCCATGCCCAAGCCCACGTTTGTTGTCGCCGGCGGCCTAATGGCGCTGGGGTTGTTGGCCGGCGGGTGCGAGACCCCCGGGTCGGGGTCGACGGGGGGTTCGGATTCGGGGGGCCCGACGCTGCCCACGACGGCAGTTTCGCACGATGCGTGGGCGAAGCTGGGGTATCGGCTGGATTGGCAGGGGTTTGCGTCGGTGCCGCGGGGCGGGCGTGTCACCCTGTTTGAGGTTGGGCCGGACACGATCGCGGTTCAGGAGAGCGGGAGCCAGGTCTGCCTGATGGAGAAGGGGGACGGTTCGCTGCGATGGACCAACGGGCTGTCGAACCGGCTGACCAAGTTCACGGGTGCGGACATCGTGGGTGACCGTGTGCTGATCACGAGCGGCGGCGAGTTGTTCGGGCTGGATATCGGGACGGGCAACGTGGTGACGCGGCAGGCGTTCCAGCGGGTGGTGAACACGCCGCCGGCGATTTTCGGTGGCGTCGCGGTGTACGGGACGGCTGCCGGCGAGGTCGTGGGTCACATGCTGGGCAACGGCGTGAAGCTGTGGGGGTTCCAGAGCGGCGGGGCGATCGACCGCGGTGCGGTGGATGTGGACGGCGTGGCGGGCATCGTGTCGCAGGCAGGCGATGTGCTGTTCCTGGACCCGCGGTCGGGCGTGCTGTATGGGCGGCAGTCGATGTTCCGCGGGATCGAGAACTCACCGGTGGCCGGCGGCGGGGCGATGTATGTGGCGAGCCTGGACCAGTCGATCTACGCGTTTGAGCCGACGGGGCGGGTGCGGTGGCGGTTCCGGACGGAGCACTCGCTGACGGCCCAGCCGACGTTCCACGATGGCGCGCTGTACTGCGAGATCCCGACGATGGGGCTGGTGTGCCTGGACGCGGCCAGCGGGCAGCAGCGGTGGGCGAGCGGGCAAGCCGAGGGCACGGTGGTGGCGCAGCGCAACGGGATGCTGGTGGTGTTCGCCGGGCGCGAGACGATGCTGGTGGACCCGGCGGATGGGACGATCGTGGCGCGGGAGGCGATCCCCGGCGTGCAGAGGCTGGTGGCGGAGGACTTCGTGGATGGGGCGTTGTACGCGGTGTCGAGCGGGGGATCGGTGTCAAGGTTGATCGCGAGGCGGTAGTCGCGTTCGCCGGGCCGCGGGCGTGCGCACACGAGGTCTCCCGCGTCGGGTCCATGCACGACAGGAATCACCACGGAGGCACCGAGGGAGGCAGGGGAAGACGCGGGATGGTGTGGAGTGCCGCCAGGCGCGGCGTTGAGCGGCTGGTGCCGTTGGTGGTGTGGTGGTGGGAGCACCAGGCGTGCCGGGCCACGCCTGGTGGCACGGCGCGCGTCGGTGGGGACAAACCGAGTTGATCCTTCGCGTGCTGGCGCACGCGGCTGTGAATGAGGATTTCCATGCCCGACCTGGTGCCCGTGCGATCGGCGTTGCTGTCGGTGTCGGACAAGGCCGGCGTGGTGGAGTTTGCGCGGGGGTTGGCGTCGTTTGGGGTGAGGCTGATCTCGACGGGTGGGACGGCCAAGGTGCTGGCGGAGGCGGGGTTGAGGGTGACGCCGATCGAGGAGGTCACGGGCTTTCCGGAGATGATGGACGGGCGGGTCAAGACGCTGCACCCGAAGGTGCATGGCGGGCTGCTGGGGCTTCGCGATGCGCACGGGGAGGTGATGAGGAGGCACGGGATCGAGGCCATCGATCTTGTGTGCATCAACCTGTACCCGTTTGAGGCGACGATCGCGCGCCCGGGCGTGAGCGAGCACGACGCGATCGAGAACATCGACATCGGCGGGCCTTCGATGATCCGGTCGGCGAGCAAGAACTTCGAGTGGGTGGCGGCGGTGACGTCGGCGGGGCAGTACGCAAACGTGCTGGCGGCGATGCGGGCGGGAAACGGCGCGACGCCCCGGGGGCTGCGGGCGGAACTGGCGCGGGAGGCGTTCGCGGCGACGGCGGCCTACGACGCGGCCATCGCGGGGTATATGGGGCGGGCGATCGCGCCGGGGGGGCCAGGGACGAGTGGCGCGACGGCGGGGCGAGCGCCGGGCGCGGCGGTGGGCGCGGCGGGCACCGGGAGCGCGGGCACGGCTCCGGTCGGTGCTGAACTTCCCGAGAGCCTGACGATCTCGCTTCGGCGGACGGGGGTCCTCTCGTACGGCGAGAACCCGCATCAGAGGGCGGGTGTGTATGTGGACGAAGCGGCGTCGGGCGGGTCGGCCAGCGTGCTGCGGGCGACCAAGCACCACGGGAAGAACCTGTCCTACAACAACCTGAATGACGCGGCGGCCGCGCTGGGGCTGGCGATGACGCTGGGTGGTCTGGACGCTGGCTCGCGGGCCGGGGCGGCGGTGGTGAAGCACACGAATCCGTGCGGGGCGGCGTGGGCGGAGTCGGTGTTTGGGGCGGTGGTGGGGGCGATGCTGGGCGACCCGCTGGCGGCGTATGGCGGGATTCTGGCGGTGTCGAGAGAGGTGGATGACGCGACGGCGAAGTGGCTGACGGAGCGGGAGGTGTTTCTGGAGGTGATCCTCGCGCCGTCGTTCTCTCGGGGTGCGCTGGAGCGGCTCGGGGCGCGGTGGAAGAACGTGCGCCTGCTGGCGGTGGGAGGGTCGGAGGGCGGGGCGGCGGGGCGTGGGTTGCAGATCAGGGTGTTGCCGGGGGGCGCGCTGGTGCAGACGGTTGATGCGTTGTCGGACGCCAGCGGGTGGACGCACGCGGCCGGTCCCGCGCCGACGGAGCACACGCTGAGGATCGCGGCGGCGCTCGAGCCGATCGCGCGAGCGCTGTCGAGCAACGCGATCGCGATCGGCGGGACGGACCCCCAGACCCCGGCGACAATCCGCTTGTTCGGCGCGGGCGCGGGACAGATGGACCGGGTGGCGGCGTGCCGGTTGGCGGTGGAGAAGGCCGGGGTGCTCGCGCGGGGGGCGATCGCGTTCTCCGACGCGTTCTTCCCGTTCGCGGATGGGGCGGGGATCCTGATGGAAGCGGGGGTGACCACGATCGTGCATCCGGGCGGTTCGAAGCGGGATGGCGAGACGTTTGACCTGTGCAACCAGCGGGGTGTGACGTGCCTGACGACGGGGGTTCGGCACTTCAGGCATTGATCGGGCACAGTGGCGCGCGTGGGGGCGGGGTGGCCTGCTTGCTGCTCCGCGCAGGCACGCTGGAACAGCCGAGCGTCACCGCGTTGCGAGAAGAGTCTCGATCGCCAAGGCCATCGGTCCTTCGGCCCGGGCCACGCGCAGTCGATCCGGGTCGCGCACCACCGCCAGCCCGAGCGCGGCGACCTCGAGCACCGCGCCGATCGAGGCCGAGCCCAGCGTGCCGGCCAGGTCGGTCTGGCGTGTCACCAGCACGCGGCGGGTTCCATCGGGCAGCGTAAGCGCGATGTCCTGAACCCCCGCCTCGGCCAGCGCGCCCGCGAGCGCGACGCACTGCCGCCAGAGCCATGTCTGGCCGGTGCCGGCTGTCACGGACGCGGGTCCGACGGCTTTGCCTCGGCCCGCTCGGCTCCTTGGATTTCGGCCTGATCCTGGCCGTCGCAGACCTGGCGCATCGCGAGGTAGAGGCGTGTGCAGGCGGTGAAGAAGAGGCTGATGGCGTAGCCGCCGATGAGCAGGGCGGGCAGGTGGCTCCAGAGGCGGATGAGCCAGCGGGCGATGGCGGTGGTGGTGGGCAGGTCGCGGGCGGCGCCGTCGGCGGTGGGGGGCATGGCGCCGGTGAACGCGGCCTGTCGCTCGGGCGAGATCCACGCCCGGGACTGCTCGACCGCGAGCGACCAGCCACCGCCGAGCAGGGCGGTGGCCAATCCCACGGCGAGCGCGACCACGAGGGCGGTGATCGCGAGGTAGACCGCCAGCCGCAGAGGGCGGGCGATGGCGTAGGCGACGCTGCGCTGCACGGCGTCGAAGGCGTCGGAATCCTCAACCATGCGGGCGGGGACGACCAGGGGGCCGGCGAAGGCGAGCGCGAGGAGCAGGGCGATGACGCCCACGCCGAGCACGCCCTGGATCGGGAAGACCAGGGCGCCCATCACGTCGAGGACCGGCAGTCCCAGACCGAGCCAGCCGAGCGATCGCATGAGGATGAGGAGCAGCCAGAGCGCCAGCAACGGGACGCCCAGAGCGGCCAGTGTGGAGGGGGCGCGGGCCAGGGACCAGCCGAGCATGAGCGGGGCGGAGGGGCGGAGGTCGGTCGCGGATTCGACGGCGACCGAGCGGGCGATGGCCGCGCCGAAGACGATGGTGAGCGCGAGCATGATGGGCAGGAGGATGGGCGTGCTGACGGGGAAGGTCTGGAGGAGTGTGAGGGTGGAGTCGATGAGCGCGGCCCGGATCGCGCCGGGGGTGCGAGTGAGGTCCGCTTGGATGAGCGTGGTCCCGACGCCCGACCATGCGGCGGCCTGGGATTCGCTCAGGGCCGCGATGAACGGGGGCTTGGCTGACCAGATGGAGGACAGGCTGCCGACCAGGCCGACGAGCAGGGCGGCCAGCACGCCCAGGATCAGGCGGGAGGGCCACAGAGCGGCGGCGGGGGACCGCAGCAGGCGGGGCCAGATCAACTGGCCTTCGAGGTCGCGCAGGAGGATGAGGGGGGGTAGGAGGATCGGGCGGGTGGGAGGTCGGGCTGCCTCGCGCGATTGCGCGTCGTCAACCCCGGTCGCGTCGGACGTGGTGTCGCTCACGGGGCGATGCTACGGCTTTGGGGGCGGGAGTGCCAGCCACCACGGGAAGGCGGCGGGAGGTTCCACAACCGCCCGGAGGCGGAGCCACGTCGGTCGGGGCTCTGGGCGGCCTCGGGGCTGGTTGCCCCGATGGGGCCGCAAACGCTGCGGACGGGTCGTCGATGCGGGACCGGTTGGAACCCCCAACCCCCCTCGGTCGAGCGTTCCGGGTGCCCGTGCCGCAGGCCCGAGTTCTGCACCACCACAAATTCTGCAACCTGTGCGCTTGACACGCGAACAGAAGTGTGTAGTCTCATACCGTCGTGGAAGGTCTTCGGACGTTCCCCGGCACCGCGAGTTGGTCGGCCCTGGACCATATGCAGTCAATGCCCTCATCGGCGGCCTTCGGTCGCCACGATCTTTGAGGGGTCACCCGACTCGCCAACATCTTGGCCCCGGCCCAGCAGGGACCGGCTTGGACAGGGACGCAGTGCTTCGAGCGCTCGCCCGTCAAGAGTCGAGCGCGGCTTTCGGCCTCGCACTATTCCACAAGCCAGTTCCGCCTCTCGGCCCGGATGGGTTCTGGATCCACCGCCCGGTCCACGCACGGCTCGCCGTGCGTTGACCAGCGTTCAAGGGTTCCGCAGCCCGCACCGGTATGCCGAGCGACATGGACGGGATGAAGTCGGGCAGCCTGCCATCGGCATGGTTCTCGCTCACGGATATGGCTTTGGCCATCCTCGTGGCGATGGCCGCGCCCACTGGCAATCTTCCCAGAAGCTTGATCGACCGCCGGATCCGCAGTTGGATC
>Ga0163144_10027121_pt1 | contig 11104 bp, 8 predicted proteins | sample OliLak19BULKMAT1_FD_123175 | JGI IMG/M metagenome (GOLD analysis project Ga0163144, IMG submission 123175) | Freshwater microbial mat bacterial communities from Lake Vanda, McMurdo Dry Valleys, Antarctica - Oligotrophic Lake LV.19.BULKMAT1 | ecosystem: Environmental > Aquatic > Freshwater > Lake... | reverse complement strand
TTTTCGTCGCCAAGTTCATCGTTATAGGCCAGCGGCTCCAGGAAGAAGGCCACATCCATCGCCCGGCACTCAGCGCCAATCCGTTCGATGAATGCGTGCTTGATCTCATTGATCGCTGCACTATCGTCCGGGTTATAATACAGCAGAATTTTGATTCCATGCGCGCCGATCTCAACAAGGCGGCGCACGCTCCATTCCGAGAGCAGATCGGGCAGGCGGCCCTTCACGCTCACATCATAGCCGGTTTTTTCGTACGAAACCAGCACACCGGTTCCTGGCGCACGCTGCCGGATAGCCTCCAGGCCATATTCTGGATCCATCAGAATCGCCGAGGCATGCTTTGTCAGAATTCGTGTTACTGATGTCTTGAAGATGCTCAGATCTTCGGCGGTGGCTGTGCCATTCTCGCCGCGTGATTTGGCGATCGACTTCTGAAGCGACCCACGCTGATCGGCGGCGGCGGCGGCAATCACACCATTACTAGCAGCAGTGGCATTGATGCAGTTGAACTTCCCACGGGTTATGGCAACTTTCGCCATATCAATTCCCCCTTATACATAGTGGAGCAGAACAAGCCAAACGCTACGATACTACCACATATTTAGATGCTCATTACTCCGTAAAGTACGCTCTTGGTTATTTCAGGTTTGATGATCCCTCACCCCCAGCCCCTCTCCCATTGGGAGAGGGGCTGGGGGTGAGGGAGAGAATGCTAGAAAACATAGTTTACGGAGTGCAAACGATGGACGTACGTGGGCAAACCAGCGGCCTCTAGCACCGATAACGAATCCACTCTGTGTCAAAGCTGAAAGCTGACGGCTGACGGCTGAACGCTTCCTTTACCGATTGCCAAACAGGCTAAAGGCACTGAGCGTCATCACGACTGCAAGCACCAACCCAGCCAGGACCTGCAATGGCGAATGATTACGGGTGCGCACGCGCGCCCAGCCAACCGCCAGCGCGATGATCCACAGCACCGCGCCAAGTGTCGGAGCAATGATCGCACCAATTGTTGCTAGGGTTCCGATTGCGGTTCCGTGCATACTAATCTTCCAGACCAGATTAACCAATCCACACACCAACCCCAGGCCAAGCGTACAGATCGCCATGGCCCGATAAACAGGCGGTGCATTCAGGCTATTCAGCACCACAATCGAGGCCAGCACCGACAGCGATCCAACCAGATAGAGTTCGTTGCGCTCGTGTCGCACCGAAACATCAGCATCGCGGTACTCACCCGTATGGCGTCGGTACAGATACAACAGCGAGGTCGGAACCATTTGCACCAGGAGCGTCAGCAATACCCAACCAGAACCCTGTGCAAACGGCTCGGGCTGCACATAGGCAATCAGCAAATAGGCGGCGACCGTCACCAATGGTGGGCTAAATATCAGCGACAGCCAGCGTGCCAACGCAAGGCTGGGTCCATCAATGGCCTCAGTGGCAAGTTCATCGGAGGCAAGATCGCGTTGTTGTGCCATTATTGTCGGTTATGCTCCTCAGGCAGCGCTGCGGCCAAGCTCACGATAGAGTGCCAATACCTGGCTAGCCGCATGACTCCACGTAAATGCGTGTGCCCGCTCGGGGCCACCCGCACGCAGACGTTCTCGTAATGCTTCATCGCCCACGATCCGTTCGAGTCCTGCGGCGATCGACGAAACATCCTCAGCGCGCACCAATACAGCCAGATCACCAACAACTTCTGGCAGACTCGAATTATCTGCCGTCAGCACTGGTATACCACAGGCCATGGCCTCAAGCGCTGGAAACCCAAACCCCTCATAGATCGAGGGATAGACAAACGCCCATGCACGATTATACAACGATGGTAGGGCCTTGTCATGCACATAGTCGAGCACTCGAACATGCTGCGTAAGCCCCAGCTGCTCAACCGCCTGAAAGAATTCATCATACATCCAGCCCTTGCGCCCGGCGATCACCAATGGTAGGTTGCCGATCTGCTGGCGAACGTGGGCATAGGCTTCCAATAAACGCGGCAGATTCTTACGCGGCTCGATCGTACTCACAAACAACAGATATCGTTCTGGCAATTTCATCGTTTGCCAGAATGGCTCACTCTCGGTCAGTTCCATTGGGCGAAACTGTGGGCCAACACCAGGGTACACCACCGTGACCCGTTGGGGATCAACATGCATCAACTGCTCAAGATCGCGCTTGGTCGCCATGGAATCGGCCAGGATTGCATTGGCACGCTTGACTCCACGTGGCACGGCACCATTGAGGTAGCGGGCCACACTTGGCAACGCACATTCGGGATGGACAATATATGACAGATCATGAACCGTGACAATCACTGGCACTGGTGTTGCGACTGGTGGCGGAACAAAATCGGTGGCGTGCAGCAGATCGATCCGCCCGGTAAACAGTTCAATTGGCAGCGGGATACGCAAACGATGCCAGATCTGGGCCAGGCGGCGGGGCGGGAGTGGAATAGGAATCAGGCGCACATTACGATGCTGTGTGCGAATCGCAGGCAGGCTATCCAACAAGGGGCTGGCTGGATCAAGCCCATAGGCAGCATAGAACAACCGATACTCGTGTTCTGGCCCTTGTTCAATAACGGATCGGATCAGTTCCCGTGTGTAGCGCCCAATTCCTGCCCCCTGCCAGACAGCGGCAGTATAATCGATCGCAATACGCATGTTATTTACGCTTCGAGAACAGATACAGAATAAACCCAAATACCACAATGCTCCAGTAATTGATAATCCGATCAAGAAAGGTGACGGCTAGGGCAAGTTCCTGGCTGGTTTGGGCAACCCGAATCAGCACCGCAGTAATCGAGCCTTCCACAATTCCCAGGCCAGCTGGTGTGAACGGGATGGCGGTGAGCAGTGAGGATGCGAGTGCAACAAAAATAATCATCGGCAGAGTCAGAACCAAGCCCTCATGGCTGAGCGCCTCAATCACAAAGAACAGCCGAAAGCCTTCCAACAACCAGACCCCGCCGGTCAACAGGATCAGCAATGGCAGAATACCAGGCCGGAACGAGCGTAGCGCTGCGTCCTCAAATGGCTCATAGCCGCGCAGCAATTGCTTTGGTACCAAGCGACGGATGTAGGGGCTCAGCCAGCGCATGCTCGCCAGGCCAGCCACAATGATCAGCACCAACACCAGCCCTGCGCCAAAGATGATATTCGTTTCCGGCGGGAGCTGGGTGCCAAACACAAACCAGCCCGAAATCACCAGGAAGGTAAACAGACCTAGCATATCGAGCAGGCGCTCAGCAAAGATCGTCCCAAATGTCGATGAGAAGGAGACTTTTCCATTATGCTTGAGCAAATAGCCGCGATATGCATCGCCAAGTTTGGCTGGAACGATACAATTTGCGAACCAGGAAAGATACATATATTCCATGAGTGCTGGCATGGAGGCCCAACTCTTACGGCCATCCTGGATTGGCACGCCAGCATTCTCCAACAGAATCCGCCAGCGAAATGCCCGCAATGGGAATGTCGTATAGAAGACGACCAGGCCAAGGATCAGCAACTTCCAATCAGAATTGGCCATGTAGCCCAGAGTCTTCTGGAGATTGATATCGAAGCCGCGAAAAACAAACAGGATAATCGCAATCGCCAGCGCAAATGAGATCAGGGTGCGTGGGTTACGCAGTGATTTCGTCAATGAGAAGCCCTGACGCTCAACATCACGCTGCTCTGGCGTTTCGGGATGCTCTTCTTCCGATTGTTCAGGTCGTACCATATCCGGCGTATCTTTCATCATGATCGGTGGATTTCCTATTGATGATGCGACAAAACATCTGCCTGATACCATTCCCAGAAGCGCGCCAGGCCTGCTTCAATGCTGGTGTGCGGTTCCCAACCAAGTAAGCGGCCAGCCTTCTCCACAGCAGCATACGTAATTGGCGGATCGGCTGATGGCAACGGTTTCGACTCGATGATCGCCTTTTGGCCTGTGACTCGTTCCAATGCCGCAATAAAATCAACAAGTTGGACGGGGCTTGAATTGCCAAGGTTGAAGATTTCATATGGCAGATCACAATCCAGTGCGGCCACAACCCCAGCAACAATATCATCAACAAATGTCCAATCGCGGAACACCCCTTGGCCGCCATTGAACAGCGTGATCGGCTGATTGGAGAGCAGCGGGGCCATAAACAGCGCAGGTGTCATATCAGGCCGGCCACGTGGGCCATACACGGTAAAGAAGCGCACAACCCGCGTTGGCGTTGCATACTGGCGATGGGCAGTATAGGCGATCAGCTCGGCGGCTTTTTTGGTGGCCGCATAGTACGAGAGTGGCCGATCAGTTGGCGTTTCCTCCGTCCAGGGCGTTGGCGAAAGCCCATACACCGATGAGGTGGAGGCGATCACACAACCCTGCACACCAGTACGCCCAGCGTTCGTCAACACATTCAGCGATCCACGGACATTCACCTCTTCATATAGCTCGGGATGTTCAAGCGAATAGCGTGGGTTGGCCATGGCTGCCAGATGAACAACCTTCTCGGGCTTATAGCGCTCAAACACATCCTGGATCGCAGCAGTATCACGAACATCGGCCTGGACAAGTGTGTAGCCGGGGTGCTTGCAGGCTGATTCGATATTCCGACGCTTGCGATCAGGGCTATAGTAATCGTTAAAATTATCCAGGCAGATCACCTGCTCACCCCGCCGCAGGAGGAGTTCGCACACATGGCTGCCAATAAATCCGGCCCCGCCGGTCACCAGATAGCGCATCGATTATGTTCCTTCAGGCCAGTATACCAGCGCCATACCAAGACCCCATGCCGTCGCAATCTGGATCGTCATGTGCAGCACATACACATGCTCGAACAGATTGTGCCCAGCCATAGCGGCGATAATACCACATATTCCGATCAGCACAGCCCGCCGCAGGATTCCATGTGTATGGATAAGCCCATGGTATAGTGATCGAACAATTGATCCAAGCAGTATCAGGTAGGCAGCCAGGCCAAACAGCCCTGCTTCTGCGGCAATATGCAGATAATAGTTATGGGCATGTCCACGCGAGGCAAACCATGGCCCAGCCGTAAATTCCTGGTAGGCAGCCGTATAATTGCCTGGCCCAACCCCAAGCAACGGATGGGTCAGAAACATCTTCCATCCAGCCCACAACTGCGCCATACGTTCCACAACGGCAAAATTCGCTGGTGTCACCGTGACGGTACTTGGGTCAAACAATCGCAATGCACCGCTGATACTTTCCAAGCGGATCCCAATCGGCGCTGGGAGGAACTGTGTACCACCCACAATCAGCAGCAGTAACATTCCGGCAATGATCAAGCCAAGGCGCGCACCACGTCCGCCCAATGCAAGCAGCAACCCGAGCAACCCAAAGGCTGCTCCAATCCAGGCTCCGCGTGAAAAGGATGCCGCCAGCGCAGCCAGCAGTATCCCCGTAACAATCCATAATAGTAATGCCAGAGGGACAGCGTTAAAAGCAGAGCTCCCCGCTCTCACGCCGGGGAGCGGGGAGCTCTGCCCCCTTACAAACCCTTTACGCCCCGCTTCACCGCTGGGGGAGGGGTTGGGGAGGCGAGTCACTGCCATCCGACTCACCGCCACAGCCAACGCCAATCCGAGCGGCCAGGCCATATTCAGATAGGCAGCAAACGAGTTCGGCTGGCCAAGCGTTCCATAGGCACGCATATACGGCAGATCGGCAACCATCCGAAACGCACGTGGTCCATCACCTGTTGCAAACTGGATGAGGCCAATCAGTGCATTGGTGAGCGGCCCTGCCAGCAAACACCCCACAACAACCACGAAGTGCCAGGGCCGCCGCAGCGATGTTATTGCAATCAGCCAGGCCAGAAACGCCACACCCCAGCGCCAGAGTTCTTTCAGGCCCTCTACTGGCCCATACACGCTCAGGCTCGTCGAGACCAGCAGGACTGTGAGGAACAGCCCCCAGGCCGCACCTATTCGCCCAAGCCCGAGCTGCCGTTGCGGATGCGCCAGCATGCGCAATGCCCACCCCACAAACGCCAACGGTACTGCGATTTGGGTCAGCGTTAGATCGCCAGGCAAGCGTAGCGCATCCTGTGCTGTCACCGAGAGCACAAGCATGCCCAGGCCGAGCACAGGATGAACGAGCGGCAATGCGCTCAGCACAGCACCAAGCAGCCATTGCCAAGGGATCAGCCCAATCAGCAGCCCGATTGGTATGGCCATCAGGATGGTACGCCATGGCACGACAAATCGTCGTTGGGTGATCATAGACGTGTTCCGTAGTGACACAAGAATGCGGCAGCGAGTGTCGACGGGAATCAGAGGAACATTGGGAAGAATGATCGACGCACTCTAGTTTCGCAGGCTAGCAGATGATCACGCATAGCCGCGTGGCTTCAGCCCGCAGCAGGTTAGCAGGTTAGTTAATACGCACCGCGCCCCGAAAGAACCGCTGGGATCGTCTGGATCAGAATACGCACGTCCATATCCAAGGACCAGTTCTCAGCATAGTAGATATCGAGGCGCACCATCTCATCAAACGATGTATCGCTGCGCCCGAGCACCTGCCATAACCCCGTTAGGCCAGGCGTCACTTCCAGGCGACGGTAATGCCAATGATCATAGCGTGATACCTCATCTGGAACCTGTGGGCGCGGGCCAACCAAGCTCATCTCGCCCATAGCCACATTCCACAGTTGTGGCAGTTCATCCAGGCTTGTACGCCGCAACATGCGCCCCACCCGTGTTGTTCGCGGGTCATCGCGGATCTTGAACAGCCGCCCATCAGCCGCTGTATTCACCAATTCTGCTTTGCGTGTCTCAGCATCGGCGACCATTGTGCGGAATTTGTAGGCAGTGAATGTCTTGCCATGCCGCCCAATGCGCGTCTGCCTGAAGATCACCGGGCCGGGCGAATCGAGCCGGATCGCAATTGCAATTATTCCTGCAATAAGCAACGAGATCGGCAGCGAAATGGCAATCAGCAGCAGATCGAGCAGGCGCTTCAACAGCAGATTCCCGCCCTTCAGCGAGACAGTCTTCAGGCCGATCAATGGAATACCGCTCAATTGATCAACCTGCACCCGATCAAAACTAAGATGGTAGAGATCTGGTGCAACCCGAAACTCAACCCCAGCTGCCCGGCATGCCCCAACCAATTCTGGCAGGCGATGCTGCTCCCAGAATGGCAGCGCCAGAAAGACCTGTTCGATTGGATCGCGGGCCAGGATCTGTTCAAGTTCACGCACCGGCCCCAAGTGGCGGAAGTGTTTACTCGGCATCGATTCGGCAACAGGGGTTTCGTTATCTTCCAGGTAGCCAACCAGATAGTAGCCCAGAAACGGATGGGCAACGATCCCTTCCATCACCGAACGCCCAAGCCCTTTGCCGCCAACCACCAGCACCCGTTCACGGCCAATACCCTGCGCCCAGCGTAATCGTAGCACCCAGATCACAACCGTCCGCCAGATCGTCAGCAGCAGAACAATGGCACCCCAGGCAAATGCAAAAATGAGGCGTGAATAGAATTCGGAGGGCTTATGCAAAAACACCACCACAATCAGGACGGCAATCCCGGTGGTGGTGCTGCTAAGGATGATTCCAGCATAATCCAGAATACTTGCGGAGCGCGGCAGGCGATAGAGGCCCTTCATTGCATACAGCGCCAGGAGCAGCAATAACAGGCCAATGGCATAGGGCGTAAATGCCTCTATCGAAACTAGGTTCTCCGCAGCAACTTCGCGAACAATTGTCTCGAATGGCGGTGGCCAGCGCAACCAGTAGCGCATCCAATAGGCCAGGGCAAATCCAACCAGAATGAACGCTGCATCCAACAGCACCGTCAGCGCTATCGACAGACGATGGCGCTTGGCAGTGCGCGGCACCGGTGTAAGCTGTGGTAGCGTCTCGACTACGACAGCGTCGATCGGTTCTGGCACGTTACTCCTCGTCAGACCAGTTGAGCGCCGCCTTTTCGATATACACCAGATCACCCTCCTGCACACCAGCAGCTCGCAGGGCCGTGTTGATGCCGCTTGCCTCCATCACCCGCTGAACCCGCATCAGCGACTCCTGCTGGGCAAAGTTGGTCATCGAAATCAGGCGCTCAATGCGCTTCCCACGCACCCGCCACCCTTTACGCTCCGACTCGATTGTGAACAGCGTTGGATCAATTGCTGGAACAGGCCAGGTTAGTGTTTCATCGCGCTGTTCACGCTGCAACAATGGCATGTCTGCCAATCGTGCAGCCACCGATTGAACCAATGCATCCACGCCGGAACGAGTTGCAGCCGAAATCTCGAATACATCGCGTGTAGGAAGCTCAATCGCCTTCCGCAATCGCGCAATATTCGCCTGAGATTCTGGCAGATCTGTCTTGTTTAAGGCAACGACCTGTGGCCGTTCTGCCAATTCTGGCCGATACAGGCGCAGTTCTTCATTGATCTGTTTGTAATCATCAACCGGATCACGGCCATCCACCCCTGCCGTATCGACAACATGGATCAACAACCGGGTGCGCTCAACATGGCGCAGGAAATCGAACCCAAGCCCAGCACCGCGATGCGCGCCAGCAATCAGGCCTGGAATATCCGCAGCAACAAACGAGAAATCGCCAACGCCAACAACACCCAAGTTTGGTTGCAGTGTGGTAAATGGGTAGTTGGCAATCTTTGGGCGTGCTGCACTAATCACCGAGATCAGCGTTGACTTTCCGGCATTCGGGAAACCAATCAGGCCAACATCGGCAAGCAGTTTGAGTTCGAGTTCAAGCTCCAGATGCTCGCCTGGTTCGCCCAATTCAGAAAGCCGTGGAATCTGGTAGGTTGCCGTCGCAAAGTGCTTATTGCCCAGGCCGCCTTTACCGCCACGGGCCGCAAGTAGGCGCATCCCTGGCAAGGAGAGATCAATCTCATAGCGCACATCATCAATCGTGGCTCGTACAACCGTTCCAGGCGGAACGCGCACAATCACATCACGGCCATCACTCCCATGACGGCGATTGGTGCCGCCATTACCGCCACGTTCAGCAGCAAATTTGGCCCGTTCCCGAAATGAGAGTAGGGTATTAAGATGCGCATCAGCAAGTAGATAGATATGGCCACCACGGCCACCATCGCCACCATCCGGCCCACCGCGGGGAACATATTTTTCCCGACGAAAGCTGGCTGAACCATCGCCACCATCGCCAGCATCTACCGCAATTGTGGCATTATCGAACAAATCACTTGGCATAAGAATCCACATCCATTATCTGCTCACCGGATCACAAATGCCAGCGTCCGGCACAAGCTCGTCCGCTGGCATTCTAGCAGTACCGGTCGCGGCACCGCGCCGGGGCGCAGCATCGAGACAAACTAAGCCTTTGTCTCAGTCTCCGTCTTTGCTTCTTTCGCAGCAGCAGCAGCAGCGGTTGTCGCATTATCATCGCGCACAGAATTGCGGAATTCCTTAATGCTACCGCCCAATGCGCCTGCAACGCCCCTGATTCGGCTTGCGCCAAACAGCAGAAGAACGATCACAAGAATGATCAGCAGTTCTGGTACACCAAGGTTCATCGTATGTCTCCTTTGTCCTGAACCTGTGCATCTGTACGCTCAGATGGCAGGCTTATTAGTAGCAATCTGTTACAGTTCGATCAAGCATCGATAGTACACGCATTATACCGCAGGCCGTACCTCTGTCAACCGAAGGGCAGGATGAGAGAACTTCCCTAACCCAGCACAAACCGCCGCAATATATCGTATGTTTGCCCAAGGCTGGCAATATCGACCCATTCTTCATCTGAGTGTAGCCCTGCCCCAATTGGCCCAAGGCAGACGGCCGGTATCCCAGCACTGCTATAGAAGCGTGCATCGGTGGCAAAGTGTTCGCGGAAGAAGCCTGCCTGCACACCCGTTACCACTGTGATACGCTGTGCAAGTTGCTGTACCTGTGGATCATTTGGATCGGTGTGAAGCGGGTCCGCTGGCGCACGCCCATCAATATGCGCACCAGGAAACGCCTCGTGCAGCACACGCAGAATCTGCTGCGGATCCTCCTCGGGAACAAAGCGAATATCAAAGGTCAATTTGGCGGCATCTGGCAGGCGATTGCCTGCATCGCCACTGATCAGCTTCGTTGGAGTGACGGTCGTCATCCAGGCTGGTTCATCGAGAGTTGGGTAGAATTGCTCGATCGACGCTAGCCCAGCACCAATCGCCCGAATTGGGTTGCTGCCATCCCATGGCCGCGAACCATGCGATGGGCGGCCTTTGATCGTTACGTCAACCCACATCGCACCCTTATGGGCATAGCAGATCTGTAGATCGGTTGGTTCGGCAACCAAGAAGAACCCACAATTCCAGCCACGCTCCTCCAAGAGCACACGTGTGCCATTCAAGCCACCGATTTCTTCATCGCCAACAAACTGAAACGCCACATCTGGCCGTTCGGGTAGCGCAGCCAAATCACGCATGAGGCGCATCAGCACCGCAGCCGATCCCTTCATATCCTGGGCACCACGGCCATAGATGCGCCCAGCGCTGATTTCGGGATGGAATTGCGCTGGCAGCCCAGGCACCACATCGAGATGGGCATTCAACAGAAAAGCCGGGCTACGGGTTTCGTGGAATGCCACCACAAGGCTCGGCACGCCATTCGATTCGATGCGCTCCAGATGCAATCCAGGGATCGCACGAGCATAGCGCTCAACATAGTCAACTGCAGCGGCAATCTCATCCTGGCGCGTGTCGATCGACTCAAATGCGATCAGGTCACAGGTCAGTGCGGTGATCTCATCGAGCAAAGGGGTACTCATAGGAACCTTCTTTTTATATGGGCGTATGCGATACGCCCCTCCCAACCTTTTGACATCCCGTACGGGCGGTTCGCGTACGCTCCAATTGAAACCGTACCGGCGGTTCGCGTACGCCCCAATTGAAACCGTACCGGCGGTTCGCGTACGCTCCAATTGAAACCGTACCGGCGGTTCGCGTACGCTCCAATTGAAACCGTACCGGCAGTTCGCGTACGCTCCAATTGAAACCGTACCGGCGGTTCGCGTACGCTCCAATTGAAACCGTACCGGCGGTTCGCGTACGCTCCAATTGAAACCGTACCGGCGGTTCGCGTACGCTCCAATTGAAACCGTACCGGCGGTTCGCGAACCG
>Ga0163144_10027120_pt1 | contig 11104 bp, 11 predicted proteins | sample OliLak19BULKMAT1_FD_123175 | JGI IMG/M metagenome (GOLD analysis project Ga0163144, IMG submission 123175) | Freshwater microbial mat bacterial communities from Lake Vanda, McMurdo Dry Valleys, Antarctica - Oligotrophic Lake LV.19.BULKMAT1 | ecosystem: Environmental > Aquatic > Freshwater >... | reverse complement strand
CCGCTCCGGAACCGAGTGGGAAACGATGTTTCGCAATGCGGGCTTACACGTCGTAGCTCACAAATCTCATTTGTCCAAAACCGTAGTGCAAACCTGGGACATCGGCCTGCGCCCGATGTTTCCGGTACTGTACAGGATGTCGGAATCCGTCCCTGCCGAAAAGCTCCCGGCAATCAAGCAAGACTGGATTGCGATACTCCGACAATTCTTGGAACCATTGGCAGACATGGACGATTCCCTCTCCTCGGCCACCGATCCGGCGTTTCATTGCTATACCCTGGAGAAGTAGGGATGTTCCGAAACTTCCGCGCGGACCGTTGTTACATCATTGCCGAAATTGGCGGTAACTTTACTACCTTCGATCAAGCAGTCAAATTAATCGATGCGGCCGCAGATTGCGGTGTCGACGCCGTCAAACTGCAAACCTACCGCGCCGAAACTGTCGCTAGCAAAACCGCCATGTTCGACATGGAAAACACCGGGAAAACGTCCCAGTTTTCGCTTTTTCAAAAATACGAGATCAACGCCGAGCTGCATGCCAAGGTGTTCGCCTACGCCGGCGGGAAAGGCCTGGACTGGTTTTCCAGCCCATCGCACGAAAGCGATGTGGAAATGCTGGAAATACTGGGGGTAGGCGTCCATAAAATCGGCTCGGATGACGCGGTCAACCTTCCGTTCTTGCGCCATGTTGCAAACCTTGGCAAACCCATGATTCTTTCCACCGGCATGTGCACCCTGGAAGAAGTCAGGGAATCAGTGGACGCCATCCTCGGCGAGGGCAACGAGAAGTTGATACTGCTGCACGCCATCACCAGCTATCCCACCCACGCCCCCAACGTCAACCTGCGCGCGATGCAGACCATGATGGCAGCCTTCCCCCAGCTCGATGTCGGCTACTCGGACCATACGCTGTCGCCTGTGGCATGCCTCGCCGCCGCCGCGATGGGCTCACGCGTGCTGGAGCGGCATTTCACCTACGACAAAAAGGCCGACGGTCCCGACCACATGCTGTCGGCCGACCCGGCTGAAATGAAATGGCTGGTCGATGCCGTGCGAACATTCGAGGTGATGCGCGGCAGCGGAATCAAGCAACCGGCTGAAAGCGAAAAAAACACGCGCATAAACAACCGGAAAAGCGTGGTGCTCACGCGAGCCATTCAAGCGGGCGAACAATTGTCCCCGGAACACCTGGCGATCAAACGTCCGGGGTATGGCATCCCACCCAAAGACCTGGAAAAACTTGTCGGGCGCCGGGTTCTGAAGACAATGGATGCCGACGCAGTGCTCAACTGGGAAGATTTAGGCTGAATACCGGGGTCATCATCCAGGCCCGCATGGGCTCCACGCGTCTGCCGGGCAAGGTTTTGCGCCGCATTGGCGACATGCCTTTGCTGGACCATGTACTTGGACGATTGTCGCGATCAAAATCCGATCTGCAAGTCGTTGTCGCAACCAGCGCGCTGCCCGAGGATGCCGCTATTGCAGCTTACTGCGAGACCTTGAATACAAAGTGCTTTAGAGGCAGTGAAATCGATGTGCTCGACCGATATTACCAATGCGCCCGGCAGTTCCACTTTGATCACGTTGTCCGGCTGACTGCGGACAATCCGTTTACTGATATCGAGGAACTCGATCGCTTGATCACTCGCCATCTGCAGGATGGCAACGCATTCACCCACTCTTTTGGCGCGCTGCCCATAGGCGTGGGCGCAGAGATCTTCTCCGCGCTCGCCTTGGAGAGCAGTTGGCAGAAGGGCCTTGCACCGCATCACCGTGAGCACGTGGACGAATATCTACTGGAACATCCGGACGAGTTCAAAACAGGCGTTCTTGATATCCCTGTCGTAAAAACCAAGCCAGGATTGAGGCTTACTGTGGATACCGAAGACGACTGGCGACTGGCGGACAGCCTGGCACGGCAGGCCGGACATGGGTGGCTGACAACCGAGAGGATCATCGCGTTGTGTTCGCCCTCTGCATAGAAGCGTCGCATCGCCGCGGTATGGGACATTTGTTCCGTATGCTGAATTTTTGCGACACCCTCGCCGAACGGAACATCCCGTTCCGGATACTCGTCAATCCGCATGAAGTAACTGAGGCCTTGCTGGCACAGCGCCGCATTCCATTTGAGACTGTGGACTTGGCAGTGCAGAATGACTGGCAGTCGGCATTGATCCGCAAGCATGGCATCACGCTGTGGGTGGATGATCGCCTTGACACCGATGCGCAACACGCCACCAAAATCAGGCAATGCGGCATTCCGCGCGTTACGTTCGATGACCGTGGTTCTGGCGCGGCATCGGCCGACCTGAATATTGCGGCGCTGGCCTTTGATGGGTCCGAGTCATTGCCGGGGAAAAGGGTGCTTCGCGGACCACGTTTTCTGGTCCTCAATCGCGAAATAGCGCGCTATCGACGCCTGCGAACCGCTGAAGACAGTGTCGTGGTCACGCTCGGCGGCAGCGACACATATGGCGTCACAATAACCGTCGTGCGCATTCTCAAGGCCGCCGGGCGTCACGCGACGGTGATCGTGGGCCCGGGGTTTGAGCACGAGGCCGGACTGAATACGGTGCTGAACGCCGATTTCGTGCTCAAACGCGGCGTGCCATCGCTTATCGAGGAATTCAATCATCACGAACTGGCGATCACAGGCGGAGGCATCACACCATTCGAAGCGAACGCTTCCGGGCTGCCATGCATAGTCATCGCCAACGAAGCCTTTGAGATCCCCGTTGGAAAGGGCCTAGCGAACCTGGGTGGATGCATTTTTGCCGGGCATTACAGCAGCATTGACGAAACCGCCATTTCTGCCGCATTGCCGATAGAGCGAATGAGCAAAGCCGCGCTGGCAAGCATTGATTTGGACGGGGCGAAGCGCGTGGCAGACCAGATCGAGGCATTGTTTTGAAAACTGTTGTCATACATCAACCGGATTTTCTTCCCTATCTGGGTTTTTTCCATCGTCTGCTCCAGGCGAACCTGCTGATCCTGCTCGACCACGTGCAGTTCGTAAACCATGGAAGCCAAAGCTGGACTCACCGGGATAAAATTAAAACCGCCCAGGGTGAACGATGGCTTACCGTAGGGGTAAAGAAAACGTCATTGGGAACACCTATCAATGAAGTGCTTCTGGCCGACACCAATTGGCGCGAACAAAGCCTGAACATTCTGCGAGAAAACTATCGCAATGCCCCCTATTTTTCCGATTTTTTCCCGCGCATCGAAACGCTTTATCTCGGGCCGTGCGAAAGACTGGTGGAGTTCAACGTAGCGTCGATTCAAATGCTGCTGGAATGGTTTGAAATCGAAGTGCCGATGCGTTATTCCAGTCAGATGGAACCTGTTGGCAGGAAAAATGCGTTATTGGTGGATTTGCTGACAAAGGCAAAGGCAAGCGATTATTTGTCGGGTATCGGCGCCAAGGACTACTATCAGCCCGAGCCTTTTGAGGCCGCGCAAATACCCGTGCAATGGCACGATTTTCATCACCCTGTATATCCACAGCAATTTGGGGGATTTGTACCGTACTTGAGCAGCGTTGACTTATTTTTCAATTGCGGCGTGGAGCAAGCGCGGCAAATCCTGAGGAAATGTTGAATGAATATACTGGCAATAGGCGCGCACTTTGACGATGTCGAACTAGGTTGCGGCGGAGCCTTGGCCAAGCACGCGGCCAACGGCGATACCGTCTACGTTTTTGTGGCAACGGTTTCCGGTTTCAGCAACCAGAATGCACAAGCGGTGCGATCCAGCGAAATCGCTCTGAGAGAGGCCCAGGACGCAATGAAGCTCATCGGCACGAAAGAAATGATCTGCGGCCAATTCAAGACGCTCGACGTCGAGTTCGTGGACGAATTGAACGTGCAGATTCTGCGCATTGTGCAGGACAAAAACATTGATTTGGTCTATACCCACTGGACCGGCGACATTCATCACGACCATCAGGCGGTAGCGCGCGCGTCGCTGCACAGTTGCCGTCATGTGCCGCGCCTGCTCATGTACCGGAGCAACTGGTATCACTCCACCCAGGATTTCCGCGGAAATTTTTATGTGGACATCACCGACTTCTGGAGCACCAAGGAACAAGCGATTCGCGCCCACGTGTCAGAGGTCGAACGCACGGGTAACAAATGGATAAGTTTTTTCCGAAACGAAGCTGAAAATGCAGGCCAGCGGATTGGGGTACGCCATGCGGAGGTTTTTGAGGTCGTAAAATGGCTGGTTCCATAGCCATCCGTTAAATCGGCCAATACATTGAGTAAATTTCGATCGCCGGAAAGGTGTGCCGTTGTCGTTTTCGAGGCATCCGGCTTGATGCTGCTGCGACGCACCGTGCTGAAGGACACACCGGTCGCGGTACTGGAATCGCGTCGCATACCGTTTTGGGGATTGGCTGTCCTGCGGAATTTCACATTCCGCTTTTTTCGTATCAACTGGCGCTTTTTGCTTGGTTCGTGGCGCACGCTCAGGATCTTTCCGTTCGAGCTTCAGCAGGCCTACCTCCTGGCCTGCCTGGACTGCATTCAAGCCCGCGTCGTTCTCACGCTTGTAGACAATAGCGGGGTCTTTCACGCGCTGAGCCGCGCGTACCCAGACGCGGTCTTTGTCGCCATACAGAACGGCGCCAGAACGCCATGGTGCATGACTGAAGCACTGCAGCCCCCACCGCACCCGGCAAGCCGCATTTCCATGCCCATGCTCTTTTGTTTCGGCACATATGAGCAGCATCTATACGCAAAATACGCGCAGGATGTGGACGAATTCAAAGTCGTGGGCTCGCTTATGGCCGGCTATTACGCCAAATTTGGACGCACTGCCCACCGCAGCGCGGAGTTTGACATTTGCCTCATATCGCAGTGGCACGGGCATTTTTATGAGCCGTATCACGGGCGGCAAAAGCAATTCGTCCACCTAGTCCGGCAAGGGATCGACCGATTATGTGATTTTTTGGCAAAATTTCTTGTACGGCACGACGGCATCCGGCTTGCCGTCGCGACGCGATTTCAGGACAGCAAAGAGGTTGATTTTTACCGCCAGTATTTTGGGACAAAGGCCACATACGTGGATTACGACCCCGATCGGTTTTCAACGCTCTCAACGATAGAAGCCTCCAAAGTAACCGTTGTTTTTAATTCCACGGCAGGATACGAGGCGTTCGGCTTGTGCAACAAGGTGCTGTTTTGTGATTTATCAGACGGGGACTGGTTTACATGCCCCCTGGAAGGCATTTGGGCATTGAACAAACCGACATATCCGGCTTTTGAGAGTCGTATCGAGGAACTGCTTGCCTTGGATCGGGAGCAATTCGTTCAGGCTTCGGCGGAAGCCAGGCGGAGCCTCATGGACGTCGACCCCGAAAAGCCAGCGCATGAAATTATCGCGGCCTATGTGCACTCACAGTTAAAGCGCGGGGATCGCCCAAATTAATGCTTCATTTTATCGAAAGCCCCCGATGTCCTTCCCGCCCAATATATATTTTAAAAAGAGAAACGCATGAAGCGTCTCATCAAAGCACTGATGCCACTGGTAGATGTCCTGATGGTGCCAGCCGTCTATCCCGCCGCCCTGCTTTTGAAAATCATCCGGCAGGCCGGGGTTCAAAGAATGCCTTTATGCCGGCGCGCTTTGATGCAGGTTGGCGTATTCCCAATCAGGAATCATTACTATGAGCCATTTTTTGACGGGAAAAGGCTAAGTTCCTTGTCCGCAGATCGCGAGCTTGCCGGCATTGATTGGAACATCCCCGAGCAACTCGCCCTCCTGGAAAGGTTTAATTTCAACCGGGAGCTTGATGGCATTCCAAGATCGAAGCCTGCCGAAGTTGCTTTCTACATGGATAACGAAAATTTTGAGAGCGGTGATGCCGAATATTTTTACAATCTAATCAGAACAAAGAAGCCTTCACGCATTTTTGAAATCGGCAGCGGCAACTCGACCTTGATGGCGATAAAGGCAATCGCCAAGAACCAGGAAGACGATCCTACGTACCGGTGCAAGCACCTTTGCGTCGAGCCGTACGAAATGCCCTGGCTGGAGAAGACCGGCGTTATCGTGATCAGGCGGCGCGTGGAGGAAATCGGCACGGCTTTTTTTTCCGAGCTGGGGCCAAACGACATTTTGTTCATCGACTCATCTCATGTAATCCGGCCGCAAGGGGATGTTCTGTTTGAGTACCTTGAACTGCTTCCCAGCTTGAGGGTCGGCGTGATTGTTCATGTTCACGACATATTTTCACCAAAAGACTACCTGACGGAATGGCTCGTCGATGAGGTGAAGTTTTGGAATGAGCAATACCTGCTCGAAGCGTTCCTGACGTGCAATCGCGACTGGAAGATACTCGGCGCGTTGAATTACCTGCATCACAACCATTATCCCGCGCTGAGCGCAAAATGCCCCTTTTTGACTGAGCGCCGGGAACCCGGCTCGTTCTACATGCAGAAAATGATATGAGGCGGGAGGGACTGCAAACTCCAGCAGTAGGATCAGCCTGAAACAACCTACAATTCAGCGTACCCCACGGGCGGCGTGACAGGCATAGCGAAGCCGCCCGACCCGCCCCGGTCAAGCCCCCGCTTGTGCGGTGAAAATCCGCCTGACTGGACCAGCAGCAATACAGGCAGAAAAAAGGATTGACGTATTTGTCGTATTCGCCCGGAACACATCCGGGTAATCCGGAGCCAAGAAATGACAAAGTATGAGCTAAGAAGAAAAATCGCCGGTTCCGCATCCGTCGACAAGGAAAACTTCATTCAGCAAAGCTGCGCCGGTAAGGCCGTTCTGGACCTTGGGTGCATACGCCACAGCGCCGAGTTTGCGGTCACCGATCCAGACTGGCTGCACGAAAAAATCAAGTCCGTGGCTAACAGGGTCGTGGGCGTTGACTACCTCCCCGACGAAATCAAGAAGCTGAAGGCAATTGGCTACGACGTTACATTTGGCGACGTCACAAAGCCCATCCATCTTGGCGAAACGTTCGACGTCGTTGTCGCCGGGGACTTGATTGAACACCTGACGAATTTCGAGGGCTTTTTCGACAACATCGACAGGCATCTTAACCCGGGCGGGGCGTTGATTCTGACAACGCCAAACCCGTTCTACACTGCACAGTTCCATTACATCGCCTTCAAAGGCGATTATTTGCTGAATCCCGAGCACACCTGCTGGATTGATCCGCAGGCGTTGTCACAACTGATCGACCGATTTGGCCTCTTTATCGATGAAATCCATTTCATAGAAAACCCATGGCGCCTGGCCCAGATCATTTGCAATTCGGAATCAAACGAATACGACATTTTCAAAGATCGCTGGGAGAAAAACTCGACTAAGCACAAGGTAATGCGCAAGTTGGCAGGCTTTTTGTTCAACATGCTCTACATCCCGTACCGGTTGCTCGGGCCGCGCTCCGCCTTGGTCAGGTACAGCGATTATCTGGCGGTAATCAAGCGAAAGCCGGGTGCCGTTGCATCTTGAAAGCAGGCGCCCGGAGAAGCCCGCCTCACAAACGGTTATGATTCCAACTTTGCCTCTTTCAGAATGAGGCAAAGCGCGTGTTCTCCCAAAAATTGGCCACGACATTCATCCTGATGTTCTCCCAACACAATCCGCGAAATCGAAAAATCCAGGCCTCAGACGGAGTGGAGACTCACCGTTGACGCTGCTAGGTGTATTCAATCGCCTGGATATGTTCATGGCGTATTTCTGGAACTTTGCGTACCGGCGCAAAATGGGAGCCGTCGGCGCCGATGTAAGCTTGGGGCGAGGACTTCGCATTGATGGGCCGCAATTCATTTTTTTGGGCAATCGCATTCGTATCGACGATTACTGCCGCTTTGCGTTACCAGCGCTTAATTTTAAGGCCGGCGCAACCACCTTGGCACTGTCACCAAAGTTAGAGATCGGCAGTGATACCTATGTCGGCAGCTTTACCGTGTTCAATTGCATGAATGCGATTTCCATCGGGAAAAAAGTCGCTATCGCCGACCACTGCTATATCGGCGACTATTTCCACGGATTCGAAAGCACGGATTTGCCTCCCATCGACCAGTACTTGGTCTCGCGTGGGCCGGTGCGCATCGGCGATGGCGCCTGGCTGGGAAGCAAGGTTTCGGTGATGCCAGGCGTAACCATCGGGCGGCACTGCATTATCGGCGCGAACTCGGTCGTAACCCACGACATCCCCGACTACCATGTCGCTGTAGGGGCACCCGCGCGCGCCATTCGCCGAGTGGACCACCCAAACCCGGCCGAAGGCAATCATGCAGTCTGACTTTCAAGGCAAGCGCGTACTGATCACGGGCGGACTTGGCTTCATTGGCTCGAACCTGGCCCATCGCCTTGTCGAAATGGGTGCAAAAGTAACGCTCATCGACAGCCTGGTGCCGCAGTACGGCGGAAACCTGTTCAATATTTCGGGAATCGAAAGCCGCGTACAGGTCAATATTTCGGATGTTCGGGACCCGCACAGCCTGCGCGTGCTGGTGCGCGACCAGGATTACCTGTTCAATCTTGCCGGGCAGACCAGCCACCTGGACTCGATGATCAATCCGGAAATTGATCTGGAAATAAATTGCAAAGCGCAACTTACGGTCCTGGAGGCATGCCGCCACGAGAACCCTGAAATACGCGTCGTTTTCGCCAGTACCCGGCAAATTTATGGCAAGCCGGAGTATCTGCCTGTCGATGAGAAGCACCCCATCAACCCGATCGACGTGAATGGCATCAATAAAACAGCCGGTGAGCGGTATCATTTGCTGTATTCGCGCGTCTACGGCTTGCCGACAACCGTTCTGCGGCTTACAAACACCTATGGCCCGCGAATGCGGGTCAAGGATGCGCGACAGACATTTCTCGGCATCTGGATGCGAAACATCATCGAAGGCAAGCCTTTCAAGATTTTCGGCGATGGTATGCAGTTGCGCGATTTCAATTACGTTGACGATGTCGTTGACGCTCTGCTGGTCGCGGCCACCGACGCAAAGGCAGTGGGGAATGTCTTTAATCTTGGCGGCGCAGAACGCATCAGCCTGCTTGATGTGGCCACTCAACTGACTGCCCTGCATCCGGACGCCCGCTTTGAATTGATACCCTTTCCGGCGGACCGGAAAGCCATAGATATCGGCGACTACTATACAGACTTTACAAAAATCTCCCACGAACTGGGGTGGCATCCAAGTGTCAACCTGACCGACGGGTTGCGCTTGACTCTGGACTATTTTCAAGCGCACCACTCGCGCTATTGGTCAAACGATGATCCGGTTCAATAATTTTTCCGCCCTGCCCGCCGAGCAAATTGAGCGGGAGATCGCCGCCGCCGCCCGGATCATGCGTTCGGGCTGGTACATACTCGGACCGGAAGTAGAATCCTTTGAAGAGCGCTGGGCCGACTATTGCGGGACACGATTTGCTGTGGGTGTCGGCAACGGCATGGATGCGCTTGAGATCGGTTTGCGCGCCCTGGGCATAGGTCTTGGCGATGAAGTAATAACCACGCCCATGACCGCGTTCGCAACCGTGCTCTCAATCATCCGTTCCGGTGCGACGCCCGTGTTTGCGGATATTGATTCACACACCGCCTTGCTCTCGCTGGACAGTGTGCGGCGTTGTCTTTCCAAGCGTACACGCGCAGTAATGCTGGTGCATCTATATGGCCGCATGTCGGACATGGACGCATGGACCGCGCTTTCAAAGGAGGCAGGGGTCGAACTTATCGAGGATTGCGCCCAATCGCACGGTGCGCGCTTTAAAGGCAGGCACGCCGGAACCTGGGGCAGGTTTGGAGGGTACAGCTTCTATCCAACAAAAAATCTGGGGGCCATGGGCGATGCAGGCGCACTTGTCTGCTCAGACGAGGACATAGCAGTAGCGGCGCGAAAGTTGCGCAATTACGGCCAAAGCGAGCGCTACCAACACCCCGTACTCGGGATGAACAGTCGCCTGGATGAGTTGCATGCCGCCGTGCTTTCTACGCGATTGGAGTGCTTGGACGAGTTCACGGTGCGTCGCCGCCGAATCGCATCCCAGTATCATGCGGGCATAAGAAATGGACTTGTCGTACTGCAGTCACAACCCGGGGCCCCGGAAAACCATGTGCATCACCTGTTTGTCGTGAACTGCAACCAGCGCGACCGGCTGGCCCGGCACCTGGCCTCAGGGAATATAGAAACACTTATCCACTACCCGGTTCCCGCACACCTCCAGCCACCGTGCGCAGGCATCCGCGGCGATGCTCTCGGACTCGGCAACGCGGTTGCGCACGGCGCGACCTGCCTGTCATTGCCATGTCACCCATTCCTGAAAGAATCCGAGGTCGCCGCGGTCATTGAGGCAGTAAATGCATTCCAATAAAAAAGCGGAGCATTTCGTCACGCTGTTTGACAGCCTTTTCCTGCCGGCGGGGTTGGCGCTGCATGCCTCGTTGATAAAGCATGCGCAACCCTTTCATCTTTGGATCATCTGCATGGATCTTGAGGTCGAGCATGCGCTCGCCGCGGCGGGCCTTGATCACGTCTCGTTAATCCCGATAGCGGATGCTGAGACTGCGGAATTACGATCCGTGAAACCCACCAGAAACAAGGGGGAATACTGCTGGACCGTAACCCCACATGCAGCCGATTTCGTGTTCGCCCGATCCCGGGAGCCTGAGCAAGTGACATATCTTGACGCTGATGTGTTTTTCTTTGCTCCTCCCGCACCTCTGCTGGAAGAGTTCGAGAAGAGCGCCAAACATGTGATGATTACCGACCACGCCTACGATCCAGAACTCGACGAAACCGCAGGAAGCGGGCGTTTTTGCGTTCAGTTCATGACTTTTCGTAGAACGCCTGAAGCCCGCGAAGTCACTGAATGGTGGAAAAAGTGCTGCCTTGACTGGTGCTATGACCGGGTTGAGGATGGAAAATTCGGCGACCAGAAATACCTGGACGACTGGCCGGAACGCTTTCCCAATGCCGTGCATGTACTCACGCAAATGGAAAAAACCCTGGCGCCGTGGAATGTGAGGAACTTCGCACGCCTTGGGGGTGGAACGCTTAGCCCGGTTTTTTATCACTTTCAATCATTGCGTTTTGTCGGGCCGCACAAAATCCTGCTTTGCAGGAACTAT
>Ga0163144_10027116_pt1 | contig 11106 bp, 12 predicted proteins | sample OliLak19BULKMAT1_FD_123175 | JGI IMG/M metagenome (GOLD analysis project Ga0163144, IMG submission 123175) | Freshwater microbial mat bacterial communities from Lake Vanda, McMurdo Dry Valleys, Antarctica - Oligotrophic Lake LV.19.BULKMAT1 | ecosystem: Environmental > Aquatic > Freshwater >... | reverse complement strand
TCCTGTCAAGCAAATCACTCAAGTACCACGACTCCTTTTCGTTATACCGCTGGCCGATGGGATTGGCCGCGCCTGTTGGCACGGAGCGTGAACGCGCAATGGGATGAACCCACTTGCTTGCGCGGCGTGCTAACAGGAACGCGTCGCCTCACGGTAGGAACGGCGGGGGGCGGAAATCGCGATCTAGCATCGGGATGAGCGCCTCCAGAAACGGCCCCAGGCTTTCGCCGGCGCCGCTCACGGTGATGATCGCGTCGGACCCCACATCCTCGACCTTGCTTTGGTTGAGTAGACGCATTGTCTGATCGATGATTTTCGTTTGCTCCGCTCCCGCGGGGGGTATCTTCCGCAACTCATCCTTTGCCGCCGCAATCCCGATGCGTACGAACGCCGCGCCGTCGCGCGCCGACTCGGGCTTGGTGAACTTGAGCCGACAAAGCAAATCGCCGCCTTTGTCCGCGTCGGCGTTGAACGCAATCGAGCCGCCGGTAAGATCTAGAAACGGCCGGGCCACTTCAGGAAAATTCGGCGCCCGCTCCATCTGCTGCTTGAACACATCCGGCAGGTGCATCGCCGCGACCAGGTGATGTTTGTTTTGCGCGGCCAGGTCAATCGAATCCTTGAGGGGGCCCGTCATGGCGATCTTGCGCTCGCCGCTCAGAATGGATTCCAGCGTGGGCGCCAGGCCAAGCCAAACTTCCTTGTCGCTGGCGAAGTACACGCCCATGTCCCGCACCACAAATAGCGTCTTGTCGCCGATCTTCTTTTCGACGGCGCCCGCCAGCATCTTTTCCCGCACGCGCGTGGCGTCGAGTTTTGTGCGCGTGTGTACGCCCATCCAGAAATGCGGGACACCGGGCCGACCCTCCCGCATTAGCGGAACTTCGCCGACCACCAAGGTGAAGCGATCTACTTCTTCGACCTTAAGACCAAATTGCGCTTCGAGTAACCCATTGAGCTTGGCGTCGAACTCGGTACGCGTCTTCGCCAGCGCCTTGGCGGCCCATAGGTCCGCGACCCGGACGGTGACGAAGAACGGCGCGTCGCGAGGCACCATGGTCAATTGAGGCAAGCCGGGCGGCGCTTTTTTCTCGGGCGTTATCACAGGCGAAGTGAGACGCGCGATCGCAAACCAAGCGCCTCCCACCAACGCCGCCACGAACAGTATGGCACACGCGAATATCAGCAGCCGCACCCGCCGTTGCTTACGTCGTTCCTGACGGGGATCGACTTGATACCAGGGCATTTCCGGTTCCGGCTCCGCCGGCCACATCGGTACCGTGGGCAAGTCGCCCTGGTCACTCGGAAAAGGAGTCGGCGGCGGCGGCGGCAATGGCAGCCGGGGAATGGAATCTCGCTCTGCCAGATATGGCAACGTCTTCAGCGCGTCCGTTAAAGGCGGCGCCAGCGGATTCGTGCCCGGCGACGTCAAGTATGGCGAAGGCGTCGCCATGGAGGGCGGCGGCGGAGGCGGCGCGATGGACGCAGGCGCGGGCGGCAGCGATTTCTTGCGGGCCGCGGAGTCATCCTCCGCAGTGTAACCGATCGTGTCGCCCGGGTCGCTCTTCTCAACTGCATGAATCGGAGCCGAGACTTTCGCCGCCACGCTCATGCTCGGCCCCGGAGGTATCAGCAAGACCGCGCCGCAGCCGACGCATTTGCAGCGCGCGCCGGCGTTCTCCTCCTTCGCCTGCATCACCTTTCCACACGAGCATCGAAACTTGATCGGCATGGCCCCTCATTTCATCTGGCGAAGAAGCGGTCGAATTCCACGACATTGCCATCGTTGGGAGCGATCAGCCGATCCAACATTTCTTGAGGGATGTCGGTCGTCAACCAGTTTGCGACGCCGTCTCCCATTCCCACAAGAAACGCGCCAGGTTGCTGATATCCCAGACGCGGCGGCGCATCCTTGCGGAACGGCTGATAGCGCACGTCCTGTGGGGCCGTCCAGGGAACGAGATTCGACGCTTCCACTATCAAAATGGTGTTCGATGTTCCGTCGGCGATGGTAATAAGTTTGGACTTTAGATCGAGTGTAGGATGAAAGACCAGTTTGTCTCCGGAAAAGACTTGATAACAAGTATACCCCGCTTTCGCTGGCGGGCCGCCCACCGGCTTGTAGATCTCTGGCATCTCATCGAGCAACTTGATGTTGTGCGGGCTGTCCCAGGGCTCATCGAGATGGAATCGGCGATAAAGCGCGTCCTGATCGATGTATGGCAAGATCGCCACGCGCCAACTCAAGCCGCTCTTGGACCGGGCCGGCGGCAACTTCTTGTATACATCATGGTATCCGTGCATCGCGAGCAACATTTGCTTCATGTTGTTGCTCGCCTGCATCCGCGTGGCCGCCTCGCGAACCTTTCCCACGCCCGCAATCAACGGAGCGATCGTGCTTGCGATGGCATCGCCCGCATTGGGCAGACGCATCACCAAGTCGGCCCCCTTTACCTCGACCGTCAGATTCTTGAGCGCCGGCCCCACCATGCCCACCCACGCCGCCTCGCCCGGGCCGAATCCGCCGCCGCCTTCGCGCAGCATGGCCAGGCCTTTCTGGACCAAGTCGCCCGCCCCCCGCGCCGCGTCCGGATTCGCAAAGCCCAGCTGCATTTCCAAATCGCCGCCTTCCGTCCCATTGAAGGTGACCTGCCCCGACACGAAATCCTTGATCATCGCCATCTCCGGCGGCAACGCTGGCGTATCCCGCAATTGCTGCTTCACCTTCTCCGGCAAATGAAACGAGACTAACAAATGGTGCTTGTCCGCCGCCGCCGTCCGGATCGACTCCGCAAGCGGTCCCTCGGTCGCGATCTTCCGTGTCCCGTTCAGGAGCGACACCAGCACCGTCGGCGACGACGCCCAAATCTCCTTTTCCCCAACGAAGCGCAAGGCCAGCCTGTTGTTCTTGGGCGACGTGAAATACGAGTTGCGTTCGACCTTTTGTTCCATCCGATCGGGCATTAACGTCGTCAAAATCTTGTTCTGATCGACCGGAACCTTTGTATGCACCACCACCCAAAACACGGGATCCATGCCGGGACCGATGATCCATTCTTTTTCGCCGAACGACACCGTAACCCGCTCGATGTCGCTTATCGACAAACCCATCTCGGCCTTCAACTTGTCGTCCAGCTTCGGCCCCGCCTCAAGGCGCAGTTTCTCGAACGCCTTGCTGTTCCATAGCTCGGCCACCTTGACGGTACCGAAGCCGGTCCCGTCCGCGGGCACCAGCGCCAGCTGCGATGCCGCCGCATTCTCCGGCCGCGACAGCGAGGACACCAGCAGCCAAACCCCGCCCGCCATCACGCCGACCACGAGCAGCACAAGCGTCGCCTTCATCCATGCCGCCATGCCCTGCCGTTCGCGATAGGGTTCGCGCCGCCGTTTCGCTTCTCGGTCCCACGGCGCCCCACGCTGGTCCAGCGACCCGTTCTCCCAACTCGCCGGATTCGGCGAACTTGCCGCGGGAGCCGGCGGTCTTTCCGCCTGGATGCGCTCCCTTGATTCCACTAGCGGCGGCGGAGGCGCTTGGACCTCTTGAATCGGCGCGGGCGGCGTTTCCGCGGGGGCGGCTGGTTCGCCGTGCGGCTTGGGAATCAGCAGCACGGCATCGCAGGCGGAGCACTTCACTTTTCGCCCCGCGAACTCCTCCCGCGCCTGCATTACTTTGCCGCAGGAACACTTGAACATGATCGCCATGAATATCGTCCCCACTTTGAAGGGCGTGCGGTCCTGGCCGCTGCCGCACGCCCTCGGAGTACCGAGAGCGTGCCACCAGTGCCGCCCTGCGAAAGAGAGATTGTTTATTGCCAGGGTAATAGCCTACCCCGTCGCGCGGCATTCCGCCAGCGAAAAGTGTGGTTGCCTGACGCATTGCGGACCATATCCTGTTAAAGACCGAACGAATGGAGTGTGTCATGCGTCATGTGATTTCCGCTCTCGTGCAAAACCAACCCGGCGTGCTGGCCCATGTCTCGGGCATGCTCGCCTCGCGCGGCTTCAATATAGACAGCCTCGCCGTCGGCGAAACCGAAGATCCGCAACTCTCCCGCATGACCTTCGTCGTTCACGGCGACGACAACGTCCTGCAACAGGTTCGCAAGCAACTCGAAAAGATCATCACCACCGTCCGCGTCGACGATATCTCCAGCGAGAATCACGTCGAACGCGACCTGATGCTCATCAAGGTGCAGGCCAATCCGCAGCAGCGCATGGAAATCTCCCTCATGGTTGAGATGTTCCGCGCCCGCGTCGTCGACATCAGTCACGAAAACCTCATGCTCGAAATCTCCGGCCAAGAACAAAAAGTCGAGGCGTTCATCGACCTGATGCGCCCCTACGGCATCCTCGAACTCGCCCGCACCGGCCGCATCGCCCTCGTCCGCGGCACTCCCAAAAACCGCGACCCCGAATAACGTCCACATTCCCAATTCTTCATTCTCAATTCATCATTTCACCATGATCCCCTACACCTCTCGCCCCATCCGCCCCGACCTGCTTGAGGTCGTCCTGCGCCTCCAGCCCGGCATGAAACTCCGCATCACGCAAACCGTCCGCGTCGGCTCCACCAAAACCTGGCAACACGTCGTCACCGGCGTCTTCCGCCACACCGATTCCCTCGCCACCGGCCTCGCCACCGACCGCGTCCCCGCCGACGACGTCATCGTCCCCATCGTCCACTTCACCAAGGACAACGGCGAGCTTTCCAGCGTTTCATTGGATGAGCGGTCGAAAATCGAGATCGTCGGCTAACGCAAAGTTTCGCTGCCTCCCCGTTTCGCGCTCGCCCCTTTCCGCCAGCGCCAAATACCCTTCTCGAATCAGTTATCGGCTATGATGGCGGAAGGTAATTGTGCCTTCGAAGAGGAACCAATCATGCCGCTCCGAGACCATTTTCACGCTCCGGTGGACGATGAGGTTCCTTGGGAAGCGCTGCATGGCCAATGGCCGGCGGAAATCGTGACCCAATTGAACCGCATTCTGCCACGAAACTACCAGGCGCTGCCCCGCATTCATTGGGGGCCGTCGGTGGAAATCGATGTGGCTGCCTATGAAAAGGCAGGAATGAGCCAGGATTCGCCTTTACGCCAAGGCGGGAACGGTGCGGCGGCATGGGCGCCTCCCCAACCTACATTGGTCGCGGACGTCGATCTCTCGGCGGAATACGAATACGAAATCCAAGTCGTCGATCTGCGACGTCGCCGACGCCTGGTGGCAGCAATCGAACTGGTGAGTCCCGCGAACAAGGATCGGCCCGAGAATCGCCGGGCCTTCGTGGCCAAGTGCGCCGCTTTGCTTCAGGAAGGCGTGTGCGTCTGTATTGTCGACGTGGTCACCACGCGGCACGGCAATCTCTACGGGGAACTGCTCGACTTCGTCGGCTCCGCCGATCCGGCGCTGACCGCCGAAGCCCCGGCGCTCTACGCCGCCGGCTGCCGCAGTCTGATCCATGGCCGGACGCGTCGCCTGGAGACATGGTTTCATCCCCTCGCGCTTGGCCAACCCCTGCCCACGTTGCCCCTCTGGCTCGCGGAGGATATCGCGGTCGCACTGGATTTGGAAACAAGCTACGAGGAGGCGTGTCGGAGTTTGCGGATTGAGTGAATGGCGAACGACGACGGCGGCTGTCGCGTATAGTTGGTAGCTAGGTTGCCTGTCCCTTTTTTCCTTTTTTGAGAATCGCTAGGTGGGCGATGCTTTTTGCTTCCACTCTGGTGGAGTCATGACTTACGAGGAGGTGGAAGTTGAGCGTCAATGGCGAGGTTTCCATCGAAATGGACGAATGAACAAAACCCGGACGGGGACCAGGCCCAGCGATGAAAAACGACACCGACAATGTGATTTCGTTGCCTGAGATTCTTTTTGGTCGTAAAGCGGAAGTGGCCAAACGTCTTTCGATGCTTTGGAAGGAAAAGGGCGGGAATGCCGCGGAAATTGCTCGCGCAATTGCCGAGGGATAGGCACGTAGGTGGCGGCCGGGCGAGTGGATCGTTGTTTCAAACCATTACGACGATCTCCCGTCGGAGATTCCTAGTGAAAACTGGCAGATGTTCACAATCAAGCGTAGCTTCCAGATTGCGCATAGCGAAGAAAGTCGAACTGTTAAGGCGATACTTGCCAGTCAAGAACACTTATTTGACTTTCTGAATTACCCCGTGCTCGCTTTGGCGATGCTGCATCATCGTGAATGGAATCTATTGCCATTTCGAGGACTTCAACCTGATTTCTTGGAAAAATGCGCAAGGCTCTTTACACGAGACTTGGCATGGTTCCGGACGTGTTCCACGCATTGTGCTATTGGGGTCTCAAAAGAGTTTTACATCATTTTCAAAGACGACACGCGCATGTGGTTTTGGCATGATTACTTGCACTTGTTGGTAAGTTGTTCCGCAATCAAGAGCGCGAACGAGATGATCGAATTGTGTGAAAGGGAATACGACAAAGACATAGTGGCATGCCTAGAAGGAGAGAATATCATCAAACGGAAGGACAACGGTGTCGATTACGATCTCAAGTGATTTGGCTAGCGAAAACAACTCCTCGGCTCCAATTCTGGTTCCGAGGGTGAAACATTTCCGTTGAGCATCACCGCCAAAATGCGCCCATCGCAGCGACAAGCGGCCTCGCTTGTCAACTCTTGGTACGGACAACCACACAGTAGAGCGGACAAGCGGCGCCGCTTGTCGCTACGTTAATTCGGCCAGCTTCAAGCTGTATCCGCCTTGCTCGCGCGCAAGGCCGTAAGCTACCATACAGCGAAAGGCTCCAACCGCGGTTCCAGGGTGTCGCTGCCCATGGCCATCCCCAAGCCAAAACCCCGACTCACCGTCGATCAATACCTCGCCTTCGAGCGCGCCGCCCAGGATCGACATTTCTATCTCGACGGCGAAGTGTTCGCCATGGCCGGCGAAAGCGACGACCATGGCGTCATCGCCGTCAATATCGTCGCCTCCCTGCATGGCCAACTGCGCGGCAAACCTTGCGGCGTCCGCAGCAAAGACATCAAGGTGGGCAGCGGACTCGTGCCCGCGCGCGGCTCCTCCACCTCGGGCGCTTTTTCCTATCCGGATGTCCTCGTCGTATGCGGCGAACCGGAATATCACGACGCCCATCGCGACATTCTTCTCAACCCAACCGTCATCATCGAAGTGCTCTCTCGATCCACCGAGGCCTTCGACCGCGGCGAAAAATTCAAGCGCTATCAAGTGTGGAACCCAACGCTGACCGATTACTTGCTCGTCTCCCAAAATCAGCCGGAGATCGAACACTTCAAGCGGACCGAATCGGGAAGCTGGACGTACACGCTGTATTCAGGCTTGGATGCTTGCGTTGCGATATCGTCCATCGAATGTCAGTTGGCGCTTAACGACGTGTACGAACGCATTACGTTGCCTCCGCCGGACCATGAGGAACCGGCGTGACCCGTTTCGCGCTCGCCTCCTCTCCGACAACGGCGAGCAACTCTTTCGCATCAATTATCGGCACGTTGTTCGCGTCGATCATGAGGCGCAAATCCGTCGCGAGGATGGCCGAGTCCCAGTAACTCAATTGAAACCGTTGGTGAATTTCCAGCGCACACTTCCGCGTTCATACAATTCCTCGCGTGGTATCCGAGATGTCATTCGGAACCCTTTGATGGTTGCGAACAAGTCGCGCATCCGTGAACGCGCAGCAGCCAATTCCTCGTCTTGAGGTTGCGCATTCCCATCGATGCGGGATTTGGGAATGATCGAGATGTCGACTTCTGTGCCCGGTGCGAATGGCACGCCGACCCCGTTGATCGTGCCGTCAGGGTCTACTGTCGCCAATGTTTCGAAAGTGCTCATGGCAAACTCCCATTCAACGGAATTGTTTCTTGAACGGCCGCAACATCACGCAAACACCTCCCGCACCGCCGTCCCCTCCGGATTCAACAACATCGGCCGATTCAAGCGGTCGTAGATATCCAGATCCGGCGGCACTCCCAGAGCGTGGTAGATGGTGGCGACGATGTCGCTGGCGGTGACGGGGTTGTTGCTGGGGTAGGCGCCGCGGCGGTCGCTGGAGCCGTGGATATAGCCGGGCTTCGTGCCGCCGCCGGCGAAGAGGACGGTGTAGCAGAATTCCCAGTGGTCGCGGCCGGCGTTATTGTTGATGAGGGGGGTGCGGCCGATCTCGCCCATGACCACGACGAGGGTGCGTTCGAGGAGGCCGCGGTCGGAGAGGTCGGTGAGGAGGGTGGAGAAGGAGGCGTCGAAGGGGGGCAGGAGGTCGCGTTTGAGTTTGTTGAAGTTGTTGCCGTGCGTGTCCCAGGTCGAGTTGGCGTCGGGGGCCCAGGAGACGCAGGCCAGGCGCGTGCCGGCTTCGACGAGGCGGCGGGCCAGCAGCATACTTTGGCCATAGATGTTGCGGCCATAGGCGTCGCGGAGGCGGGCGGGTTCGTGATCGAGTAGAAAGGCGCGTTGGGCCGCGGATGAGGTGAGCAGATCGCAGGCGCGTTCCTGGAAGCGGGCCATGTCTTGGGCTTGGCCGGCGCGGACGGGGACGCCGGTGTGATTAAGGGCGGCGAGGAGGCGGCCTCGATCTTGCACGCGCTGGCGCGACATGTTCGGGCCGGAGGCGAGCGTGGGCAGGTTGAGATTGCCGCCGGCGGAGAGAACGAGGAACGGGTCGTGCGATTTGCCCAGCCAGCCGGCAAGGAAGCCGGGCTGAGGAGGACCGCCGGCGCCCTCGGCCGTCAGGTGCGGCAAAAGGACGTAGGGCGTGACTTGCGAAGTCGGCGGCCGAACATGGCCGACGACGGAACCGATGGCCGGATGGTCGGTGGGCTTTGCCCCGACGATGCCGGCGCGGATGTTGCTGCGGATGCCGGTGAGGGCGGTGTAGACGGCCGGGGCGTGGGCGACTTGATTGTGATGCACGGAGCGGACGAGCGTGCATTTGTCGATGACGCGGGAGACGCGCGGCAGATGTTCGCAGACGGGCACGCCGGGCAGCGCGGAAGCGATGGGGCTGAACTCGCTGCGCATCTCACTCGGCAAGTCGGGCTTCATGTCCCAGGTATCGAGATGGCTCGGCCCGCCGTTCAAGAAGATAAGGATGCAGGAATCGGCGGGAGCCGCGCGGTCTGGCTGAGCCGGGCGATCATTGGCAGCGAGCACCTGCGGCAAGCTAAGGCCGAGCGTGCCGATGGCGCCGATTTGCAGCATGTTGCGGCGCGTGATGGCTTGGGGGCCGGGGCAGGGGGCGGGCGGTTTCATGGCAGGTTGCCTCGCGGGTGCGGGATGGCGGGGAAGCGTAGGGGACGAGTGGAGTGTACCACATTGCGCCCTAGGTGCAATATGGTTGGTCCCACGCCCTGCCTGTGGGAGCGGATTGACCTGCTGGGGTTGATGCCCACAGCAAAATTCGCGTGGCAAGCCTCGGGAGGTGTGCGCCTTTCCTTTTCCCTGCAAAATTCCATTTGCCATCGCGCCCGCGGCACGTTAAAACCGTTGCAATAACTGGGTTTCCTGGCCGGACCCGAGGAGTCATTCAACCCTCAAAGCGGAGCGACCCATTCCAAGTGAATCCAGACGTGGATCGGACAGAGGGAGTAAACCGATGACGCTTGATCTGGCCGACGGCGAATCGTGCGAAATGAAAGGCTCCGGCGCCCAACCGTACGTGCTCAAGAACACCGGCGGCGTCTATTCCTGCACGTGTCCGGCATGGCGCAACCAGTCAGTCGCGATCGAACGGCGCACCTGCAAGCATCTTCGCAAGTTGCGCGGCGATGCCGCCGAGGAAACACGACTGGGCGGCGCGTTGCCGCGAAAGCCGGTCAAACAAACGGAGGGGGACGAAGCGGGCGGGCCGCCCTTGCTCCTTGCGCAAAGTTGGGACAATGCCACCGATGTCGCCGGTTGGTGGATGAGCGAGAAGCTCGATGGCGTGAGGGCGTTCTGGGACGGCAAGCAATTCCTCTCGCGCCTGGGCAATCTTTTTCACGCGCCGGACTGGTTCACGGACGGCTTGCCGGCGACGCCGCTCGACGGCGAACTCTGGATCGAGCGAAAAAAGTTTCAGCGCACCGTCAGCATTGTTCGTCGGCAGGACAAAAGCGAGCATTGGCGCGAGGTGCGCTATCTGGTCTTCGACGCGCCCATGGCGACGGGGGGCTTCGAGGAGCGGATGAAGTTCGTCCAGGATTGCCTGGCAACGGCCCGTCCTGAGTTTGCCATCGAGCACCCACATGAGCATTGTCGGGGCATTGAGCATCTCCGTAGCGAGTTGGCCCGCGTGGAAGCGCTGGGCGGCGAGGGCCTGATGCTCCGCGAACCCCAGAGCAAGTACGTGGCGGGCCGCTCGACCACGTTGCTCAAGTTGAAGACCTTTCACGATGCCGAGGCGCTGGTCATCGGCCACACACCGGGCGCGGGCAGGCACAAGGGCCGCCTCGGCGCTCTCGCGGTGCAACTGGCGGACGGCACCAAGCTGCGTGTCGGCACCGGCCTTAGCGATGCCGAACGCAATTGCCCGCCCCCGGTCGGCGCCACCATTACCTTCCGTTACCAGGAACTCTCCGAAGGCGGAGTGCCGCGTTTTCCGAGCTTTGTCGGCGTGCGGCACGATTAAACGCTTGCCACGAAGCCCGCCAAGTCCAAAAAAATTGCCGACCCCGCGTCACTTTCAGTGGCAATCGTGCCTGTCGCGCCAAGTCCTGTCCAGAAATCGCCGCGTTACTTCGAGTATGTGGAAGGAAAGTCGAGCAAATTCTGGGAGGTGTCCCTGGCAGGAAATGAAATGACGACCCGCTGGGGCCGCATCGGCAGCGCGGGCCAAAGCAAAACCAAAGCATTCGCGAACGAATCGACCGCCGCTCAACAGGTGGAAAAGCTCATTCGGGAGAAGACCGAGGAGGGATACGTTGAGAAGGACAGCAGCAGACAGTGACATAGGTCTGTCACTGGGTGCGGATCCGCGCCGAGCGTGAGGTCTGCATGGCTGGGCCTTTTTCGACGCGGTACAATGCCGGTATATTGAATCTGGGTTCCGAGGAAATCGATCCATGACTGAGACCACCTTCGAGACGTTTGAAGTTGTTTTGCCCGCGGCGCCCCTTTCAAAGTTCGAGCGGGAACG
>Ga0163144_10027115_pt1 | contig 11106 bp, 9 predicted proteins | sample OliLak19BULKMAT1_FD_123175 | JGI IMG/M metagenome (GOLD analysis project Ga0163144, IMG submission 123175) | Freshwater microbial mat bacterial communities from Lake Vanda, McMurdo Dry Valleys, Antarctica - Oligotrophic Lake LV.19.BULKMAT1 | ecosystem: Environmental > Aquatic > Freshwater > Lake... | reverse complement strand
TCGGTACCGCAGCGATAACATCTTACAGCGTGACGGTTTGCGGCATTGGACCGCTGCTGGCGGCCTATCTCGGTCTGCCGTCCACGCCCGTGCCCTGAAGCTCGTTGCGCAACCCGTGGGTCAGCACCTACATTTGTTATTGTCGCACAACACTACGCCCTGCGGCCTCGCAGCGGGACTATCAGCGGCTCCTGGCCCTGCTGAGTGAGGCCGGAGCCGCTGACGCTCCGCTCGTGCCAGTCACCCACTATCCAAGCGGTCACGCCGCGCATGTCCTCCTTGATATGGAGATCGGGTATGCCGGAAGCCGCGCCGATCTCATCGATGGCACCAGCACCCGCCCATGCTACGGTGTGGGTGGGCTGGTGCCAGTGCTCTCACCCATCCGCCCACAAGCGGTGTTTGATGACGCTGATCAGTGGTACGACGACCTGATTACCGAACTGGAAGCGACCAGCGCGGGCGATGATGCGGATGCAGATGCATGGTGCATCGATCCTGCATTGCTGCGTTTACACCTGTTCGGCATTGGGCGGCCAGCGTTCACGCTGCGCGCACCGCTCGTGGCGTCGTTCGATAGCAGCGGCCCGATCCAGCAAGCCCGTTTCGGCTGGCAGAAGATCGCGCCGAGCTACGACCCGCGCTATGGGCTGTCGGCGGAAAAGCTGCAAAACAGCCGTTTTGCTAGGATCGCGTACTGGATTTTGAAATACCGTGCGTTGGCGGGGCTACCCTGGCAACCGTTTGCCGATGCAACCACGCTGGCCAACGATGCCGAACCGCCGCCGTTCGTGCAGCACGCGCTGTTCGATAACGCGGCCTAACCGAACCCCACCGATCCGACCAAACCTGAACCACCAGGCGCGTGCTTATTGCGCTGATCTGGTGGTTCAGATCGGCGGAAAAGGTGAAGATGATGCCAAACATGTACGATGAGAACGACGAGATCGATCTGGATGACGAACTCGACGAGGAAGAAGAAGCCCCCCGACGCAGCAAGAAGGCGAAGGCCCGTAAGAAGGCCAAGCGCGAAAGCCGCGAAAGCCGCGAGGCCAAGGCCAACGCCGAAGCGCAGCAGCGCGGCCACGAGGCATACGCCAACGGCGAACCGCGATCAGCCAACCCCTACGAGGAATACTCCAGTACCAAATCGTGCTGGATGTACGGATGGGGAATGGCGTGGTTCGCAGCGACCGGAGCCAAGGGGATGCCGGTCTATTCCCATATGCCGAGCAGCTTCTGCCCGCCCGCTGAAGCAAATGAAATGTATCAGCGTGCCTCACTATTGCCGGGACACCGCTTCAATTTCGAATCACGGGACACCGCGCCGGCGTTGCCGTGGACGATTGATCAACTGCCAGGAAGCCGATGGGTCAACATCTACACTGGCCGAGAAACAGCCATCGGGCCAATTGGGATAGATCGATGGGGCCAGGCCGTTGCGCCATATGCAAACGAATCGTTTGCGTCGTTGCCAGGGGCGCAGTATATCAACACGCTTGGCCTGTGGTGGAGCGACCGCTATGTCATCGAGCATTGGATCCGCTGCGACCATTGGGAACCAGCGCAGCGCCTGGTATGGTTCGGCGCAGAGCTTCAAGACATCCGGCGCAGCAGTAGCGGCGATCCCGAACGGCACAAGAAGCTCGAACGCGCAGCGCTGGCCAAACAGCAACGCTTTGCGGATCAGCATGGATTAGTGCTGACCACCGAGCAGATCAATGCTGGTCGCGGCCAACGCAAAGACGGCAAGCCGGAACAACTGAGCATGTTTTAATTTTATCCCCTGATGGGAGCGTGGCTGGCTTCCATAGGGAGCAGCCACGTTTGCTTTTAGAAGGAGCAAACCAATGTCTGTCACACCCGAATCTATCATCAGCACGACGAGCACAGTAGCAACGACTCAAAGCGGTTTGAGCGTTCGGATCGAGTACATCACGTTGGAAGGCGGAACGATGTTCACCTGGTTGGAGATTCAGGAACAGATTGAACGATCTGCCTACAGTTCCTTTGTGCGGCACTTTAATGCTGATTGGAACCGAAAGCAACGCAAAATCTCCATTCCGCGCCATGTTGTGGTGCAGGAGATCCTTGATTATCTCGATCTGCATGTGCAGAAGCCTGCTGCTGCCGTTGCGCCATTTCAGCGCGGTGGAGCAGCACGAACCGCACAGTAGGAATCAGCGCTATCACGCTCAACTACACCAGTGTTTCCTACCCGAACGGGAATGGCTTTTCGCCAAACCCGTTCGGGCGGGTTTGGCACACAGGAGGTAGACAGCGGTGCGAACACCAATCATCTTCAGCTATGGCATGGGCCTCGATAGTGCGACGATCCTGGCGCGCTGGTGCAACGAGCCAGCCGCCCGCAATTTTGATCTGGAGGATCTGATCATCGTTAGCGCCCAACCAGGAGGCGAAAGCGAGGAAACGAAGGAGCAGAACGAGCGGCTGCTGTTGCCGCTCATGCGCCAGCACGGCATCCGCTTTGTGCAGCTTGGACGCGCAGGGCCGAGCCAGCGCGACGGCATCGCCGTCCTGAGCGACACCCGCGAGTCGGCCATACTCCACATCGAGAGCGGGCCTTGGACGCTCTATGATGAGATGATCCAGAGTGGCACGGTGCCGCAATTCGCAGCGGGCAAGCGCACCTGTTCGCACAAGTTCAAAACAACGGTCATTGAAAACTGGCTCAAGCAGGAGCTTGGCGGGCAATCGTACCGCCATATCTTCGGCTATGCCAGCGACGAGCAGAAGCGCATCCGCCGCGCCATTCCACATCAGCGAAGCGGCGAAACAATGGAGTTCCCACTTTCCGAATGGGGATGGGATCGAGCCGCATGTGCCGCCTACAGCCTTGCGGTGTTTGGTGATGTCATCAGCCGGTCGTGCTGCGGATTCTGCCCGTTCGCGGAGAGTTGCGGGGGCAAAGGCGAGATGATGGAACGTTACCAACTCTACCCTGATGAAGCAGTGCAGACACTTATTTTAGAGCATCTGGCACGAGCGCTCAATCCGAGGATGACGCTCTACCCAGGCGGTAGAACCGTGCTTTCAACCGTGCAGGCCAGTGGCAACGCAGCGGCGCTGCGGCGCTACCACGAGCGGTTGAGCGAGTTGCCGTGGGCGCTCTACCACGTCGAACGGCTGTATCGGGCCAAGGGCATCACGGATCGCCGCCTGACCATTCTGGAAACTGGCAACCAGGCCGACATGCTATCAACGCTGGTAGCACTGGCGCACGAACGGAATCTGAGCATCGAGGGCGACGAGATCGCGGATCGGGCCATCGTGCGGCAGCGCGCAGCGGGCTATCCGACCACCGAAGAATTTTACGTGGTGGCGCCAGCGCTGGCGAAAAACAAAGCACGGAAGCGCTTCGACGCCGGCTGGACGCACACGACGATGCAGCAGAATATGTTTTGATTGATCAAACGCAACATCCCGATCATTCGATCTACTTTTATACGGATCGGAGATCGGGATGTTGCGTTTGCTGGCAGGAAAGTGTACCTGTTCATGAGGGTAGGGCGAGAATGGTAAGAAACTCGTCTCATGTCGCCCATGTGGGAGCGCTCAACACCGAACCGACGCCAACGCATACGCATACGGTCGGCTTTTGAACCACAAACAACCCAAACATCGCGCAGTTACTGGTTGTTTGGCCGATTCTCTGAACACTGTTGGCACACTGCTTTCCTGATCGAGATGCGCTTGAACGGCCACGACCTGCCAAAATCGCCCCGATTCTGGCAGGTCGGCTTAAGTGCGTTGTTTGGCAGCGCATCGATCAATGGATCGCCACCGATGCCTCCTATCCATTCCCAACATTGGCGGGCGCACGCGGGCGGAGCAGACGCGGTCCACTACCGACACCAGACGAACTGCGCCGCTCGCGCCCTACTCAACCGGTGCTTGGCAGGATCGGCCTATGGCACTGACGCTCACGAGGGCACCAACCGCCCGCCGACTATTCGCCACCAGCGCTCGCGGGCAGTGGCACACACTAGACGTGGAAGGAATGCTGCCGAACAACATGCGTTCACTCGCCCGCCGATGGGTTGAGACGAGGCGACCAAACTGAGAAACCGTGCAAGTGCCACGACGTTGTCAAAAAGTCCCAATTTCGGTGGGTCGGGTGCAACGCTTTGTTCGGTGGCGGCTATCAATGTTGAGTTCCGTACATAGGAAAAAGAACTACAACACTAGGGGATGTACCTTTTCATTTAAAATCTTCTCGACTCCAATCAGGTTCAGGAACGACTGTTTTGAAAGCCTCTACAGCTGCCATAACAGCTTCAAGCTCGCTTAGCGTCCATCCTTCTAGATAATCTAGTTGATCCGGGAAAATCATTCCATGATCGGCAAGTCGTGATTTTATAGTATCACATTTACCATTTCGCCAGTTATCCCAATCTCTTACAGCACATTTCCCACTTGGATCGGTATTCAACACAGGATTCGCATACCCATACTGGAAATAATGCAGTGAATACGGTATCTCCGCCATGCCCGCGAAACTATCCCGGCTGCCAAACGCCCCGCTGCCCGCATTGTACCACCTGGCCCGCAGATAGACCTGGTTGCCCTGCTGCAACTCGCCGGTGTAGCCAAATGGCGCGATACTACTGCCCTGTGGCACGCCCCAGGCATCGTAGCGCAATGCCTGCTGCACGAATCCGGCATCGTCGAAGGTTTGGCGCACGCTGCCCAAGGCATCAGACAGATACCAGGTGCGGGTGCCGCCTGCCACACCGAACAGTCGATCCGCACCGTAGATGTACTGGTTCGTGCCATCGCTGAGGATCTGGCTGAGTGGGGAGGCGAGATCCTGGGTGTAGGTGATGGCGGTGCTGCCAACGATTTGCCCGACGAGGACGCCATCGCCGTTGTAGGCGTTGTTGGTGGTGCCTTGCACGGTCAGGCGATTGAGCGCGTCCCAGGTATTCGTGGTCGTGCCGTCACTGGTCAGGTTGCCCGCCGCATCATAGCTCCAGCCGGAGACCTGATTGGCCGCATTATAGCTGGTGCTGGTCGTAACACCATTGGCGGTCACACTCGTGCGATTGCCCGCATTGTCATAGCCATAAGCATACGTATTGGTTGTTGCACCGCTTTCGACAGCTCCGGTCAGCCGTTGCAGGCCATCGTAGCTGTAGGTGATGGTGCGGAAGGTGCCGCCACTGCCCGCCGCACAGGTGACACGGGCACCGGCCCAATAGGCAATGAGATCCTCGCCTGGCCCATCGCCCGCATCATCGACGGTTAGTGCGAGGTGATTGACCCCGGTGACATCCAGACTCACGCTGGTGGTGGCGCTGCTGGGCGTCATGGTGCCACTGGTGTAGAGGGTGGTACTGTCGCCCACCACCGTGAAGATGACGGAGGCCCGATAGCCGGTAATCTCATCATCGACGCCAATGTCGGCGGCAAAGCGGGTGCATGCCCCATCAAGGTCATAGACAATGGTCGAGTCGGGGGCCACGCCCAATCCCTTCGGATAGAGCACGCCGTTCAAGGTGATCGTGGTGCCATCGTCGGCTAAATCTTCACCCAGCGATGTGTCTCGCTCGACCGGTTCCCAGCCGTTGGTGGCGCTGCTCCAGCTCCGGTCGCTGAGATTCTGCACCACCGAGGTCGCCGTTCAGGTGACGCGGGTATTGGCCCAATCGGCATGATCCTCGCCCGGCCCATCCCCCGCATCGGTGACAATCAGGCGCAGCACATGCACACCACTGACGTTCAGATTGATGCTCTGTGTGGTGCTGCTGGCGGTCATGGTCGAACTGGTATACAGGGTGGTGTCATCGAGTTGCACCTTGAAGACGACCGAGGGTATGCTGAATATTCAGCGTGACAAGGCGCAACCATTTAGATGCATACTGAAAAGAGTATCACTGAACTATTAAATGAAGCAAGATCACCTCAGGCTAACTGAGCTTCGTACCAGGCTTTTGGCACAGCCTCGGTTAACCACCATGTCCAGAACTCATAGCTTCGGTCAGTGTCGAAATTATTTGCATACTTCGCACCTGCATACACTTCTGCCGCATAGAATGCCGCATCACTATAATTGTAATCAAGATTTTCATCTGCGTCCGATTCTATGAGCGGAAGATTATGAAAAGCTTCGCCACCCAACGCTGTGCGCAGTGTTTCATGAGCAGCAAGCGCAACAAAAAAAGACTCCGTATTTTTTCTGTCTCCATCATCTCTTGCATTAGTATCAAGGATAGATTGTGACCATTCATACTTAAAGCTGGCTACATGTTTATCTAGTTCGCCACGCATGATATTCAGCGCAAGATCCAGTAGGGCTTGCGGAGAGTAACCATCAACTAGATTGTCGTTCCAATACAGTAATACTTTCTCCGTTGAGAGGATGCCCATCCAAACTACAAATCGTTGATTGCGACTCTCATTATGCATAGTAAAGTCATAGATCCACCGACGATAGTAGGGCGGCAGTACCTTGAATTCGTTCTGAGACACAATTGCAAGGCAGTCAGTGATCAAGTTTTGAAGTTCATCAGGAGATTGAGATCTACACATAATTTACACTCCTTTAACCTATTGGAGTTGAGGCTTATTCAAACAATTATCGTGTCGCACACTGTCACACCCGAGGATTGTCCCTATTGTACACCTTTGGCCTGAGCAATATGCGACACTTCCTCAATCTAGGGTTTACGTGAATCATTCGGCTTTACGATGACAGCGCCATCCGGGCGAAAGACATAGACGGTATATGGATCAGCAACAACATTCGTCTGTTGGTAGTATGTGGAGAGCGCTCGGAAGTATCCCCAACATTCACTTTCGCCTGCACCACACATCCGCCTTGAAACACCAATAGGTTTACCTGGCGCTACCTCATACGCTTGTTTTTCAGCATGGGAGGCGGCAAATCTGCCTGAACGCTCTCTATCTCGTCTGTCTGTTGGCAGCGAATATCCAATTTCATTGGCACGCTCCAATACTTCATCCGTTTTCTGCTCGTAACCATTTAATGGTTTCCATCCACTATGTACTCGCTTTCCTGCAACTTCCGCAATTGCAGCGTCATCAGTTACTCTGCCAGCAATACGCCGATACGCAGCTTTAGCTTCACTTACTAAGATTTCTTCTTCCGGAGTGAGGTTGCGCGAGTTGCTACCACTATTCGTCAGGTACCCAGGAAACATGCCATCGAGAATATTGCAATCGTCGAATACAACATCCTTAGCGACCTGCAGTGGCGCAGTGAACACCAACAGCCCATCAGGTGTCGTCGGGTTGGTTAAGATAAACGGATCAGAACGGCGCTGGGCGGCATCAAACCCTGGCTGTCTCTGAGGTGGGGGAGGTGGAGCAAAAATAAGCGGCGTATCCAGATTTGGTACAGATACCGGCCCACCCACAACAATGCCCGTGAGCGTATTGGCATCAACCCATTCTTTGTAGTAGATACAGCGTCCGGCTTCATCACGGCTCTGCCCAGCAATGGCACACGGGCGTGAGTCGCCATCACCAAGCTCGTCGCCGGTTGCCGTTATGCGCCCACTCGGGTCAGTCCACATCGTTGGTACCGAGTAGCCATACTGATAACTATGCAACGAATACGGCATCTCCGCCATCCCCGCAAACGGATCGCGGCTCCCGAACGCCCCATTGGCACTATTGTACCACCTAGCCCGCAGGTAGACCTGGTTGCCCTGCTGTAACTCGCCCGTATAGCCAAATGGCGCGATACTACTGCCCTGTGGCACACCCCACGCATCGTAGCGCAACGCCTGCTGCACCAATCCTGCATCGTCAAACGTTTGGCGCACACTGCCCAAGGCATCGCCAAGATACCAGGTGCGGGTGCCACCTGCCACACCGAACAGCCGATCTCTGCCGTAGACATACTGACTGGTACCATCGCTGAGGATCTGGCTGAGTGGGGCGATGAGATCCTGGGTGTAGCTGATTGTAGCGCTGCCGGTCGTCTGGGCGACTAAGACGCCATCGCCATTGTAGGCGTTGTTGGTGATGCCTTGCACGGTCAGGCGATTAAGCGCATCATAGGTCGAGGTGGTAGTGCCGTCACTGGTCAGGTTGCCCGCCGCGTCATAGCTCCAGCCGGAGACCTGGTTGGCAGCATCATAGCTATGGTTCTGGATCAGCACGCCATTCGTCCAGGCTTCCAGGCGATTGCCCGCGAGATCATAGGTGGAGGAGTAGGCGGTGGTGGTGGTTGGGCCAACCTCCTGCGTCTCAGTCAGGCGTTGCAATCCATCATAGGTATACGTCAGAACGCGCGTGTTCGTCAGTGGTGTGGACGGCACCAGGGTGGTTGGGAAGCGGGGGTAGAGTTGGCTGGTCGGCACGATCTCACGAAGCTGCTGGATGCTCTCCCATTCGAGTTGCACCTCGGCGGTGTCGGTGTCCTCAAAATACTCTAGGGTGAGGGTATACGGCTGGCCAGCGGTTAACGCGGCGCTCGTCACTCCCTGATGGATGTCGGCGCTGGTATGAGTCGTCCAATCATCAATGACGAGCTCGTCATTGACCCACAGCCGCACGCCATCATCGGCGGTGGTAGTAAAGGTATACGGCTCGGCGGAGCGCGGTTGTACCAGCCCACTCCAGCGCACACTGAAGCCATCATCGGGAACGGCGGTATCGGGTGAGCCAAGTGCCCAATCGAAATCGATCAGGCTATCGGTGCGGGTGAACACTTGGGTACTCAAGGTCGTGTCGCTGAAGTACGCTCCGGAAAGGCCGGTGCCCGTGCCGGAATCGGCGCTATCCCGTCGCTGCCAGTTCTCGTCCACCCGGATGCGCACGCCGTGACGGTTGGTGGTGTAGACATACTCGCTCACCGTGCTGCGTAAAAATCAGAAATGAATTAAAACTACCAAAAAGCGACAGCAGGAGGACAAATTTCCGAGTTTTTTACCACGATTGCTTGATAGTGAAAGTCTTTTTTTGTGACAAGCGCGACATCGCTATACTGAACGTATTCATGATTGATAGGATGATATTCTAATCCTTCGTAGCGAACACACCATGCCATTTCGATATTCTTATCATTTAATGCCGAAATATCCTTAATTACCTTAATATTGGTTATACGCTCGTCTTTACATATGGTGTCTCCGCATTTTCCGTTCCAACTATCAACCATTCTGTCGAAGGCTGTTTTTATTTCCTTTTGTACGTCGATTGGGATTTTTTCGCTCGATGAGCATCCAGAAAGGATGAATATTAATGCAATGATATAGAAAGTTGACTTCGGCATGATGAATTTAACCTTTCATTACTGCATATGATTCAATTGAAAAGTGGTTACAAGAATAATTATATTAAAGACAAATATATTGAATCTATCAAGATTTAATCACAATGTCGCTTTACGATTCTATAGAAATTCATCTTTAGAATATATACTCGAATTTCGGTTTTTATGTTTCTCAGAAAGTTATTTTGTGATTATATTTTAAGATTTCGATAGAATATATTGCATATTAGCAATATTTAATGAGTGAGCATGTTGGATAGCTCTTATAATACTATTATAAGAGCGGCCAAAATTATGAATAGGCTCGATTATTTCATCATTGACTTGATTTGCTACTTAAAAGAATCTGGGATATTATGCTTCTTGAAGTAATTATTTGACGACGTGGCTTGATCTCCATCGCCACAATAGATATTTCCATTATATATCCATTCACCATCTCCGTGAGGAATGCACTCAACAAACACGCTTTCATCTGTTCTAGCATCACCCCTCCTACGATTGTAAACATTATAACGTGGAAGCGGCGCAATGCCGAGTTCCTGTGCGCCGCGCTCGATACCCTCAACCATCGCAATGCCATTGTCATACCCTACTCTTAGCCACTGTGAGTTGTCATTGAAGCGTATTCCTGCATAAATACCTCTCCAAATATGTTCTGGTTTCACATTACCACTCCACAGCCAAAGCCCAAGATTGAAAACTGAGGGCACAAGTCCGTTGCCCATGATATTATCAATTCCACGCTCGAATTCTGCACCAAGAACGTCTATCGCGACATTTGGTTGGTTGTAGAGTACATCCCCCAGTTGTTTGTACAATCCATCCTGATCCATGCCAGAACAATGCGAAAACGCGATCAAGCTTCCTAAAGAGAGGTGATACGGATTAAGGCCCCTTCGTTGACTATGAGTATCACGATCATATACCCCACGAAAAATATCCAAAACATGATCTGGGCGCGTATTGGCAAGCCCAATTGAGCCATTTGGCCCTTGCTCAATATAGGGTATCTCGGGAAGACCAGGTATCTTACTATGGACGAATCTCGGCACTTCGATAGAAACAAAATCAGCACCTTGGCGCTCGCTCCTGTGCTCGCGTGCAATCGTAGTGGCCATCAGTGCAGCGACGACTTTCCATGGAAAACCATTAGTAGGTCGCTCGTGGCGCTTGGCTGCGTCAATAATAGCGTCCGCATGCTGCTGTACAAGGCCCCAATTATAGGTAAATGCTGACATGGAAGCGAATGTTGGTGTGCAGTCAACACACCTTCCACTCGGATCGCGATTGAGCACGGGATTCGCATAGCCATATTGATAACTATGCAAGGAATACGGCATCTCCGCCATCCCGGCAAACGGATCGCGGCTGCCGAACGCCCCGTTCCCGGCATTGTACCACCTGGCTCGCAGATAGACCTGGTTGCCCTGCTGCAACTCGCCCGTATACCCAAACGGGGCAATGGCCGCGCCCTGTGGCACACCCCAGGCGTCGTAGTGGAGCGCCTGCTGCACGATACCTACATCGTCGAAGGTTTGGCGCACGCTGCCCAAGGCATCGCCAAGATACCAGGTGCGGGTGCCGCTGGCCACGCCAAACAGTCGATCTCTGCCGTAGATGTACTGGTTCGTGCTATCGCCGAGGATCTGGCTGAGGGGTGCAATCAGATCCTGGGTGTAGCTAATCGTGCTACTGCCCATCGTTTGAGCCACCAGGACGCCATCGCCGTTGTAGGCATTACTGGTCGTACCTTGCACGGTCAGCCGATTGAGCGCGTCCCAGGTATTCGTGGTGGTGCCGTCACTGGTCAGGTTGCCCGCCGCATCATAGCTCCAGCC
>Ga0163144_10027113_pt1 | contig 11106 bp, 11 predicted proteins | sample OliLak19BULKMAT1_FD_123175 | JGI IMG/M metagenome (GOLD analysis project Ga0163144, IMG submission 123175) | Freshwater microbial mat bacterial communities from Lake Vanda, McMurdo Dry Valleys, Antarctica - Oligotrophic Lake LV.19.BULKMAT1 | ecosystem: Environmental > Aquatic > Freshwater >... | reverse complement strand
TGCAAAAGGCTTTTTGCTATAATCTATATTTTCAGCTCACTTTTTACTATGATGCGGGCGAACTTGCGGAAGTTTACAAATTCACTTGTTTTTTGAAAAAACAATATCCTGCTTTCTATAAAGCAAATGCAGAGTTGGCTCAAGTACATTTTCGAGCAAAATTTTTGACTAAAAAGCTACTGCTATTTTTGAGGAAAATACGGAGAAATTAGCAGTAACTGCTACTGACTTGTATTGCTTAGTTTAGCTCTATACGCTTGTGCTTGCGGCGAGTCTTTCATCTTATTTTGTGATAATATTGGGTAATATTCAGCCAATATTTTTTTAGCTTGAGTTTCAGCCTTATTATCCATCAAAAAACGATACGCTTGCTGATAAGACACGTTGAGCATTTTCGTTTCATAATCAAAAGCGGGAGTATTATCCAAACCATTTAGTAACATATCAGTAAACCAACCAGTACTAGAGGTTGCCTCTATGTTCCATCGAAAGTTTGGGTATTTTTTGAGAAATTCTTCCCAAAAAACTACTCTTTCAGCCAATACTTTTGGCTCTATTATCAAGCCGCCATCACTTGCTGTTCCTTCGGTTATTTCTTTCTGTGTCTGAATGAAGTAAGATTGCATAGCGGGTGAAAGCCTGTCAAAAACATATTTTTTTTGAAATTTATAACTTACTTCTGTATATACGTATCCTTCGGTTTGATTCAAATCAAAGCCATTTTTTTGCAGCATATCTCGGTAATCTTTTGCTTTTTTACTCACTGGAGTTTCCCCGAAAAATCCCAAATAGCTTTCATTATTTTCGTCTATGATGTTTTGCCGTGGTATTACCATTCGCTGATGGAAATCTCTGAACAAACAATAGGCAGAATCGCTTGTTTCAGTATCTGCACTTGCAAATAGCTTCTTAAACTCTTCACCTGCTTTTGATGAAGATGAAACGTTAGCTGTATCTAATATATTTAGAAAGTCTTGGTAGGTTTTTAGTTTTACGCCATCAACTGCTATTGTATTTTCTGATGCAGTAGCAGTTTGCGCTGTTTCGGTCTTTGTTGCTTCTGACTGTTTATCTTTGCAACTCATGCCCGTAGTAAGTACGCAGGTAAAAAGAAGTAATTTCAAATAGTTTTTCATTACAGTTATAAATTTGATATACAAACACCTTAAAATCAGTATTTTGACATTGCTTTTTAAATTCACCAAGCAAATGTATAGATGGTAGCTTTATTATCCAATTTTTTTATAATCTTTTAGCAGGTGAGTACCCAAGCCAAAATTAGATGTTTTTAAAGTAATAAAATAATATTTATTGAAAATTTCGTCAATAAATAATTTATTTCTGTAATTTGCGTATTCCGAATTTCACACTCACATTAAATACTTCAAAAGCAATAATTTACATGAAAATTTGTTGAACTTTTAAACTAAAGCCATGATGGAATATCCGATTAAATCTATTACTACTCGCTACAAAAATCGCCTGTATCGCTCTCGCTTAGAGGCTCGTTGGGCAGCGTTTTTTGATTTAGCTGAATGGAAAGCAGAGTACGAACCCTTAGATTTGGACGGCTGGACACCAGATTTTCTCATTGCAGAATATTCTCCCATGTTGGTGGAAGTAAAGCCACAATTATCTTATTTCCAAGAAGATAGATTTTATTTTGATTATGTATTGGCTGATGTTTGCAAAGCAGTTTTGCTACTTACTACTGACGTAAAGCCCTATTGCGGTAGTTTGGTAGGACTTGAGAGCGAACTTTATACAATTGGGAAAATTATTAGCAAAGAAATTGATAATCAGATGGTTATTAGCCCCGCAATAGTAGGCGTATTTTGGGGAAATAGCTATCGCTTGGGCTTGTGTGCGGAGGCTACACATTGGCAAGACTTCATTACGGGGCATCAGGGTGAGTGCTTTGTGGTAGATAATGGAGATGTGCCTTTTATGTGGCAGGAGGCAGCAAATAGAACTATGTTTTTAAAACCTCAAACTGAATAGAACCTGAATAAATAGATGACAATCAATACTAATATCAAAGAAATTCAATCCTCTGATGCAGAGGCACTTTCGGCACTTTGCCTAAGGATTTACCCACAATTTTTTTTATATCTTTGGCATGAGCAGGGCGAATGGTATCAAAGAGAGAAATACAATGCCAATCAGCTACGCAGCGAAATAGAAAATCCAAATTCGAAATTTTACTTTATTTTGCTTGGTAATGAGCCTGTTGGCTATTTGAAAATAAATCTCCTTGCGGCATTACCTTCTCATCTGCCAACAAATGGCATTGAAGTAGAGCGAATTTACTTGCTCAAAGAAGTGCAAGGTATGGGCTTTGGCAGGAAACTGATAAATTTTGCCATCAGCCAAGCTCAAAGCCTCGAAAGAAGTTGTTTATTTCTGTATGTGATGGATAGCAGTGCAGAATCTATTAAGTTTTATGAAGCAATGGGCTTCGAAAAGTTTGGTAGAAAATATTTGGATTTTGAGCAGATGAAACAAGAGTACAGGGGTATGTATGCGATGCTGAAAAATATATAAGTCAAGATTTGCCATTTACTCTGTGTTTTTGCCTATCTGTAATTTACCAAAATCTTCTGTATTTTCAGCGATTTCTTTTGCTTTTTCATTTGCCTTATTGCTCATTAGCTTGAGCAATAGGCTCAGTAACAAGGCGGTGAGAACTATAACGGGTATGAATAAATTATCATTTGTGCCATCTGTGAGAATAGCAAAGATAACAAAGGCAATATTGATAACGCTCACTATGGCAGTTGCTTGGAGGTGAGTAAGTTTGGCTTCGATGAGAAGATGATGGAGGTGATTGCGGTCGGGTGAGAATGGCGAACGTTTTTCTAAGAGGCGAATTACAAACACTCGAAGCGTGTCAAACAATGGATAGATTAAAAGGCTCGCAACCAAGCTAATAGGGCTGACAAAGTGCAGTAAATTAGTTTCCTTCATTACTGCATTTTGATTGATAAAACTGATAGAAAGAGTGGCAGCTGTAAAGCCCAAAATTAGTGAACCGCTATCGCCCATGAACACAAAAGTTCTGTAGTTATAGATAAGAAAGCCAATAAGCGAACCAATGAGGCTAAAGCAAATAATGGCGGTGGTGTAGTTGTGATTGAGGAAAAACCAAATCCCGTAGAAGGAAAAAATGAGCAAACTAACCGTCCCTGCCAAGCCGTCAATCCCATCAATAAGGTTGAAAGAGTTGGTAACTACAATGACTGTGAACAAGGTAATGGCGTAGCTCCAGTAAATATTTATTTCGTGTATTCCCAAAATTCCGTGCAAAGAGGTGAGCCGAATATCTCCCATGTACATAATGAGTACGGCAGCAAAAGTTTCGACTAATAGCTTAACTGATGGCTTCAAGGGCATAAAATCATCTCTTATACCTATCATAAATATGGCAGTGAGGGCGGCAGCAAAATATTGGATATTCATAAGTTGATTCTCGAAGAAAGACCAAATCAGCATAGAAATTGTAAAGCCAAAGAAAATGGCAAAACCGCCAAAGCGAGGTATTTTATGTGAATGAAGTTTCCGCTCATCGGGTTGGTCATGTATTTCGTTAGCATGCGCTATCTTAATGATTTCTGGAGTAAGAAAATAGGTAATGATAAATGACGATAGTAAACAGAGAATAATAGATAACATAAGATTTTTGTAGAAATATTAGTATAATTTAATCAGGAAATATGTTTTCCCGAAGCATAAGTCTGCTCATTAAATTGCTCGTATTCGGTAGGTAGTGCGTTATTGGCTTTCGTGCTACTTATTGGTTTTATCCAATCCAAATAGCCTTTCTTCCAAACATACACCAAACCAAGTGCCAAAAGTGAGATAAAGATGAGCATTTCCGAAAGGCTAAACCAGCCCCACAGTCCATTGGTACTTCGGATGAGGGATTTGTTAGCAAAAATACTTGCCCAAGGGAACAGAAAAATTATCTCGGCTTCGAAGAGCATAAAAATCAGCCCAACCACATAAAAACGGCTATTGAACTGCCCCCAAGCACTCCCAATGGCATCTTCGCCGCACTCATAAGAAGATAATTTTTCTTCATTGGGGCGGTCAGGGCGAAGCATACTCGATACAAACAACGCTATCCCCACAAAGATTATTGCACCAATAATAAATAAAAGGATAAAACCAAAATCAGAAAGGAGTGTATTCATTTGTTTGTTATTGAGATTTTAATACTGCAAAATTACCTTAATCAAGACGCAAATCAAAAAAACCTGAATTAATAAGTTTTATTTTATCATAAATGAGGGAATATTCTCATAAAATATGCAATTTTGCCCCCATGAAATTATCTAAGTATTCCATAAAAGCGATTGCACAGACAGATGTAGGCTGCGTGCGAGCCAATAATGAAGACAGCTTTGCTATCGGCATTACCATCGAAGATTTTTATACAAGCTACCACAAAGCCAGCTACTCCTCTGACCACAGAGGCAGCGTATTCGTAGTTGCTGATGGCGTGGGAGGTGCAAAAGCAGGCGACATAGCATCCCAAACAGCCATAGAAGCGATTAGGAAGCAATTTGAAGACCTCCAATTTCTCCCCGAAACTGATGAGGAAGTAGGCACTTTGCTCAAAAACATGGTTCATAATGCCCACGAAGAAATTGTAGGTATTGTGCAGCTAAACAAGGAAATGAAAGGCATGGGAACAACCATTGTGCTTGCTTGGCTCATTGGGCGAAAACTTCACCTTGCATGGTGCGGAGATAGTAGGTGCTACCTCATTCGCTTCGATAAAAGATCTGAGCTACTCACAGAAGACCATTCCAAAGTCTGGGAAATGGTGAAGGCTGGGCTGATTTCACCCGAACAGGCACGCCTACACCCTAAAAGTAATATGATTACGCAATCCCTCGGCGACAGGGAAAATCCCCCAAAGATAGACCTCAAAATGATAGAAATTGGCAACTATAACCGCATCCTGCTCTGCTCAGATGGGCTGAACTCGATGCTGCCCGATGCGGTGATTTTTAGTGTGCTGGAAAATAGAAGTATGCAACCGACCGAAGCGGCAAACCTACTCATCAGCAAAGCAAAGCAAGAAGGCGGCAAAGATAATATTACGCTTATATTGGCGGAAGTGCTGCCTTTGTAAGGAAATAGGGGAAATTGACCCTTACTTTTTCACCGGGCAAATACACCAAAATTCTGCCTAAATCATAATTGGAAATATTGGGAATAGCTTTCCAATACCTTGATAAACAAGACTTTCAATATTTCATCTAATGCTTGCTGTGCCGAAGTTGTTAGATTGTTGCACTGATGATAGCGTTTGAGAAGTATTAAACTTGAACAAAAATAAAATCATTTTACATCAACAACCTTGTGAAACTTGACATCTATTTATAAATTAATAAATTTGTTTTTTAATACAAATCAAATCCATAATGCAGCAAATATTAATTCTTATAGGCATAAGCGGGAGTGGTAAATCTACGTTTTCCAAGCAGTTTTGTGCTGAAAACCCAAATTGGCTACGTGTCAATAGGGACGAACTCCGCAAAAGTATGCTTGCCGTAAGCCTCACTGAATACTGGCGGGCTGATAATAATTTTATCCAACGCACAGAAAGCCTTGTTAATGAGCTACATAATACAGCTATAAAAACGGCATTGAAAAAGGGCTGGAATATTCTTGTAGATAACACACATGTCAAACAAGCGTATATCAGTCAGATAATCAAGTTGGTAGCCGAGTTTCAAGTGGAAATTTGTTTCAAACTCATAGATACTTCTTTGGAGGAATCGATAGAAAGAGATAAAAATCGGATAGACCAAGTAGGGGAAACGGTGATTAGGGAGCAGTCCGAACGTTTGAAAATTTTGAAGAAAAACCTTGATTTTGAGCAAGTTATCTCTATTTCGCCTACTGACAAAACAAGCGCAGTACAACAGATGAAGCAAGATGAAACTTTGCCCAAATGTGTGATTGTAGATATTGATGGCACTGTTGCGGATAAGGGCAAGCGAATGGCTTATGATTGGGGTAGGGTAGGGGAGGACACGCCCAAAGTAAATATTATTCGTTTGGTAAAAATCTTAAAATCAGAAGGTTATCATGTTGTTTTCTTTTCGGGTAGGGATAATGTATGCCGCCCACAAACCCTATCGTGGCTATGTTTTCATTTTCAGTGGCAAGAAACTGATTTTCAGCTTTTTATGCGGAATGAAAATGACAATCGCAAAGATAGTTTGATAAAAAAAGAACTTTTTGACACATTAATAAAAAATAAGTATTTTGTTGATTTTGTGATAGATGACCGCAATCAGGTGGTAGATATGTGGCGCATGGAGTTAGGATTGGTCTGCTTGCAGGTAGATTATGGAGATTTTTAAAATGTATGAAATGAAAAATCAAGTCATTTGGATTACAGGTGCTTCTTCGGGCATTGGCGAGGCTCTGGCGTATAGTTTGGCTAAGAATGGCGCAAAACTAATACTTTCGGCTCGCAGAAAAGAAGAGTTGGAAAGGGTGAAAGTAGCTTGCCAATTAGCTGATAACGAAGTTTTTATACTGCCTTTGGATTTAGAGAAAAGTGCGGATTTTCCTGCAAAAGTAAAAGAAGCAATTGCTTATTTTGGGAAGATAGACATCTTGGTAAACAATGGCGGCGTAAGTCAGCGTTCTTTGGCAAAAGATACGGGAATGGAAGTAGATAGGCGAATTATGGAAATTGATTATTTTGGCACAATTGCACTTACAAAAGCCCTTTTGCCTGATTTTTTGGAGAAAAAAGCAGGTAAATTTGTCGTGATTACAAGTTTGGTTGGAAAATTTGGAACGCCAATGCGCTCGGCTTATTCTGCTGCAAAGCACGCCTTACATGGCTTTTTCGAGGCATTAAGAGCAGAAAGTTGGAAAGAAAACGTAAAGGTGCTTATTGTCTGTCCGGGTTTCATAAAAACGCAAGTATCTGTAAATGCACTTATTGGCTCTGGCGGAAAGCAAGGAACAATGGACAATGCCCAAGCAAATGGCATGAGTGCTGAAAAGTGTGCCGAAAAAATAGTGAGTGCCATCAAAAAAGATAAGGAAGAGGTTTATATTGGTGGGAATGAGGTATTTGGCGTTTACCTCAAGCGTTTTTTGCCAAGTATATTTTCAAAAGTTTTGAGAAAAGCTAAAGTTACATAAACCGCTTTAAAGCCTTCCAAAGTAGAAATGCTGTTTTTTTTATTCCTAATTTTCCACTTTTTATAGTTTCCAAATAGGTGCTAACTTCGGTAAATAGCTGAGGGTGAACTAATTTTTGGTTTTGGAAAGTGGGCAAATCTTTCATTTTTTGTCTGGTAGTTTCGCTAATTTTATTTTCATTGATGACTACAAACATATTTTGCTTGTACCACCAATCTACTTTTTCATTTTGCCAAAAAGCGGGTCTTAGTATGTCATAAAACTGAAAATTGTACTTTTCAAATTTTTCTTGCCAATAGGTGTGCCATTGTTCGTTGAGGTGTCCTTGCCCGCCCTGCAAAGGAATGGCGGCAGAAAAAATAAGTATATCAGCCAAATTTACCAAAGAACTTACTATGTTATCTGCCTTATTTTCAGGGAGATGCTCTGCTACTTCTAAGCAAAGAGCCAAGTCAAATTTCGTATTTAGTGTAATTTGTTCTGCCAAATTATGGGCAAGAAATTGCTCTTTTCTAATATATAACTCACTAACGTTAGCTCCTATATCGTCAATTCCTAAAATGTTTGCAATGCCTTGATTTTCAAAAATATGAAGCCAAGCACCCAAACCACAGCCTACATCAACTACACTTTGTGGCGGGCTGCCGCCGAGCTGAAAAATTTCAATGATAAACGGCACAATTTGCTCGGCAGATTGGGTATTATAAATTTTGCTTGAATACGTAAATTTATCTGCTTGTTATTGATTGTTTATTGGCGATTTCATATTTTTAGCGGCTAAGTTTAAATAATTTATCGAGGAGGGTTTTCCATTCAAATCGTTTTTTCTCAATTTTTATGGCTGCAATGAATGCTTCTGCTCGCCTATTTTCAAAGAAATCAATGAGGTAATCTGCTATTTCTGTGGGGTTTTGGCTTGTTACGTAGCCTACTTTTTGATGTGGAACGGTTTCTGCCAATCCGCCTACATCAGTTACTAACATAGGTTTATTAAAGTGATAAGCAATTTGGGAAACGCCACTTTGCGTAGCTGTTTTATAGGGTTGGGCTATCAAATCTGCCGCACAAAAATAATTAGCAACTTGGTCTGTAGGGATAAAATACAAATAACTGATAATTTCTTCTTCTAAATTGTACTTTTTAATGATTTGCTCATACTTTTCCATTGGCTCGTAAGGCTCACCCGCAATGATGAGTTTTACTTTTTTATTTCTCAAACGACTATCACCCAATGCTTCTAAGAGTAAATCAAGTCCTTTATAGGCACGAATGAGTCCAAAAAACAGAATATATTGATTATCAGGGCTTAAATTAAGATTTTTGAGGGCTTGCTCTCTGCTAATTTCTTCGCCATAATTATCATAAATAGGGTGTGGCGTATAAATTTTAGGCTTTTTTGGCTCAAAAAGGTCTATGTCTTCCATGACTGCCTTTGCCATCGCAACAAAGCCATCGCAAGCTGAAAGAAAATATTTTGTAAAAATTCTATCACCAATGCGTTTTTCGTGCGGAATGACGTTATCTGTGATGGCTAAAATTTTTGTGCTTTTAGGCTGCCCTAAGCGAATAATGCGGGCTATTGTTCCTAAGCAAGGCGACATCAGCGGCAACCAAAAACGAAAAATAATGAGGTCATATTTTTTTCTTCTATATTCGTTGCCGACCATGAGCCAATTCAAGGGATTGACTGCGTTCATTTTGCTGCTGATTTTTAGGTCGGTAGGGGCTGGCTCGTCAGTAAACTGGGAAGTACCCGGAAAAATGAAAGCGGGATATTGCAAGCTAAAACTTAGTATTTCTACGCTATGCCCTTGTGCCTGCAAACTTCGGGCTAACTGCTCATTGAAAGTGGCAATGCCGCCACGCAAAGGGTGAGCAGGACCAACAAGAAGAATATTTTGAGGTACATTGTTCATTATCCTATCTTCATTCCTATTATCAAAATGTCATCAATTTGTTTATTTTTTGTTCCTTTCCATTTTATCATGGCAACGTCTAAAATTTCTTTTTGCTCTTGGATTGGTTTCTGGTGAATCTCCAATAGTAGCTCTTTTAATGCCCTAATTGTAAATTTTCTGCCATCACTTCCGCCAAACTGGTCTGCATAGCCATCTGAAAAGGTATAAACCATAGCGGGCTGGTCTATTTTCATTTCTTGCTTGGTAAAAAGGCGTTCTTGTTCTTTTTGCATACCGCCAATGGCTTGCTTATCTGCTCGCAAGTAATGGAGTTCGTTGTCTTTAATGACAATGATTGGGTTATTTGCCCCTGAATATTCTAAGATTTTTGTTTCAGGATGCCAAGTGCATATCGCCAAATCCATGCCATCACGATTTTCTGTTTCTTCTTGCTTAAGTGCCTTTCTCACGCCTTTATGCAAATCTCTCAAAATAAGTTCGGGAGAAGTGATGTGCCTACTTTGTACGATTTCATTGAGCAAATTGAAGCCAATCATGGTAAGCAATGCACCCGGCACACCATGCCCGGTGCAGTCTGCGGCAGTAAAAACTATCTTGCCATCATCTAATTGGGTGAACCAATAGTAATCCCCGCTCACAATATCTCGGGGGCGGAGCAGAATAAAGCTTTCAGGGATAAGTGCTTGGAGGGCTTGCTCGTCTGGTAGCATAGACTCTTGTATGCGGCGAGCGTAATTGATGCTCCCTGTGATTTTTGAGTTTGCTTCTTTGGCTTCGTGATATGTTTTTTGGAGTTCCTGACTTTGCCTCTCCATATTGTCCCTCTGTGTCAATATTTCCTCTTTTTGCTGCATGATTTCCGCATTTTGGAGGGACAGTTTCATACCTGCTTTCCTCTTCTGCTGATAGGCATAGACAGCCACAAACACTAATAAAAATACAAATGCCAAGCCGCCTAAAAGCGAACGTTGCACGAGTTTGTCTATTTCTATCTCTTTGCGTTGGTTTTCCAATTGAAGTTGTGCCTTATCCTGCTTTTGCTTTAGGATAACAAGCTGTTGCTGCTGTCTTTGCTTTTGCTGATTCATCTTTTGCATTTCTGTTTCCGAAGCGGCTAATTTTTTGTCTTTATTTAATAGCTCTCCTTCTTTGGCTATCTTTTCAGCCTCTGCCAATTTTGTTTTCAGTTGGGCTTCTAATACTTTGCGGCTGCTTTCTTTCTCGGTTTCGTTTCTCAGATTTTCGTCGAGCATGGTAAAAAACTTAAAGTATTGGATAGACTTTTCAGCATTTCCCATTTTTTCATAATTTTCTGTCAGGCGACCGTAGCAGTTGCGTATGAGTTCGTCATTTCCCAATTCTTTGACAGCCTTGAGTGCGTCATTTTCCAAAATCTGTACTGCCTTGTCGTATTGCTTGGTTTTTGTATAAGTATCGGCAATTGTGAGCCAAGCAGAAGCAACTCCTTCCTTGTCTTTTTTTATTTTTCTGATTTCTAAGGTCTTATAGTAATATTTGAGTGCTTCATCGAAGTTGCCAATGTCAGAGTAAAGCGAGCCGATGTTGTGGTTAATCATGGTGATGGCGTTGTTATTACCAATGTTTTCATTGATAGATAGCGAACGCTTGAAGTAATCGATGGCTTCCTTGTTGTAGCCGTATTCCCAATAGATAAAGGCTATTTTATTCAAAAATTGTGTTGCTTGATTTGGGTCGGTAGTTTGGTATTTTTCGACCATAGACTTAGATTCAGCAATGGCTAATTGCTGGTTTTCAGGCATGGAAGACTTTGTACTTTGTGCATTTATCTTTACTGATACCAAAAGCACAAGGCAAAATACCAAACAACCAATTGTTTTGAAGGGGTAATTCATTGGTAGTCTTTGAGAGTTATAGATTATAAAAGATTAACGATATAAACGATAATATTCAGACAAAGTTTAATAAAAAAACAATCAATACAAAACTTATCATAAACATTTTGTTTGTCAGACAAGGTGTGTGATAG
>Ga0163144_10027112_pt1 | contig 11106 bp, 11 predicted proteins | sample OliLak19BULKMAT1_FD_123175 | JGI IMG/M metagenome (GOLD analysis project Ga0163144, IMG submission 123175) | Freshwater microbial mat bacterial communities from Lake Vanda, McMurdo Dry Valleys, Antarctica - Oligotrophic Lake LV.19.BULKMAT1 | ecosystem: Environmental > Aquatic > Freshwater >... | reverse complement strand
TTACGCGGTGGGCTGCGCGGCGGCGGTTGACGCGGCCGCTCCGCCGCGGCGAACGGAAGGTGCTCTATCTGGCCGACACTTATGTGAATTACTTCGATCCGCAGTTGGGCCAGGCGCTGGTGTCGGTGCTGGAACATCACTCGGTCAATGTCTATGTCCCGCCCGAGCCGTTTGTCGCCGGCATGGCGCTGATCACCGCCGGCGCGCTCGATGCGGCGCGGCGTTTGGCGGCGGCGAACATCACGCAATTAGCCGAAGCGGTTCGCCAGGGCTACACCATCGTGGCGACCGAACCGGCCGCTGTGCTGGCGCTCACGCGGTTCTATCCCGAGTTGGTCGATGACGACGACGCGCGGCTCGTCGCCGGACGGACGGTCGAGGCGTGCGATTATCTCTGGCGGCTGCATGAGCAAGGGGAGCTGCAGTTCAACTTAAACCCGATCCACGCGGTCGTCGGGTATCACGCCCCCTGCCACGCCAAAGCCCTCAACAACGGCTCACCCGCCGAAAACCTGCTCCGCTTGATCGCCGGGTTGCAAGTGATCCGGCTGGAGAAGGGGTGTTCCGGAATGGCGGGAACGTTCGGCCTGAGCAAGAATAATTTCCGCACCAGCCTCCGCGCCGGGTGGGGCTTGATCTCGGCGATGCGCGAAGGGATCTTGCAAGCCGGCGCGACCGAGTGCAGCACATGCAAAATGCAAATGGAACAAGGGGCCGACAAACCGACCATCCACCCGCTCAAATGGCTCGCGCTCTCGTACGGTCTGATGCCGGAACTGCAAGAGTTGCTGCAACCGCGCGGGAGTCGGAAGTATGTAAGTTGACTATGGGCGTTGGCCAGTAGGACCATGGTAACCTCTTCCGCCTTTACCCTTTTCCCTTTTTCCTTTGAATTTTCCATCATTCTGTATCCACCATGCTCACCATCCAACTCTTCGCCGGGGCGCGGCAGCTCGCGGGGATGGGGCGGGTCGCGCTGGAATTGCCGCTCGGCGGTACTGTCGCCGACCTGCAAGCGGCGCTTCTCGCGCAAATCCCCGCGCTGGCCCCGATCCTCCCCCATGCCCGCTGGGCGGTGAATCAGAATTACGCCCGCTTGACCGATATCATCCCCGCCAACGCCGAAGTTGCGCTGATCCCGCCGGTGAGCGGAGGGTGAGGGGGAAAACGATGAACGATGAATGATTCGGAGGTATACCAGGATCAAATTGATAGAATGGAAGTGATTGTGCAACAGTCTTAGATTCAGAGGAATTTTACTTCATCGTTCATCGTTTCAATGTCTTCCCTCACCACCTCACACATCGATCCGGCGGCCGTGTTGGCGGCGGTGCAGTCGCCTGCGGCAGGCGCGGCGCTGTTGTTCCTGGGGACCACGCGCGAACGGACCGGCGACCGCGTGACCGCGTCGCTCGATTACGAGTGCTACCCAGAGATGGCACTGGCAATGTTGACCGAGTTGGAGGCCGAAGCCAAAGCGCGCTGGCCGTTGCTCGGCGTAGAAATCATCCACCGGACGGGGCATTTGGAAATTGGCGAGGCAAGCGTGGCCGTCGCGGTCAGTTCCCCCCACCGCGCCGCCGCCTTCGCCGCTGGGCAATGGCTGATCGATACGCTCAAAGAGGTCGTGCCGATCTGGAAAAAAGAAAACTGGGCCGATGGGACGAGTGAGTGGGTACACCCAGGGGGAGGCGAAGGCAGAAGTCAGAATGCAGAATGCAGAATGGGGGAGAGTCAAGATTCGTGACGTATTACTTAGAAACGCACTTATCAGCGGCATTTCTATTCTGCATTCATCATTCTGCATTTACCCCGCCCCCTTCTCATAAATCGTCCCCACCCGCGCGGTGGCGGCGACGCGATAGACGGCGCCGTCGAGCGCAACGCAGCGGAAGCAGCTTCGCAGCGCGGCTCCCAGCCGAAAGACCCGCCGCCCGTCGAGCGAAAAGAGCGTCCCCGGCGGCAACTCGGCCACCATCGGGCGGTGATCGAGCGTGTCGTGGCGGCGGAGCGCTTTCTGCAGCGCCAGGTCGCGAAAGCTGGAGCTGCTCGGCGCTTTGGCTTGCCGCGCCAGATGCGGCGTCAAGTCGGCCGGAAACAAGGTCTCCTCGATCGCCCGCGCGAGGATCTCGCCGAACGTCCGCTTCCATTGTTTGCCGTGGTGAACGACGCGCGTGCCGTGCCGCGCGGCGACAACCGCATGGGCCAGTTCGTGCAGCAGCGTGAGCAAAAATTGGTAACGATTGCCGCAGACGTTGACCGTGATCCGGCTAGTCCGGCCGTTCGCGCCGGGCCGATGGTCGCCGTGCTTGCTCCGCCGCGAGCGGACCGGCGCGATCTCGCACGGCGCGGCGGCGAGCAACTCGCCCACCAACGACAGCGCGGCGGGATCGACAAACGGGGCAAGTCGTTCCAACGACCGCCGCATGACAGGCGAAAGGGTGGCGTCCATGCGAAGGGGAAATGCAGGATGAGGGAAGGAGAAGAGCGGGGATGCGAAAGGAAAAGGAAAAAGGGGAAAGGTGGGAATGGATGCCTTATGATTGCATTTTTAGCTTTTCGCTTTGCGTTTCCTTCTCCAGCCTCTCATCCCTCATCACTCTTTCAGCGCCAAAATCTCGATCTTGCGAAAATCGCAGGGATGGCTTTCGGATTGCAGGCTGATCGTCCCTTTGCTGAGTTGCTTTTCGGCCCCCGCTTTGAGCAGCTTTTGGGCGCTGGCGTCGCGTTCGTCGAGTTGCGGCTCGGAATATTCGATCACCGTCTCGCCGTTGATAATGTGCTTGATCAGTTTGTTGCCGTGAACCTCGACTTCGGCGGTGACCCATTGGTCGCCGTGGAACGTCTTCGATTTCGAATTGGTGCAATGCGGCAGATGGAGCTTGCCGTTGTACACCACGTTGGTTCCCGGCGTGCAGAGGTTGCCGGTCGTGCGGTTGTTCTTGCCGTCGCCGCCGAGCAACTGCACTTCGATCGACGCCGGAAAATCCTGCTCCAACTCCATGCTCTCGGGCGTTTGGCCGTGGACCATGATGCCGCTGTTGCGAATCGCCCAACCCGGCCCTTCGGGACATTGGTCGCCGACGAAACGATACTCCAAACGGATGCGATAGTGCGAGAACTGGTCATTGTGATAGAGATGGCCGAAGCGTTCATTGTACTTGTCGTATTTGTCGTAGCGGACCTGGAGCAGGCCGTCGTTGACGCGGAAGGTGTCGTTCCAGTTCTCGCCGGCCTTGTGCCCGCGAATTTTGGGCGTCCAGCCGGTCAGATCTTTGCCGTTAAAGAGGGAGACCCATTTTTCCTTCGATGCGTTGGCCGGCTCGGCCTGAGGGGCCGGCGCGGCTTTGGCGGCCGACTCGGCGGCGTTTATGTACCCGACAAATAAGAGCGGGCCGCAACAGCCGACGTAAAACAAGAACCGGCGCAAGTGGGATAATGAACGCGACATGGGCAAGCTCGCAAGTGTGGGGGGAGTGTTACGAAATGCAAAGATTCCGCGGCAATGGGGAGCCGCTCTTATTAAACACGATCATGGCAATGAAGAAAAGCAAAGCGGTAAATAATGGGAAAATATTCAGGGAAATGCTTTTTAACGCAGAATGCGCAAAGCAGCGCAGCGGGCCGCAAAGAAATGCAAAGGAGAGTTTGAATCACGAAAACACGAAAGCACGAAAATAATTCGGGCATGTGGCACGGCTGCTGGGACATGGAAATCCCAGCTATGATCCAATCCCTATGCCCCATTCCCTTTTCGTGTTTTCGATCTTTCGTGATAAAAAAAGTATTCTCCGCGAACCCCTGAGCTCCTCTGCGGCCTCTGCGTTTTAGTAATTTCGCATTTACTGCTCCGGCAATGAATAATTGGACATTGGATTTACTAGCTACGCCGCGTAACCAGCCTAAACAACGAACAACTACGTTCATTTAATTATTGCCGGAGTAGTAGAATTTATGAATTCATTATCCCTCAACCTTGCTCAGCTCCTCCTCGATCGCCGGCGCAATCCCCTCGGGCGATTCGGTCGGGGCGTAGCGGCGGATCGGGCGGCCGGCGCGGTCGATCAAGAACTTGGTGAAGTTCCATTTGATCCCCTCGGTTCCCAAGATGCCGGGGCGCGATGATTTGAGAAATTGATAAAGCGGGTCGGCGTCGGGTCCGTTGACGTTGAGTTTGGCAAAGAGCGGAAAAGTGACTTGATAGGTCCGCGAGCAGAACTCGACGATCTCGGCGGCGGTCCCCGGCTCTTGCCCGCCGAACTGATTGCAGGGAAACCCGAGGACCGCAAAGCCGCGATCCTTGAATTGCCGATAAAGCGTTTCCAGCCCTTGATACTGGCCGGTAAAGCCGCACTGGCTGGCGACGTTGACAATCAGCAAGACCTGGCCGCGAAAATCATTCAACGAACGCGGGAGGCAGTCGATTCTCTGGACCGTGAAATCGTAAATGAGCATAAGCGGAGAATGCGAATCAGTTGGCTGGCGACGGCTGAACATCTGAAATCAGAAGCGGGACGCCCCGCGCATGATTCTAAGCATCCGCCGGCGATTTGGCGAGGCGTGCCGTAGCGGCGGAATTTCGCCCCGCTGCGACATTTTTAGCCCGCTGCGTCAGCAAGGGATATTCTTTTATGCATCCCTCGCATACGCTTCGGGTTATAATTCATTCCGCGCGGACAAGAAGTCAAATCGCCCCCTCAATCACTGGTAGCAAGCTACCAGCGCCACCAAACACCGTAATACGAAAGGAACCGTCGATGGTTCGCACCGCTTCCACCATGCTGCCGCTGGGAACGCACGCCCCCGATTTTGAATTGCTCAACGTCGATGGACGCGCGGTCAAGCTGACCGACTTTGCCGGCGCCCCCGCGCTGTTAGTGATGTTTATCTGCAACCATTGCCCCTATGTGAAGCACATCGCCGATCCGTTGGCGGCACTGGTCCGCGAGTACCAAGAGCGCGGCGTGGCGGTGGTCGGAATCAACTCCAACGACGCGACCGCCCACCCGGCCGATTCGCCCGAGCAGATGGTCCACGAGGCCGAGCAACGGGGTTATTCGTTCCCCTATCTCTACGACGAAACGCAAGCGGCGGCCCAGGCGTATCACGCCGCTTGCACGCCCGACTTTTATCTGTTCGACAGCGAGCAAAAGCTGGTCTATCGGGGACAGCTCGACGACAGCCGCCCCAGCAACGGGCTGCCGGTGACCGGCAAAGATTTGCGCACCGCGCTCGATATGGTGTTAGCCGGAAAACCGGTCGCCACTGGGCAACGGGCCTCGCTGGGGTGCAACATCAAGTGGCGCGAAGGGAATGAACCGAGCTACTTTACGGGAGAGTCGGCGGGGGGGTGAGGGGTGCGAGAAGGATGGAAATGCAAAGGAGAAGGGAAAAGGGAAAAGGCGGAGGAATCTATCGTTGCCCTATCTTCAGAAATCGCTTGGAGCATTCGTTTTCTTCGCGCTCGCATTTCGCCTAGGGGATCGCGATCGGGAACACTTTGCCTTCCGGCGGCAACTCCAACACCAAGCCGCTGGTCTTAAAGTTGCGATATCTGACCGGGATATGATCGATTGGGTTGTCCGAATTCATTTTTCCGTTTGCGCCTAACGGCGGCGAGAGATGGCCGTAAGGGGGATAAACGGCCACCAAATATTTACCAGGCGGCAACCCCATACCTGCCAGGATCTTAACCTCGTAGCTTCCGTCGTCACGAACTTTGGTCTCGCGCGAGAATCCCGTCTGGGGATTATTGAAGGAAACCGCAGCCCCTTTGAGCGGCTTCCCCTTGAACGTCACGGAGCCGGAAACCGCGGCGATTTTTGGGCCGCAACCGCTCGTCAACGCCAGCCATAGTGCGCAGCAAACCGGAATGAATACTCGGTAAGTCAATTTTTTTCTGCCCGCGAGAGCAGACCGAAAAAAAGGGGCGAGGGGATTTTAGCGACCGCTTACTTCGCAACCCCGAAATCGCCCGTCGTTTGGCCGTCGTTCCGGTCCGCCAAGTTGTAAAGGATTTGAATATCCAGGCTGTCGGTAACGAAATGCGTCGAACCGTCGCAATTGACGATGCAGCCGCCGATGGGATGGCCGGCCTGGATCGGTTGATGCGGAGCGCCGGGGCCGCCGGTGCCGGGGGCGCTGGCGTCGTAGGTCCCCACGGGATGCCGCACCGTCATCAGTCCGCGATGGCAGGTCGGCTGCCAGTCCGCACAGCAGCAGCCTTGCAAAAACATATCGGTGGTGCGGCCCGACTTGCGTTCCCCCGTGTTAGGATCGGTCAATTCTCCCGAGGTTTCGGCGATCAGCATCGTGTGCGACAAACCGTCGGTGATTTCTTTCGGCTTCACGCCGGGGTGGCGGCCGCGATAGCCGTTCTTCAAATCGTTGTGTTGATATTTGTCATCCTCCACAAACGTATGCAGCACGCCCGAATTGGCCCGCATCGTCCCCCCGTAGCGAACCATGACGTTCCCCTGCACGGACCCGGAAACGCCCGCGTAATCCGCCGGCTGCATTTCGACCGGAAAATAGACGCCGTAATCCGGAGACGCCTGGTAATAGGTCATTTTTTCCAAGGGACTCGAGGGACAACTCAGCCAGGAAATTCGGACTCCCATGAGCTTGGGGCGGAGGGAGGTATTCAAGACGATATTGCCCCGTTCCTCATGTCCCTCATATCTTTTGATCGTGCGATAGACTTCGCCGAGTTCCATGTGCGGCAAGATGTCGCGCCAAAAGAGATAGCCGTGATAACGATACCAAGGGTAACTGGTCCCAGCGGGAAGCGAATTGTGGAGGTTCATATAGAGATTCATGCCGATGCCGATTTGCTTGAGGTTATTCAAGCAGTGCGCGCGGCGACCCGCTTCGACCGCGCTCAAAATGGCCGGCAACAACAAGGCGATCAAAATGCCGATGATGAAAATCACGACCAACAATTCAACCAAGGTAAAAGCACCGCGGCCGCTTGGCTTGCGGAATGATCTGCGACAGAAATGTTCCCGATCATCGCAGTTCGCGCTGAGATTATGCGGACGGAAAAACATGGCTCAACTCCACTCACGGTCAGAGTATCTTCAAGGGTTACTCACCTAGCGGGCTGCCGGAAAAAATCGCATTTGAGGCTGACACCCCGACTCATTCATTTAATCAGACGCTTTAACCGCGATCAATAACGGGAATGACGGCATTGCGAAGCCGCTTTTCTGACTGGCCGCGCTGGGTGGAGTTCATCATAGAGAATTTGGTTGGCCAGGGGATGTTTACTATCCGTCGATTTGCGCAAATATTGTTGAATCGCGTCTCCCTGACCGCCGTTTCAATTTAGCTAATTCATACTGCTTGCATGATTTATTGGCTTGCCTCCTTTTCAAATTATGCTGGGCGAAGCGGGGCAGATTGCCGCGACCTGCGAAATAGCCAAATCCACGTGAGATTCCCGCATTCCTACGACTAGAGAAGCGGCGGCAAACACACTACAATTCCCCAGGAATTGCGGAACTGTTCCGCAGTCCAGCCCCTCCCCGCAAGGAATTTCCGGTGACTTACGATGTGGCGATAGTCGGCGCGGGGATTCTCGGCTTGGCCCATGCGTATCAGGCCGCGCGGCGCGGGCTGAAGGTGCTGGTTTGCGAACGCCACGCCTACGCCCAAGGGGCGTCGATTCGGAACTTTGGCATGATCTGGCCGATTGGCCAACCGTTGGGAGACACGGTCGAAACGGCGCACCGCAGTCGTGAAGCTTGGTTGACCGTGTTGGCCGAAAGCGGCATCTGGCATGAGCGGACCGGGTCGCTGCATGTCGCCTATCACGACGATGAGGCGGCCGTGCTGCGTGAATTCGCCGCCGATCCCGCGCAGGCGTTTCGTGAGTCTGAATTGTGGGACGCCGACCGCGTGCGGTATCGATTTCCGCGGATCAATCCGGCCGGACTGCAAGCGGGGCTGTGGAGCCCGCTGGAGGTTTGCGTCGATCCGCGCCGCGCCGTGGGGGAACTGCCCTGTTGGTTGACGGAACGCTACGGCGTGGCGTTCGCCTGGGAAACCGCGGCGTGGGGCTTCGACGCCGGGCAGCTTCGCACGTCGCGGGGGTCATTCGCCGCGCCGCGGTTGATCGTGTGCAGCGGCGATGAGCTGCAAATGCTTTATCCCGAAGCCTTCGCCAAGATGGGAATGAAACGCTGTAAATTGCAAATGATGCGGACCGTGGGGTACGGACCGGAAATGCGCGTCGGCACGATGCTGGCCGCGGGGCTGACGCTCAAACATTACAAGAGCTTCGCGAATTGCCCCAGCCTGGCGAAAGTCGCCGCGCGCTACGCGCGCGAATTGCCGGAATATGAACGGCTGGGGATTCATGTGCTTGTTTCCCAAAACGGCAACGGCGAGTTGGTCTTGGGTGATTCGCACGAATACGACGCCGCGATCGATATTTTTGACAAACCGCACATCGACGAACTCGTCCTCGACTATCTCCGCCGCTTCTTGGTCGTGCCGGAATTGAAAATCGCCGCGCGCTGGGCGGGTTATTATATGAAACACCCCACCCGGTCGTATATCATCGACCGGCCGGAGCCGAATGTGACGCTGGTCACCGCCACCGGCGGCACCGGCATGACGCTCTCATTCGGCCTCGCCGAAAAAGCGATCAATCAAGTTTGGGGATAAAGTCGTTCATCGTTCATCGTTCCTCGTTCATCGTTTAAATCCCATGCTCCAACTCGTCATCTTCGACATCGCCGGAACCACGGTCCATGATCCCGACGGCGTCAACCGCTGTCTCTGCGCCGCGCTTGACACGGCCGGGCTGCCGATCACGCGCGATCAGGCGAACGCCGTGATGGGGATCTACAAGCCCGAGGCGATTCGGATGTTAATCGCCGAAGCGGGTCCGGAGAAGCAGTTTCTGCTGGAAATAATCCCCGCGATTTACGACGATTTTCAAGCCCGGATGGATCGTTTCTACGCGACCGATCCGGAAGTGCGCGGGATCGCCGGCGCGGCCGACATGTTCGCCGAACTGCGCGCGGCGGGGATCAAGGTGGCGCTGGACACGGGATTTAGCAGGCGGATCACCGACGCGTTGTTGAAGCGGCTCGGTTGGAGCGAAGGCCCCACGCTCGATGCGACAATCACCAGCGATGAAGTGCCCCACGGCCGCCCGCAGCCGGATATGGCGTTCGCCTTGATGAAGCGGTTCGGCATTGACGATGTCAAGACGGTGGCCAAAGTGGGGGACACGCCGTCGGATCTGCAAGAAGGGACAAACGCGGGCTGCAAGCTGGTGATCGGCGTGACCCAAGGGACGCATACGCGCGCGCAATTGCTATCCCATCCTCATACGCACTTGCTCGGCACGGTGGCCGAATTGCCAGCCTTGTTACGGTCGTTGGGTATGCTCTGAAGTTGGGCGTTTGGGAGTCTATGGCGGTAAACGAGTTTTTCAGCGACCTGATGTTTGCACGCCAAAGACTCTCGACGTCTTGTGACGCAAAGCGCTAAACAGCATCGCGGCTAGGGCAAAAATAAAACCCAACGGCAGGAGATCCGGCTCGGGAACGACCGCCGCGAATTCCGCAGGCCAATCTTTTGACGCTTGGGCCCCCGCCCCTCCGGCGCCGTAATTGTTGACTGCCTCGAACGCATCGGTGAAGTCAACCAGCCCGTCGCCATTGCTGTCTCCCTGGGACCAACCGGCATTCACCGCGCCATATTCGTTGACCAAAGTAAACATATCATTGAAATCAACGTCGCGGTCCCGGTCCAAGTCGCCGGCCAGAGCGGGTTCCCAACCGAGATCGTCCAGCGCGGCGGCGTCGAGGTCGCTCATTCGCAGCCGTTGACCGGGCGGAATGCTCGGCGTGAGCAGCGAGAGTACGGATTGACCGGCGATGGTCGAATTCGTTTGCGGTTCCCAATGATCGCCGTCTGCGCTGATGACCAGGAGCGGGTTGGCGGCGCTGCTTTGCGCGACGGCGGCGGGACCGGTGAATTTGCCGTCGAGAATCAAGGCGTTGAACGATTCCGCCGTGCCGAATCCTAAGAGATGGACCATCTCATGGGAGGCGACGGTGAACAGATCGTATTCGGTCGGTTCGAGGCCGTTGGCGTCGATCCCATCGTGCCAGGCAAAATTGGGGTTAAACGAGATCGCCCCCCCCCAGGGACTATAATCCGCGTTCTGCGCGGTTCCCGCTTGGCCGCGGTAACGGACCAAATCATTCCAGGCCGGGGTGCCGTTGGAGAGCGCGAAATTCCGTTCGGCGGAGGCCAGGAAATTCGCCCCGAGATTCCGCGCGCCGACATAGACGCGGATCGTGTCGGCCGGGATCGACAAACCGCTCCCGTCCAAAAACGTGCCGATCCCCGTATCGGGACGAATGACCACGCCCGTCCAAGTGTTGCCACCGCTTTGCGCGATCGGCGAGAGCGTATCCACCCAACGGTTGACGGAATCAAAGGCGTTGGCCAGCGTTTCGCGGCGTTGCGGACTTTGAAAGAATCCGCTGGTGTCATAACTGTAATCAATTTCGATGATCAGTCCGGCCGCCGCGGTACTGCATGCTTGGCAGAACTGCCAACAAATGAACACGCCGGCCATGAGCCAAGCGTAGCGGTAGCCGCGGAGAAGTGCTGACGGCGTTTGCTGAAGGGTTCGATGCCATGGGAAACTAAGCAGCATCAAGAACCCAACTGAGGATAAAACCTCAAGCAAGCGACGAAGGTAGCCAAACCGGATCAATCCGATTTTTCGTTTCGGCCCAGGTCGCGGCCCTGAGCAAAAAATACGCGACATTCAGGCTTATTTGCTCAAGGCAAGCTTGCGACGCCGACCAATCAAACCGAGTGCTGCTCCGCCCCCCGCAAGCAGACTGAAGATGAGCGACGGTTCAGGAATGAAGTACCCCAAATCGCCGACCCGCGTACCGGTGAGGCCTTGGATGCCGTATTGGATGGTCAAGTCTTGCAGGAGAACCGCTTCCGAAATTCCCGGATCGAGAATTGCCCCGATCGCATAACCGTTGGAGATCAAAAAGGTCTGGCCCAACGCGGTGTTGGTGGCAAAGCCTTGCAGGCCGACGGTATTGCTGGTGAAACCGACGC
>Ga0163144_10027110_pt1 | contig 11107 bp, 7 predicted proteins | sample OliLak19BULKMAT1_FD_123175 | JGI IMG/M metagenome (GOLD analysis project Ga0163144, IMG submission 123175) | Freshwater microbial mat bacterial communities from Lake Vanda, McMurdo Dry Valleys, Antarctica - Oligotrophic Lake LV.19.BULKMAT1 | ecosystem: Environmental > Aquatic > Freshwater > Lake... | reverse complement strand
TGTGTGTTTTTCGAAAGGTTTGGTGAGCCCCTTCCGCCTTCGCCTCGCATCGCCCACGCAAAAACGGGGCGATGCGAGGCGAAGGTGGGAGGGGCGGCCCCTTTTGTCGAGCTGAGCTGAGCTGAGCTCGCGGCGTCCAAAACTACCCACAGATTCTGCGGACGACCCTCTTTGTTTTGTCCCATCCTAATATTCGAGCTCGCAGCAACTGCGGCTCATGCGACGGTTCGGGTTCGAAATGAAACGGCTTGCGATCATGCTGACACTCGGTCTGAAAGACCCGGGAACCATCGATCTGCAAGCCGCCGCTGCTCCGGGACGGCCATCCCGGAGCAGCTCTCTTCCATAAAGAAGATGCGATGCCGCGTGACGTGTCAAACATCGCCTGGAAAGATATTAGGAACCAAATACTCCATATTCTTCTATCAATCAGACAGCTTTCTGCAGTTCATGCGTCGGCGATGTTCGTGAACGACTTGTTTGGACCACCCGGTTGTGACGCATGATGACAAATCCCAGCCGACGGAGCGGCTGGACAACAGTAGTGTCGCAGCGTTTGGAGCCTATTCGGTGGTTGAAGGCCGCGGGTTATTGCTGGGCGTGCAGCAGCCCGAGGATTCCCAGGCCGTAAAATGAATACTCGACATCGGCCTGCTGGTCCCAGCTGGCTCCGCGGAACCCGCCTGTCGGCAGTTCCAGTGAAGTGGACACCCAGTGAAGGATTCGATCGGGCGAAATCAAGTCGCGCCGGCCGAGATCGTGAGCGGTCAGCAGGCCGGTAAAAGTCGACAGCCCGTCGGCAAACGGAATCCGGGTGTTCGCCTGGAAGCCGCCTTCTGCGCTGACGACGTCAGTCAGAAAGCCGATCACATCGTCGGCGATATCGTGGTCCATCGCATCCAGTCTCCCGAGCAGCGCGACTGCCGCGGCCGTGGGATTTGTCCCGCTGCGTTTCATCGGCGAGATTTCCACGAACCCGCCATCGTCTCGCTGCCGATTGTACAGGAACTGCACCATCGCATTCCGCCGCGGCACTCCTCGACCCAACAGCTCGTATGTCAGTGCGACCATGAATGACTGATAGGTGCTTCCCATTGAGCCTTCGGCTGACTTTGCATAACCGCCGTCAGCCGTGCGCAGTGCTTCAATGGTTGCTGCAATCGAATCAGCGTATCCATCAGAAACATCCTGAAGCAGATCTCTTCCGCCGGCCGCTTGCACGACCAGTGCGCTGTACAGCCAGCTCAGGAGATCGATGATTCCCAGCGAAAGCGGATTGACGGAACCAAGATACGAGGCGATTCGATCACGACACACGTCATGCAGCCCGCCGCTGACGGCCAGTCCCCGCACTGCGAAACCGGTATAATACAGATCCGCATCACCCTCCCGGCCCCGGAAACCGCCGGTCTCCGTCTGCTGCTGCATCAGGAACGCGCGATGCAGCGCAATTCGATTCGGTCCTATGGCGCGCAGGCCGCGGGAGACTCGGTCGGCAAGTTGAAAGAGATACATGGCGGGATGGTATTCGGACTTGCGGGAAGCAGAGCTTCCGGGAGGTGCGTTCCCGGAGTGCTGTGGACTCCATTCCCTGTTCGCCTGTGCTGCCACCTGCTAACGTCCACGGTTTTCCTCGACCGTGTCCGCAGTGGAGCGTTGGCATCGGTGAGGCAATGTAACCAGGCATTCGAGGAGTTTGCACTGACGCGGAAGGGGATTCCCGGAGCGAAGTGCAGCGAGTGCCAGTCTTGTCGGGACTGTTGATTGCTCATGGCTGGTTCTGCCGCGACTGAAACGCCGACAAATTCCCTGGTGGCACAGGATGAGCTGGTCTTGGTCATGGACTTCGGCGGGCAGACGGCCCAGCTCATCGCCCGGCGAGTCCGCGATCAGAATGTCTTTTGCCAGGTCGTGCGGCATGATCTTTCGGCGGAGCGGATTCGTGAGCTGAATCCAAAGGGGTTGATCCTTTCCGGAGGCCCGGCGAGTGTGTACGGCGAGGGAGCCCCGTCGATCGATCCGAAAATCTTCGACTTGAACATCCCCGTGCTGGGCATCTGTTACGGGATGCAGATCATGTGCTATACCCTTGGCAGCCGCATCCTTCCGGCGCATTCCCGCGAATTCGGTCGGGCTCCCTGTTCGCAGTCCGGGTCGCGCACTGCCGCCAACCGGCTTTTCGACGACATTCCACCGACCTTCACAGCGTGGATGAGTCACGGTGATCAGGTGGAAACACTCACCGGCGACTTCGAGTCTATTGCAGCAACGTCGACCTGCGCGAATGCCGCCGTGCGGCACAAGACGCGGACGATGTACGGGCTGCAGTTTCATCCGGAAGTCACGCACACGGAATTCGGCAGCAAACTGCTGGGCAATTTCGTCCGGCACATCTGCGGCTGCAAAGGTTCGTGGCGGCTCAGTTCGCTGATTGACCAGCAGCAGGAACGCATTCGCCGGATGGTCGGAACGGATCGAGTCATCTGCGGTCTGTCGGGCGGCGTGGATTCGTCCGTCACGGCTGCGCTGATCTCGGAAGCGATCGGTGATCAGCTCTCCTGCATCTTTGTCGACAACGGGATGATGCGTAAGGACGAACGACGGCAGGTTGAGGAACAATTTGCGAATCACTTTAAGACAGACCTGCACGTGGTCGATGCGTCGGCGAGGTTCCTGGGTGAACTTGCCGGCGTTACGGAACCTCAGCGAAAGCGGAAGATCATCGGCAAAGTCTTCATCGACGTATTTCGTGATGAAGCGAAGTCGATCCCGAACGCGAAGTTTCTGGCACAGGGGACGCTGTATCCGGACGTGATTGAATCCGGAGCCAACCCGGACGGCCCGGCCGCGACGATCAAGTCACATCACAACGTCGGCGGGCTGCCGGATGAGCTGGGTTTCGAGCTGATCGAACCGTTGCGGGACCTCTTCAAAGACGAAGTCCGCCGGATGGGTCTGGAACTTGGCCTGCCGGAGAAAATGGTCTGGCGGCATCCGTTTCCAGGTCCCGGTCTGGCGGTGCGATGTATCGGCGAAATTACTGAAGAGCGGCTTCGGATCATCCGGGAAGCCGATGCGATCCTGATCGAAGAACTGCACATCGCAGGACTTTACCGCGACATTCAGCAGGCGTTCGTCGTGCTCCTCCCGGTGCAGTCAGTCGGTGTCATGGGCGATGACCGAACGTACGAGAACGTCGCCGCGATCCGGGCGGTGCAAACAGAGGATTTTATGACTGCTGACTGGTATCCATTTCCGTACGATGTCCTCGCGAAGGTCTCGACACGCATCATCAATTCTGTCCGCGGCATTAACCGAGTCGTCTACGACATCAGTTCCAAGCCCCCGTCGACGATTGAGTGGGAGTAGTCGCCGGGATTCCGCTGTCATGCCATTTTCATGGCAATTGTGGCACGAGGCGGACGCGGTTTCCGAAAGCGTCGAGGTCGATGGATTGCTCGCGGTTGGTCTGGATGCGAAGTCCGGGGAGCGGATTGCGTGTGACGACCGGATAGGTGAACAGCGATGTGCCCGATATTCGGGACAATCCCCGGATGACAGACTTCTGTGCACCGGGAAACAGTCCGCCCGCTTTGGCACCACCGGGCGGATTCGTGATCTGTACGAGAAGCAGCATCGGCTCGATTGAATGATCGACGCAGACAAACGTGCCTTCTGGAACAGGAACTCTCCAGGCGAGCATACCCGATCGACGGCTGACCGCCCGAATGTCTTTCTGTGCGCTCTCGACGTTTAGTCCGTACAAGAACGGTATCGCCACGGGTGCCGGTATTCCGGGATCGGCGGATTCGAACACATAGAAGCTGGCTGCGTCAGCGAATACTGTGACTCTTTCAGGAACCAGCATCTTCGCATCCGACGCCGCGGGATCGGCGAAACTCAGCGTCTGCGTCTGACCGGTCCGCAGATCGACGATCAGCAGAGTCTCATCAGCAGTGACTCCGGCCAAAGTGGACTCATCGAGAAACTGCGAGAATCGGACTTTCGGCAATTCGACTCGCCGAAGCAGTCCGAGAGTTACCGGATGAATCCAGTCCAGAGCCTTGATTCCCTTGTCCGCAGTCTGACGGTTCCAGACTACGATCGCATCATCCGAGCTGCAGATGGCACTTGTCACCAGACTGAGCGCCTCTTCCTGTCGCTGCAGCTTCGCAACCTCCCGGAACAATTCGCCTCCCGTATCTGCCGCCGGCAATTGCTCAGCACGACCATCGCGGTCGCCATGGGAAGACAGCAGCGGAGTACCGTCGAGCGGGTTCAGCAACAACGGAGTCTGAGCTCGTAGATTCATGACACGAACTGCGGACCGGCAGGCAAACACGGGCTGAACAGAATTGACGCCTGGGATTCGCCACAAACGGTCACCGGAAAGCAGATCGATCATTTCGACGGAGTCATTCGTGTGAAGGCAGATCCACCGCAAACCATGTCCGCAAATGCGAAGGTCTCGACCGCCCCCCGTATGCATTATGGAATTGAAATCCGCAAATCCGCGTCGTGGCGTCGCCGTCAATTGGATCCCTGACCGACTGTCCGGCATCCGGCGGTGCCAGAGCCATCGCTGGTCCATCGCGGAAAACGCCGAAACGCTGTCTCCGGTCTGCAGGACCAGCACACTCCCGAATCGGGACAACCGTTCACGCGACCTTGGGATCAGGTTTTCCGCCGCACGCGTGTTCAGACTCCAGAGCCTCCCGGAAGGATTTGAAACCGATCGCGCCTTCAGCATTCCCGGTTCACGCAGGAGTGACCAGTCGAATGCAGTGAGGAACGGGTCGCGGCTTTTTCCCGGACTGACCGGACGGTCATTGTACTGGCGGAACGGCATCGTGCTGACAGTGCTCACTGGTACAACGGTGTACGATCGGTCGGAGAGTTCTTTCCAGCGATCGGCAATCAGGTCACGAGTATCGGGCACCATGTTCGGCGCTTCTGCGGATGCGTCTGCCGTGAGATCGGACCGAAGGACGCGCAGCAGAGTCTGAGACATCTCCGACGCCGTGTCGTCCACCGCACGTTCGTCGAGCTGACGGACCAGGCGGTCCAGGAGTCCGATCACGTCCGCATTGTCGGCGGCTGATGTGTTGCTGGCGGACGTCGACGTCGCTTCGTTCGAAAGTTCATATGCCTCCAGCAGCAGATGCACAGTCGTCTCGCTGGTTGTCCCGGTCTGCAGCTGAATGTCCGCCCGTCGCAAATACTCTTCCCGCAGTGAGGGCGCATGCAGGCTGAGGAGGTCGGCATCAGACAAACGATCAGGGCTTGTCAGCGGCGATTTTGTTCGGTCCGCAGCCGGGTCGCTCAGGAGTGTCCGCAGTTGCTGCTGTACCCAGGCCTTCAAAGGACGTCGCACTTGAAGTCCGGAAGCCGGCGAATCCATCGCACCCAGCGGAATTGCCGACGACGTCAAGGCGTCAAGCAGGACCTCGCGATCAGGGATCTCAACCGCCAGAACTGCGTCATCCAGTTGCAGCGTTTCAAGCAGCAGCCCGGAAGATTCAATGGCTGACTGCTGCAGAGCATGATCCAGGAGCAGGTACCGACTGACGGCCTGTTCCTGATCGGAGAATGCCAGATCACGAATCTCCCGCAGCACGGTGTCTGCATCCGCCGCACCCTGAACAAACAAGCCCGCTGCAATCCGGAATTTCAGCCGACGGATCTCGTCAGCATTCAGCCGATCTTCCGATGCTGTCAACAGTGCCACTTTGGCTTCCTGAAGCCGTCCTGACGCCGCAAAAAACTGGGCCTGTTTCAGTGGGTCCTGACCCTGCCGGGGCCCTGGCGGGACTGACGAAAGCCGGGCCAAGTGGTCGGGAGCGTAACTCAGGACATCGTCTCCTGCTGTGAACAGCCCGCCGGAACTGTATGCCGGCCGAATTCCCGTCAGCACTTGGGACACTTGACCGTTCCGGAGATTCATCGACCGGATCGATCCATCGGACATTGGCACGAGCAGTTCTTCACCGCGCCGCACGGCACGGCCGACCGGAACACCGTCGCGCTGGTCGCGCGACGCGGTCCAGAGCTTGTGCATCCCATCGATCTGCCAGGCAGTGATCGACTCAGCCGACGCGACAACGAGCATCGTGCCGTCGTCATAGAGCAGCGCCCGGGCCTGCCCTGAATCAGACTTCAGGCGAAGCCGGCCATCGGCCGGATTCAGTGCCGTCATCTGATGCGACTGCGATGAAAACAGGATCAGCGTATCCGCGGCGAGAATTGGAGTCTCGGAGCGCCAGACGGCATTGAACGGCAGCATTTGCTGTGCAAGAAACGACAAGTTGCGAACAGAACGCAGCCGTGGATTCGTGCTGGACGCCAGCGGCAGTCGACGGACCCACAGGGTCGTCCGCGTCACCTGATCCACCGCACAGACCCAGCCGGTTGTGGTCGTTGCGAAAACCAATCCTTCCGCCGCCAGAATCCGGCCGGCAACGAGCTGTCGAACAGGGTCCTGAGTGATCGGAATTTCCGGATAGACGAGCGTCGTATTCCACCGGAGTGCACCCGTTTCGGCGGACAGGCAAACCAGCTGAAGCTGTCCGTCGCGTTCAATCACAGAATACAGATCCCGACCGGAAACTGCCGGAGGGCCTGCGAACCACGCCGTTGCCAGCTCGTTGCCGAAACGCTGCTCGATCGGAACGCCGCCCGCCGTCCACAACCGACGTCCTGTCTGCTTCTCGAACGCAGCCAGTTCCCGCAACCCGGTGGCCGGAGTCTGTCCGCGGCGCATCATAAATCGCAACTGGATGGAGTCCTCCCGCGGTGCTGTCGGCTGGAAATCACTGGCCGTGCAGACCGCAAATAATCGTAACGGATCCGACGTCATCCGCCCGACCAGTTCGTCGCGGTGCAGCACATTGACTTCCGCAGCATTCCCACTTTGGTCATCGATGGAAATCCCGGTCCCGAGGCGCGGGTCGTCTGCATCCGCACGGACATCCCGCCGCCGACCGATTGCGCGAGTCCAGACCTGCTCGCCCGAGCGTGCATCAAACGCTGAAATCGAATCGGGAGTTCGTATAAACACCTGGGTGGCATCAATCACGGGTTCCCAGGCGGACCATGGTATAAAGCCCGCATCGGAGGCTCCCTTGACCAGTGCCTGCGATATTCGCTTCGCCCTCGGCTGGAGCGGAAGCGAATCCACCCACAGCAGGTGCCGCGGCATCTGTTCTGGCGCGGCAGTGCTCAGGCGAGCGGAGGGTGTCAACCCTCCGAGCACTTGCTCAGCATTCGCCGCAGCGTCAGCTTCCGCTTCGTCGTTCCGAAGTCCAGACGATCCGACCGCAGGAATTGGCATTCTGGACAGCAGCAACTCCGCCGCAGTCTTCAGATTCGGCGGCGCTTGAGGACTCAGCAGCGGCGCCAGCCAGTATTCCGTGCCGTGCCGGTGACCACGGTCGGCATGCACTGCGGCCAGCAGAAGATGAGCCCGCCAGGATGCATCAGTTCCGGCATGGCGATGCAGCACCTCGATCAATCTGTCGGGGGATCCTTTTTCCAGCGACCGTTCCAGCGCCGACAGGGCTGGGGCATCATCCGTCTGCAGGTCAATCCGGAGCGAAGGAGAGAATTCCAGGATCCGCTGGACAAGTCCTCGATGGAGCGGCACGAACGTCCCGCGCGGCTCCGCTACCATCAGAGCCGGATCGGCTGCCCGCAGCATTGTCAGCAGATTCCGCACGGAGCTGGTCTCGTTCCGCTTCGCCGCTGCTGAAAGCTCCAGCAACTGCTGTGAGATGCGCCGTTCGGAGTAGAGCCGTTGCAGATCATCATCGGGCTTTTCGTCCGTTGGACCGATGGGTGGCTGCTGAGCCGCGAACCTTCCGCGATCGGTCAGCAGTATCGACAGCACAAAGAGCCCGGCAAAGATCAGTACTCCCGGACGATGTCGGTACTGCGACCGGAGCGGGAACGTGTTCTGCTCTCGCTGAGTTGTCGCTGTGCTCTTCATCATTGTTCTCCCGCTGTCGTCGCGGATCGGCGGAGTGTCAGGCGAATCCGGACGCCGGAAAGTATCACAGATCCCGAGAATTCTCATAGCCCGCGTTGGGCCGACGATATGGACTTCTCTCCCCGGTTCAGCCCCACCGACCCCGCGTCTGTGGTCCCGTGCCTTGTTGCTACCCGAGACTCTCGACTGCGGCAGCGCCAGGGCAGCAGGCCACCGACTTGGGGCTGGCGGGGAATTAAGCCGGCAGCCTGCCTGCTCGGATGCACCTCTGCCGCTACAATGAAACGTCCCGAAATCCACCTGTGAACTGTCGTGCAGAATCAGAAAACCTCACATGGAAGTCAGAGACCGAGTCGTGATCGTCACAGGAGCCGGTCGCGGTATTGGTGCCGCGATGTGCCGACGGTTTGGCTCGGCAGGCGCGGCACTCGTTGTCGTTTCCGATCGGGATGAGCAGGCAGCTCAGTCTGTTGCCGCTGAGATCGGACAGACCGCGATTGCGATTCGCTGTGATGTGTCACACGAAGCCGACATTCAGAGTCTCGTGCAGCAGACGATCGGGCGCTCAGGTCGGATCGATGTTTTCTGTTCCAACGCAGGGATCACCGTCAAGGGTGGCCTGGAGTCGTCCAACACGGACTGGCAGCGGATGTGGGACGTCAATGTCATGTCACGCCTCTATGCGGCCCGCACAGCGGTGCCCCACATGCTGGAACGCGGCGAAGGATATCTCGTTCACACTGCCTCAGCTGCGGGGTTGCTGACGGAGATCGGTTCCGCGTCGTATTCTGTGACGAAACATGCCGATGTGGCTTTTGCCGAATGGTTGTCCGTATGTTACGGGCGCAGCGGAATTCGAGTGTCGTGCGTGTGTCCGTTGGGAGTTGAAACGGACATGCTGGACGAGTCAGACCCGATTCACCGATATCTGCATCTGCACTCCATCACGGCCGACGACGCTGCAGCAGCCGTGCTTGTGGGCATTCAGTCCGAACAGTTTTTGATTCTGCCACATCCACAGGTCGAGGAGTTCTGGAAACTCAAAACTGACAACTACGACCGCTGGCTCCGCGGAATGCAGCGCCTGAGGCAAAAACTGACTCGTCGACCAAAGGCGAGCGGCGGGTGTGAACCCGCCGAGGAGTCATAGGCAGCCATCAATTCCACTGCGCCATCGAGACCGCCACGCATTGTGATGCGACCATGCAACGATCATTCAGAATGGCCCGTTGCAGTCGCCTGGTCATTTCACCAGGCGTATTAACCGCTCGCAGTCGCTCTTCGGCATTGTCCCGACGCAACTCCGCCGCCGACAGCTGACCATTTGCCATGAACACACGCGACAAAAGGATCAGATCCCTCGCCGCTGACCGATGTGCGTTCCCGCGGTCGTGGCACTCTGTTGCCTCATGAAAGAATGTCACCGCTTCGTGATGAACTCCACGCTCAGCAGACAGACAGGCCCGAATCGCCAGGATATCCCCGGCCGCCGTCTCAACATTGCCGGATGAAGTACCTGTCTTGTCCCTGTGAACAATTCGCTCGCACTGCCGCAGCCAGAGTCCACACGATTGCCAGTCCTGTCGCAGAAGTGCATTCGTCGCCAGGACCAGCCATTCCGGCAACTGTAAACCGCACTGAGTGGGATCCCCGTCGGACAGTATTCGCAATGCCATTTGAATGCAGCGATCAGCAGTCTCGTGATTGCCCTCATTCAGTAGTGCATGAGCGGACGCAAACAGAAAGCGAATCTGCCGTGCTCTGCTGATCGATAACGATTCGTTCGGCAACTGCAGAACCGTCAGTGCGTCCAGCACACGACCGTCGGAAATCGCTTCCTGAACCTGGGCTCCGCCACGACTGGAATACGACGCATCACTCGAGTCGCCAACTTCCGTGGGGAGCGTAATCTCGGAGCAAAGTAGCATGCTGCGATATCGTGTCGCAGTCAATGCGCGATTGAGCGCGAAGAGATGAACAGGCACAGGCACGGTTTCCGGCATTGCAGGATCGACCGCATGGCACCGTCAGGCGACCATTGGGTCTCGGGACACCCCGACGTGCTCTGTTCAAAGCGAGAGAAAGAGATGAAGCTTGGTAACACACGAACCAGTCGTTCCTGGACTGGTATTCCTTCGATGCAGGGAGATTGTGCGAACCAACGGTTGGAAGGTACTTTTGCCCGCTGTTCGAGGCAACGATGAAATATGAGATTGAAGCGATTGTGCCGATTGTAGTATTTGCGGCACTTGGCTGACGGCTCTCGTTTACCGGCCAAACGAATGGTTCGGCAAGTAGCGGAAGCAAGTAACCCGAAGCGTCAGCGACTCGAAACACTTCGACTCTGGCCGTCACTGACGCTTCGGGTTTCAACGGGTAAGACATTTTCTGCCGTTCGCGTTGGAGCTCCTTTGGAAACGGTCCGACGACTTGTCAAAACGGCAGGCGGACCTTCTGACGGGCTTGACGGGAATTGCGATGGATCACCGCAACGTTTGTGGCAGTCACAAGTTACGCTGACGTCCGCTGCGCTGGCACGTTATTCGCTCCCCCGCGGGGCTCATCAAGTGTTCTCTGCAACTCTGGCCGAATCCCATGCGACACGTCGTCGCGGCCGGGGAGATCGGCAGACATCAATTTCACGAGCGTAATCGACAGGTCAGGAGATAGTCATGGCGAAGAAGGCTTCCGCGGCTGGCACGCGCATTGTGCCTCTGGGGGATCGCGTGGTTCTGAAGCGAGCCGAGGCTGAGGAAAAGACAGCCGGAGGGATATTGCTTCCGGATTCCGCTCAGGGCAAACCGCAGCGAGGCGAAGTCGTGGCTGTCGGCGATGGTCACGTCAATGACAAAGGCGAAAAAGTGCCTCTGACCGTCAAGGAAGGTGACCGGGTGATCTTCAGTTCCTACGCGGGCGACGAGATCATCGTGGGAGAGACGACTTATCTGCTGATGCGCGAGAGCGACATTCTGGCAACTGTTTGACGCGTTGCGGAATCTCTGTGGCACGACGGTTGACGTCGTTTCGCAGGTTGAAGCTTTCGCGGAATACCGCGAACTATCCCGCTGCGGAGCATCGGGGCACATTCATTTTGAAACAACACATTTCAGTATATCTCACGGG
>Ga0163144_10027107_pt1 | contig 11107 bp, 11 predicted proteins | sample OliLak19BULKMAT1_FD_123175 | JGI IMG/M metagenome (GOLD analysis project Ga0163144, IMG submission 123175) | Freshwater microbial mat bacterial communities from Lake Vanda, McMurdo Dry Valleys, Antarctica - Oligotrophic Lake LV.19.BULKMAT1 | ecosystem: Environmental > Aquatic > Freshwater >... | reverse complement strand
TCTCTTCGTCTCCTGTTAGATAATCTCTCCCGTGTCTGTCCGTCTTGGTTCTACCCGCCTGCTGTCGTCCGGCCATCTGAAGGGCCGGCGCGTCGGCATTGTCTCCAATCCGGCGTCGGTCGACGCTGATTTCTCCCACATCGTGGACGCCCTGTTCGCGGCGCCAGGCGTGACCGTGGGGGCGATCTTCGGGCCGCAGCACGGCTTTCGCTCTGACGTGCAGGACAACATGATCGAGACGCCGCACAGCAGCGATTCGGCGCGACGGGTGCCGGTGTTCTCGCTCTACAGCGAGACGCGCGAACCGACCGCCGAGATGCTGTCGCACCTCGACGTGCTGGTCATCGACCTGCAGGACATCGGGGCGCGCATCTACACCTACATCTACACCATGGCGAACTGCCTGCGGGCGTGCGCCAGGCAGGGTGTGGACGTCATCGTCTGCGATCGGCCCAATCCCATTGGCGGGCTGGCGGTCGAAGGGCCCATGCTGGTGGAGGGCTACGACTCGTTCGTCGGCCAGTTCCCCATCCCGATGCGGCACGGCATGACCATCGGCGAGCTGGCGCGGTTCTTCAACGAGCATTTCGCGGTCAACGCCAAGCTGGCGGTGATCGACATGGAGGGCTGGTCGCGCGAGATGTATGGCGATGCCACCGGCCATCCGTTCGTGATGCCGTCGCCCAATATTCCCACCCTCGACAGCGCCATCGTCTATCCGGGCACCGTCTTGTTCGAGGGCACGATGGCGTCGGAGGGCCGGGGCACGACGCGGCCGTTCGAACTGGTTGGCGCGCCGTGGGTCGAAGCCGAGAAGTTCGCGGCGCTGATGAACGCGCGCCAGTTGCCCGGTGCCCACTTCCGGGCCGCCGTGTTCGAGCCGACGTTTCAGAAGCACGCCAAGACGAGCTGTGGCGGCTGCCAGATCCACGTGCTCGACCGTGCGGCGTTCAAGCCGGTGCTGACTGGTGTGGCGTTGATTGATGAGATCCGCGCCGCTGATCCGGCGGCGTTCGCCTGGCGGCCGGCGCCGTATGAGTACGAGCACGACAAGGAGCCAATCGACATCCTGTCGGGATCGCCGGCGCTGCGCACCGCCATCAACGCGGGCGTGCGCGCTGAGGAACTGGCCATGACCTGGGCCATTGACAGCCAACCGTTCGAGAAACTGCGCGAGCAGTATCTCGTCTACACCTGAGCCATGGCCGCCAAGGGTGTCGTCCTCGACGTGAAGCGCTCGCTGCTGATCCAGGCCCCGCCGGCACGCGTGCTGGCGGCGTTTTTCGACACGAAGGATCTCGCCAACTGGTGGCAGGTGGTGCGCGCGGTCACCGTGGCCCGCCCACTCGGCATGTATGCCATCGAGTGGGAGTCAACGCCGTTCAAGGACGAAGTGCTCGGCCGCCTCGGCGGCACCTTTCACGGCACCATCATCGACTACCGGCCAAGTGGCGCGTTCTTCATTGCCGAGGCCTACTGGCAGCCGCCAGATGGCGAGCCAATCGGTCCGATGGCGCTCGAAGTACATTGCCGGCCACACGGCAACGGCCGTTCGACCATGCTCTCGGTGCGACAAAGCGGCGAGGGTGAGGGGCCTCGATGGGCACGCTACTTCGAGATCATGGGACACGGTTGGGAAGGCGCGCTGCAGGAGATGAAGGATTACATGGACCGGGAAGCCGAGCGGACCAAGCGCCAGTGAGCCACAGAGTTGACACCGATTAGACACCGATCTTCGAAAGGGTCCACGTGACGGTCTTCAACACACTCAGTCGGTATCTGTTCGCGTGGGCCTACTGGTACACGCGGCGATAGCCTCGCCATGAGCCAACGCGCAGACGTCGTCATTGTCGGTGGTGGTGTGGTGGGCGGCAGCGCCGCCTGGCATTTGCGGCAAGACGGCTTCACCGGCCGCATTCTCGTCATCGAGCGCGATCCCACCTATCAACACGCTTCGTCCTTCCTCGCCATGGGCGGCATCAGGCAGCAGTTCTGCACGCCGGTCACGGTGCAGATGGTGCAGTTCAGCGTTGAGCTGTGGAAGCAGTTCGACGCGACGCTGGGCACGCCACAGCAGCGCCCGCGCGCGTGGTTCCGCCAGCGCGGCTACCTGTTCCTGGCCAACGGCGCGACCTCCACGGCGCTGACCAGGCGCTTCAACGAAGAGAAGGCCGCTGGCGCGCGAGTCCGGATGGTGGCCGTGGATGAGCTGCAGCGAATGTTGCCCGGCGTGATGCTCGACGACATCCTGTTCGGGGTGCTCGGCCAAGACGATGGCTACGCCAATCCGCGAGAGGTGCTGGCCGGCTTTCGCGCCGGTGCGGAACTGGCCGGCGCCGAGTTCATGACCGGCGAGGTCACCGCCATCGCTCAACAGGGTGGCGCGATCACCGGCGTGCGGCTCGCCGACGGCACCCGGGTCACCACGCCGATTGTGGTGAATGCCGCGGGAGCATGGGCCGGCCGGTTGGCATCACTCGCCGGACTGAACGTGCCCGTCGAGCCACTGCGCCAGATGCTGTTCCGATGCACCCTGCCGCGTCCGTGGCCCTATCGCTTCCCCATGCTGATCGATCCGGGCGGCGTGCACTGGCGGCACGATGATGCGACGGAGGCCGGTGGCGAGGACAAGATCATCCTGGCCTTCACGAAATGGGGCGAGCAGCCGGGTGAGAACTTCGCGCCCGATGCGGATCGCTGGACGAAGGACTTCTACCCGGCCCTGGTCAAGCGCGTGCCGGACCTGCACGACGTGACCGACGTGCACGGCTGGGCGGGGCTCTACGAGATGACGCCCGATCACAATCCGGTACTCGGTCCACATCCGGACCTCTCAGGATTCATCTTCGCCAACGGCTTCAGCGGACACGGGTTGATGATGTCGCCGGCCACCGGCAAGATCGTGAGCGAGTTCGTGCGGCTGGGACGGTCAGTGACGTTCGACGTGCGGATCTTCGCGCCCGATCGTTTCGAGCGCGGCGCACTGGTTCACGACGCGGCCACGATTTGAGGCTCGGCGGCTCCGCCGTCTCGTAGGCCTACACCCTCCGTATACGCACAAAGTTCGAACCACCGCGGTCGAGGTCGGTGGCGGTGTTCACGAACACCAGCGTGGCGTTGTCGGGCGCGCGCGACCGTTTCACGGCGCTATCCACCACGCGGGTGATGACCTCTTCGATGTCACCGCCCAGGTCGCAAACCATCGGAATCACCCCACGCCACAGGTTCAACCGCCGCGCCACTTCTTCGCTGTCGGTGGCCGCCAGAATGATCGCCGGCGGTCGCGCCGCGGATAGCAAGCGGGCCGTCTGCCCTTCACGCGTCACCGCGACAATGGCATGGGCGCCCGATCGGCGCGCCAGCGTGACGGCCGCCTCGCTCAGCGCGCGGGTGTGATCGACATTGGGCTGTTCGCCTCCGACTGGCGCCCACGGCAAGGGCATCGACTCGGCGTCGCGAATGATCGCATCGAGCACTTCGACCGAGCGCACCGGATAGCGTCCGCTCGCGGTCTCGCCCGACAGCATGATGGCGTCGGCACCGCCATCCACGGCGCCGGCCGCGTCGCTGGCCTCGGCACGGGTCGGACGTGGCTCCAGCCGCATCGACTCCAGCACCTGCGTGGCGACGATCGCCGGCACGCCCCGGGCGTGCGCCTTGCGGAGAATTTCCTTCTGCACCCGCGGCACGCGCTCCAGAGGAATCTCCAGGCCCAGGTCACCACGCGCCACCATCACGGCATCGCTGGCGTCGAGAATCTCGTCGAGGTGATCGATGGCTTCCGGACGTTCGAGCTTCGCGATGATCGGCACCTTGGGACGGCCCGCCTCGATCAGCAGGAGCCGGGCGCGGGTGATGTCGTCGGCCGCCTGCACGAAGCTCAGGGCGATCATGTCAACGCCCAGGGCCAGACCAAACGCCAGGTCGCGGCGATCCTTCTCGGTCATCTCGGATCGCAACGGCACATGCGGGGCGTTGATGCCCTTGTGCTCGCCGAGTTCGCCGCCATCGATGACGCGGGTGTGGATCTCGGCCGGCGACGCCGACACCACCTCGAGCTCGAGCTTGCCATCGTCGATCAGCAAGCGATCGCCCTTCGAAACCTTCAGCGCCAGTTCGGCGTAGTTCGTGAAGACGCGGCCGGGTCCGCCAATGTCATCGCCGATCGCGACCACGAGTGGCGCGTCGCGCTCGAGCATGATCGGCGTGCCGTCGACGAGCCGGCCAATGCGAATCTTGGGACCACTGAGATCCTGGAGGATGGCGACGTGCCGCTTCGCCCGCCTGGCCGCCTCGCGAACCATGTGGAACTTCCCGGCGTGGTCGGCCTGCGTGCCATGCGAGAAGTTCAGGCGGACAATATCGACGCCGGCGGCGATCAGTTCGTCCACAACGTGCGGCTCGCGACTGGCCGGCCCAATGGTGGCGATGATCTTGGTGTGTCGCACAGTCACCAGCTTAGCGCGGAGTCGTTGGCCATGTCAGAATCGTGGGGTGACGTTCGCCGACCTCGGGGCCCTGCTCCAGACGCTGTCGCTCGGGTGCGGGGCACGCCGCATACTGGAAATCGGCACCGGCGACGGAAACTCCACCCTGGCGCTGGCCTCGACCCTGCCATCTGATGGCATGATGATCACGATGGAGATGGATGCTGGCGTCGCCGGCCAGGCGCGCGAACGCCTGGGCGCCGCGGGCCACGAGCATCGAGTCAGCGTGATGGTGGGCGACGCGACGCGTTTTCTGCACAAGATGGCCGGACCGTTCGACCTGATCTTTCAAGATGGCGATCGGCAGCGCTACGACCAGATGCTCGACCGCCTGGTTGACCTGCTGCGACCGGGCGGACTGCTGGTGATGGCCGGTGCCGCCGGCGGCGATGATGAAACAATGGTGGCACTGCGCCAACGATTGGCCGCCGAGCCGCGGCTGCACACCGCGTTCCTGCCGGTGGGCGATGGCGTATCGGTTTCCGTAAAGCGAGCATTATGACTGTTGGTGAATGGCTGGAGTGGGCGAAGGCGGACGCGCTGAAGCGTGGGTTGCCAGACCTGGTGGCGCCCCTCGAGGGGCTGGCGCAAGCGACTGAACGCCTGCGCGCGGCCGACTGGAATGACAGTGCGGACCACGCGACCCCGGTCGATCCTGGTCACGCCGAGTCGCGCACGTTGCCGGGGGCGAAATGACCATTGCCGACGCCGCCCCACGCCTGGCCAAGGGCCAGCTCAAGTCCGAGAAGCTGACCGAAGAGTGCCTCTCGCAGATTGAAGCGCTCAACCCGAAGCTGAACGCCTTCATCACCGTGACCGCCGACGCGGCTCTCACCGCCGCGCGCCTCGCCGACCACGACATTGCTGGCGGACGCTACCGCGGGCCTCTTCACGGCATTCCGGTGTCGTTGAAGGACCTGGTTGACCTCAAGGGGATCAGGACCACCGCCGGATCGCTGGTGCGAGCCAGCCACGTCGCCACCGACGATGCGGTCGTGACGTCGAGATTGCGCGACGCCGGCGCCGTCTTCGTCGGCAAGACCAACCTCCACGAATTCGCGTTCGGCACGACCACCGAAGATTCGGGATTCGGCAAGGCGCACCATCCCGTGGATCAGTCTCGCTCCCCGGGCGGCTCGAGTGGCGGCTCGGCAATTGCCATCGCCACGGGCATGTCGCTGGGTACCGTCGGCACCGACACCGGCGGCTCCATTCGCATCCCCGCCGCCATCTGCGGCATCGTCGGGTTGAAACCCGGGTGGGGAGAGATCTCCGCCTCCGGCGTCGTCCCACTCAGCCGCCAGTTGGATCACGTCGGACCGCTCGCCGCGTCGGTGACCGATGCGTGGCTTCAATACAACGCGATGTTGCCGGCCAATCGGCAGACGACTGGAGTGCCGACTGCGGCGTCGCTGAAGGGGCTGCGGCTCGGCGTGCCGGCCGGCTACTTGTTCGACCGGCTCGACGCGGATGTTGAACGCGTGGTGATGAGCACCATCGACACGCTGCGCCGCGCCGGCGCGATCGTCACCGAGGTGGCCATTCCCCATGCCACCGAGATGGCCGCTATTTACCTGCACCTGGTGTTTGGCGACGCCGCGGAGTATCACGCCCGGACGCTCCTCTCGCGTCCCCAGGACTACACGCCGAACGTGCGCCTGCGGCTGGAGATGGCGCGCTACGTGCTCGCGGAAGACTACATTCGCGCGGTGCGCGGCAAGGCGGTGATCGCGCACGAAGTGGATCGCGCCCTGGATGGCCTTGACGCGCTCGTCCTGCCCGCGCTCGCGATTCCGGCGCCGCCGATTGGCGCCGCGACCATGCCCGTCAAGGGCGGGCCCGAGGCGGTGCGGGCGTTGATGCTGCGCTGCACGCAGCCCTTTAATCTGTCGGGCCACCCGGCCATCTCGATCCCGTGCGGGCACGCGCACGGCGGGTTGCCGATCGGTTTACAACTGGCCGGCCACCACGGCCAGACGCCGGCCCTCGTGCAAGCGGCGCTCGCTGCGGAGCGCGCCATCGCGAACGCCGGATGATTCAGCGGTATTTTCACGGTTGGGAGCAGCAGCTCGCCGACGTCAGCAAACATGAACGGCTGGTCCGTCCTTTCGAGTGGGGCGAGGACTGGATCGATGCGTCTGAAGGTGTGCGTGGCGACACACCTTCAGGTTTGTCGTCCGAAGGTGTGCGTGGCGACACACCTTCAGGTTTGTCGTCCGAAGGTGTGCGTGGCGACAAACCTTCAGGTTTGTCGTCCGAAGGTGTGCGTGGCGACAAACCTTCAGGTTTGTCGAACGTCTCCCGATGGGTCGATCGCGTCATGCAGGACACCGACGCGTTCTACACGCCGGAGCCGGCGCGTTACACCTTCACGAAGGCGCTCCCAAGCGTGCAGGCGAGCGGCGAAGCCGGCCTGCTGACGTACCCCAGCGGGTTCACGACCCCGCACGAGAGCAACAACACCGTGCTGGCGCGCTACTTCCCCGCCGATCCGATCCGCACGCCCAAGGCGGGCGCGCCGCGTCGTGCCGTCGTCGTGCTGGCGCAGTGGAACTCAGATCCGAACGGCCACATTGGCCTGTGCAAGATTCTGGCAAAGCTGGGCATCGCGTCCCTGCGCATGAGCCTGCCGTATCACGACGCGAGAATGCCGCCCGAACTGACGCGCGCCGACTACATCGTCAGCTCGAACGTGGTGCGCACCCTGCAAGTGTGCCGGCAAGCGGTCCGCGACATTCGGCTCGCCCTGTGGTGGTTGCGCGATCAGGGCTACGACCGCCTGGGCCTGCTGGGCACGAGCCTTGGTTCGTGCCTGTCGCTGCTGACAACCTGTCACGAGCCGCTGGTGAACGCGCAGGCGCTCAATCACGTGTCGCCGTTCTTCAGCGACGTGGTGTGGCGCGGCCTCTCGACCGAGCACGTCCGCCAGGGCTTCGACGGCAATATCGACGCGGATCAACTGCGAGAGCTGTGGCGGCCGATCAGCCCGTGGTCGTTCCTGGAACGAATGCGCGACCGGCAGACGCTGATGGTCTATGCCAAGTACGACCTCAGCTTCCCGGTCGACCTGTCGTTGAAATTGATCGACGAGTTCCGCCACCGGCAGTTGCCCTTGCAGGTGCGCGTGCTGCCGTGCGGGCACTACTCGACCGGCGCCTCGCCGTACAAGTATCTCGATGCGTGGTACTTGGGAAGGTTCCTGGCGACGATGTTGTAGGGATGATTGGGGATGATTGGGGTCAGGTCACGGAAATCACAGTTTGGGATGATTGGGGACAGGGCTGAGTCCTGTCCCCAATCATCCCAAACTGTGATTTCCGTGACCTGACCCCAATCATCCCTACAACATCCGCATCAAGCGAATCAGAGCGTCGTAGAGCGAGCCGGCCAGCGACTGTACGAGCGGCGAGACCTCGCCTGAATCCATCGATTCGGCCACTGTCACCGGATCGGTGAGCAGCAACCAGACGGTGGCCCCCGCGATGATGGTGGCCATCAGCCCGATAATGCCGACGAGACTGAACAGCCGGCCGCCAAGACCTGACGGCTTTCGCTGAATCTTGATGTCCATGGCGAAGCGAGGATCATACACCTCGCAATCTAAAGGTTGGACGAGAGGCAGGGCCGAGCGGTTCTCCGCCTTCGTGCGGTTAGTGGAGGCAACCCCTAGGGGGGTTGCCGATCATGCGACGAGGACGATCTTGCCGAAGTGCTGCCGGGATTCCAACCGGCGCTGGGCTTCGGCGGCCTCGGACAACGGGTAGGTGTGGTCGACCACCGACCGGAGCTCTCCCGAAAAGAAAAACTGCGCCGCCCGGAGCAGCTCGCCCTTGCGCCCCATGTAGGAGCCCAGCAGCGAGAGCTGGCGCCCGAACAGGAAGCGCAGGTCGAGTTGCGCGTCGTGTCCGGTGGTGGCGCCGCAGGTCACAAGACGGCCGGCGCGAACCAGGCATCGCAAGCTGCGATCCCAGGTCGCCGTGCCGACGTGCTCGACCACGACATCCACACCGCGCCCGCCGGTGAAGGCCTTGATGGCGGTCGGGACATCCTGCGTCGCGTGATTCACCACCTCGTAGGCACCCAGTTGGCGCGCCTTGACGAGCTTCTCGTCGCTGCCGGCCGTGGCAAACACGCGGGCCCCATGACGCCACGCGATCTGAATGGCCGCCTGCCCGACGCCGCTGCCGGCGCCAATCACCAGTACGTCCTCGCCGGCGCGCAGCTTGGCGCGGGTGATCAACATGTGCCAGGCGGTCAGGAACGCCAGTGGAAACGCCGCCGCCTCGACGAAACCGATCGCATCGGGAATCGCGATCAGGTTCTGGACCGGCACCTTCACATACTCGGCGTAGCCGCCGTCGGTGCGGTAGCCCAGCACATCGTAGGTGGGACACTCGTTGTCGCGACCGTCGAGGCACGCCACGCAGCGGCCGCACGACAAGCCTGGTTGCAGCATGACGCGACGGCCGATGCCGTATTCGCCGCCCGGCGCGCTGACCACCTCGCCCGCAACGTCGGCGCCAGAGATATGAGGAAACGGAATGCTGACACGCTCAATACCGCGGCGCTGCCACAAGTCGAGGTGATTGAGCGCACAGGCGCGCACCCGGACGACGGTTTCGCCCGGGCCGGCCACCGGCTCAGGGACGTCTTCGTAGCGGAGGACGTCGGGCCCTCCGTGGGCGTGGAAACGAATGGCTTTCACGGTTAGATTTCCGGCGTCAGCACCTGGTGAGGGCCGAGGCCCAGGTCAGGCAGCGATGCCGCAATCTTATCCAAGTCCCCGACGACCAGCGTGGTCATTCGGTCGAGGTCCAGGTAGCGTGCCGCGACCCGGCTCACCTCGTCTCGCGTGACCTGCGCCAGCCGCGGAATGAAGTCCTCGAAGTAGGAATCTGGCAGGCCGTGAAGGGCCAATTGCGCCACCGATCGCGCCACTTGCGTGGCGGTCTCGAACCCGCGCGGATAGCCCTTGCTGAGCGTGGCAAACCCCATCGACAGCTCTTCGTCGGTCGCCGGCCGGGTCGAGGCGATGTCGCGAATCTCGTTCAGGGCTTCGCGAATGGCCGGCACGGTGACGTCGGTGCCGACGCTGGTCTGCAGCACGAATGGGCCCAGGCCGCGGCGCAAGTCGAACCCGGTGCGCACGCCGTAGGTGTAGCCCTTGGCCTCGCGCAGGTTGAGATTAACCCGGCTCACGAACTGCCCGCCGAGAATGGTGTTGAGCATCAACAGCGCGTGGTAATCGGAGGTCGCGCGCGACGCGCAGACGTGGCCGATGCGCAGCTCCGATTGCGCGGCGCCGGGTCGCGACACCACGCCAAGCCTGGTCTGCGATCGCGCCGGTGGCGGCGCGAGGGCGGCGGCGCGGTCAATGGTCATCGTCGACCTAGCGGCACGCCAGTCGCCGAACGCGGTCGCGGCCAGCTCCAGCAGTTCTTCGGCTGGCCGGTCGCCGACGACCACCAGCGTCGCACCGGCCGGCGCAAACAGGGCGGCGTGCAACCCGCGCGTCTCGTCAACGGTGGTCGCCGTCAACGACGCGGTCGTGCCCATGCCGAGGTGACCGTAGGGGTGCGTGTCGTAGAGCGCGCGGGCGAAGGCGCGTTCCGCCATCGCGCCGGCGTGATCTTTCATCTGCCGCAGCCGCTCGAGTCGCAAGTTGCGAATGCGGTTGAAGTCATCCGCGGCGAGATTCGGTGCCGAGACGATCTCCTGGACCAGCGCGAGTCCGGTCTCGGCGAACCGATCCAGCGTCGTCAGCGACACGACCACGGCGTCGGAGCCGACCTCGAGATCCAGATCGCCGCCAATGCGGGCAACGCGATCCGCCATCTCGAGCGCCGAGTGGCCGCGGCTGCCTTCATCGAGCAGGCCCGAGGTGATCGAGACGAGACCATGTCGATCGTGCGGATCCGCCGATGCCCCGCCGGGCACCAGCAACACGATCGAGATCACCGGCACCGCGCGGTGCGTGACGGCGCGCAGCTCGAGGCCGTTGGGCAACGTGCGGCGGGCGATGCGCGGAAAGCGAAACGGCCGATCGGGTCCAGGAATCGGCAGGCGGCTGCGATCAACAGGGCTCATGAAACGTGGACCTCGTTGGCGCCAGCCAGGGCCAGGTCACGCCGGCCCTTGGGGACGACCGACAGCGAGACACTGGGCGCATCCTGCAGCCATCGCCGCGCGGCGGCCGCCGCGGCGGCTGCAGTGAGGTTGAGGTAGCGCTGCCGATCACGATCGAAGTAGCCCGGATCGCCAAGGTAGGTGTTGTAGGCATTCAACTGATCGGACTTGCCGCCGAAGCCGCCGACTGTTTGCAGGCGATACAGGAACTGCGCCTCGGTCTGGGCCAACGCGCGCTCCATCTCCGCCGGCGTCGGTCCACCATTCGCGACCTGCGCGACCGCGGTTCGAATCGCGGCCTCGAGCTCGGCGAGCGAGACGCCAGCCGCGGCCGTGCACGACATCTGGAACATGCCGCCCATTTCTCGCGACTGCTGATACGCCGAGACATCGGTGGCAATGCGGCGCTCGTAGACCAGCAGCTTGTAGAGGCGCGAGGTCTTGCCGTGCGCCAGCACGTCCGCGATGACATCGAGTTCCGCGTCTTCGTCCGC
>Ga0163144_10027105_pt1 | contig 11107 bp, 11 predicted proteins | sample OliLak19BULKMAT1_FD_123175 | JGI IMG/M metagenome (GOLD analysis project Ga0163144, IMG submission 123175) | Freshwater microbial mat bacterial communities from Lake Vanda, McMurdo Dry Valleys, Antarctica - Oligotrophic Lake LV.19.BULKMAT1 | ecosystem: Environmental > Aquatic > Freshwater >... | reverse complement strand
GCGATTACGCCTGCAACTGCGCCGATAGTACCACCGATAGCAGATCCTTTGCCAGCATGCTCTGCTGCTTTGGTCCCAATTTCGGTTTCCTCAGCCCCCTCTTCATTGTATTGGCTTTTCCTGGTTTTGTCAGACATCACTAAATTGATGTCATCCTTGGAATAGCCTCTGTCATGCAAGCTGTTGTAGGCGCTTTCTGTGCTTTCACGGTCGTGAAACATGCCAGTAAGTACCCTTCGTTGTGAGGTTCCATCTAAAGGGGTTTGATTCTCTTTCCTTGAATTTTCCATTTGAAATCTTTTTATGGTTAATTAATCGTATCTCAGCGTAAACAATAAAGCTTCTCAGCACTGGCCTAAAAGAACGTATATGATCACGAAGACAGCTATTGTGCCGAGGCAACCGCCGCCTAACTTTTTTGCGCCGTAACCGGCGATGAGTCCTCTGAAAAGGTTATTCATTAGACACGCATTTTTTTCTTATCTTATCTTTTTTAAATAGATTAGTAAGTTAAAATATTTATTATTTTTAGTTCTTTTCCGCTTCTAATGGTCCATTACCGTCTGTCTTCAGATCGGCTTCCAATCCGTCTTCGTAAACCGACCAGCTCATTGTCCCATTCTGAGGAAGAGTAGCTTTTTCTACCTCTGCTTTGCGTTTAACACTCAATTTCTTGTTTGCTGTTTGAACTGAACTTTCAGTGCGTTTAGTACCAGCGGCCTCTGCTCCTAGTAAGCCATTGGTCTCCAAAACTTTTTCACGGGGATTCTCAATAAATTCCCATTCTTCATCAAGTAGCGGGCTTTTCCCTTTGTTCCAACCGCCCCGGAAATCCTCGCCCCTCGACATATTAAAATACTTATTGCTAAACTTGGGATCACTTTGTAAAATGCCCGGAGGGAAATTTGGTTGAATGCTGTCCAGTGCGGCTTGAAACATTTGAAAGTGTGCCACTTCTCTGGTCATTAAGAATCGCAATGATTCTTTGACAAGAACATCATCCGTAAATTTCATGAGGTTTTCATAGACCATTTTAGCGCTCGTTTCAGCACCGATATTTAACCGAAGGTCTGCTGTTAAGTCACCCATTCCCATTATGTACGTAGCACTCCACGGGTTGCCGACACTGTCCGTAAGTGTAGGCGTTCCGCCGCTCACAATGAAAAAGTGAGGGTTAACCATGGCGTCATGTATATATGTTTCCTTTGAAGCTTTGCCGTCCAGCATCTTAGTCAAGTCTGATTCATCTGCAGCATTCTTCAATTCACTGTTAACACCGGTTAACAACATTTGTATAGTTGCACCAACAATTTCAAGGTGACTAAATTCCTCGGTTGCAATATCCATAAGCATGTCGTACTTGTCAGGGGCGGCTTTTCTACAGCCGAACGCCTGAACAAAGTATTGCATGGCTGCTTTCAACTCACCGTTTGGTCCACCAAACTGTTCCAATAATAATTTGGCGAAACGAACGTCAGGTTTTGAAACCCGAGCGTTAAACTGCAGCTCTTTTACGTGATGGAACATAACTTTTCTTTAGGCTGATTTATTGAACAAAGTTGTCATGTTTTTCATCTTGAACAGTATTGCAATTCGCAGAAAAGTTTACATTTTGCTCACATTGTTAAAACTATAAAAATAAATATAAATTTATAATCTATTAGTATAAAATGAAAGAAAACATGTTCTATTATATAGACCATTTGAACCTACAACAAGCAAGAAGTGCCGGGTACTAACATTTGTGCCCTAAACCGAACAAGGAGGTGAAACTTGTTGGCCTGCTAAAGTCAGCGATCATCCGTCACTACCGGATGGACGAAATCTCGCCTGGCCGAATTTTCGGCGCCAGAATGGTCTTGGAATCGCGGATAGGCTCGCCCCCCCAAGTCAGCATTTCGTGGCCGTTGCCGTTAAGGGTAACCTCTACGTCGTATTCGCCCTGCGGCAGTGCAGGGAGGTAATGCCATTCCCCGTAGATGCGGGCAATCTTTTCGCCATTGAGGTAGAGGTGGGCATGGCCTTCGCCAAAAACCTGCGCCCGTCCGGCGCGGTCGGGAGCCCAGCGAAAGTTCTCCGTTGTAATGTGGAGGTTGTAGCCGCTCATGGGGTCACTAAAGATTTCGAGTGCCACGGTGGGTTGGGGCATATTCTCCGGAATCTCCAGAGGAATGTGCTCGTGGTGGCTGCCGAACATCGTTTTTCCCATACGGTTTTCATACTTGCGAGAAGCCAGCGTGTAGTACGGGTAAAGCAGCAAGGGAAAAAGTACCACCATCGCCACAGAGGCAAAAGCCATTCGGGCAGATAAACTTTTCAGCGTGCGGTTAATGCGGTTGTAAATGACCGAACGCCCTTCGAGCAAAAACACCACCAGGCAACCGTGTAACAAGGTGTGCCCAATGATTTCCACTTTGCCAAAAACCACCGTCGTGGTAACGAAAACGAGGGTTACTATCACAGCCAGCGGGCGCTGCAACATGCAAATGAGCATGAGGTAACCCAGCCCGAATTCCACAAAAGCCGCACTGGTTAAAAACAGCGTACGGTCAATACCCATGGTAAGGTTGCGCTCTTCCATGATCTGGTAAGCCCACTCCGGATAAATAAATTTTTCAAGGGCCACCCAGCAAAGTGAAAATCCGACCGTGAGGTAGAGCAGCATCAGTCCGGATTTCCGCAGCCGAAGGTTTTGAACTTGCGATACAGCCAGGTACCAGCCGACCCCGATGTACAAGGCATAATCAAGCATATGAAAGCCAGAAAAGTTGGCGACCCCCAAAATATAAAGCACTATGGTACCAACGCCGGCAATCGGTGTTGTCTTGGGAAAAATGAGCAAAAACGTGAGCGCAAACTGGTACCAACCGATCCAAATTTGTTTAATGCCCACATTGGGCACCAACATGGAGCCATCCTGCCAGGACAACAGCAAGGTCATGGCCAGGGTAATGCGAAGCACCAGCGTGGCTTTGTCCGCCCGGTCTCCGAGCCAACGGTCTATGCGCTGGTAGCTCGCCAGGATTTGCAGACGACTGTCCAGCCAAACGCCAAAAATGACCATCGCCAGCGTCAGCACGGCGAGTTGGTAAAAAAGCGGGCTGAAAATTTCTGTGGGCGAAACGGGCTTGTCGGCGTAGGAGCCATCCGTGAACCACTTGACGTGGGCCAACAGGTCACTCGGCCAAAACGCAAGGAGCACCAGCAAGATGCCCGGCGAATAGCGAAAAAGACGGCTGAAGACTGGCATTTTGCTGATCGCTGCGCAGGTTTGGGTCATCCTAAAGGTAAGAATAGAGCAGCGAAACCTCTCCTGCGGCTTACCTGCAAAGGAACGAGAAATAGCTTGCCCAGGTTTCGGGCGAAGGGGGATTTTGCCTTGGGCAGCAAGTCCGCCCCGTTCCGGAGCCGGGAAATTGAATGGCCAGACCGGGCTGGAGCAGCAGGCTGGCCCCTGTTTGGGCGTGGCGTCAAGAGCGGGCTGCTGCAAAGCGACGGCTGAACCAGCTTGCTAGGGCAAACCCGCTGACGATGTGCCAAATACCCCACCATCCGGCTACCAGCGCCATTCCCCCAAGACCATCAAAATGGGCAAAGACCAAGACCAGAGCCAATCCTGCGTTTTGGATTCCAGTTTCCAGCGCAATGGCGCGGATATCGGCTGCGGGCAGGCGGAACGCTCGCGCTAGCGCATATCCCCCCAGGTACGCGAGTGCGTTGTGTGCCAAAACAAGCAGAAACAACACCCCGGCCCATCGCCAAAACAACCCGGCATTTGACTGGACGGCAAAAACCAAAAAGGCGAAGAAGATGAGCAAGGAAAGCCTGTTGAAGGGCTGGCGCAGCCGAGCGGTAGCATCGGGAAAACGCCCGGCGGCCAACATGCCCAGCCCCAGTGGCAAAATCAACATGAGAAACAGCGATTCCATCAATTGCCAGGGATTCATCCCAATGCTCTGCAGCAGCGGGCTTGCTCCAGGCAAAAGCCGCTGCCAGAGGGCAAAGTTGGCCGGGGTTAAAAGCATGGCCAGGACACTGCCTGCTGCCGTTAGGCTAACCGAAAGGGCGGTGTTTCCCCGGGCCAACAGTGTCAAAAAATTACTCATGTTTCCGCCCGGGCAGCAGGCTACGAGCAACATGCCCATAGACAGCGATGGTTGGGGCCGCCAGAGCCAGACCAAGGCAACGGTTAAAGCCGGGAGAAGCAGGAATTGAGCGCTGAGGCCGACCAAAGCGGCCTTTGGCTGAGCCCATACCCTGCGGAAATCAGCCGGCGTAAGGTGCAGCGCAACGCCGAACATGACCAGTGCCAGGCTGAGGGTCAGCACCCCGAGACCGTGCTCGCCAAACTGCAGCCTGACTTGGTCCAACGTTTTTTCCATTTGTTTGGTCCAATTGTTTGGCTAGCCCACTTTAAGGGCTGATAGCCAACAAGATGCAAATTTTCAGGCAGGGGGTCCAACTTGACAACTTTAATGCGACCTTTGTCGTAGAATACTTAGGTTCAGGGAGGACAGCTAAGATTCCATACAGGGTGGTATGATTTTTTAAAAAAAATTCATACCTTACTTGAGGATTATCCTTTTATGGTATTTTTTTTGCAAGCATTGACCTCCTACTCATGAACACGCTTTCCATCCACACCAAATCAGGGCCAAATGGCGATTACGCAGTCGTACAGCTAAACAGGCCTCCGGTTAATGCCATCAACACGGAGATGGTGGATGAACTCAAGGATACTATTCGCCTGCTGCAGGAAGACAAATCCATCCGCGGGGTCATCCTAACCGGCAAGGAGCACTTCTTTAGTGCGGGTTTCGACCTCATTGAACTTTACGAATACGACCGCAAGCAAATCCGGGACTTTTGGACGGATTTCTTTGTCCTCATGGTGGAAATGGTGGCGTTCCCCAAGCCAATGGTGGCCGCTATTACCGGCCACTCCCCTGCCGGCGGTTGCGTGCTCGGCTTCTGCGCGGACTACCGCGTCATGGCTCAGGGCGATTACCGCACGGGCATGAACGAAATTTCTGTGGGTATCGTCGTGCCGGATTCACTCTTCAAACTGTATTCCTACTGGATTGGAAACCGACGAGCCTACATGTTTTTAACCGAAGGCCGACTGTTTAGCCCGGAAGAGGCCTTTTTGTTCCAGCTCATCGATGAAATTGCCGAACCGCATGATGTGATGCGGGTGGCGGAAAAAAAGATGAACGCCTATCTGCGCTTTGATGCAGAAGCTTGGCAAAAAAGCAAAATGCACCTGCGCCACGACCTGGTGGCATCGCTCCGGGTCGACTTTGATGTAGCAAACAAGGACACCCTGGAACAGTGGTGGAGCCCAAAAGCCCGGTCCATTCTGGCCAATAAGGTGGCCTACCTCAAAAACCGCAAGCGCAAGGAGCAAAAACCAGCGGCTCAAGGCAATGGGGCCCTTCCCCCGAGCTCAAACGGACACGGTGCCAGGGTTAGAGTAGGCAAAGGCGGCCATCCGGAAGCGTAATCCGACACGCGCCCATCGAGCATTTGTAAAGTAGCGGATCAATTGCGGTTCATTTTCGCATGGCCTCAACGGGGTCCATGCGGGAAGCCATCCAGGCGGGAATGATGCCGAACACAAGCCCAAGGAAGGTAGAAACGATGGTGCCGAACAGGATGTTTCCGGTGCTCAGCACAAATTCGAAATTCATGGTTTTTTCCAGGATGCTGAGTAGTCCCCAGACCATGAGCAGCCCAAGCGCACAGCCGATCAAGCAGAGCAGCACGGCTTCGAGCAAAAACTCGATCAGGATAAAGTGATTCTTGGCACCGAGCGATTTCTTGATGCCAATCATGGGGGTGCGCTCGCGGACGGACACAAACATAATGTTTGCTATGCCAAAACCTCCGACCAGCAACGCGAATCCTCCGATTATAAAGCCAATTATATTTAATATCCCGAAACTTTGCTTGAGCGCGTTTGTCGCTACCGTGACTTCGTTGATGGAAAAGTCGTCGTTTTCCATTGGTTTTAGCCTTCGCACAGAGCGCAACAGCGGCGTAATTTCTTCAATGACCGTCTTGTTGTCCACTCCTTCTGCTGCCTGAACCAGCAGAAGATTGTCTGCGAAGGGTCCGTCAGTATCCGAGAAACGGCGCAGGTACTCAAAGGGCAGCAGCACCACTTCGTCGTAGCTGAAGTCAACCAGGCTTTCGCCTTCTTTTTCGAGCACACCAATAACGCGGACTTTGTTGCCGAGCACCCAAATTTGCTTGCCCACCGGGCTGGTTTTTCCGGGGAAGAGCTCTTCGGCTACCGTGGCGCCGATGACGACTACGGGCTGGCCTCCTTGCGATTCAGAGCTGGAAAACCAGCGACCCGCGGCAAAAACCAGATTGTAAATGCGGTCAAACTCATTGGTAACCGCGGCTACGTCCACGTTGCGGACGGTGTGCCGCTCGTACTTGATCAGCCTGCTGTTGCGGAAGGTCTCAATAGCTACCGCATCCGCACTTTCGAGGCGCGTGGCCAGAATGCGGTACTCCCGGTAGCTCGGACTGGGGCGTTTGATGTATTCCCACCAGGGATATTCCTCGTTATCGCCGGGGCCCCAGGCCCACTTTTGAACATACAAAACATTGGAGCCCAGGCGGTCCAGACCCGATTCGAGGTTGCGTTTCAGGCTGTCGACAGCAGAAAGTACCGCAATAATGCAAAAGATGCCTATTGTAACACCCAGCAACGACAACATCGAACGAAGGATATTAGACCTAAGTTCTTGAATAACAAGGATAAAACTCTCCTGAAGGACTTTCAACAATACCCCCATGGACGATAGCAGGGCGTTGTGGTGCCCAGCCAAAATTATGTCCAAAGATTCGTTATTTTTGCCGTCCGCTTATGGCACCTTCCAGAATGAAACTCTCGCAGTTCGTCTATGACCTGCCCGAGAAACTAATCGCCCAGTTCCCTGCTGACCGCCGCGACGAGTCCCGCCTGATGGTGGTTCACCGCGATTCCGGCAAAATTGAACACCTGGTGTTCAAGGACATTCTCAACTTTTTTGGGGATGGCGACGTCCTTATCGCCAACAACACCAAGGTGTTCCCGGCCAGATTGTTTGGCCGAAAGGAGAAAACGGGAGCCCGTATTGAGGTTTTCCTGCTCCGCGAGCTCAACTCAGAAATGTACCTCTGGGACGTACTCGTTGACCCGGCGCGCAAAATCCGCGTGGGCAATAAGCTTTACTTTGGCGACAACGACGAGCTGGTGGCCGAAGTGGTGGACAACACCACATCGCGCGGCCGCACCATTCGTTTCCTGCACGATAGCGGCCCGGCCGAATTGCGCGCCATCCTGGAGATGCTGGGCGAAACCCCCCTTCCCAAATACATCAAGCGCCAACCCGCCGATGTGGACAAGCAGCGCTACCAAACGGTTTACGCCCGCGAAGAAGGCGCCGTGGCCGCGCCAACCGCCGGCCTGCATTTCAGCAAGGAATTGCTGACCCGCCTGGAGATTAAAGGCGTGAGCCTGGCAGAGTTAACGCTGCACGTAGGCCTGGGCACCTTCCGCTCCATTGATGTAGAAGATCTGAGCAAGCACAAAATGGATGCGGAGTACTTCCGCATCAATCAGGAAGCCGTTAACAAGGTCAACAAGGCTATTGACGGCAAGCACAACGTATGTGCTATTGGCACTACGTCCATGCGGGCGGTGGAATCGGCTGTGTCCGCTACGGGCAAGCTCAAGACGGAAGAAGGCTGGACGAACCTGTTCATCCACCCGCCTTACAACTTCCATGTTTGCAATTCCATGATTACCAACTTCCACCTGCCAAAGACTAGCCTGCTGATTATGATCTGCGCCTTTGCGGGCTACGATTTGATCATGGAGGCCTACAAACAGGCCATCAAAGAGAAGTACCGGTTCTACAGTTATGGCGACGCCATGTTGCTGATCTGAGGGAGTTCCACAAAAAGCCCGGATAAGTGGAAGGTGGTACGGTCTTATCCAGACCGGCCAAACGTTAGTATTCGTCTTCGTTGAAGAAGAAGTCGTCGTGCGTGGGATAGTCCGGCCAGATATCTTCAATACCTTCGTAAAATTCCCCTTCGTCATCCAATTCCTGCAGGTTCTCGATCACTTCGATCGGAGCACCGGAGCGGATAGAATAATCAATAAGTTCGTCTTTGGTAGAAGGCCATGGCGCGTCTTCCAGAAAAGAGGCAAGTTCAAGAGTCCAGTACATCGTGCGAAGCGTTTATATGCCCGAATTGGGCGCAAAAATACTTGAATATCCAATTACACCAAACGCAACAAGGCCTGAAAAGGTTTCAGCGCAAGAAAAGTGGGCATAGAGGATTGTTTGCCTATTCAACCTCTTGGTTTCCAGGGTATTTCCTGGACCTTAAGATGAGCGGCAACGGCGCGGGCAAGTACAAATAAATAGTCGGAGAGGCGATTCAGGTACGCCGAGACCATGGGATCAACCGGCGAATGACCGCCAAGGTTGACCACAGCGCGTTCTGCGCGTCGGCAGACACAGCGCGCAACATGCACTTGGGCAACAGCAGCATGCCCCCCTGGGAGCACGAAGTTTCGCAGCGGCTCCAGGGTGGTTTCCATGGAATCAATGGCCTTTTCAAGGGCTTCAACGTCGCCTTCCCGAAGATCCGGCAGGGCCATGTGCGCATGATCGGGATCAGCAGCAAGGCTGGCACCAGCGGTAAAGAGTTGCTCCTGCACCTGCAACAGCAAGGCTCCCTGCCCTTCCGGCAGCGGTCCTGAGCCCAACATGCCCAACCAGGAATTGAGCTCGTCAACAGCCCCGTAGGCCTCCACCCGCAGGTGGTTCTTGCGCACCCGGGTGCCCCCGATCAGGGAAGTCTCGCCCAGATCGCCTTTTTTGGTGTAAATCTTCATGAATGGGAATAGGCTTAAGTGCCAGGGGCTGCGCTTACTGATTGAACAGCTTCCGGGCGAAGGGCCGCCGAACGACTAGCCAGTCTTGGTGTGGGATTGGGCTCATCGCGCTCCACCACCCCATCGCGCAGTCGGATAACCCGGCGGGCATGCGCGGCAATGTCCTCCTCGTGCGTGACCACGATGACCGTATTGCCTTCGTTGTAAATGCGCTCAAAGATGTCCATGATTTCGAGCGAAGTTTTGCTATCCAGGTTGCCGGTGGGCTCGTCAGCCAGGATGATGGACGGATTATTAACCAGCGCACGGGCAATGGCCACCCGCTGGCGCTCACCGCCGGACAACTCGTTAGGCTTATGGCGCATCCGCTTGCCCAGGCCAACCGCGGTCAGCATTTGCGCCGCCCGTTCGTTCCGGTCCGCCTTGGACTTGCCTGCGTAAATGAGCGGTAGCGCCACATTCTCCACCCCGGTTAGCCTGGCCAGCAGGTTAAACGTTTGAAACACGAACCCAATTTCCTGGTTGCGAATATCAGCCAGTTCATTTTCGGTCATTGAGCTGACGTCGCGCCCGTTTAGGACGTAGGTTCCGCTCGTCGGCGTGTCCAGGCACCCAAGCAAGTTCATCAGCGTGGATTTGCCCGACCCGGAAGGTCCCATCAATGCCACATATTCGTTCTTTTCAATATCAATAGACACCCCATTGAGCGCATTGATTTTGACGTTGCCGAGGTTGTAACTCTTGACGAGGTCGCGAATAGTAATCAGTGATGCCATAGATAGTAGGGTCGCAGCCGCTGCCGTTCGGGGGTGGTTGCGCTGACGCGGTAAATTTCCACCTTTTTCGGACAACCTTGCTCGGGCGAATGGGGGCTCTTCGTTTCCCAAGTTTGGGGTTGGGGGTTGGGGGTGGGGGTTGGGGGGTGGGGGTTGGGGGGGGGGGGGTTGGGGGTTGGGGGTTTGGGGGTTGGGGGTTCTTCAGGCGTTGAGCGGACCGCTGATGAAAGGAAGTTCTCTGTCAGGGAAGCGCTCCCGCAGGGGGGCTTCAATGATGCGGCGCACTTGATCGCGCAACTCCCCTGCGTCTGCTTCGGTCAGCCCTTCCACCGAAACCGGAGAATGCACGATAACCCGCGCAAAACCCGGGCGCGCACCGCGGGCGCCCATGCGCGAAAAGAGCCGCCAGTTGTCCACGAATGTGATGGGTACGATGGGAACGCCTGTGCGAATGGCCATGCGGAAAGGGCCGTTTTTGAAGGGGCGCGTGAGCGGACCCTGGGCGTTCATAGTGCCTTCGGGAAAAACGACAAGGCTGTCACCGTTCCCGAGGGCCTCTTGGCCCTGGAGGAACGCGCGGTATGCGCCGGTGGTGCTGTGGCGGTCTACAGGGATGTCGACGGTGCGGAAAAAGATGCCGAAAACCGGGACGTCTGCCCATTCTTTTTTGGCCATGAAGCGAAAATGGCCTAGCCAGGTGATGGCGAACAGCGGAATATCCAGGTTAGAGGAGTGGTTGGGGCAAAAAACATAATTTTTTGTATGATCAAGATGCTCGCGCCCTTCTACGCGCCACGGAATGCCCATGCCGACGAACACAATTTGGGCCCAAAATCGACGCACGCGGTTAGCTGCGCGATACCCTTTCGGTCGGGCCAACAGCACCGCGAACGCCGGATACAACAGCAAAAAACTGCCAATGAACACCACATAAAACCACAGGGCATATAGCATACGGAAGGGTTTTATCAGGAGGGTAATCACGGGGCGGCTTTAAGGATTGCAGGTGATGCGGGTAAAAATAACGGCTTTCTTTGGCCTGAACCGGGTGCGCTGCTTTGAAGCTTTTTGTTGGGGATAAAATTCTGTAAAGCGCTGCTATGCGAACGCATCCTACCCTTCCCCACTTTCCTCACAGGCTTCGACTTCTCCTCCCCCCTATCAATGCTCCTCTTCTGCCCTTGCCTCTACCCCTGCCCCTGCCTAATCCTCTTCTTCCCCAAAAAGCCGATTCCCGCACGGGGAGGCTTCTTCGCCAAGCCCCCCCTGCGGGAATCACAACCAAACAAAAGCATCTTTTTGGCAACCAGGGAGTAACTGGTTTGTGCCCCCTTGGCCCGTGCTCAGAAAAAACAGCGGATCGAACCTTTCTTCGGCTTGCGGCTGCTCTTTGTGGCGATGTCAAAGCCCACCAGCACTTCGTGTG
>Ga0163144_10027104_pt1 | contig 11108 bp, 10 predicted proteins | sample OliLak19BULKMAT1_FD_123175 | JGI IMG/M metagenome (GOLD analysis project Ga0163144, IMG submission 123175) | Freshwater microbial mat bacterial communities from Lake Vanda, McMurdo Dry Valleys, Antarctica - Oligotrophic Lake LV.19.BULKMAT1 | ecosystem: Environmental > Aquatic > Freshwater >... | reverse complement strand
GGCATCGCCGCATCCAATTCCGGCTTCGACTATGCCGACTTCCTCCTCGGTCTGCCCCAGTCTTCCTCGATCCGTTTCGGGTCCTCTTCAAATTACTTCCGCGGCCTGAACACAACGTCGTTTATCCAAGACGATTGGAGAGTTCGGCCAAACCTGTCGCTGTCGCTCGGCCTGCGCTACGAACTGTTTGGCCCCATGAAGGAAAAGTACGGACGGCTGGCCAATCTCGACGTTGCGCCAGGCTTCACCGGCGTCGCCGTCGTGCTTCCGGGCCAATCCGGACCCTACGGCGGCGCCTTCCCTGATGCCCTCGTCGATGCCGATCGCAACAATTTCTCGCCGAGGTTCGGACTCGCCTGGAAGGCTTCTGACAAACATAAATTGACGATCCGTGCCGGTTACGGCTGGTACTACAACGGCAGCGTTTACCAGAACTTCGCTCAGCGCTTGGCGTCCCAGCCGCCATTCGCGCAGAGCGGCACGGTCAACAGTACCGCCTCCCGCCGCCTGACGATCCAGAACGGCTTTGCGGTCACGCCATCCCAGCAAATTAGCAACACCTTCGGTGTCGACCGGTCGTACCTCGTCGGCTACGCCCAAACATGGAACTTCAATGTTGTCAAAGAGTTCGGCCGGGCATACATCGTCGATTTCGGGATCCTTGGCACCAAGGGAACGCGCCTCGACATGCAGCGTCTGCCCAATCGCGCCGTCCCCGGCTCGCAGCTTACGGCGGAAGATCGCCGCCGGATCGGCAACGCCGTCGGCTTCACCTTCGATAGCTCCGAAGGGAACTCTATTCTGCATTCGGCCCAAATGCGATTTACGCGGCGCTTCGCCAAAGGCTTCTCGGCAAACGCGTTCTACACCTTCGGAAAATCGATCGATAACGCCAGTTCGATTGGCGGCGGCGGAGCCACTGTTGCGCAAGATGACACCAATCTCCGCGCCGAACGGGGACTCTCCAGCTTCAATGCCGCTCATTCGCTAACGACCACATTCGTTCTTCAATCCCCCATCCGCGAGCGCAGTGGCGGGAAACTGGCTACCCTCGGCCGCGGCTGGAATCTGATGGGCGGAACAACATTCCGCAGCGGCCAGCCGCTGACAGCCAGAGTCCTGGGGAATCGTTCGGATTCGGGCGGCACCGGCGTCATCGGCAGCGGCCGGGCCGATGCTTCCGGGCTCGACATCGATGACGGCGGCGGCTACTTTAACCTCGCCGCGTTTGTCCTGCCGCCTTCGGGGCGCTTCGGCAACGCGGGACGCAATACGATCACCGGGCCTGCCCTGTTTGCGGTCAACGGCTCCATCGGTCGCGGTTTCCGCATGGGCGAGGCGCGGCGCCGCCTGGAGTTCCGGTTGGAGGCCAATAATCTTACCAACCGCGTCTCCATAACCAGCCTGGGCACGGTGGTGAACGCTTCAAACTACGGGTTGGCGCAAGGTGCGTCGGCTATGCGAACTGTACAGGCTATCGTGAGGTTCCGGTTCTAACATGAGAAAATTCCCGGCTCTGCTCCTGGTTGCGACCTTGTTCGCGCAGGAGTTCAAGTTCGAGGCCAGCTCCCAACTGGTAGTTGTAAATGTGACCGTGAAATCCAAAGATGGCAAACCCGTCTCGGGTTTGACCCGCGAAGACTTCCGAGTCTTTGAGGACGCCAAACCGGTCACGCTCTCGGTGTTCGAATACCAGGAACTGGGCAAAGAACTGCTCGCGCCAATCCCGATTCCGAAACCCGCCGCGCTTGAACCAGTCCCGCTGCTAATGCCGGAAGAAATCGAGCCGGCGACCAAACCGTCTTATCGCGACAAACGGCTTTTAGTTCTCTTTTTCGATTTCTCCAGCCTCCCGCAAATGGATCAGATCCGCGCCAAAGAAGCGGCGGCGGAGTTCCTGTCCAAGCAAGTTACGTCCTCGGATCTCATTGCTTTATATACGTTTTCAAGCAAGTTGAAGAAAGTCGTCGACTTCACCGCCGATCGCGAACTTTTGTTGAAAACGGTGCAGAGTTTTGGTGTCGCCGCCGGTGTGGAGCAGGACGCCGCCGCGCTGGATGTTGTTGAAAATGTGGAAGATGAAGACGGCGCGATGGTCGCCGGCGAAACCGAGTTCGCGATCTTCAACACCGATCAAAAACTGGGCGCTTTGGAGGATTTGTCCAAGGAACTGGCCGTGATTCCCGAGAAGAAAGCGGTGGTTTACTTCTCGACCGGCGTGGGCAAAAACGGGATGGACAACCAAAGCCAGTTGCAATCGGCCGTGAACGCGGCCGTACGCAGTGGGGTCGCGCTGTATCCTATTGATGTCAAGGGACTTATCGCAATGGCGCCGGCCGGGGATGCCTCCAAAGGCGCGCCGCGCGGCACCGGAGTATTCAGCGGATCGCAGCAGCGCCAAGCCCGCGAACGGGTGAACGATCAACAGGAAACGCTCTTCACGCTCGCCGCGGACACCGGCGGCAGGGCGCTTTTGGACTCAAATGACCTTACAATGGGCATCAAAAATGCGCAAAAAGACGTCGAAAGTTACTATACTTTGGCCTATTATTCGCTAAATAACGCCAAAGATGGACGGTTTCGGAAGCTCCGCGTGGAGCTAGCGACCCGAAAAGACCTCAAACTGGACTACCGTCCGGGCTACTATTCCGACAAGATCTGGGACCAGTACGACACCTCCGACAAGGAGAAGCAATTGTCGGAGGCGATGGGGTTGGGCAACCCGGTGACGGAGTTGCCGATGGCGGTGGAACTCCTTTATTTCCGGTTAGATAAGGGCCGGTATTTCGTGCCGATGGCAGTCAAGATTCCGGGCTCGAAAGTCGGCGTAAAGTCCGGGAAGACCGATCTCGATTTCGTTGGAACGGTCAAAGACTCGAAAGGCCGGACCGTCGCGACGCTGCGCGACGCCATCAAAGTGAAATTGCCGGAAGGCGCGGCGGAAAAACTGGCGCAACGAAGTTTTCTCTACGACGCCGGTTTTCAATTGACGCCGGGCGAGTACCGGATCAAGGTATTAGCCCGGGAAAACCAGGGGGGGAAACTGGGGACGTTTGAGGCGAAGTTTAAGGTACCGGATCTGGACGCCGGCGGTGCTGCGGCAGTGAGCAGCCTGGTTTTGGGAACGGGGCGGGAGACCCTGGCGGCGCTGGTTGGGAAAGCCGGTAAAGCGAGTAAAACACGCAACTTGAACCCGCTGGTCGCGGATGGGAAAAAGCTGGCGCCCAGCGTCACGCATGTATTCCGCCGTCCGCAAACGATGACCGTTTTCAGCGAGACGTACGCGCCGGGCGCGATAGCGCGATTGGCGTTGTTTCACGGTAAAAAGCAGATATGGCAGTCCGCGCCCTTGCGGCCAGCGGCTGGCCGAGCGGGTGCATACACCGTCGAAACGGCTGTTCGGTTGGGCCGCTTGCAGCCTGGTGAGTATGTCTGTCAACTAACTGTCGTCGATCCGGCGGCTCAGAAGTTCGAAGTCCGGCGCGTCCCGATGTCGATCGTCCCGTAGGAGTTGGCGGGGTGCGGTTTGGTATAATTCAGGCATGACCCCTTTGTAAATAGTTCTTATAGGGTCATGCCAACCCTCCTGTATTCCGCAGCGAATTGCACCCCGGCGGATCTCCCAATAGATCCCCATACTCCCCCCCAAAAACAGAGGTGACCGATTTGAGACGATGGATAACCAAAGGATTGGTGTTGTGTTCTATTGCTTTGGCTCCGCCAGTGCCGGTCTTTGCCGAACTACCGACCGAGAAGCGCTACACCAAGGACTCCCGGCTCCAAAGAATCAAGGCGTTCTTTAAGAAGCGCGCCTGCCCGATGGAGAAGTACGCCGCCGAGCTGGTGGCAGTGGCGGATGAATACCAGTTGGATTGGCGACTGCTTCCCAGCTTGGCTCTTGTCGAGAGTAGCGGCGGGAAAGTATATGCGAACAACAACGTCTTCGGATGGGATTCATGTAAGCGAAAGTTCCCGAGCGTGCAAGCAGGAATCCGCGTCGTCGCGGAACGCCTCGCCAATTCGCCGTACTACCGAGGCAAGAGCCTGGAAGGCAAACTTCGAGCGTATAACCAGAATCCTGGTTATGCGGCAACGGTGCAGCGGGTAATGGCGCAGTTGAGCGCGGAGTCCTGGTAGGGGCTATCCGAGTACACGGACTCCAAAATAAAGTCCGCCAAAAACCAGAAGACTGGCGGCGGCAACAGCAAGCCAAAGCATCATACGTTCGGAATTCGTCGTTTGGGCTTTGGCATCTTTTTTCATGGTTTCGTCGAGGCTGTCAAACATGGGGAGACCTCCTAGGGTCGATGCCTACAATTACGTTATGAGGCCGAGCAGTCTCGCCAAGTGGCCCGTGCGGTTATGAAGGAGAATGGTGCGCGGGTCGAGTGGCTTATTTCCAATTCGAGAATACACCCGTTGGGTTGCGGTGTAGCAAGATTATTTCTCGTTCGTTATCATCGGGTTACGGAACCGACGCTGGCGGAGCGGTGTCGATTGGTCCGCATCCGGCTCCAGTCACGGGAAACCGATTTCGAAACGCCGTGCCAAGCCGCGGGATGAGACAGCCTCAGTGCTTTCTTGGGCCGCAGGGTTATTCCGGCACTTGGGGGTATCTTTTGGTCAGGGGCGATCTCGCAGTATCAGCGCCAAACAAGGATCGCCTCCTGCAACGTCGAATTTGCGCACCAATGCAGCCGCGCTGGCCGCCGCCGAATGTGAAGTATGCAAAACGGCGGCGCGTCCGGCGTATTGCTTCGTAAACCGCTCGGGATCAAACTGTTCCGGATTTGAGAAATACTCCGGCCGGCGGTGCATGACATATTGGCGCCAATAGATCTTGTCGCCGGTTGCGATAGTCTCTGCGCTTGGAAGAAACATCCGCCCCGAGGGCCATGCGAACGAATATCCAAGTGGGAGGATAGAGACGCAAGGACTCCTCCAACACCATTCGCGTGTACCGTAAGGCCTCCGGGGACACCCAAACCCAGCCAATAGGGCTTCGGCACTCGCGAGAAATGACCCGGGTATGCTCACGGAGAGTGACCCACCGGCCCGGCGGGGCCGGGGATAATAATACCTTGCCCATCAGTGGTTTGTCGGCGCGGACTCGGTTCCGGGGGTGGGCAACTCTATCGGAGCACAAGTGGTCAAGTTTGGTGAGCGCCGAGGCATTAGGGCACGCCTGACACCCCGCCACTAATTTGACTCAGCCAAGCCCGATGACCCGGCGTCATTGGTGCTGCCAGTGCGGCTGACGTCACAAACTGGCGACGCTGCCCCAAAGGCGTAAGCTAAAACAATTCGAGCACGATTATGTTCCGTACTGCGGACGCTTGAAACACCATAGGTTGTGGGCACGCAGGCTTACGTTAACGCTTATGGGACCCTGCCCCCAAACCCCTGAAATTTTACGCTTTATGGCCGGTTCGGCCAGCGCCGAGGGCCCTCTAAACTGACGATCAAGCACGTAGGAACGGCGCTGCCGGCGAATCGCCTGGGAGAGGTCTGCATTCAAGGTAGCCCCCCCCGATAGTTTCCAATGTTGGCAGGTTGGAACCGAGAACTGATTCAATTTTCGTTAAAACCGCGGCCTCGGCCTCCGGATGTCCGGCGAGCAGAAAGAGAGTCCATGTCAGCGCGTCGCCGATGGTTTCATAACCGGTGCTCATCAGGGTAAGCAATCGTCGCGCATCTGCGTTCGCGTCGCGTCAAAAAAAACGAATGAAAACTGGCCCCGGGCTCCGGACGGCCTTCGAGCGCTTCGGCACTCGCGAGAAATTACCCGGGTATGCTCACGGAGAGTGATCCACCGGCCCAACGGGGCCGGGGATAATAATACCTTGCCCATCTGCGGCTTACGGGCCAAGGTGCGGTGCCGGGGGTGGGCAACTCTATCGGAGCACAAGTGGTCAAGTTTTGGTGAGCGCCGAGGTTCGAGCGCATGTTCAATGGCGGCCTCGATCTCCCTCAGCGCGACGCGGTAGCGAAAAACGACCGGCAACGGCATGAATTCGCGGAACGGGAAGAAGGCAGCGTAGTAATCCTCGAGGTGGGCACGGCGGACCGTGATCGCTTTCGCCAACCGCATTCCTTCTAATGGAAAGGGCGAGCGATTCCAGGGTCGTGGCGGATGGGCTAATGGGTGAGGGGGCGGCAAAATTCGCGATTACAGCAAGTTCGCGGGGGTGCGGGGTGAACTCAGGAGTTCGGTGAAGACTTTCCATCGAGCGGCGGGGTCCTCGCCCGCGGTCTTGGCGACCCAGTTAGCGACGACGTCTTCGCCGAAGCTGTAGTTGATGATGTAGCTGCGGTGTTCGTCGAAGAACTTCAGCCGGCGCTCCGCCATCGCTTTGGGCTGCAAGGTATAGGCCTGCAGGTATTGAATGGTTTCAGCGGCGGTTTTTGCGCCGTCGAGGTAGGCGCGGGCGGCCTGGATAGCTGCATGGCGGAGTGGCCGGACCAGCTTTTGCATCTGGTGTTGCTCGGCGGCAAGAGCCGGATCGAGACCAGCCTCTTTGAACAGAACGTCGCGTTTGAACTTCAGCCGGTCGTCCCCGCTGATGACAAGGCTCGCGCCGTAATCGGCGGCGCCTTCGGCGATGAAAGACTGCGGACTGTAGAGTGGATACACGCTGTACTCAGCCCAGCCCTTCTCCTTTACCAGGCGGGCTTCAAGCAGTCCATTGTAAACGTGGTGGCCCGGATAGCCCTCGTGGCAGGCGAGGTGAAGAATACGGTCAATATTTATGGGAAGGTCGATATTGACCTGGATGACGGAGCGGGCGTTTCCTTTGTACCAGTTGTAGGCGCTCCAGGACTTGCCTTTTACGTATTCGATTTCAAAAGACTCGTTTGCCGGAAGGTTCGGAATCCATTTTTTCGTGCGTGAGCGGGCTTCGGCAATAGCGGCTTTAAAGGTCTGATCGACCTTGGCGGCGGGAACCGCGAAACGAGAATCGAACTTGGCGTAGCGTTCTTCGAGTGTTCCTGGTCCGGGAAGTGCCTTAGCTACAGATTCCCTGCTCGTTTCCAACTCAGCGCGGCTTACGCCCGGAGGGTCGACTTCATAGAGCAAGATCGCTTCTTTATCGAAGGAAATTTTCTCGCCGCTTAACATGCGGACCCGTGCCCCGGCGGAGCGCGTTTGGACGAGCAGATAGTTCTGCCGGTACATGTCTCCCCCGATTTGGGCAGAGATGGCGTCGGCAAGCACACTGGCTTCCGTCGCCAGTTGCTCCAGCGATTGTTTTGCGGGCTTCCATTCCGGCGGACCGTAGAAGGCATCTACGTAGTTCGGATCGTGGTGCCCGATCCCGAGAATGAGTCGAACATACCGTTCGGCGAGGGCGTTCATTTCATCAGGCTTAGGCGCGCAGCCGGCGGCTGAAAGGGCCAGGAGCGCATGGCGTCGAGTGAGTGTCATTTGTCGAGGCTGAAGCGGTCGATCAAGCGGTATAGAGTTTTCCGCTCGATGCCGAGGATCTTTGCGGCCTTGCTCTTGTTGCCGCCGGTGGCGGCCAGTACTTTGCGAATCTGCTCGGTCTTGGCGTCTTCCAGCGTTTCGCCCGCCGTATCCTTGCCTTCGCTTTCGGCAATGGATTCGTTGACAGCGGACTCATCAATACGGCCTTGTGGTGCGAGAATGACGAGGCGCTCCATCAGATGTTGGAGTTGGCGAACATTGCCCGGCCAAGTGTAGGTGTCGAGCGCCCTGACTCCGCTATCGGTAAGGATGGCGCGGGTATCATAGCGTTCGTTGTAGCGGTCGAGGAAGGTTTGCGCGAGAAGCGGGACATCGCCACGGCGTTCCCGGAGGGCAGGAATTTCGATACGTACAACGTCGAGGCGGAACCACAGGTCCTCGCGAAACTTGCCCTGTTCCACCAGTTGGCGCACGTTCTTGTTCGTTGCGGCGACGATCCGGACATCGATCGGTTTACCGCGGGGAGATCCGAGCGGACGGATTTCGCGTTCCTGGAAAACGCGAAGAAGCTTGGCCTGGAAATTGAGATCGATATCGCCGATTTCGTCGAGGAAGATGGTGCCATGATTCGCCGCCTCGAAGACACCTACGCGATCGCGGTCGGCGCCGGTGAACGAACCTTTCAGAGCACCGAACAGTTCGCTTTCCAGGAGGGAGGGCGGGATGGAGCCGCAATCGACAGCGACGAAAGGCTTATCGGAACGGCGGGAATAGCGATGAATCAGCCTGGCGATCAACTCCTTACCGGTACCCGTTTCGCCTTCGACGAGGATGGTGGCATCAGTGGGAGAGACCTTGGCCAGCACCTTGAATATCTCTACCATGTGGGACGACGAGCCGATCATGTCGGTATCGGGGATGTCGTCAATTCGAGTTTCCTTCTCTTCGGGTTCAAGAAGAGACGCTTCGGCGCGGCGGATCTTGTCCACCATGTCGTCAAGGTCGAACGGCTTGGCCAGATAATCAAACGCGCCGCCCCGCGTGGCGGCCATAACGGTTTCCATGGAACCGCGGCCCGACATTAGAATGACGGCGCAATCCGGATTCGATGAGCGGGCAGCGTTCAGAACGTCTAGCCCGGTGCGTTCGTCCAGATAAATGTCCGACAGGACGATGGGGTAACTGCCGTCTTGTAGCTTAGCGAGGGCTTCACGCGTGGAGCCGACAGCTTCCACGTCGAACCCTTCGAGTTCCAGGCAGGTGACGATATTGTTGCGAACAGCGTTATCGTCCTCGACAACAAGCAAACGTTGCAAGGTTTACTACTCCGATTCCGGCAGGACGGACGCGGGGGAAATCAACGCCGGTACTAACATCGTAAAGCACGAACCATGTCCAGGGGAACTGGTAACTTTCAAACGGCCTCCGTGATGATTGATGATTTGCTGGACGATGGAGAGTCCGATGCCGGTACCGACCTCACCAGACTGCTCGGCCTTGGTCGTGCGGTAGAATTTTTGCCCGATCTTCTTAAGTTCTTCCGCGCTCATTCCAATTCCTTCATCCTGGACTGCGACGCTGAGCAGCCCGCCCTGTAAAGACGCGCTCACATCGACTTTCGTTTCGGCGGGAGAGTACTTGACGGCGTTCGTGAGGAGATTGTAGACGGCGTATTCCATGAGCTCGCGATCCCCGTGCAAAGTGGCGGAGGCACATTCGTGGAGTTGGATATCGATCGATTTTCGTTCGGCCAGAGGGCGAACGCGGTCAACACAGGTGGTGACAATCTTGTCGATCTCGAAGGGCTCCTTTTTGAGATTCATCTGGCCCGCGGAGAGGCGCTCGACGTCCAGGAAGGTCTGGATCATGCCGGCGAGACGTTTGGATTCGGTGTGGATCTGCAGGCTGAGCTGTTTTTGTTTCTCTTCGGAGAGCTTGTAGCGGTTCATGAGTTCGCTGGAGCCCTGGATGGCGCTCAACGGCGTGCGCATTTCGTGGGTGACGAACTGGATGGCCTGCTGGTAGCGGGCGCGCTCGTCTTCGGTGTCGGCGAGTTGTTCCCGGGTGCGGAAGTATTGGAGGACGGCGGCGCAGGTGACGGCGACCCAGGCGGTGGCGACGGGCGCGACGTACGGGAAGATGACGCCGTTGAGGAAGAAAAAATGGGGCAGGGCGTGGGCGATGACGATGAGGGTGGCGGCCAAGCCGTAGGCGAGCGGGCCGGACCAGTGAAGGAAGAGCCCGCCGGCGATGGCGATGAAGGTGATGGCGATGAGGAAGACCAGCGACGGGGAGGCGTCGGAAAAGAACTTGCCTTGGGCGAGGGTTTCGTAGGCGTGGGCGTGAATTTCGACGCCGGGCATGGGACGAATGGTGTTGTAGGGAGTCATCATGCGGTCGCGGGTGGCCGATTGAGCCGTGGCGCCAACGAAGACGATTTTGTTGTGGAAGGCTTCCGCGGATTTGGGGTTCTTGAGCACTTCCTGCAGCGTGACTTGGGGGATTCTCGATTGATCGCCGCTGTCGGGCGGGAGATAGCGAATTCTAAGTAGACGGCCGTTGTTGCGCGACGCGGGAACATGAAGGCCGGCGATGTCGAGGCCCTCGGGGTACTCGATGATCTGGGCGTTTTTAGCGCGGCGGAAGGCTTCGAGGGAGAGGGCCCAGAAGCGCTGGCGATCGCCGGATTTTTCGAGCGGCATGTGGCGGCTCATACCGTCGGCGTCGGATTCGGCGTGGACATGGCCGAGGCCTTTCGATGCGTCGAGGAAAATAGGCTGGGGAAGCTTCCAGCGGGAGCCGGGAAGGAGTTCGCAGGGCAGAATGATATTGCCAGCCGCGCGGAGCGATTGAGCGAGTTGCGCATCCTCTCCGCCCTGGCCGGCATCGACGAGCACGACGTCCAAGGCGATTACTTTTGGCCGCGCTTTCGCGACTATTTCCAGCGCCTCAGCGAGTTTCACGCGCAGGTTGCGAACGCCTTGGGTGAGTTCGTAGGAATCCTCATCGAGTGCGAGAATGGCGGCTTCGGGTTGCCAGACGGGAGGTTTGTGGACGCGAAACAGCCAGTCCGTGGCGTTGTTGTCGATTTGCGAGGCGAGCGGGGTCCAACTGGCGACGAGGGCGAGGAGGCCAGCGGCGGTGACGGCGAGCCAGTATTGCGCTTTACCGCTTCCTGTCATGAAGAGTTTTTTCGATCGCCTCGGGCTCCGAAGGCAGGGCGCCTGTCAGGAGTTTCGAACCAGTTTCGGTGACGAGAAGCATGTCTTCGATGCGTACGCCGATTCCCTCCTCGGGGATATAGATTCCGGGTTCGATGGTGATGACGTTGCCGGCCTGGAGGGGCAGGATGGGGAGCCCCGGGTCGTGGACGTCCAGGCCGACATGGTGGCCGAGGCCATGGGTGAAGTACTTTCCCAACGGTTCGCCTTTGAGTGACTTGCCGTGTTGATTCATGTAGTCGATAGCGATTTTGTGCAGGCTGTTTTCGGTTTCCTTGGCGAGGCGCATGCCGGGCTTGATGGCGGCGATGGCGGCGCGTTGAGCGCCGAGGACGATATTGTAGATTTCGCGCTGGCGATCGGAGAATTTGCCGTTTACGGGGATGGTGCGGGTAATGTCGGCGGCGTACATGGAGCACTCGCCGGCGACGTCCATGAGGAGAACTTCGCCGGAGTCCATG
>Ga0163144_10027103_pt1 | contig 11108 bp, 10 predicted proteins | sample OliLak19BULKMAT1_FD_123175 | JGI IMG/M metagenome (GOLD analysis project Ga0163144, IMG submission 123175) | Freshwater microbial mat bacterial communities from Lake Vanda, McMurdo Dry Valleys, Antarctica - Oligotrophic Lake LV.19.BULKMAT1 | ecosystem: Environmental > Aquatic > Freshwater >... | reverse complement strand
TTCCACCGCGATCTTCACGACGACCACCGCCGAGTCCGCCGCCGGGAGTGGCCGAGGCGATCGGGCGCGGGGGCATGCCGCCGGAGCTCGCGGGGCGCGGACGCGGTGCCATCGGCGCGACGGGGCGCGGGCGCTGGGGCGAGGGGGCAACGGGACGCGGCGGAGCGGACGCAACCGATGCAGCAGGCGCAGCGGACACCGCCGATGCCGACGTCGCCGACGCAACCGGCGCACGGCTCGCGGCGGCGGGGGCATCGGCGGGCGACGCGGCCGCAGCAACAGCGGCAGCCTCCGCGGCGCGCTGACGGTCAGCTTCGTCGGCGCGGGCACGCGCCGCGGACTGCTCCTCGGCGATTTTCGCGAGCCGCGCGGCCTCTTCGGCCTCACGGGCGGACTTGGCGGCGCGTTCGGCCTCGGCGACCGCGACCGCGGCGGCCGCGACCTCAGCAGCCGCGGCGGCTTCTTCCTCGGCCTTCTGCACATCGGCGGCGCGACGGCGACGGGTCGTCTTCGCTTCCTCCGCGGGCGGCGGCGTCGGCTCGGGCTCTGCGGCCTTCTTGGCCGCGACCTTCTTCTTCGCGGCGGGATTGGCCTCGGCAGCGCCCTCGGACTTGGCGGCGGCCTTCTTCTTGGCCGGCGGCGCCTCGGCGGCCGCCTTGTGCGTGCGCTTGTCGCGCTCCCAACGCACCCGCGCCCGCGCGATCTGCTCGTCGGTCAGCGGGGACGCAGGGTTGCGCACCGTGATCTCCAACGTGCGCAACAGCGCCATCGTCTCGTCAGGAGAGATGCCGAATTCGCCAGCCAGTTCCAGTACCCGAAGCTTTGACAACCCTGCCTCCATTAGCTCTGCTGATCCGCACTCGCCGGTGTGGCGATTGCCAGGATCCCTTCTGCCAGATTGCGGTCCACCACGCCGATGACCGTCGTCGCGTCCCGCCCCACCGCCTGCCCGAGCATGTCCGCCGTCTCGACATACAGCGTGGGGACGGCGCGCCCTGCCAACAACCCATCGATTTTCTGGCGGCTATTGGAAGAAGCGTCGCCGGCGACAATCGCCACGAAGACCTTCCCCCCCTTCACCGCTTCCCGCACGCGATCCACACCGACGATCGCCAATCGGCCGCGGACGCCGAGACCGATCAGGCCGAGCACTCGCTTTGCCTGGGCCTCATCCACGGTGTACCCGCCCTACTCTGCCGCCGAGGTTTCATCCTCGGTCGTGAGCTCATTCACGATGGCCATGATGCGATCGGCCTCTTCCGGCGCGATGCCCGGGAGCTTGAGAAGGTCCTCGCGCTCAAGGTCGATGATGTCGTTCAACGTGCGATAGCCACCCGACTCAAGGACCGCGACGGTCGCCGTGGCGAGCCCCTCGATGTCGCTGAGCGGCACGTCCGCCGCGGTGTCGTCCTCAGGCAGCGGCGCGAACAGCGGGATGTCGCCACCACGCTCCAGCCACTCGCGGCTGGAGTAGAGATCGATCTTCCACCCTGTGAGTTCCGACGCAAGGCGCACGTTCTGCCCGTTGCGACCGATCGCGAGCGAAAGTTGATCCTCGTCGACGACCGCCTGGATCGTCTTGGCCGTGGCATCGCTGAACACGCGCGCGACCTTGGCCGGCGCGAGCGCGAGCTTGGCAAAGCGCTCGGGATCGTTCGACCAGGGCACAATGTCGATGCGCTCACCGCCGAGTTCCTGCACGACGGCCTGCACGCGCGAGCCCTTGAGCCCGACGCACGCGCCCACGGGATCGATCGCGTCGTCCTTGGAGACCACGGCGATCTTGGTGCGGCTGCCGACTTCGCGCGAAGCGGCTCGCACTTCGACGATGCCCGACTGAATCTCCGGCACCTCGAGGCGGAACAGCGCCTGCACGAAGAGCGCATCGGCACGGGAGAGAATCAGACGGGGCCCCTTGGGGGTCTCCTCGATCCGCTTGAGGACCGCACGCACCGGTTCGCCCTGCGAGTACGTCTCGCGATGGTTCTGCTCGCGATACGGGATGATTGCTTCCGCTTCGCGGAACTTGTTGAGCATCACGACGATCTTGCCCCGCTCGATCTGCTGGATCTCGCCAGAGAGCAGGTCACCAACGCGCCCCGAGAACTCGTCGCGGATCTTGGTGCGCTCGCCCTCGCGGACGCGCTGCACGATCCGCTGCTTGGCGGCCTGCACCGCGGAGCGACCGAACTCGGCGAACTCGACCGGGATCTCCATGAGATCGCCGATCTGATAGTCCGCGTCCTCGTACCGGGCCTCGTCGAGCGAGATCTCCGTGACGGTGTCCGTGGGCTCCTCGGTGACCTTCTTGAGGATGACGATACGGATCTCACCCTGCGCGTCATTGATGTCGACCTCGGCCTGCACGGACGGGCCGTGCTTCTTCACCAAGGCGGCCAGAATGCCGTCCTTCAACAGATCGTGCAGTTCCGTGCGCTGCATCTGCTTGCTGTCTGCCAGCTCGCGCAACGCTACGAGAATCTCGGCCGAACCCGCCATCCCGAACTCCGTCGTGAAATAAGGATCTATGGCTTCCAGTGGAACGCGAGTCGGGCGTCGGTGACGTCCTTCAGCGCGACCACCACTTCAGTGCCCTTCTGTTGATCTCGCAGCGTGAGGGACTCGCTGCCTTCGTCCCCGTCGACTGCGACAATCGTCATTTCCTGCCGCCCGTGGAGCACGAGACTATTCACGCTCGCCAGACGTCCGACGAACCGCCGCCAATCCCCCGCGTGCCGGAGCGGCCGTTCCATTCCCGGCGACGAGACCTCGAGCACATAGCGATCCGTCACCAGCGCCGGATCGGCATCGAACCGCGCTTCGATGGCTCGCGACGCCCGCTCGCAGTCGCCGACCTGCACCTTCTCGAGGTCCAACCGGTCGATCCGAATATCCAGCACGGGACGCCCCTTGGACCCGCCGACCTTGAACTCCACGAGTTCGAGGCCGAGCGGTGCAAGTTCTTCTGTCACAATGCGTTGCAGCGTTTCCTTCACCGCGACAGGACTCCCATAGAGAACAAAAAAAGTGCGGGGAGACCTGCCCCCACACTCCGCGACCGCATCGGAATGTCTCCCACTCAGTCAGAATACCCGTCTGGCGCTACTGCGTCAAGGCGACAGGACAGCCCGTGTGAGTGAGGCCGCCGAAAAAATGACCCCGATCTGGCGCCCCGCGTCGCCCGCCCGATGCGAGAAGAGGGCGTCGTTATCGCAGCGCGTGCACTCCGCGCTGGCCGACCACTGCGACACGCCGAGCTGCGTGGCCTGTTCGGCGAGCAAGGCGCGGAGATCGACATTCCGGGGACGTCTTGTCTCCCAGCCGGTGAGCTGTTCGTAGACCTCGATCCCGACCTCGTAGCAACGACCGCAGATACTCGGCCCAAGGTGCACCACGCACTCATCCACCGGGAACCCGTTCGCCGAAAAGAGGCGAAGCGCCTCGGGCAGAATCCCGCCGGCGGTCCCGCGCCATCCGGCGTGAATCGCCGCGACCGCACCACCCGGGTGCGCGATGAACACCGGCACGCAATCGGCGATCGTCACCGCCGCGGCGCCGGGGCCGATCACGAGATGTCCGTCCGCGTCATCCACGCGGAGCCAGCCATCCCACGGGGTCGCGTGCACGAGTACGCGCGTCCCGTGCACCTGCTTGGCCGAGGCGAGCCGCGGGGCGCCATGCCCCGCCAACGCCTGCTGCACGCCGAGCCACCGCGCGCGCGCGCCCTCCGCTTCGGGACTCAGGTTGAAATCGCCTGCCGCCCGCGTCGTGATGAACGCCCGCACGCCGAAGCGCGCGAACGTCGGCACGTCGAGGTGCGCGGGAAGGGCGATCGACATCGGAACGGCGCTACGTATTGGCGCGGCGAATCGAGGCGCCAAGCGCGTTCAGGCGCTCATCGATGCGCTCGTAGCCGCGATCGATCTGCCCGATGTTGTTGATCACGCTCGTTCCCTTGGCACAGAGCGCCGCGATCAGCATGGCCATGCCGGCGCGGATGTCGGGGCTCTCGACCGTTGCGGCACGGAGCGGCGTCGGGCCGCTGATCAGCGCGCGATGCGGATCACACAGCACGATGCGCGCCCCCATGCCGACCAGTTTGTCCACGAAGAACATGCGCGACTCGAACATCTTCTCGTGCATCAGGATGATCCCCTCGCACTGCGTCGCGGTGACGATGGCGATGGACATGACATCGGCCGGAAACGCCGGCCACGGCTGATCCTCGAGCTTCGGCACCGCGCCGCCGAGATCGAGGCGAATGCGCAGTTCCTGATCGGCGGGCACGATGAGATCGTCGCCGCTCACCTCTGTGCGGACGCCGAGGCGATCGAACCCGAGCCGCACGGAGCGGAGATGCTTCACCCCGGCACCCTCGATGGTCAAGCGCGAGCGCGTGACGGCGGCGAGCCCGATGAACGAGCCGACCTCGATGTGATCGGGGCCGATCGTGAAGCTGCCGCCGTGGAGCTTGCCGCCTCCCTCGATGGTCAGCACGTTCGAGCCGATCCCCGAGATCTTTGCCCCGAGGGCCATGAGCATTTCGCAGAGATCCTGCACGTGCGGTTCGCTGGCCGCATTGTGGAGCACGGTGGTCCCTACCGCGGCCACGGCGGCCATCACGGCGTTCTCCGTTCCCGTGACGGAAGGTTCGTCGAGGAAGATGTCGGCGCCCTTCAGTTGCTTCGCCCGAAAGACGATCCGCTCCCCGAACTCATGCGTGGCGCCAAGCGCCTCGAGGGCGAGCACGTGGGTGTCGAGCCGGCGCCGCCCGATGACATCGCCTCCCGGCGGCGCGAGGGTCACACTGCCGCAGCGGGCGAGGAGCGGGCCCGCGAGCAGGATGGAGGCGCGGATCTTGGCGCAGAGTTCGGGATCGAGCGTATCGCCGCGCACGGTTTTGGCGTGAATGACCAGCGTGCTCGCGGCGGTCCATTCTGCCGTCGCGCCGGCCGCCCGCACGAGCCCGAGCAAGCTCTCGATGTCGCGGATTCGCGGCACGTTGTGCAACGTCACCGGCTCGTCCGTGAGGAGCGCCGCGCAGACAATGGGGAGGGCCGCGTTCTTGTTTCCGGTGGGGCGAATGGCGCCCGCGAGGGGGCGCCCCCCCTCGACGATAAACTGGGGCTGAGACATGGCGCGGAATATATGCTTGACGCCACGCTCCCGTCGGGAGAGTGTTCGGCATGTTCCCCCTCCACGCAATCCTCGCTGTGTACGCGCAGCAGACCCCCGCCATCGCGGACACCGTCCTCGTTCGGCAGGTCCCCCTCGCGACGTCGGCGTTCGAACAGATCGTCTTCGTCGCCTCCGGGCTGACGTCCATCCTCACGTTGATGGTCGTGGTGTTGGTCCTCCTGATGCTGATCGGCATGCGGGCCGCCGCCAAGGCGCTGGGAGACAAGCTGGACGAGGTCTTACTCGAACTCCGTCCATTGACGCAGAACGCGAATGCCGCCTCCGCGGACGTGCGGGAAGCCGCGGCGACAGCGAAGGCGATGGTGGTGGAGTCGCGCGAGACGGTGCGCGATATGAATGCGCGCGTGCGGGAAACGGTGGAGAATCTTTCGGCGCGCGTCGACGATCTGGCCGAGATGCTGGGGCGCATCAATCGGGCGGCCGAGCGCGTGGCAGGAGTCGCGGGGACGGCGCTGGGCGGCATCAAGGCGGGGGCGCGCGTGTTCGGCGTCGGACGCCAGAAGAAGCCAGCCAAGAAGGCGTCGCCGCCTCGCGACGAGCGCGAGGACCGTCCGCGCCTGCGCCGCCGCGACTGATTCGCCGATGCCTTCCCTCGCGCTCGCTGTACTTGGCGCGGTGGCGCTGCTGGTCCTATGCCCCACCGACGCGTTCGCCTGGACACCGGGCACGCACATTCTCCTTGGCGAATCCCTGCTCAAGTCGGCCGACCTGCTCCTGCCGACGGCGATCGCGCAGGTGCTGAAGGCCTTCCCGTACGATTTCCTCTACGGCTCCATTGCGGCCGACACAAGCTTCGCGAAGCGCTACGCGAAAGTCGGCCAGCATTGCCACAATTGGAATGTCGGCGACGACATCCTGGGGCGCGCGCGGGATGACGCGTTGCGCGCCTTCGGGTACGGCTATCTCGCCCATCTGGCGGCCGATGTCGTGGCGCACAATCACTTCGTGCCGCATCAACTCGCGATATCCAGTACCTCAAGTGGGGCCGGACACACGTATTGGGAGAGTCGCTTCGAGGCGGAAACGGGCGAGCAGTGGCCCCGCCGCGCGCGGGAGGTGATCCTGCTCGACCACGCCCGCGCCGATGAGCACCTCGACCGCGTGCTCTCGCCCACGATCTTCAGCACCTCGACCAATCGGCGCATTTTCCGTGGCATGGTGCACGTCACCGACATGGGCCCATGGCAACGAGTGATGGCGCTCATGGCACAGAATAGTCGGTGGCCACTGCGGGACGCCGTCGTCAGCGCGCATCTTGATCAGGCCTTCGATTACGTGGTTGATCTGCTCGCGCGCGGCACGGACTCGACGCCACGTCGCTTCGACCCGAGCGGCGAGGTCGCGTTGCACGACGCCAAGCAGATCAGGAAACTCGCGCTGGAGCGCGGTGGCGAGCGCGCCGCGCGCAAGGACGCGGCGGATCGGTTCTCGCTCCCGTCGGAGACGCTGCGCTGGACGCCACGTCTCCCCACTCCACTCTACGTGGCGCGGGCCGCCAGCAACTGATTCACCTTTTTCGGGTCGGCGCGCCCCTTCGATTTCTTCATCACGGCACCGACCAGCACGCCTTGCAGCTTCTTCTCCCCCGCGGCGAACCGTGCCGCTTCATCGGGAAGCTCGGCCAGGACTTCATCGATCCAGCCGATCAGCGCGGAGTCGTCGCCCACCTGCAGGAGTCCCTCCCGCTCGGCAATCGCCCTTGGCTCTCCATGATCCGTGCGCATCGCATGAAAGAGCGTCTTGGCGGCGGTCGAGCTGACGCCCCCTTCCTTCACAAGCGCGATCAGTGCCGCCAGACGTTTCGCAGAGATCGGGAACTCGTCGATGCGGCCACCACCAGCGTTGAGTGCGCCGCTGACCTCGCCGAGCACCCAATTCGCCGCGGCTTTCCCGTCGCCACTCGCTGCGGCCACGGCCTCGAAGTAGACGGCCGTCTCGACTTCTGTGGTGAGGGCCTGCGCTTCCTTCTCGCCGAGCGCAAAGGCGCTCAGGAAGCGGGCGCGACGCGCCGCCGGCAACTCCGGCACCGCGGCCCGCTGCGCCTCGAGCCACTCGGTCGCGAGCAGCAGCGGCGGGAGATCGGGCTCTGGGAAATACCGGTAGTCGTGGCTCCCCTCCTTGCTCCGCGCCGCGCGCACTTCGCCCTTCAGCGCATCGAACAGCATCGTCTGCTGCTGGATGGTGCCACCGGCCTCATACGTCGCCACGTGACGCGCGAACTCGAGTTCGAGCGCGCGTTCGACATTCGAGAACGAGTTGAGATTCTTGATCTCCGTGCGATTGCGGAACTTGGGCTCCCCCATCGGACGCGCCGAGACATTGGCATCAACGCGCAGCGAGCCCTCTTCCATCGAACAATCGGAGACCCCGGCGAACAGCAGAATCTCGCGCAGCGCCCGAAGATACGCGCCCGCTTGGGCGGAACTCCGGATCTCGGGCTCGCCGACGATCTCGATCAGCGGCATTCCCGAACGGTTGAGATCGATGGCCGTCATTCCCACGAACCGATCATGAATGGACTTCCCCGCGTCCTCTTCCATATGCAGCCGCGTGATGCCAATCGCCCCCCCCTCGGGGAGTTCGACGCGGCCTCCGGTCGCGACCGGAAATTCGGCCTGGGATATCTGATAGCCCTTCGGGAGATCAGGATAGAAATAGTTCTTGCGCGCAAAGACGCTCCGCGGATGCACCGTGCACCCAAGGGCCATCGCCGCACGCACGGCGAGCTCGACGGCACGCGCATTGAGCACGGGCAGCGCACCCGGAAGCGCGAGACAGACCGGGCAGGTGTTCTGGTTCGGCGGATCTCCGAAGTTCGTCGAGCAGGCGCAGAAGGCCTTCGTGCGCGTCTTGAGTTGCACGTGCACTTCAAGTCCGACGACCATCTCCCACGAGGTCGTGCTCATCGATGCGCCTCCTGCCCCAACGCTTCTTCGAGCGCGTACGCGACGCGGAACATCATCGGCTCGGCGAAGTGCGGCGCGAGGATCTGTCCCCCGACCGGAAGTCCATTCACTCGACCGATCGGCAACGACATGCCGGGGATCCCCGCGAGGTTCGCCGTGACGGTGAAGATGTCCGACAGGTACATCTCGTACGGATCCGAGATGGCGCCGAGCGTGAAGGCGGGGGTCGGGGCGGTCGGGGTGAAGAGCGCCTGCACACCGCTCGCGAAGACGCGATCGAAGTCCAGCGCGATCAGACGCCGGACGTCCATCGCCTTGCGATAGTACGCCTCGTAGTAGCCGGCGGAGAGCGCGTAGGTCCCGAGGAGAATGCGGCGCGTGACCTCGACGCCGAAGCCGGTGGCGCGCGTGGACTCATAGAGGTCGCGCATCCCTTCTCCCTCGATGCGCATGCCGTACCGCACGCCATCGAAGCGCGCGAGATTCGCCGAGCACTCGGCCGGCGCGATGATGTAGTAGACCGGGATCGCGTAGTCGGTATGTGGGAGCGAGACCTCGCGAATCGTCGCGCCCTGCGCCTTCAACTCTTCAAGCGCGCGGTTGCAGTGCGCGCGGACGGCGGGGTCGAGCGACGCGGGAAAATATTCCTTTGGCACACCGATCACCACGCCGTCGAGCGAGCCCGGACCAACGCGCATCGCGGGCACGGGGAGATCGGCCGAGGTGGCATCGCGTGGATCGTGTCCCGCGATCACTTCGAGCGCGAGCGCCGCGTCGTCGACGGTGCGGCCGAAGGGGGCGACGCAATCGAGCGAGGACGCGAACGCCACGAGACCGAAACGCGACACGCGGCCGTAGGTGGGCTTCACGCCCACAACGCCGCAGAAGGATGCCGGCTGCCGCACCGAGCCTCCCGTCTCTGATCCGAGCGCGATCGGGACGATGCCGGCCGCGACCGCCGCGCCAGATCCCCCCGAGGATCCCCCGGGGGTGCGCGTCCGATCGAGCGGATTCCGGCTCGCGCCGAAGGCACTATGCTCGGTGGACGATCCCATCGCGAACTCGTCCATGTTCGTCTTGCCGATGAGCACGGCCCCGGCATCGCGCAGCTTGCGCATGACCGTGGACTCGTAGGGGCTCACCCACCCCTCGAGCATCTTGGAGCCACACGACGTGGGCAGCACCCGCGTTGCGAAATTATCCTTGACGGCGACGGGGACCCCAGCGAGAGGTCCATGCGGGACCGCGGCTTCCGGCGCCTCGGTCGCGGGCCAGAGAATGGCGTTGAGCGAATCCGGGCCCGCATGCGTCGCGGCGCGGCGCGCATCGGCATCGGCGAAGACCTCAGCGGCCGTCGCGCGCCCTTCGCGCACCGCGGCCGCGATGGCCGCCGCGCCTTGATCCAGCAGATGGGTGCTCACGACGCCTCTCCCGCGTCTTCGTGCGTCGCGAGTCGCGGCACGAGGAAGAAGCCATCGACCATCTTCGGTGCCCACCGCTCGCGGGGGATATGCAACGGCACGGCATTCACGACATCCGGGCGGAGCGGCATCCCCTGCTCGCCCACGACGGGCTTCCCGGCGACCATCGCCGTGTCGACGCGTTGCAGGACATCGACATGGGCAAGGATGCCGTTCAACTGCTCGACGTAGCTGACGAGCGTGGCCTCGGGGATCCCGAGCCGCGCGAGCCCGGCAACATGTCGCACATCGTCCGGTGTGACCGCCATTAGTCGTATCCCCGCTGAAGTCCGGCGAAGGCGATGACGAGCCGTTTCCGACCAACTTCTTCGTCATCGAAGTCCACGGTGACCTTCGCATCCTTGCCGCTGCCGCTCACGTCGGAGATCGTCCCCGACCCGAAGCGACTGTGCTTCACGCGCTCACCCTTCACGAAATTCGGCAGATCCTGCGAGCCCTCTTCCTCGGCCGCGAAGCTCGGGACCGACGCTTCACGAGGCGACCAACTCGGCGACTTGGTCCCGCCGCTGCCGCGCGCGCCGTAGCTCGGCGAATCATCGCGCACCCCGCGTCGCCATCCGAGACCGGAGCTCCCACTCGGCGCGGCGAGCCGCGACGTGGCCCGGAGCTTCACCGTCCGTTGCTGCTCAAGCTCGGCGTCCGGAAGGTTACGCAGGAAACTCGAGCGGATGCCCGGGAGCAACTCGCCATTGCGACGACGCTGATGCGCCCAGCTGAGGATCAGCTTGGAGCCGGCGCGCGTGATGGCCACGTAGAGCAGACGGCGCTCTTCCTCGAGCGTTGCCGGATCATCGAAGGCGCGCGCGAGCGGGAACAGTCCGTCCTCGAGCCCCGTCACGGCGACGAATCCGTACTCGAGTCCTTTGGCCGTATGCACGGTCATCATGGTCACGGCATCGGCGTCGGGGCCGAGCGCGTCGAGGGCGGTGACGAGCGTCGCCCGCTGCAGGAAGTGATCGAGCGGGCGGAGGCCCACTTCCCCGCCATCGTCGATGATGGTCTCGGCGGCCGAGGTCACGAGTTCGCGCACGTTGTCGAGACGCTCGAGTCCCTCGGGGCCCTCGGCGCGCAAGGCGGCATCGTAGCCGGATGATTCCACGAGATCGACCAGCAGGCGATCGACACTGGTATCGGCGGCGGCCTCGCGGAGTCGATCGACCAGGGCCACGAAGTTCGCAATCGATTCCTTCGTCGCGGGACGCAGGCCCGAAAGCGTGGGCACGCGCCGCGCCATCTCGAGCAGCGGGACGCCCGCCTGCTGCGCGGCCGCGTAGAGCACCTCGACCGTGGTGTCCCCTACGCCACGCCGCGGCGCGGAGATGGCCCGCCGAAACGCTTCGTCATCGGCGGGGTTCGCGACGAGGCGCAGCCATGCGATCAGATCGCGGATCTCGCGGCGATCGTAGAAGCGGACCGCGCCGATCAGTCGGTACGGAATCCCGGCGCGACGCATCTGCTCTTCGAAGCCGCGGCTCTGGGCATTGGTGCGATACAGCACCGCCGACTCGGCGTAACGATTCCC
>Ga0163144_10027101_pt1 | contig 11108 bp, 9 predicted proteins | sample OliLak19BULKMAT1_FD_123175 | JGI IMG/M metagenome (GOLD analysis project Ga0163144, IMG submission 123175) | Freshwater microbial mat bacterial communities from Lake Vanda, McMurdo Dry Valleys, Antarctica - Oligotrophic Lake LV.19.BULKMAT1 | ecosystem: Environmental > Aquatic > Freshwater > Lake... | reverse complement strand
AGCTATTTTGCAGGCCGCAAGGTCGCGCTTTTTTCGGTTCCTGGTGCCTTCACGCCGACCTGTTCAGCGCGTCATCTGCCTGGCTATGTCGAAAAGGCCGAGCAATTCAAGGCCAAGGGTGTCGATGAGATCGCCTGTACCGCTGTAAACGATGCGTTCGTGCTGGGCGCGTGGAGCAAAAGCGGCAACGCCAACGATACGGTGACGATGCTCGCTGACGGTAATGGCGATTTCGCCGAGGCAGTTGGCCTGACAATGGACGGGTCAAAGTTTGGCATGGGCAAGCGGGGGCAGCGTTATTCGATGCTGATCGAGGACGGCGTCGTTACGCAACTCAACGTCGAAGGTCCGGGCGAATTCAAAGTAAGTTCGGCCGAACATATGCTCGATGCGATCTGATTCAATCCACTGATTTTGAACGATCCGGGGTGTCCGTGCCGAAGGCTTGGGCACCCTTTCCTTGCCACGACATGATCGGTGGATTAGCGCTGCTCAATGAATTCTGCTGTCGATATCGTCGCTGAGCTTGACCGGCTCTATTCTCAGTCTGTCGCGCGGCTTCAGGCAGCGTTGATCGCCTATCTCGAAGGCGGCATCACTCCAGAACCGGAATCCCGCACAGACGGTTCATTTGCTTATCCCGAAATTCGCCTCCGGTATCGCGCCGGGCCAGAACGCCCGGCTCCGCTGCGGTCTTTCGGGCGTCTTGTGACGCCTGGCGAATATAAGATCAGCGTCACGAAACCGGCGATCTTTGCCGGATATCTGATCGAGCAGCTGACCCTGCTGATCGAGGATTATGATGTCGAGGTAGAGGCGGTCAGCGGTCGGCAGGAAATCCCGTTCCCCTATGTCCTCGACCCCGGCCATGCAATGCGCCTTGATCAAGTCTCAGCCACCGAACTCGCCCGTTTCTTCCCTGCAACAGAGCTTGCCCATATTGGTGACGAGATCGCCGATGGCCTGTGGACCAATCCCGAAGAGGTCCGGCCGCTTGCACTTTTTGACGGTTTACGCACCGATTTTTCGCTCGCCCGGCTGCGCCACTACACCGGGACGCCGCCTGAACATGTCCAGCGCTATGTGTTGTTCACCAATTATCACCGTTATGTCGATGAATTCGTGCGGTGGGCATGCAGCCAGCTGGGCGAAGGCAGTCGTTACACTGCTGTCTCCGGCGCTGGCGGCGTGGTGATCCAGGCCGGCGATGATCCAGCCAAACTCGTTACCGACAGCGCGTGGCGACGCCATCAAATGCCCGCTTACCACCTGATCGCCCCCGACAAAACCGGCATCACGCTTGTCAATATCGGCGTCGGACCTTCCAACGCCAAGACGATTACTGATCATCTGGCCGTCGTGCGCCCTGAGGCATGGCTGATGATCGGGCATTGCGGCGGCCTGCGGCCTAGCCAGCGGATTGGCGATTATGTGCTCGCCCATGCTTACTTGCGCGACGATCATGTGCTCGACGATGTCCTGCCACCGGAGATACCGATTCCCGCAATCGCCGAGGTGCAGCTTGCGCTCGCCCGCGCGGCAGCCACGGTTTCAGGCCAGTCCGGCGACGAGTTAAAGCGCCGTTTGCGCACCGGCACGATCGTGACGACCGATGATCGCAATTGGGAGTTGCGCTATCAAAAATCCGCACTGCGATTTTCGCTCTCGCGCGCGGTTGGCATCGATATGGAGTCAGCGACGATTGCGGCGCAAGGCTATCGATTCCGTGTGCCCTACGGGACGCTGCTTTGTGTGTCCGACAAGCCGCTCCACGGCGAGCTGAAATTGCCGGGCCAAGCCAACAGCTTTTACGAACGCGCTATTTCCGAACATATGCGGATCGGCATTGAGGCATGCGAAGAGTTACGCCGAGAGGGAGCAAAGCTCCACTCGCGCAAGCTGCGAGCATTTAATGAGCCGCCGTTTCGCTGAGGCTCAAGCAGACGGCGGATCAGCGATCATCGCGGTGAAATTGGCTTCTGCCACAAGTATCCCGTTGATCGACGCGCGCCCCGTGAACTTGCAAACGCTGCTACGTTTCTGGACAAACGCAACATCAAGCTTCAACAAAACGCCCGGCTCGACCGGCTTACGAAACTTCGCGCCTTCAATCGCCATGAAGTAAACGAGTTTACCCGATCCTGTAAGGCCAAGCGATTCCACCGCCAATATGCCTGCCGCCTGGGCCATCGCCTCAACAATCAGGACGCCGGGCATGATCGGCCTGCCAGGAAAATGGCCTTGAAAGAAGCCCTCATTGATTGTCACCGCTTTGATTGCCGTGATCGACCGGTCGAGGATAATTTCCTCAACCCGGTCAATCATCAGCATCGGATAGCGATGCGGCAGTGCAGCCAAGATCCGCCCGATATCAAGCGGACCAAGCGTTGCTACCGTCAATGCTTCGGTCACCGAGTTTGCGGCTGCGACTTGGCTGGCGTGGTGGGGGCCGCAGGCGTGGTGCCACCAGCTGCTTGCTGTTGCTGCTGTGGTGGCGTGATCGACACCGTCGTCAGCGTCGCGTTGAGCTGTTGAAGGGCAGCGGCAGTGATATCGTTCACCGCATCAAAAGCCAGAACTGAATTGCGGGGAACGACCGAACCGCCCTTGCGATCTCTACGGATCGTTTCGGTGACCGGGATCAGCTTTTCAAGGATTTGATATTTTACCCATTGGTCAGTCGTCTGAATTTCCTGGCGGACTTCATCAAACGCAGCCTTTGATTCGTTCAACGTCTTTTGCGCTGCGCCAAGGCTTGCTTCATTGGCGGGCGGAACGCTGCCGTCGGGCTTCATGATCTTCTTGGCCGCTTCAACCTGTTGGTTCCAGCCGGACACTGCGGTCTGCAACCTGCCCTGAACGTCCTTCAGCTTGCCCCCAAATTTGGTTTCCAGCTGCTGGGCTCCGCTCTTGCCAGCGGTGCTGTCGCGATTCACCTGATCGACATCGACGATCAGTGTCGTTGTTTGTGCCTCGGCGGCATCTGGTGCGATTGCAACGCCGGTGATGAGCGCGAGAGAAATGGCTGTGGCCTTAATAAAGTTTGTCATCAAAATTGTGTCCCTACGTTGAAAGTGATGAGTTTGTCGTCGTCACCCGGCTGGGTAATCAGTGCCCTGGCGAGGTTGATGCGTAATGGTCCAAACGGCGAGTTCCAGTTGACGCCTATGCCGACTGACAGGCGGGGTGATGGCGAGTTGCCAAGAAAGCGTTCAAGAAATGGCGGCGTGCTATTCTGCGCCGCGATGTTAGACGACGCCCCGACACACGTACCGCCAAGCGTGGCGGAAAAGCCGATGTTGCATGTGGTCAATGCGCCTGCATTTAAGTTATCTTCAGGGCCAACCAGGAACAATTGGCGACCCGCCCCGTCAAAAATGTTCGTGGTTAGGGGCAACACCGTCACCCGTCCTGTCGCTGCATCAATCGCGGTTGGGAACTCCGCCGTCGGTAGCGGTTGGGTTACGCCCCATAGCGCCCCAAAATCGACAAAAATCGACGGTCGCAGACCAAGCTCGCGAATACCGGCCCCCAGCGGGATTTCAAGCTCAGCACGGCCAAGATAATAAGCGCGTCCGCCAAGCGCATCGTCGATGATCTGGCGACGATCAGTCACAAGGATCTGATTGCCATTCGCGTCGGTCGTAAAAGGCACACGTTGGACACGTGGACCGACACCACGGATTTGGAACCCACGGAATTGTGGCTCGCCCAAATAAAAGCGGTCATTGATGCGGATGGCATCGATGCCAGGGCCGCGATTAGGCTCAAGTGGTAGAATATAGGCGCCTTCAAAGCCAAGCGAGAAAATAAAACCTCGACCAACATTCCAATATTTATCAGCCTGAATACGAGTCCGCAAATAGCGGACATCGCCGCCAAGTCCGGCAAAATCCTGGTTCAGGATCAGGCGCTGCCCAGCAGTTGGCCGCAGCCGACTGTTTAAACTATCATAGATGAGAGAATAGCCCACCGATGACGTCCAGCGATTGCCGATCTGATCGCACAGGAACCGACCGCCCTTGAGCGGATCGCAAACACCATTGGTGAAAAATTGAGCCTCATCGAGACCAACCTGATCATAAACCAGATTATACCGTGCCGAGAGCGACCAATATTCGGTGAGCGGCACACCGGCTCTGAGCGAAAATCCTGTTGACTGCTGGGTATATGTCGTCTGTCGTTGGTTTCCCTGAAAGCCAAACGCGTTGAAATCGCGCCGGAACAGATCCCCGCCGAGCGCAATATTCTTGTCGAACAGGTAAGGCTCGGTGAATCCAAGTTCAACAGACTGGGCGAAGGTGGAATAGTTTGCGCTCGCGCGAAGTTCCTGACCTCTGCCGCGGAAATTGCGCTGCCGGATTGATGCCTGGACGATAAACTGCTCAAGGCTAGAAAACCCAATCGACAGGTTTAGTTCGCCCGTTGAACGCTCTTCGACGTTGGTTTCCAAGACGACGCGATCGGGTGCCGACCCCGGCTTTTGCTGAATCTCGAGCTTATCCTGGAAAAAACCGAGTGAGTTGATCCGATCCTGTGATCGCTTGACGAGGAAACTGTTAAACGCATCGCCTTCGGTCAGGCGAATTTCACGCCGGACAACCTTATCCTGTGTTTGCGTATTACCGTTAATATCGATTCGCTCAACATAGGTACGCTTTGCTTCTGCGATATGAAAATTGATCCCCATCGTGAGAGTGTCAGTATCCTTCTGAAACTCGGGATTCACCTCGGCAAAAGCATAGCCGAACAGACCCGCCGTCTGGTTGATTCCTTCGACTGAATCTTCAACCTTCTTGGCGTCATACCAATCGCCCTTCTTTGCGACGAGCCCTGCTGCCAGCTTCTTGTTGTCAAAATCTCTGATATCGCTATCGACGGAGATATCACCAAAGCGATAGCGCTTACCTTCTTCCACCACATAAGTGATAATGAAGTCGCGTTTGTCAGGTGTCAGTTCGGCCACTGCGGAAGTCACCTTAAAGTCGGCATAGCCTTCTGTAAGATAAAATTGCCGCAGCTTTTGCTGATCATATGCCAGCCGATCCTGATCATAGCTTGTGTTTGAGCTGAGCATCGTGATCAGGCGCGCCTGCTTGGTTGCCATCTGGCCACGCAGCTTGCCGTCCTTGAATACCTCATTACCAATGATGTTGATTTGGCGGACCTTGGATTTCGGCCCTTCATTAATTTCAAAAATGACATCGACACGGTTCTGATCGAGCGACACCTGTTTTGGTGCGACAGAAGCGGCAAAGCGACCCTGACGGCGATAAAGTTCGATGATCCGCCCGACATCGGCTCGAACCGCCGATCGCGTAAAGATTTGACGGGGCGCGAGCTTAATCTCTTTCTGGATTTTGTCGGCCTTCAGCCCTTTATTTCCTTCAAGCAACACGCGATTGATAATGGGATTTTCTCGGATCCGCAGCACGATCTCGCCGGTCTGCACCCCGTTGATCGACACATCCGCAAACAAGTCGCTTGAAAGCAGGTCCTTGATTGCCTGATCAAGCGTTTCGTTGTTGAAGGGCTGTCCTACGCGTAATTTGGTGTAGGAGAGCGCCGTTTCTGGCTCGATCCGCTGCGATCCCTCGACGCGGAGTGATTTAATCACGTTATTTGAGGCATCTGCGATAGCCGGAACTACCGGTGCCGCAACAGGCCCGGCCGCTGGCTCTGACGCCGGAGATGCCGGCACAGTTTGCGCATACACGGCAAAGGGCAAGCCCGACAACACGGTGCCTGCCAAGAGCCACGCGGTCCCCCGTGTGCCGAACTTGGAAACCTTGGTCACTGTCACCATTCTACCCCAAACACGGAAAATTCTTTTCGCACACCGTTTATGCCCTGCCCGATGCGAGTCAACCGATCAACCCGGCCAAGCTATTCCATAGCCCAAATGCGCCGAGATCGTTGACCGTCACCATGATCATCAAAGCGAGCATTGCCGCCAACCCGCCGCGGAAAGCCCATTCCTGCACCCGCCCCTCAAGCGGTCGCCGACGCACGGCCTCTACCGCGTAAAAAAGCAAATGGCCTCCGTCCAGCGTAGGGACTGGCAACAAGTTAATGAAACCAAGATTAATGGAAACCAGCGCGATCAGAAAAACGAAGGAGGCCACACCGAGCGAAAGCTGCTCGCCGGACACCTTGGCAATGCTCAGCGGACCACCCAGCTCCTTTACAGAGCGACGGCCGGTGATGATTTGGCCGATCACATCCCCCATCATCGACAAAATGTCGCCAGTCCGCCTAACCGCCACTATCGGCGCTTCCCATAGTCCGACCGGCACGAACTGGGCCTGGGTATTACCAATGCCGAGCCGCCCGATCTTTGGCATATTGCCAAATCGGTCTCGTTCGATCCGGGTCCCGATTTCCGCCTGAAGGGACTGGGGTTTGCTACCGCGAATAAGGTCAATTGTAATTCGCTCGCCCGGCCTGATCTGGACGAATCGGATCATGTCTTGAAACGTCTCGACGGGTCGGCCGCTAAGCGCTGTAATCTTGTCGCCAGCCTTTAACCCGGCGATTTGAGCCGGGCTGCCAGCCTCGATCGTTCCGACCACAGGCGGAGTGCGCAAGTCCCCATAAACAATTGCGAAACCGGCAAGGATGACAATAGCAACGACAAAATTTGTCACCGGGCCCGCCGCAACGATGAGGGCTCGCTGCCACAACGGCTTGGCCTGAAAAGTCCGCCCGCGCTCTTCGGCGGGCAATTCTAGCCAATCTGGATCGGAACGACTGGACGCATCCATGTCGCCTGCAAACTTCACATAACCACCGAGCGGCAGCCAACCGAATTTCCAACGTGTTCCGCGCGAATCGGTTACGCCAAAAACCTCTCGACCGAAACCGATCGAAAATTCATCGGCCTTCACACCAAACCAGCGCCCAGCCAGATAATGACCAAGCTCGTGAACGAACACGAGTGGGCCAATAACCAGCACAAATGCCATCGCGGTGTAGAGAAAACTTGGCGTTTCGTTCACGCAACGCAATCCTTTACAAGCTCTCTCGCCACGTGCCGGGCCTCGGTATCGACTGAAAGCACGGCATCGAGAGTCTCCGGCGCTGCCGGATCAAAGCGATTCAGCGTATCGGCGACGATTGCGGCAATTTCGAGGAAGCCGATACGACGCTGCAGGAATGCCTCAACGGCAATCTCATTTGCCGCATTGAGGATCGCCGGGCGCGCACCGCCAGCCTCCAGGGCCTCGCGCGCGAGACGGATTGCGGGAAACCGCACCGGATCAGGTGCTTCGAAATCGAGCCTGCCGATGCCAACAAGATCAAGCGGTGCCATCGGCGCTGCCATCCGATCAGGCCAGGCAAGGCAATAGGCGATTGGAGTGCGCATATCCGGCGGGCCCATTTGGGCAAGCACGGAACCATCAACATATTCAACCATCGAATGGATCACCGACTGGCGGTGAACGATGATCTCGATCCGCTCGCTGGGAATGGGGAACAGCCGCGCCGCCTCAATCAGTTCCAACCCCTTGTTAAATAATGTCGCGGAATCGACCGAAATCTTTGCGCCCATCGACCAGTTCGGGTGCGCGACGGCCTGCTCAAGCGTCATGTGACGCATTTCTTCAAGCGACCGATCACGAAATGGGCCGCCGCTGGCCGTCAGTATAATTCGCCGAACCCGCTCCGGCCGTGCAGCGTCAAAACACTGAAAGATCGCGTTGTGTTCGGAGTCTGCGGGCAGCAGCGTGGCGCCAAATTTCGCAGCGGCCGCAAGGATAACATCGCCTGCCGAAACAAGCGGTTCCTTGTTGGCAAGGATGATTGTCCCGCCATGTTCAATCGCAGCCAGCACAGGTTCGAGCCCTGCACAGCCAACGATCGCTGCCATCGTAATATCCGCGCCCATTTGCGCCGTCTCGCACAGCGCCTTTGCGCCTGCTGCAACCTCAATACCCGTTCCCGCCAGCGCCTCGCGTAGCGCAGCCAGGCAGCCCTCATCGGCCACCACAGCGCGCCTCGCGTGAGTGCGGATGGCGGCCGCAGCCAGCTTGGCAACGTCGCAGTTCGCGGTCAGCGCGAGCACCTGGAAATTCTCGGGCTCCCGCTCGATCAGATCGAGCGTTGAGCTCCCGATCGACCCTGTCGCCCCAAGAATCGTAATCGTCCGCATCAAAAAAGCCCCTGAATCTTCGGCGCGATGACTAATAGTGCCGCGATCGGCGTCACTGGCACCACGCCGTCCAGTCGGTCAAGTAACCCGCCATGACCCGGCAGCAGGTTGCCACTGTCCTTTACACCTGCGCGCCGTTTGAGCCAGCTTTCGAACAGATCCCCGATTTGCGCCAGGATAGCGAGCGCTGGCGTCGCCAGCAACAAACGCCAAGGTAAGCCGGACATGACGTGGAGTATGACCGCGAACAAGGTCGCAATGACGATGCCGCCAATCAACCCGGCCCAGGTCTTGTTGGGGCTGATTGTGGGTGCAAGCTTGGCACCGCCAACCATCCGGCCGACAAAATATGCCCCGACATCGCACGCCCAGACCAGCCCTAGCGCCCAGAAACAGAACAGCAGTCCGCGCGGTTCAGATCGCATCACAAGCAGGCCAAGCACAGGCAAGCCCGCATAGAGCATCCCAAAGGCCGGCATGTCGTGTCGCGTGACGAGGGCGATAAAAAATGCAGCCCCAAAAATCAGGCCGAGCGCAAAAAAATTTGGGCCGGCAGCAAGTGGGCACATGATCGCAAGCGGCACGGACAAGACCAGCATCATCATCCGGGTTGTCGCCCGATCAACGCCAACCAGCCCTGCCCATTCCCGGACGACGCCAATCGCCAATAAGGTGGTGAACAACCAGAAAGCTATATCGCCCAACCACAAGGCACCAAGCGCAACCGTCACCATCGCCAGACCAACTACGGTCCGCACCGCAAGATCAGACGATGGCTTTACCGACAAATCAGTCACAATCCGCCAAAACGGCGCTGCCGCAGAGCGAAATGCGCGACTGCCTCGGCAAGTGCGGCCTCGTCGAAATCAGGCCACAGCGTGTCAACGAACAGCAATTCGGCATAGGCCGCCTGCCACAGAAGAAAATTAGACAAGCGATGTTCACCCGACGTCCGGATCAAGAGATCAAGCGGCGGCAGATGTTGCGTGTAAAGTTGCGACCCGATCGCATCGGCAGTCACCTCATCGACCCGCAATTCACCTGCTGCGACACGCGCCGCCAGCATCTGTGCCGCCGCAGCAATCTCTGCTTGCGAACCATAATTGAGGGCAATGACGAGTGTTGACCCGGTATTGGCAGCGGTGCGCGCAAGCGCATCGTCAACCAGCTTCACGACATCGGGGGCAAACTGCCGCCAGTCGCCGATAACCTGCAAGCGCACATTCTCACTCGCGAGCTCATCGATGTCCGTTCGGATAAAATGTCGCAGCAATCCCATCAGATCGCTAACCTCTTCATCCGGTCGACGCCAATTTTCGGATGAGAAAGCATACAGCGTCAGCACATCAATGCCCAGCGAACGAGCGGCACGGGTGACACGGCGAACCGCCTCCACTCCCTGCCGATGGCCGGCGATGCGAGGCAGAAAGCGTTTTTTCGCCCATCGTCCGTTGCCATCCATGATGATGGCAACATGCCTTGGCACACCGCTTTGTCCCACGACCTCTTCGGGTGCCATGGCAGGACGGGAGATCACTTCCCGAGGATTTCCTTTTCCTTGGCGCTGGCAGCGGCATCAATCTCGGCAATTGTGCTGTCGGTCAGTTTCTGAACCTCAGTCTCATGGCGCTTGCGCTCGTCCTCGCTGTAGACGCCCTTTTTCTCGTCGGTCTTAAGGCTTTCCATACCGTCCCGACGGACATTACGCGCCGCGATGCGTGCCTTTTCGGCGTATTGGCCAGCGAGTTTGGCAAGTTCCTTGCGGCGTTCCTCGGTCAGATCGGGGATCGGAATTCGCAACGTCGTGCCATCAACAATTGGGTTGAGACCAAGTCCGGCGGACCGGATCGCCTTGTCGCACGGTCCAACATTCGACTTGTCCCAGACCTGCACTGACAAGAGCCGCGATTCGGGCGCAGAAACGGTCGCGATCTGATTGAGCGGCATATGCGATCCATAAACCTCAACCGTGACCGGATCGAGCAGCGAGATACTCGCGCGCCCGGTTCTGAGACCCTGGAGATCACCCCTCAGCGCCTCGACGCTGCCCGCCATCCGGCGCTCCAGATCGGCCTTGTCATAAACGGCCATGTCAGTTCTCCGTCTCGGCTTTAAGATTGTTCACAATGGTCGATGTTCCCTCACCGCGCAGCACCGAAGCAAGATTGCCCTCGCCACGAATGTTGAACACAACGATCGGAATATCATTTTCCCGGCACAACGCCACTGCTGCTGCATCCATGACTTTCAGGTTGTCGGCCAAGACACGGTCAAAGCTTAAGTGTTCGTACCGCTTGGCAGTTGGCACCTTCTTCGGGTCAGCATCATATACGCCATCAACGCTGGTGCCTTTCAACAACGCATCGCAATTCATTTCGGCTGCGCGGAGCGCGGCTGCGGTATCGGTGGTAAAATAAGGATTGCCCGTGCCGGCGGCGAAAATCACGATCCGGCCCTTTTGCATATGCCGCTCGGCACGTCGGCGGATATAGGGTTCGCAGACGCTTGCCATCGGGATTGCAGACTGCACCCGCGTTTCAATGCCCATCCGCTCCAATGCATTCTGGACAGCAATCGCATTCATGACGGTGGCGAGCATTCCCATATAGTCCGCGCTGGTGCGATCAAACCCCTTCGCAGCGGCAGCCAGTCCACGAAAGATGTTTCCACCCCCGACGACGAGACAAAGCTCATGGCCGACCTCCTTGGCGGCGGCAATCTCGCCGGCGACACGGTCAACCGTGTCGGGATCGATGCCGAACTGCGCGAAATAGCCGCCCTTGTCCTGCTCGTAGCGGCCGCCGAAGTACTGCCACTTGCAGATCGCCTCGATGCCTGGCACCGACGCCATCTTCTGTTGGTACGACAGCGGCAGGTCGACGAACAAGCTCACGGCCGACTGTACCAGCAGCCGGTTGGAAGCGGCGGCGCTGAGGGTGCGCGTGAGGCCGTTGGT
>Ga0163144_10027100_pt1 | contig 11108 bp, 6 predicted proteins | sample OliLak19BULKMAT1_FD_123175 | JGI IMG/M metagenome (GOLD analysis project Ga0163144, IMG submission 123175) | Freshwater microbial mat bacterial communities from Lake Vanda, McMurdo Dry Valleys, Antarctica - Oligotrophic Lake LV.19.BULKMAT1 | ecosystem: Environmental > Aquatic > Freshwater > Lake... | reverse complement strand
CTAACCATTGAAACGATGGTTGAATTTTCTGATGCGGTGCGTGGCTTGGTGCGTGGTGATAAGGTTACTTACGATGATATTGAAACGCAAATCCCCTGGGCAGAAGGCTATGAAATGCCCGTGTGGGTGGCGGCTTATGGGCCCAAAGCCCTTGCAGGCGCAGGCACATCTGGCGATGGGCTGGTGATTCAATTGGCAGACCCGCGCCTGGTGAAGTGGTTTAGCGACCAAGCCCTTACCGCAGGCAAGGATAGCGGACGCGACATGAGCAAGTACCAGATTATGGCGGCTGCACCTGTGTGGGTGGGGGATATGGACAAAGGGCGCGAACAAACGCGCTGGTTCCCTGGCATGGTGGGTAATCATGTGGCGGATATTGTGGAAAAATACGGCAAGGATAACCCCGATATCCCCGCTAGCCTTACAGAATACATTGAGGGACGTAAGGGCTATGATTACCGTGAACACGCCGACAAAGACGCGCATCACCTAGACTTTATCACCAACGAAATCATAGACAGCTTCGCGATTATTGGCACGCCCGCACAGCACGTTGAAAAGTTAAAGGCTTTAGAGGCGGTGGGTGTAACGCAGTTTAATATTTATCTAATGTGTGGCGAAGAAGAACGCATTGTGGCGGAATATGCCGAGCATGTGTTACCCCACTTTCAATAGATAAACCTTCATATATGGGGTGCGATTTGTTTGCGCCTCACTCACTTATAAACGAATAAAAAAGTATAGAGAGGTGCATCATGGGCTTGCTTTTTAAGAACGGAACGATAGTAACCGCCAGCGATATGACCAAGGCGGATGTACTAGTAGAAGGCGAAATTATTACCCTCATTGGGCAGAACATTAGCCCAGAGGGGCATGAAGTGGTGGATTGTACGGGCAAGTATTTAATGCCCGGTGGCATTGATGTCCACACACACCTTGATTTGCCGTTTGGTGGCACCATCAGCAACGATGACTTTGACAGTGGACACAAGGCGGCGGCTTTTGGTGGGACAACCATGCACATCGACTTTGTGATTCAGCCTAAAGGCGGTTCGCTTCATGATGGGCTAACCACATGGCGTAAAAAAGCCGAAGTTGCGCAAATTGACTATGGTTTTCACATGGCACTAACCGACCCTAACGATGCGGTAATGGCAGAAATCCCCTCTATGGTTGATGAGGGCATAACTAGCCTAAAACTGTTTATGGCGTATAAAAATGTCTTCCAGATTGACGATACCACGCTCTTTAAGACCATGCAGGTTGCAGCAGATAGTGGCATGATTGTGATGGTACACGCCGAAAATGGCGACGTAGAAGCCACGCTTACGCCAGAACTTTTGGCAGAAGGTAAAACAGACCCCAAGTATCACGCGCAGTCACGCCCCCCAGAAATTGAAGGCGAAGCCACCAATCGCGCTGTCATTATGTCGGGCTTAACGGGATGCCCCCTGTATGTGGTACACATGACCTGCGAACCCGCCATTGAAGCGTTACGGCGCGGGCGTGCGTTGGGCTACCCCGTGATGGGCGAAACATGCGTACAATACTTCTTTTTAACTGTGGATGACCATTTAGCACAAGAGGGCTTTAACGGCGCAAAATTTGTGTGTTCGCCCCCCATTCGCACAACCCACGACCAAGCGGTTTTGTGGCAAGCGGTACGTGATGGCACACTGCAAATTGTAAGCACCGACCATTGCGACTTTTGGTACGAAGGAAGCAAGGGTCCCTGGCAAGAGTGGCAAAAAGCACACAATGGCGGTAATTGGGTGGAATTTGAGAAGCAAGACCCCACCTATCGCCGACCCGGTAAAGAACTAGGCTTGGGTAACTTTGCTAAAATTCCAAACGGGATACCCGGCTTAGAAGACCGCATGATGGTGATGTGGGATGCAGGCGTAAACAGTGGCAAAATCAGCCCTTCGCGCTTTGTAGAACTAAACTGTACGAACCCCGCGAAGATTTTTGGCATGTACCCCAAGAAAGGCACAATTTCTGTGGGTGCAGATGCCGATATTTTAGTATGGGACGCAGAAAAGACACATACGATTAGCGCGAAAACACACCACATGCGCGTAGACTATAACGTTTATGAGGGTATGACGGTAAAGGGCAAGCCCGTACAAGTGTATCAACGTGGCAAGAAGCTGGTAGACGGTGACGCTTGGCATGGTACAAATGGCGGTGGGCAATTTGTGGCGCGCAAGCCTCATGCGCCTGTGCTATAACGCCCGTCATCACCATTGATGATATTCGGTTAAAAAAAGGGGTAACTCGTTATGAGCTACCCCTTTTTTGCTATGCATCCATCAGCCAATGCATTGTTTTGGTTGTAAGGCGGTCTAGCGCGTCTACAGATTGGGCAATGTGTTCCTCTTTGGTGTCCTCTATCTTATTGTGAGAAATACCATAAAGGCTTTGCACAAACAACATAATCGTAGGAACGCCTGCACGCGCTACTTCGGCAGCATCGTGAAGGGGCCCACTGGGCAGGCGATGTGAAACGGGCGTAATTTCTTTAATCGCTTCGTCTGCCATTTCAATTAAGCGCGAGTGGAAGGGAATGGGGTGAATTTCCCACAGTTTAGACCATTCTACACCCACTTTTTCTTCTTCCGCAAAGCGATGACTAGCTTCTTGCGCTTCTTTGTACATGGCAGCGAGTTCGTTGGCATCAAGATGGCGTTGGTCTAGCGTCATATCGGCTTGTGCCACCACAGACGTAACAATGCCGGGCTTTGTGGTGACGCTCCCCACCGTACAAACCCCATTGTGACGCTTAGCGATTTCTCTAATTTCTAGGCTTAGTTTGGCGGCTGCCCCCAGTGCATCACGGCGTTTGTCCATAGGCGTAGAGCCACTGTGCGCTGCTTGCCCCGTAAAACGAATGGTATGGCGTTCTACGCCACAAGTGCCGAGTACCACGCCTAAGGGCAAGTCCATGCTCTCTAAAACGGGTCCTTGCTCAATATGTAGCTCCAGATAGGCTTTGGCGTTTTTAAGCTGTTTGCGGCTTTCTTTAACCGTGTCTAGGTTAAGCCCAAAGGGGGCAATGGCTTCTGATAATAAGATGCCATCTCTATCTTTTAGATGCCGTAATTCGTCGGGGTTCATTGTGCCAGAACACGCACTAGACCCAAAGAGGCTACGCCCAAAGCGTGCGCCTTCTTCGTCTGCCCAGTCAACAAGGCGGATGGTGATGGGAGGCTTGCCTTCGCTGGCAATACGGCGCAAAATTTCTACGCCCGCCAATATGTTCAAACATCCATCTAACCAGCCACCATTCGGCACAGAGTCGATGTGACCGCCAATGAGTAGCTCGTCGGTGGATTCGCCGCGTAGGGTTGCCCATAGGTTACCTGCTTCATCTACTTCAATTTCAACGGGTAAGGCTTCTAATTTTTCGCGTAGCCATTGGCGCGCGGTTGCCCAAACGGGCGTAAAAGCAACACGCTGTGCGCCATCTTCTATGCCTGTTAGGGCGCGAAGCTCTTTAAGTTCGTCAATAGTGCGTTGGGGGTTAAGTGTGGTCATGACGTTCTTCTTCCTACTATTATTCTATTTTTGCGGTTCTAGTGAGTAAGCGTCTTATGCTTATAGAGAGTACAAACTTAGGGGAGATGTGTCAAATTTTGACATCAAAGGGCGCACCCGAAGGCACGCCCCAAAGAGGACTTTTCTTATTCGCCGTAGGGTAGCCAGATGTTCTTTACTTGCACCGCTTCGTGCAAAAAGTCTTCGCTTTCACCTTGTGTGGCACTGTGCCAATCGCGTGTTACCCCATAATTAACCCATGTGCGCTTCATATTGCCCACAGAGAGGTATTCCACATGCTGACAACCTTCGGCTGTGCCAAAATACCACATGGCATCGATGTCATCATGTTCTGCCAACGTTTTGCTAAGGTGGTCACGGTTGCCCGTAACGATATTCACGACACCCGACGGCACATCAGACGTTTCTAGCACTTGATAGAGGTCGGTGGCACTTAACGGGTAAAGCTGTGATGGCACAACCACAACGACGTTTCCGCGTGCAATGGCAGGCGCAACCAATGAAATAAACGCTAAAAGCGGGGCTTCATCGGGGCAAGCGATACCAATCACACCCATGGCTTCGTGACGCGCAATCGTTAGCCCACGCCACGCGGTTTCCTGAATTGTTCCCCCATACTTATCCGCAAGGGCGGCATAAGTAAACAGACGGCTAATGCTGGTTTCAACTTCGGCGCGTGTGTCTTTGGGCTTTCCGCCTGTCATGGTGACAAGGCGTTGCACAAATTCTTCGGTGCGTGCGCTAAGGTTTTCTGCGATGTAGTACAAAATTTGGGCGCGTGCGTGTCCTGTGGTGCTTGCCCACGATGTGCTGGCTTTACGCGCAGCTTCTACGGCATCGCGGATGTCCTTGCGGTTACCATCGCTGGCATCACCCACCACCGCCCCATTAGGCGCACATACAGGGAAAGTATAGCTGCCATCGGGGCGTTTTTGCTTGCCCCCAATGTATAGTTTTGCGGTGCGGTCTAGCGCAGGCGCAGCGTATCCCTCGCCAATAGCAAGTGGGCTGGCACTGGCAACACTACGAGGGGTAAACGCGCCCCACTTGGGGTTAATGGCGTTTAGGGTGGGCTTGGTGCGGGTATCCCACTTGGGGCGCACATACTCATACAAGCCTTCTTTACCGCCTTCGCGCCCGTAGCCGCTTTCACGATACCCACCAAAGCCACTTGCGCCGTCAAACACATTGGTGCAGTTAATCCATACAGTGCCTGCCAAAATTTTGTTGGCAATGTCTACAGCAAGGTTGACGTTCTCTGTCCACACACTGGCAGCCAGCCCATAACGGGTATTATTGGCGAGTTCGATGGCTTCGGCAGGCGTGCGGAATGTCATCGCTACCAAGACCGGCCCGAAAATTTCTTCTTGTACGACTGTAGACGCGGGCGCAACATTGGTTAGGAGTGTGGGGGGGTAGTAGCATCCGCCTTCGGGAAAGTGCATTTCGGGCTGATATAGCACCGCGCCTTCGGCAACGCCTTTGGCGACCCATCCAGAGATGGTATCGTACTGTGTTTTTGACACCAACGCGCCCAAGTCAATGCTCTTGTCTAAAGAGTCTCCACCACGTAGTTTTGCCATGCGGGCTTTTAGGCGTTCTATGAAGCGTTCTGCAATGCTTTCTTGCACAAGCAAGCGCGAACCTGCACAACATACTTCGCCTTGGTTAAACCAGATAGCATCGACAATGCCCTCTATTGCGCTGTCTAGGTCGGCATCGTCAAACACAATAAACGGTGACTTGCCCCCTAGCTCTAGCGAGAGTTTTTTGCCTGTGCCGGCGGTGGCTTTACGGATGATGCGCCCCACATGCGTAGAGCCTGTAAATGCAATTTTATCAAAGCCTTCGTGCGCGGTAATGCTTTCGCCGGCTTCATCGCCCCCTGTGACAATATTCACCACACCAGCAGGTACGCCCGATGCACTCAAAATTTCGGCAAAGAGCAACGCTGTAAGAGGGGTATCGGGGGCGGGCTTAATGACAATGGTATTGCCCATTGCCAGCGCAGGCGCAATCTTCCACGCCAACATCAACAGGGGGAAGTTCCAAGGGATAATTTGCCCCACCACGCCCACAGGCTGATAGTCGGGCATTTCGCGTTCCATCAGTTGCGCCCACCCAGCATAATGATAAAAATGGCGAGCGACCAACGGCACGTCAAGGTCACGGCTTTCACGAATAGACTTGCCATTGTTCATAGACTCTAGGACGGCAAACAGGCGTTGGTGCTTTTGGATGTTGCGGGCAATGGCATATAAATAACGTGCGCGAACATGCCCACTGGTATTACGCCACAACGACAGGGCTTTATGGGCGGCATCATAGGCAAGCCCAATATCATCCTTGCCTGCTTGGGCTACTTGTGCCAGTTCTTTACCGTTGGCGGGGTTATAGACGGGGGCATGTTGCCCGTTTTTGGGGGCTTGCCACGCGCCATTGATGTATAAATCAAAGCGACTATTGTGCTGTACAAGCCATGCTTGTGCGGTGGATGCAGATTCTGGGGCGGGTCCGTAACTCATGGTTTTGAAAATCTCGGCTATAGCGTTCATGGCGGTTTTATCCTATCGGCATGTGGTGCAAGGCGGCATAGCGTCCGCTAATGTGGTGTGAAAGCTGGCGTTCAATATCTGAAAGCAAGGTAGACGCGCCAAAACGGAATAAATCGGGCTGGAGCCAAGCGTCGCCTAGCTCTTCTTTCATCAAGATTTGCCAAGCCAGCGCGTCTTTTGCGGTGCGAATGCCCCCCGCAGGCTTAAAGCCCACTTTGAAGCCCGTAATACGCTCATACTCACGGATGGCACGCACCATCACCAAGCCCACCGGTAAAATGGCATTCACGCTTTCCTTGCCCGTAGAGGTTTTAATAAAGTCCGAGCCTGCCATCATACCCACCCAACTGGCGCGGGCGATATTGCGGAGTGTGCCTAACTCACCGGTGGCTAAAATAGTTTTCATGTGGGCATTGCCACACGCTTCACGGTATAGCTTTATTTCATCATAAAGGGCTTGCCAATTGCCTGTAAGAACATATTCCCTAGAAATGACGATATCAATCTCTTTTGCGCCTGCCAAAACAGAGGCTTTAATTTCTTCTAGTTTTTGGGGTAAGGGGCTTAAGCCAGCAGGAAAGCCCGTAGAAACAGCCGCAACAGGAATTTCTGTGCCTTTAAGCGCGTCTACGGCATCGCTAACGCGGTTGTGGTACACACATACTGCGCCTGTAGTAATACCTGCATCCGCCATACCCAACGCTTCTAGGATGTCCAGGCGAATGGGTTGACGGGCTTTTAGCGCAAGGCGATGGACTTTGCCTGTGGTGTCGTCACCGGCAAGCGTGGTAAGGTCAATACAGGTGACGGCTTTTAAGAGCCATGCGGCTTGCCAATCTTGTTTGATAGAGCGACGCTTGTCTAGCGTGCTGGCACGCCGTTCAACGGCACTTAGGTTAATGCGAGAGTGTTCACGGACAAGCCCCATATCCAGTGGCATGCCTGCGTTTCTTTCGTGATGTGTCATGGTTGCACCTTATCGGTATGGCTAAAGCAATGGTTGTCCTTATTCTACCATGTCTAGGATGCTCTGAAAGCGGTCTTTCGGGTCTTTAGACAGGGCGCGTAAGATGGTGTAGGCGTATTTTTCGGGAATGTTCGGCTCAAATTTACGGGGGTCGGGTGGGGGTTGCTGAATGTGTGCAAACAGAATTTGTCCCGGACCGCCCTCAAATGGAATCCGTCCTGTGAGCATTTCGTACCACATTATGCCCAGTGCATAGATGTCTGCTTGATAGTTTACGCGGGTGGACTGCTGAATTTGTTCGGGTGACATATAGTTAATCGTCCCCACCGCGCCTGTACCCGTAAGCGTACCACTGGCTTCTTTAAGTTTGACTACGCCAAAATCCATTAAAATAGGTGTAAATGTTTCATTGTCATCGTTGGGGCGAAGCATCACATTAGAAGGCTTAACATCCCGATGCACCAAACCACGCTCATGGGCATGTGCCAATGCGCTGGCAAGCGGTTTAACAATTTCGAGTGAAGTTTCTAGGCTAAGTTTTTTCTCTTGCTTTAAGAAAGCCGAGAGGTCTTCCCCTTCTACAAACTCTATCACCAAGTAAGGCGTGAGGGCGTGTTGTAAATTTGCGCCGTAAAACCGCACAATATTGGGGTGCTGAAGCTGTTGTAGGGCGGTGGTTTCGCGGGCAAAACGGGCATTTGCCTCTGGGGTAGAAAGTTCTGTGGGCAGGGTTTTAACCGCCACAATGCGCGTATCATCGGTTGCTTTATATACTTCGCCCATGCCACCACGCCCCAATAAATCGAGCATGTGATAGCCGTCTAGCTGTTCTCCGCTTAGTAGCCCTTTGCGCTTAATGATAAGGGCTTGTTCGGAGCGTTTAAGTTCGTTAAGGTCAAAGCGGAAGCCATAAAGACGGCGGTCAACCACGTTTCTTACCCATTGGCGCGTGGGGTTAAATGCCACCCCTGTGATAATGCTGGCGACAATAATGCCGATGGTGGACGTATTACCACTAAATAGCTGGTTAAACACGGCATTAACCACTAGCAAGATTCCCCCAAATACGCCTGCCAAAAGAACCGTAATGAGGGCAGCGACCAATGAACGATTGAGCGTTAAATCAATGTCCCATAGGCGATAGCGCAACACAGAGAAACCCAACGACAAGGGCGCGATAAAGAGCGCAATCGTGCGCAGGATGAGGACGATATTATAAGTAAGGTAATTTAGCCCACTTTCTGCCAATGGGATGATGCTTAGCAGATAAATAGAGGGCGCAACGAGCGCAATAGTGAGCGTAAACCCTACCAAAACCCACTTTACTTGTTGGCGTTGGCTAGGGGTGGCTGTTTTGCGATAGCGATAAACCTGAAAGCCAATACCAATGAGCAACAAGAGAATAACAAACCCCACTTCAATTGCGCCCTGTGGCACGTCATTGGTGTAGATATTAAGCCAAATAAGCCAACGAAAGATAAAGAACGGCAAGACTGCCCATCGTGCTACACGAGGCACAAACCGCCCGCTAGGGAAGATGTAAAAGAACAGCACTTGAGCTGTTTCCATCAGTGCCATATACGTTGTAGAAACCAGCATCCAAAAGGCATAATCATTCACGCGCCCACCCGAATAACCAATGGTAGTGAGATAGAGCGTGGTTGCGGTAAAGAGGGCAAGCCAATCATTACCGCGTCTTAAAAAGATAAGCGCACCAATAAATACCACAATACCCATCATGAGCGCATCTAAGAAAATTTTGAAAAGCGCAGGAAACGTGGGCGGAAGGTTTATCTCTGTAAGCAGTTGGGCAAGTTCGGGCGACACATTGAGCGCGTCCGTATAGCCACTGGCAAACTTCATTAGCCAAAACAGGAAAGATAGCCCCATAAATACCAACCACGCAACTGCAAAACGCCGTTGTAGCTTGGGGTGTAAGAGGGTTGTTCTTGTTTCTTGTGTCATGACGTAGACAGCCTTTTTATGAAGTTCTACCAAGAGAAAGGGCAGTATAAAACTTATTCAAAACTATTCTACACGCATTTTCAAAACCGAAGTGTTGGGTTTGACAGAAATAGAAAATATGTGCTATTCTTGTGGAGTAAAGTATACCGTTAAACAGGGAGAATCCCAATGTCTAGCAACAAAACAAAACCTACTGACGCACGTTTCGAGGACTTTATCAACACAGTGGAAAGTGAGAAAAAACGCAAAGATTCTTTTGAACTGATTGAGATCTTTAGACAAGAAACCCAACAAGAACCCGTGATGTGGGGCGAGAGCATTATTGGGTTTGGGCAATATACCTATGATTATAAAAGTGGGCGCAAGGACACATGGTGTGCGGTTGGTTTTGCCCCGCGTAAGCAAAATATCGCGCTGTATATGATGACGGGCGCACGACACCACCAAGAGATTTTAAGCAGGCTTGGCAAAGTGAAAACGGGTGCTGCGTGTATTTACATCAATAAGCTAGAAGACATTGACGTAGCGGTACTACGAGAACTGATACAGGAATCGGTGGCACATGCCAAAATGACATACCCCAATTTAGACGAGGGATAACGTTAGGCTAAATGGTGATATTTTAGCGGTATAAACGTGACGTTTTACACATAAGTCAAATGAGGCTTCGTGTTCTAATGAGGGCATAAGCGTTTTTTTATGGAGAACAACCTCATGATAACGGATTACTATTTGCCCGATGACGAAGAAGCCCGCCCTGTAGGCGCAGAAGTATTGCATAACCCTAGCCTAAACAAGGGAACTGCATTTACTAGACGAGAGCGCGAACACCTAAAATTGCGTGGGTTGTTGCCACCGCGTGTCTTTACCCAAGATGGGCAAGTGGCGCGTGTGCTAGAAAACTTACACCGTAAAGAAAGCAACATTGAAAAATATATTTATTTGATGGCATTGCAAGACCGTAACGAATCCCTTTTTTTTCGTGTTGTCATAGACCACCTAGAAGAAATGATGCCCATTATTTATACGCCCACCGTAGGGCAAGCATGCCAAGAATATGGGCATATTTTCCGCCGTCCGCGTGGCTTGTTTATTTCTTTAGAAGATGTGGGACACATGCGCGAAATTATCGGCAATTGGTATCATGATAATGTGCGTGTGGTGGTGGTAACAGATGGCGAGCGCATTTTGGGCTTGGGTGATTTGGGAACAAATGGCATGGGTATTCCTGTGGGTAAGCTAGCGTTGTATACAGCGTGTTCGGGGATTCATCCGCACCAATGCTTACCCATTACGCTAGATGTGGGAACAAGCAACGAACAACTCAGAAACGACCCTCTCTATATTGGCTTGCCCCAAGAACGCATTACAGGTGATTCTTATGATGCGTTTGTAGATGAGTTTATCACTGCGGTTAGAGACCGTTACCCCAATGCACTGATACAGTTTGAGGACTTTGGCAATGCGAATGCCTTTAGACTGCTGGAACACTATCGTGACCTTATTTGCACATTTAATGATGACATTCAAGGGACAGCCAGTGTTACATTAGCAGGCTTGCTTAACGCCGTTAAACTAAGCAAAAGCCAGCTTAAATACGGGCGGTATTTGTTCTTTGGGGCAGGTGAAGCGGGCATTGGCATCGCGGATTTGCTGGTAACGGCACTAGAGCGTGTAGGCTTATCTCATGAGGATGCTGTGTCGCGGTGCTGGTTTGTTGATTCTAAAGGCTTGGTGGTCAAAAGCCGTTCTGATTTGAACCCGCACAAAAGCCGTTACGCCCAAGAAACCGAGTTTATTAAGGACTTGGGGGATGTAGTGGATGCGTTTAAGCCCACAGCCCTCATTGGTGTTTCTGGGCAGGGCGGTGCATTTACCCCCGAAGTGATTCGCAAGATGGCACAGTACAACGCGCGCCCCGTTATTTTCGCGCTGTCTAACCCCACTAGTAAAGCCGAGTGTACCGCCGAAACGGCGTACACGCTTACACATGGCAACGCTATTTTTGCCAGTGGTAGCCCTTTTGCCCCCATAACGCTTAATGGCAAGGAATACACTACAGG
>Ga0163144_10027096_pt1 | contig 11109 bp, 2 predicted proteins | sample OliLak19BULKMAT1_FD_123175 | JGI IMG/M metagenome (GOLD analysis project Ga0163144, IMG submission 123175) | Freshwater microbial mat bacterial communities from Lake Vanda, McMurdo Dry Valleys, Antarctica - Oligotrophic Lake LV.19.BULKMAT1 | ecosystem: Environmental > Aquatic > Freshwater > Lake... | reverse complement strand
GGCGGCCGAACTGGAGCTGAACCGGAGCACGCTGGCCCCGCCGCTGAGGTCGATGAAGGAATTCGCGGAAACCGCCAGAGTGCCCAAGGTTTCGTTGTATCCGGCCGTGTCAAAAATGCCGCCCCCCAGTGTCATGTTGGCGGCAGTGGCAATGCGCTCCGCGGAACCGAGCGCCAGGGTGCCTGCGTTGACGGTCAGCGCGACGGCGAAAGTATTGCTGCCCGAAACGGTGACGCGGCCCAGTCCGGATTTCGTCAATCCGCCCGTCCCGCTGATCACTCCACTCACCGTCACGTTGCCGGCACCGCTGAAGGTGGGCACGAACCCGCCGTTCACCATGTTGCTGCTGAGGGTCAACGTGCCACTATCGCTGGCGATGGTGGATGCGGCGGCCAGCGTGATTGTCCCAGCCCAGGAATTGTTACCCTCCGTGTTGCGCAAGGCGCCGTCGTTGTTCACGCCGCTGCCGCGGAGCGAGAGAGGCTCCGCGCCGATAGTGATGTTTCCCGGCAGTTGCAAAGCTCCGCCGCTGAAGACCCAGGTGCCCTTGGACGTGCCACTGAGCGCGCTGTTGTTCTGAATTCTCAGGGTGCCATAGACCATGGTCTCGTCATGGGTGTTGGCGCCCGAGTAAACCACCAGACCGGGGCCGGTGTTGGAAAGAGAGTACGTTCCACTAAACGACCCGGAGAAGGTCGTGATGCCGGTGTTGCTGGAGATGATGGTGCGGTCGGTGCCCAGCGCGGCGTTTCCCGCAAAGGTCAGATCCTGGGAACCGACGATGGCGGCGTTGTTGGCGAAAACGATGGCATTGGTGACCGTGCGGGCGGTGGTCTCGGCGCGGATGCTGCCTCCGTTAAGTGTCAATGGGCCGGTGCCCGCCGCAGCATTGTTGCTGATGCCCACGGTGCCGAGAGTCAGCTTCAAGCCCAAAGAGAAGGTGTTCTCTCCTCCGAGTACCAACGTGCCGGCTCCTTTCTTCTCCACGTCGTTAGCGCCAGAAATCAAAGCTGGCACAAACAAATCCACATCGGGCGATCCATCATTCGCGGTGAAATCACGGTTGCCCCCGAGCGCCACGTTGCCTTCGATGACGGCGGTCCGATTGGTGGCATTTGCGACGATGTGGTCAGCCAAAGTGAGGATACCCGCGCCTGTAATCACTTTACCGCCGGTCATCGTCTTCAGTTTGACCTTGTCACTGTAGCCGTTGAGGTCCGCCAGAGCCGAAGTGCGAAGGTGCAATTCCGCGCTGTCATTAAGCTGATTGCCAGCCTGCCAGCGAATCACGTCGGACTCCAGGCCACCGATCCCGTCACCCACGTAGAGCTTGCCCGCGCTGATGTCGAATCCAGCCGTCTTGTTCAGCAACAGCGTGCCGGCATTGACCGTTGAATCGCCACTGAAAGAATTATCCGCCCCGCCGCCGATCGTCATGGTGCCGAGGCCGGATTTCACGAAACCGCCGCTGCCGCTAATGATGCCGCTCATGGTCACATTGCCTGCGCCTTCATTGGTCAGATAGTACCCTCCTGTATCCAGAATCCCATTCAAGGTAAGCGTCCCGGAGTCGATGGTGAAAAGCGTGTTTGCCGCGAGCGTGATGGTGCCGGCCATCGAATTGACCCCGCTCACATTGCGCAAGGCGCCAAGCCCGGAAGGACCAGTGCCGCTTACCGTAATCAGCTCCGCAGCCACGGCGATGCCTCCGTTCACATAAAGTCCTGCGCCGGGACTTATGACCGTGCCCGACGCGATGGTGCCCAACGCCCCTCCATGTTCGATTTGCAGCACACCCGCGCTCACCGTGATGACGTCCGCCAGCGTGTTGGTTTGGGACATGACCAGCACGCCGGTACCGGCCTTGGTCAATTTTGGCGATCCACTGATTTGCCCGACGGAGCCGGAGAAAAGGCTGACGCCGTTATTGTTGACCGTGATGGTGCGATCCCCCGTCAGGTTGATGGCACCACGGAACGTAAGGTCCATGGAACCGCCAATGGCGAAGTTGCCGCTGACGGTCACCGTGTTGGCCGGTGAGACGGCAATGTTGCCGGCCTGAATCGTGCCGGCACTGATCGTCAACCCGCCGGAACCGGCAGCCGAATCGTCACCCAGAATCAACGTGCCCGCGCTCAAGGTGAGTTTGTCCGAAAATGTATTGGCGGCATTGAGGGTCAGCGTGCCATTGCCGCTCTTGGTCAGACCGCCCAGACCGCTCACACTCCCGTCGAGGGTGACGTTGTTCACACCCGGAAGGGTCAGAAGATAGCCGCCATTGGCAATCGAGCCGCTGAACAGAAGGCTCCCGGAATTGGCATTCCAATTCTGATTGGTTCCCAGCGTAATGGGATTACTGATGGTCTGCAGATTGGCCGAGTAATTGGTGACGCCATTGCCCCGGATGGTGAGGGGATTGCCGCTCAAGGTGAAGGCGCCGGCATTGTTCGAGAAAGCCAGACCGAAGATGTCCCGGTCCACCGCATTCACCGGCGTCAAACGAGTCGAGCCGGCGAAGACAATCTTGGCCGTGCCGTTGTTGGTCGGGGAGCCGATGGGGAGCCAGTTGGTGGCCGAGCTCCAGAGGTCGTCAATGGCGCCGCCGGTCCAGATTTGAGCGGTGACCGGACGCAGGCCGATGAGATGGATGGCCGCAACTAGCAGGAGCAGGCCAGACCTGCGCCGCCAGCCCGGGCTGGAGACGGATGCATGACATGAAGACGGGCGTCCCTCGGGTGGCCGTCCGTTGCCTACTATCATGCGTCCTGCACGAATCACTGCTACTCCTCTCCCTTTCGGCTGAATTTGAAAAGACTTTCGTCAAATTTTAACCTCAACGCCAGGTAGGCGCCCTGCTGGGTGTAGTTCTCCGCGCTCAGGTCGCGGTCGTTGAAGCCAATCACGTTGTAGCCCACGCCAAAGCGCAGGTTCTTCGCGAGGGTGAAACCAATCTCCGGCCCGAGCGCATACTGCGCGCCGCGCAGGTCGCCGTTGAACAGCACGGCGCTGTTCAAGCCGATGTCGAAGCGCTTCGTGATCTCGTAGGTCGCGCGGAAGCCCAGCAGATGCGCGTGATAAACATCCTCCCGCCCCGCGTCCTGCTCGAAGACCAGCTTGCCCGCGTAATGCCCGCTGAAGGTCCAGTCCCGGTGCGGCTGGAAATTCGCGTCGAGCGAAACAATGTGAACGCGGCGGTCAAGGGTCAGCCCCGGTGACGAGACGCCGTCCTCCAGCTTGAACTCGTATTTGCCCAGGCCGTTCCAGACGTTCTTCTCGGATTGCCTCCACGCGAGGCCGGTCTGGAAACGGAATTGCGTGCGGTCGCTGTCCGTCGGCCCCGTGTCATCGACGATGTAGAGAATCGTCCGCGAGAGCGCGGTCCAGTTGTCGTTCAGCTTGTGCGCGTAGCCAAGGGTGTTCAGCAAGCTGTTGTTCTGCGTGCTGGCGCGCACCTCGATGCGGCCCGTCGCCTTCCAGCTCGGGCTGCGCGTGTATTCGAGCCCCGCGGTGCCGGCGGTGGATTCGGTCTGCTGATCGCCGGTGATAGGATTCACGCGTTCGACCGTCGTGCTCACACGCACGCCATCGGCAATGCTCCAGCCGTTGCGCAAGCCGATGGCCGCCTCGGACTCGCGTCCCGAGACCGCATCGCGGGCGCGGTACTCGTTGAAGACCGAGCCGTCCTTCATGTAGGCCGTGTCGATGCCGAACACCGTGGTGTTCCGCTGCTGCGAGGTGTTCAGTTCGTACTGGCTGCCGAGCGAATTGATGAACTCGTGCCGCGCGTAAATTTTCGTCTTCGTGTTCCACTGGTAATCGCCGCCCACCGCCCACATGCGCTTATCGCTCTCGACCACATCGTTCTCGAATTCGCCGAAGAGTCGCGCGTTCTTCAGCCTGGGGATCGGCGCGGTGAGCTTGGCGCGGACGCTGGTGATTTCATTCGGCGTCACGCCCGCGGTGGAAGGGCTGGCCGGCGCGGCGCTCTCCACGCTGTGCCGCGCGCCCAGCTCCAGCTTGAACTGGTTCGCGAAAGTCTGCTCAATGCCGCCCACGACGCCGCGGCGGCTGGCGTGGTTGTCGAGCGACTCGGAGTTGATGGCCTGCAGCACCAGCCGCGTGCCGTCCTGCACGCGATAGGACAGCTTGCCGCCCGCCTCGATGCGCCCGCCGGTGAGGATCGCCGCCGTGTTGCTGAAGGTCGATTCCGCGCGACCCCAGTAGAGCCGCGCATCAAGGTAATCCGACTGATGCCGGAAATCGGCGCGCCACGCGTCGCCGCCGCCGATGAGCTCCGTGTCGCTGTGCGCGTACTCGCCGAGCAGGAAGGTCTTCTCCGTCAGCTTCAACGTGGTGTTCGCGCTGTAGAGGCCGTAACGGTCGCGGGGATTTTCGTCCCGCACGCCGGAGCCGCCGACCTCGATGTGCTTGAACATTTTCCACTGCGCATCCGCCCCGTAAACCCAGAACTTGTCCGTGCCCTGCTCCACCTCGTAGGTCACGCGGATGGAAATGGGATTGAGATTCGGGTCGAGGCTCGGCACCGGCGCCTTGAACAGCAGCCGGCCCGTGAACGGCTCGAACTCGTAATCCGTGAAGCGCGCCATCGGCTGCGTCTTGAGGATGACCGAGGGTTGGCTGCGATCGCGGGTGAGGATCTCGACCGTCTCGCTGTTCACCAGCCCGTTGGCGGTGCCGAAGTAATACGGCCCGGAGATGCCCTTGGCGGGAAGCTCCTCGATGACCTGCCGCACGCTGTCGTGCGCGGCCCAGGCGTTCGCGACGATGTTCTTCTTTTCGTAGTGCTCCTTGATGCCGTTGAGGCTGCGGCTGTAGTTGCCCAGCGCGCGCGCCTCGGTCGCCGTCGCCGTCGTGTAATCACCGTAAAGCAGGTAGCTCTTGCGCTTGTCCACGCGCACGTAGAGCCGGCCACTGCTCTGCGCATCGAACCCCTTCACCGACGAATCGCCATAGACCGGATAGAGCTCATCCGGCTGGATGTCGCGGAACAATCGCTCGCGCGTTTCCTTCTCCGAATCGAAGCCCGCCGTGAGCAGGTATTCGCCCTTGATGCGGCCCTTGAGGAAGAACGCGGCGCGGCCGGCGGCAGTGAGCTTCCTGTCGTTGCCGTTCACGGAGAAGTCGCGCAGTTCCTCGGCAAATCCATCGCGCGAACGCGCCGGAACAATCGAGCCCGCCTTCAGCCGGCTCAGGCTGATTTGTCCCTCAATCACACCCACCGCCAGCATCGAACGCAGCTCCGGGAGGAAGCTCAACGTCTCCGTGCCGTTGAGGACGCCGCTGCTCGCGACGATGCGGCTGTCGCCCGGTTCAATCGGAGCGAGCAGTTGAAACTCGCCCTTGCCGCCTTCGATGAAGACCTGCGTGCCGCGCTCGGCCTTGTCGAGATCCTCGACCTGCCACTTGCCGAGACTCGCTTCGAGCGTGATGGGCGTGCGCGCCGAGACCGGGACGCCATGCGCGTCCTCCAGCAGCACCGTGATCTTCGCCGCGCTGTGGCCGTCGGCGAATTGCTCCTGCTTCGGCAGGAAGACGTGCAGCTTCGCCAGCTTGTCGGGCACGATTACGGTGATCAATTTGCTCCCGCGCTCGTTGCCGAACGGATCGAGCTGCACGACCTCAAGCGTGTTCGTTCCCGGCGTGAGCGCGACGCCGACGAACTCCCAGACTTCGAGCCAGCGATCGGTGACCGTGGCGCGGCGCCCCAGCCGGTTCGACTCCACTTTCTGGCCGTTGACCTCGAGGGAAAACTTCGCGCCGAGCAGCCCTTTCACCCGCACGGTGGCCTGCGCCATCGGCAGCGTCATGCCGTTCCGGAGGTCCACAAAGCCCAGGGAATTGTCCAGATTCGTGAGCGAAAGATCGGCCCGGCTTAATTGCGCCGAAGCCACCGGTGACGGTGGCAACTCGGAATTCTCGTTGTTGAGCGTGTCCGCCGGCAGCAGCGGCGAAAATCTCGGTGGTGGCGGATCGGGCGGCTCGCCCGGAGCGAGGAAGCTCAACGGGTCCAGCGCCGAAAGCGTGTTGCTCGACTTCGAAGAATTTGCCAGCTCCTGGTTCGAGAGTGAGCGCGGCGGTCCCGCATTGTGCGGCAGAGAGGGCTGGCCCACGGTTCCGCCCGCCGCCGGGCCGGAGGCCGTCCCGCCAGTGATGATTCCAGAGGCCGGTCCGCCGCGCGGATCGCCCCGCAACGGCAGCACACCGTCCGGCGTCAGTCCCGTTTTCACGCGCGCGCCGATTTCCGCCGCGCCAGCGTCGAGCTTCTTCCGGCGGTCCTGAATCTCCGCGAGAATTTCCGGCGTCGCCGCGGCGATGGCGAAGTCCGCCTTGTGCAGTTCGTAGCGGTTCAGCTCGACGAAGCGCGAGCCGGCGCTGCCCGCGTTGCGCGTCGAAAGTTCCACCAGCTTCGCGCCCGCCGGCAGCGTGGCGGGATCGATCTTGAAGACGTGTGTGCGCGGGCTGAGTCCGTAGAGGCTGTACTTGCCCTCGCCATCCGTGATGACATAGGTGCCGTCCTCCATGTAAATCCGCACGCCGGGAACGCCCGGCTCGCCGACGTCTTGAACGCGATTTCCATTCGCATCCACGAAGACCTTGCCGAGGACGATGCCGCGGTCCGTGAAGACGCCGGGCTGCACCTGCACCCGCGCGCTGCCGGTGTTGCTCTCGACCGGCGTGGCTCCGGCGCTCCGGGCCTTCGCATAGTTGACTCCATCTCCTTGCAGCGCGCCGGCCTGGATGCGGACGCGATAGGTCAGGGTCACCGTCGCGCCGTCGGGAATGGTGCCGACGGGAAACTGCAGCGTCGGCCCCGCGCCGCCGCTGGGATCAGGGACCGCCGCGTCTTCAAACTTCGCGCTCCGCTTCTGGTAGGCGAAGCCCGCGGGCAACTTGTCCGTCAAAGTCACGTCGGGCAGCGCCGCGCCGCTGATGTTGCGGATGCGCACGGTGTAATCCACTGAATCGCCGATCTCGGCCGCCGTGCGCGAGGCGACCTTCTGCACAAACATCGCGAGGCCATTCGTGCTCAGGGGATCCACCGGATAATCCAGGCTGACCGGACCGGTGAAGGTGTTGACGGGAAAAATGTCGCCATACGATCCGCCGCCGATGGCGCGACCCGGCGGCAGCGAAGACGCATCGACGATGCTCGGCGCGGTGAAGCCCGGAGGCGGCAGCAAGCGCAATTGATAAGTGCCGGGTGCAACGGCGGGGAAGGTGTAGCGTCCATCCGGCCCCGTCGTGACCGTGCTCGGCGCCTGGCTGATGCCATCCGGGCCGAACACGGTTGCGGGCAGGCCGCTCCCGGCATCGATGAGCGTGACTTGCGCGCCGGCGACGGGAGTGTTGTCGCGGCTGTTGAAGACGATGCCGCCGGGGTCGATGAGCAGCGTGGACGAAGCCCGGCCACAATTTATGGTGGCGGCGGTGATGGTGTCGTTGGCCAGGGTCTCGAGAAAATGATTCTCCGCTGTCGCGGGGAACTGAGCGCCGTTCCGCACCGGGCAGCCTTCCTCCAGGCGAAAGATGCCCGAGTTGGGAGCCGTTTCCACGGCGACGACGGATTCCCGGTCGCCGGTCCTGGCCGATGTGAGCACGACGACGTTGGTCTCGATGAGGGCAGGGTTGGCGTTGCAATCACTCGCGACAACCTCGACGTAAAGCTTCGAATAAAAGTCGATGTAGCTCACGATGTGCGCGTAGGTGGGGTCGCGAAACGTCACGACGGCGGCGTTGCCGTCGGCCGCGACGACGGCGCGCACCGGGTCGGAGATGTAGTTGTTGGAGACGCCTGCGGGCTGGAAGAACTGGAGGCGGGCGCGGTTGATGATCTCAGGCGACTGAGCGGTGGCTGCGGGTAGCGACAGCACAACCAGGCAGTGGAACATCGCCAGGCCGGGGCACCGGGTGCGCTTCGTCATGGTCAGCCATCGAATCGCCATGCGGTGTGGAAGGGGATCGGCGCGTCCTTGCGCCACGGCGTCAAAGGCGGCAAAGCGCGTTCACGAACTCGAAATTCTCGAGGGTTCGGTCGCGGTATTGCGCGAAGCTCTCCGGGGTTTGCCCCAGCAACTCCAGCGCCTGCGGCGCGGGTGTGATCGCGGGATTCTCCAACTGGCAGGCCAGGGCGTCACCCAGATGGACGCAGGCGGCCATGCGCGTCCAGGCACCGGCTTGCGCCGGGTCGGGGTAGTGCTTCACCGCCGCGACCATCGCCTCGGGGAAGTTCCACTTCTCCAGCAGCCGGGAGCCCACCTCCGCGTGGTGCGCGCCGAACAGTATCTGTTCCTGCTGCACGAGGGATTGCGGTGAGGCGCTGCCGTGCTGGAGCAGCCGCGTGTATCGCTCGCAATGCGCGCCCGCGAGGATCACCTTGCCGGCGTCATGCAGCAGCGCGGCGGTGAAGAGGCTGCTCGCGTCATCGCCTTGATCCTGCGCCATGAGCTGCGCGGCCAGGGCGGCGGTGACGCAGTGTTTCCAAAGGGCATCGGCGTCGAAGCCCGGAATGGGTTTCGTGGGCTGAAGCGCGCTCTTGCCCGCGAGGCCCGCGACGAGTCGATAGACCTCGCGCATGCCGACGCGGTTGACGGCTTCGCCGATGTCGGTCACCGGCGAGCCGCTCGAAAACGCCACGCTGTTGCACATTTTGAGGAGCTTCGCCGTCAGCCCGGGGTCGAAGGAGACCAGGTCGGTGATCCGGCTGACATCGGCATCGACATCATCCAGCGCGGCGAGGAGCTTCGGCAGGATTTGCGGGGACGAGGGCAGTGCTTCGATTTGTTCGAGCAGCGTGTCGATGGTGGTCATGATGTGACAGGGACTTACTGGTTGATGATCACGCCGAAGGTGACCACTGCGGATTGCCCGGGATTGAGCGTTCCGATGTTGAATTCCAGCGCGCCCGCCGCGCCATCCGCCGGGACGGTGGTGACGGAGCCCACCGTGGTCGCAGCCGGTCCGGTGGCGGTGTAAACGGTGTAGGCCGGGGTGGTGTCGTAAACCTTCACCGCGGTGGCGGGCGCGGTGCCGTTGTTCGTCACGGTGATGCGGTAGCGAATGCTCTTCCCGGGCGTGGCGCCGGTGGTGATGTCCACGGTGCTGTAAGCGGTGTCCGCGGTGCCGTTCAAGTCCGCGTCGAGCGCCTGTTCCTTGAGCAGGATGACGTCGCCCGCGATGACGGTGGTGTTGTCCGTGGCGGTGGCCACGCTGGGCACGGTCGTGGTGTAGGTGCCGTTGGCGGTGGTGAGCGTGAGGGTGGTCGCGTTGATCGTGCCGACCGCCGCTCCGGGCGGGGCGAAGACCTTGACGAGCAATCTCAGGCTTTCGCCGGCGGCCAAGCCCGCGCCGCCCGCGCTGGTGAAGCTGAGGTTGGTCACGACCGTGTCGCTGCCATCGACGATGCCGTTGCCGTTGAGGTCGTAATAGGCCACGGAACTCCAGCCCGATTGATTGTTGGCCGTGCCGATGGTGACGGAACTCACCGTCCCGTCGCCTTCGAGGACGTTTCCGCTGTTGTTCACCACATGGCTGAAGACCACGGAGCCGCCCGCGGAGATCTGGCCGTTGTTGTTGGGCGAGATCGTGAGCGTGCGGACGGTGTTCACGGAGACCGCGTCATGCAACCGGTCGCTGGCGCCCGTGGTGGGGGACAAGGCGCGGAAGTATATGTGGTTCGTGCCCGGCGCATTCGTCGAGGGGATGCTCACATCCGCGTAGATGGTCTTGTTCGTCCCGGCGATGAGCACGCCGGTGGCGGCGACCACCGCCTCGCTCGTGTCGCGGAACACCACGGTCCAACCCGTGGGCAGGGTGATGCTGGCGAAGGCCGAGTCCGTGCTGGCCGCGAGGTTGTAAGTATCCGCCGTGCTGCTGGTGTTCGTGACGAAGAGCGTGAAGCGCGTCGTCGTGCCGGGGTTGGCCGTGTTCACGACCACGGCGGAGGCTTCCGGGCCCGCGCCCGCGCCGCCGCTGGCGCCGTTGCCCAAGTCCACCGTGCTGCCGGTGATCGTCGTGAGCACGTCATTCGCGCTGGCGGACACGGTGGTGTCGAACCTGGAGCGCGCCGTCTTCTGCGCGGTGTAGGCGCCGCCGCCGGAGACGCCGCTGGGCAGAACCACTTTCAAGATGACCTTGTAGGAGGCATTGGTGGCCAGCGGGCCGGTGTCGGGAATGCCGTTGCCGGTCGAGTCCACCAGCGGCGTGTTGCCGTCGCTCTGGTAAAGAGTGAAGGTCGAGCCCGACGGGAAGGTGGAATTCGTCACCGTCATGTCGAACGTGTCGCTCCCGTTGCCGGTGTTCACCACCGTGTTGGTGAACAACACCGTGCTCCCCTGCGAAGCGCTCGCCCGCGTGTCGCCGGTCAGGGACACGCCTGCGCCCTGCGTCACTTGGAACGTCACCGTATTCGCGCTGTAAGGTCCGTTCGTGACGCCGTAGCCGGGATCGTAGGCGAAGGTCGCGGTGTTGTTGATCGCGCCCGAGGGCTGGTTGGTAAGAATGGTCACCTGGAAGGTCATCGTGCCGGACTGCCCCGGTTGCACGCGCTTAATCACCGCGGTGATGCGGCCCGCGACGGTGATGTTGTAATCATACGTCACCTGATCCGGGGACGTGCCTTGCGCGTCGCTGTTGTCCGCGTCCGTGAGGGCCGTGCCGGAGCCGGTCACGCTCCAACGCGCGCTGTTCGTCACGTACACCATCCCCGCGGGCAAAGCATCCCGGAGGCTCAGGTTGGTGGCGGTGTTATTGCCGGTGTTGTTGTAGGAAATCGTGACCGTGTGCGGTCCGCTGCCGGCGACACCGGAGTTCGCGCTCAAGGATTTCGTCACATTCACCACGGCATTGCTGGTGGTGACCGTGGTCGTGTTCGTGTTGCTCGCGGCGGCGGCGGGCGAAGCCGTGGCAGTGCCGGTGGCGGTGACAATCATCTTGGCAATTTCACCGGAGGTGGCGGCTCCGCCCACGATGCCGACGGCCACGAAGTTGAAGGTCGAACCCGCGGGCAACAGCCCCGAGCTGGTAATGGCGGAAGCATTGTCCGGCACGCCGTCGCCGTTCGCGTCGGCGTAGAGGGCGACGAGGTGAGGT
>Ga0163144_10027094_pt1 | contig 11110 bp, 10 predicted proteins | sample OliLak19BULKMAT1_FD_123175 | JGI IMG/M metagenome (GOLD analysis project Ga0163144, IMG submission 123175) | Freshwater microbial mat bacterial communities from Lake Vanda, McMurdo Dry Valleys, Antarctica - Oligotrophic Lake LV.19.BULKMAT1 | ecosystem: Environmental > Aquatic > Freshwater >... | reverse complement strand
CGATGCCCTCACTGTCGCCGACGACCTGGTCGCTCTTGCCGTGGGATAGCCAGGCGGCGACCGGGCCCTTGCACGTCGCCGCGACGATGCCGCCCGAGATCGGCGCGATGCCCCGGACCACGTCGCCGCGCTCGCAGCCGACGAGGTTCGACATATAGGCGCCGAAGCTGTGCCCGGCGGCGAAGATGCGCGCGCGATCGACGCAGTGCGACGCCGAGACCTCCGCGACCATCTTGTCGAAGAACGCGATGTCGCCGAGCGCCCACGCCGTTCTTCCGCCTTGCTCGGCTTGCTGGAGCCCGTCCGGATAGACGATCAGCGCGCGCCCTGCCGCGCTCGACTCGAGGTTCAGGTAGCTGCGGATTTGATCGCTGTCACCGCCGAGCCCGTGGAAGACGAAGACGAGTCGCGTCGGAACGGCCGCGTCGTACGCGGTCGGCACGAAGAGCTGATAGCGACGACTCGTGCCGGCCACGGTGGTGGTCTTGCTCTCGATGCCCGTGTCGCCTGCAGCCTTTCCGCAGCCCGCGGTGCCGACGCTGCTCGGTGCGTCGGTGACCGAGGAAGGGCCGCCGTCGGTGGCGGCGCCGTCCGTCGGCTGCGTGCCGTCGACGCTCGCGCCGGGACCACCACCCGTGTCCGGGGGCAAAGCCGTGGACGAGCCGCTGCACGCGGCGAGCACGAAGAGGAGGAAGCCGACCGGCAGCGTCAACCAGGTCCGTTTCATCCGGAGGAGTTACGATAATAAAAGTAATGTGTCAAGCGCCGCAATTACTCTATGCTAGTTTTCGTCGTCGAAAATGGGCAGAAGACCGCGAGAGACGGGGGACGTCAGGGAACGGATCCTGAGCGCATTCTCGGCGCGCGCGAAGCGTGACGGCATCCGCTCCGTGGTGATGGGCGATCTCGCCGCCGAGCTCGGCATGAGCATGTCTACGCTCTACGAGTGTTTCGCCTCGAAGGAGGCCCTGGTCTCCGCGATGGTCGACCTGTGGTGCGCGGACCTCGCGACGCACGACGCGCTCATCGAGGACCAGGCGGTCTCGATCACCAAGCGCTTCGACACCTGGGCCGATGCGTGGTCGGGCCGCATCGTCCAGTACTCACCCGCGTTCTTCTCCGACCTCGCGCGTGACTATCCGAAGCTCTCCGCCACGCTCCGGTCGGACCTCGAGCGCCGCCGCGCCAAGGGAGCCGCGCTGATTCGGCCTCATCTCAAGGCAGGCATGAACCCGAGCGCCGCCTTCGCGCTCCTGGATCTGATCTACGCCCACGCGCACGACCCACGTCTCGGCGACGAAGCGGGCGTGGCCCGCCGCGACGTGGTACGCACCGCGCTCGCGATCTGGGCGGACGGTGCGCTGAAGAAGCGCTGAATCCGGCGCGCGGGGCTGAGCTCAACCGCCCCGCTTGGTATGTTCCACTTGGGCATCCATTGCCCGGAGCACGCGCAGCGCGGCACACGCTGCGCCGTAGCCGTTGTCGATGTTCAATACCGCGAGACCCGGAGAGCAGCTCGCGAGGACGGCGCGCAGCGCGCTCTCGCCGCCGGCCGCCACGCCGTACCCATTGGAGGTCGGTACCGCGAAGACGACGCTGCCGACCAGACCACCGACCACCGTAGGCAGCGCCGCGTCCATGCCAGCGACGACTATGACGATCGGGTGCTCCCCGATGGTTGCGATGCGCTCCATCAAGCGCCACATCCCGGCCAGCCCCACGTCGACGAACATCGAAGCGACCTCGCCTGCGTAGCGAAGCGTGCGCGAGATCTCGCGCGTCACGAAGGCATCCGACGTCCCCGCAGCGACGACGGCGACGCGCGATGGCCGCGTGGGCTCGGCCACCGGGCGGGAGCCGAAGTACGCGGTGCGTGAGAGGGGCTCATAGTCGAGGCTGTCGCGGTGCTCGGGGCGCAGGCCGGCGACCTGGTCGGCACTCATGCGCGTGAGGAGCAACGTCGCCCCCCTCGCCGTCGCCTGTTCGAGGATCGCTTCGAGGTGCTCGGGGGTCTTCCCCGGGCAGAGGATGGCCTCCTCGAAGCCGATCCGCTCCCTCCTCGGAAAATCCAGCTTCAGCTCGTCGTTCGCTATCACAGCCGAGTTCCCTTCTTCATTCCGTGCGTTGGTCGATCCAAACGTGTCGAGCCGACGCTCGCGTCGCTCGTTCCCTTGGGCCCGATGAGGCCACGCGTGGGGTGGTCAACGAACCAGCTTCCGCCGATCAGGTCCGGATACTCGCGACGCAGCTCCCGGACGGTCCCGTCGATGGACTCGTCGGCCTCGGCTGCATCGAAGACCGGAATGAAAGCTGGCGGGTCGTTCGACGCCCAGGACGCGGCTGGGTTGCTCAGAGTCTCGAAAAGCCGGCGCCGGCGCTCCTCGGGACTCCGTGTGCCCGACGGAGAGGTGTGGTCGACCCAGCACAGGCTCCAGATGCCGAGGAGCGAGAACGACTCGCGCATATCGGCGCTCGCTCCGCTCCACAGATCGGTGTCGCGTGCGAGTCTCAGCCAGACGCCGAGGAGCTCGTCCGCGTCCCGCACCCCGGCCAGCCGGCGCCGCTGATGGATCAAGAACTCGTTCGCGGACGCGATCGCGAAGTCGAGATCAGCCGCGCTGCGGATCAGGAGGAACATGTCACGGGGCCTGCGATCGTCGGTCGTCACGGATTGCACTCGTTGCACCGGTAGGGGTCCGCCAGGAGCGTCGGGGAGAAGCGCCCACCGGCGTATCCGTCGGTGCTCCCCGCTCGGTCATGTACGCGCGCCGACACGCTCGCTCTCCTTGTCGATGGTGCGACGGCGGAACGTCATGAGCGCTTGCGTCGGCGCGAGCACGTCAATCCTCCCCTTGCGCGCGCGTGAAGCCCGACTCGCCGTCGAGCTCCTCCAGCTTCTCGACATGCATCCATCGATACTTCGCGGCGACCTTGCCGAGAAGATTGAGCAAGGTCGTGTCATCGAGGTCCGTGGTGGCGTCGCGCAGAATGAAACGACATCGCCAATGGTCCACGCAGTCGGTGATTCCGCCGGTCGCGGGGTAGACCATCGTGCCGCGGTTCGAGATCATCTTGAGCCGCAGCGCGCTTCCTTCCGCGATCGCCTCCAGGCTCTTGCCTAGCTCGTCTGGCGCAGCCGGAGACTCCACGAAGACGTCTGCACCCACGGTTCGCCGCGCCTTGGGCCGCACATAGTCCCGGGCGGTATCGAGCGGCGTCATCGTGAGCGGCTTGTGGTCGCGCGTCGGCCAGCGCTCGGAGCGCTTGCCGAGGTTCGCGATGATCCGGTCGGTGAACGCGGTCGTCGATACGCTGCCGTTCGGCGAGACATCTCGCGTGTACACGCCCTCCTCGAGCGTCACCATGAGCGCGCTCTCGATGGCTTGCGCTGCAGCAAACTCATCGAGGTGCCGCAACATCATGGTGCCGGAGAGGAGCACCGCCGACGGATTGATGACGTCCTTGCCGGCGTACTTCGGGGCGCTGCCGTGCACCGCCTCGAAGATCGCCACCTCGTCGCCGAGGTTCGCGCCAGGCGCGAAGCCGAGGCCCCCGATGAGCCCGGACGTGAGGTCCGACAGGATGTCGCCGTTCATGTTCGACGTCACGATCACGTCGAACTGCTCGGGGGTCCGTACCGCCTGGTGCGCGCAGTTGTCGATGATGATGTGGTGCGCCTCGATCCGAGGGTACTCCTTCGCCACCTCCTCGAAGGTGCGCTTCATGAGGCCTTCGGTGAGCTTCATGATGTTGGCCTTGGTCGCGCAGTGGACCTTCTTGCGACCTTCGGCGACGGCGACCTCGAAGGCGAGGCGCACGATGCGCTCGCAGCCCTTCTTCGACATCAGCTTGAGGCATTGTGCGACGCCCGGCGTCTGCATGTGCTCGATGCCCGCATAGAGATCCTCGACGTTCTCGCGCACCACCACGAGATCGATCCCTCGCCCCGAGAAGGGGGTCTTGACGCCGGGCAGCTCGCGTACCGGCCGCACGTTCGCGTAGGTCTCGAACAGCTTGCGAAGCGTGACGTTTGCGCTCTTCTCGCCGAAACCGACCGGCGTCTCGAGCGGTCCCTTGAGAGCGACGAGAGTGTCGCGGATCGAGGCGATCGTCTCCGGTGGAACGCCGCTCGGCAGTCCGCGCTTGAAGACCTCCGCGCCGGCCTCTCGCTCTTCCCAGGCGATGGCGACGCCTGCCGCTTCGATGATGCGGCGGGTTGCTCCCGCGACTTCGGGACCGATGCCGTCGCCGGCGATCAGGGTCACGCGCTTTCGGCCGTTCGTGTCGAGCTTGTATCGCATGCGGGGCTCCTGGCGCGGCCTTGGTGGCCGCTCGCCGTTCGTCCTCTTGAAGTAGCCCGATTGGCAGTTCGTAAAAATGTCATTATTGAGACACAATCGTTCTAGTTTAGAGAACTGATCATGGACGCTCGCCGCCTGAACTATCACCACCTGCAGTATTTCTGGGGCGTCGCGAAGGACGGCAATCTGACGCGCACCGCGGAGCGCCTTCGAATCTCGCCTTCCGCGCTCTCGACCCAGGTCCGGCAGCTCGAAGACGAGCTGGGTGAGACGCTCTTCGAGCGCCATGGGCGGACGCTGAAGCTCACCGAGGCGGGGCGCATGGTGATGGGGTACGCGGACGGTATCTTCACTACCGGTGCGGAGCTCCTCGCGACCGTCCGTGACGGCCGCCTGCGCGATCAGCCCCTCCGGATCGGAGCGGTGGCGACGCTCTCGCGGAACTTCCAGGAGTCCTTCGTCAAGCCCCTTCTGGGTGAGGAGGGGGTGCAGCTACGCCTGGTCGCGGGAGGTCTCGATGATCTTCTCGGACGGCTCGCGGCGCACTCGCTCGACCTCGTGCTCGCCAACCAACCCGTGGTCGGGGACGAAGCACGAGCGTTTCGCTGCCGCCGTGTGGCAACGCAGAAGGTGAGCCTGGTCGCTCATCCTCGGCGCAAGGCGTTTCGCTTTCCCGGAGACATGGCGCACGTGGCGTTTCTGCTGCCGGGACCGCACAGCGCCATTCGAGTCGCCTTCGACGCGATCTGCGAGAGGTTGAGGGTGTCGATCCGCATCCTCGCCGAGATCGACGACATGGCCATGATACGCCTGCTGGCGCGCGACACCGAAGCGGTCGCGCTCTTGCCGGCGGTCGTCGTGCGGGACGAGCTGAACAGCGGCGTGCTGCGCGAGCTCGCCGTGGTCCCCGGGCTCCGCGAGGAGTTCTACGCCATCACCGTCGAGCGCCGGTATCAGCACCCGCTGGTGAAAGTGCTCCTGTCCAGAACGGTCAACGAGCTCCTGGGCGGGTAGACGGGTAGACGGGTGACGTGAAGCCCGTCGGCCTGGCGTTGCGACGCCTCAACGGCGCTTGGGCTCTCCGACCACGAGCGCGATCAATCCCGCCACGTTGCGATGCCGTTCGAGGGGGTGGCGAAGCGGCTGTTTCCCTCGCACGCGATAGACGTTTCTGCGCCCTTCCCGCACGTGGGTCAGATAGCCAGCTTCTTCGAGCTCCGAGATGATCTTTTGAATCGCTCGCTCGGTCAGGCCCACTCGCTCGGCGATGTCGCGAATACGAGCGTTGGCATCCGCGGCGATGCAAATGAGGACATGCGCTTGGTTGGTGAGAAACGCCCAGGGCGTAGGCGCGATCCGCGGCCTGCGTCCCGCGCTTGCGGAGGTTCGCTTCAGGCTTGTCATGGCTTGACGCAGTTCAATGTACGAATTATCAATCGTGCATCGGAATGCACGAGATGTTCTACATCCCTTGCCACCGCCGAGCCACCGCAAAAGTGCGCTGGGTACTGGCGCCGGCACCGGTAGGTCGGGCATGACCAAGGAAGCGAGGGTGGAGCGGGCCGGCGACCCGGCGGACCTCGGACTCGGCGCGATGCGCTCGGGCGGGGGCCCGCCCCTCTCCCCCGTCGAACGCCTGCGGCGGCTCGCAGCCCTCGAGCATAGCGACGTGTCGGTCGTCGTCGTGTACGCCATCGCGATCGGCCTGGTCTCGCTCGCCGTCCCCATCGCCGCGCAGTCGCTGGTCAACAGCGTCGCCTTCACGGCGCTGCCTCAGCCCATCATCGTCCTCGCGGCGCTCGTTCTCGTCGGACTGCTCGCGGCGGGGGTCTTGCGCATCCTGCAGCTCAAGGTCGTCGAGACGCTCCAGCAGCGCTTCTTCGTTCGCCTCACGCACGATGCCGTTCGGCGCCTGACGCAGGCCGATGTTCGGGCTTTCTCGCAGAAGCGCGCGCCCGAGGTGATGAACCGCTTCTTCGACGTCGCCATCGTGCAGAAGACCGCCTCCACGCTGCTCCTGGACGGGCTCTCCGTGCTGCTCCAGGCGATCGTCTCCCTCGTCTTGCTGGCGTTTTACCATCCGTTGCTGCTCGCCTTCGACATCGTCCTCATCGCCCTGATCGCGTTCACGCTCTTCGGCCTCGGACGAAGCGGCGTCGCCACGGCCATCAAGGAGAGCAAGGCGAAGTACGCGGCCGCCGCCTGGCTCCAAGACATGGCGGTGATGTGCCGAAGCTTCAAGTCGAAGAGGAGCGACGAGTTCGCGTTCGGCCGAGCGGACTCGCTCGCTCGGTCCTACGTCGAAGCGCGAGGAAAGCACTTCAAGGTCCTGTTTCGTCAGACCGTCGCGTCGTACCTCGTCCAGGCGCTCGCGACGGCAACGCTCCTTGGTCTCGGTGGCACTCTCGTCATCAGGTCCCAGCTCAGCCTCGGGCAGCTCGTCGCGGCAGAGCTCATCGTCACGGGCGTGCTCGCGGGCGTGGCGAAGTTCGGCAAGTACCTGGAGAGCTACTACGACCTGGTTGCTTCGCTGGACAAGGTCGGCGAGATCGTCGACCTTCCGCCCGAACGGGAAGGCGGAGTGACTCGAGTCGCTCCCGAGGGGCCCGCCCACCTGCAGCTGGAGGGGGTCACGTTCTCGTACGACGAAGGGACGCACGCTCTTCGAGACGTGTCGTTCGAGGTCGCGCCGGGGGCCTGCCTTGCCGTCCTCGGGAGTGACGCGAGCGGCAAGAGCACGCTCGTCGACGTCCTGTACGGCCTGCGAACGCCCTCGCAGGGTCAGGTCAAGCTCGACGGAGTAGACGTTCGGACGCTCTCGCTCGGCGACCTCCGAAGAGACGTCGCGCTCGTGGGGAGCGCGGAGGTCTTCGACGGCACTCTGCTCGAGAATCTCCGCCTTGGAAGAGACGAGATCGACGGAGCGGTGGTCGCTGGCGCGCTCGAGATGGTCGGCCTCGCGGACGAGATCGGCGCGCTCCCCGAAGGGGCCTTGACGCGCCTCGGGCATGGCGGTTGCCGGCTCACATCGAGTCAGGCAGCACGGCTCGCAGTGGCACGGGGCCTCGTCACGGAGCCTCGCCTCCTGATCGTCGACGAGATGTTGGACCGGCTCGGCACCGAAACGGCCCGCAGGGTTCTTCGCGGCATCGCGTCTGCGAGCCATTCAACCTCGGTCGTCGTCTTCACGAGCCGCGACGAGATCGCAAACGCGGTCGGGACGGTGCTGCGGCTCGACCGGGGGGTCCTCCACGCCGCCGCGCCACCCTCCTCCCAGGAGGCCGTGTCATGAGCCCCCTCTCGTCCGCGGCGAAGGCGGAGTCGGGCTCCGCCATGGACCTGGTTCGTCCGTCGCGGGCGAGCCGGATCGTGGCGCGTCTCCTCGTGGCCGTGCTTGCGCTGTTATGTCTGGTCCTCGGCGTGACGCCGTGGCAGCAGTCGGCTCCGGGTGCCGGTCGCGTCGTGGCCTACGCGCCCGACGAGCGGCGACAGAACCTCGAGGCGCCCATCGAAGGCCGCGTTCTTCGATGGTTCGTTCGGGAAGGCACGGTCGTCAAGAAGGGCGATCCCATCGTCGATCTCTCCGACAACGATCCCGACATTCTCATGCGTCTCCGCTCCGAGCGCGACGCGATCGCCTCGCGCCTCGACGCGGTGAGGGCCCGTGCACGCTCGATGGAAGCGCGCGTCGATTCCCTCGAAGATTCGCGAACTAGCGCGGTCGCTGCGGGTGAATCACGCATTCGCATGGCGTCGCAGCGCGTGGCCGCTGCGGAACAGTCGGTCGCCCTCGCGAACGCGACGTTGAACACCGCCAAGCTCAACATCGAACGCCAGAGAGCGCTGACCGATCAGGGCCTGACCTCGAAGCGCCAGCTCGAGCTCACCGAGCTCGAGGAGACCCGCGCCCGAACGGAGGTCGAGCGCGCGAAGGTCGTGCTCGGCGCAGCGCAGAGCGAGGAAGTGGCCCTGAGGTCAGACCGGACGAAGGTCGGCAACGACGGGAGGGCCTCGATCGACGACGGACGCGCGTCCCAGTCGACGGCGGAGGCCGAGGTGGCGAACGCGAGCGCGGAGCTCGCGCGGATCGAAGTACGTCTGGCGAGACAGTCGGCACAATCGGTGCTCGCCCCACGCGACGGCACGATCTTCCGGATCATCGCGAACGGTCACGCGGGTGAGATCGTCAAGGCCGGCGACCTGCTGGCCGTGCTCGTGCCGGACACCAGCGATCGCGCGGTCGAATTCTGGATCTCGGGCAACGACATGCCGCTCGTCCACGAGGGGAATCGCGCACGGATCCAGTTCGAGGGTTGGCCCGCGGTGCAGTTCAGCGGTTGGCCATCGGTGGCCGTCGGAACCTTCGCGGGTCGCGTGTCCTTCGTGGACGCGACCGACAACGGTGAGGGGCTCTTCCGCGTCGTCGTCGTACCCGAGCACGGCGCCGCGTGGCCCGCTCCCGTCTATCTGCGTCAGGGGGTGCGCGCGCAGGGTTGGGTCCAGCTCGGTCGCGTTCGACTCGGATGGGAGCTGTGGCGACAGTTCAACGGGTTTCCGCCGTCTCTTCCCAAGGAACCTTCGAGCACGAAAGCCGGAGAGAAGACGGATACGAAGGGAGGCGGAAAGTGAAGCGTGGCCTTGCGATTCTCACCTTGGTGGGAAGCCTGCTCATCGGAGCGAACGTCCGCGGACAGGACGCGCGCACGGATACGGGAACGCTGCGGCTGGACGACGTCCTCGCCTTGGTCGAGCGCTCCTTCCCGCTGCTGAAGGCTGCCGAGCTCGAGAAGGCCGTCGCAGCGGGCGATCTCCTTTCTGCCGAAGGTGGGGCCGACCTGTTGTGGAAGACGCGCGGTACCGCGACGCCCGTCGGTTACTACGATTCGATTCGCGTCGAGAGCTTCCTCGAGAAACCGACCCCGTTTCGGGGCGTGTCCGTCTTCGGGGGATGGAAGCTCGGGCAGGGGCGCTTTGCCGTCTACGACGGCCGGATGGAGACGCTCGAGTACGGAGAGCTTCGCGCTGGCGTGAACGTGCCTCTCTGGCGAAACGATCCCATCGACCGACGGCGCGCCAACCTCGCCCGCGCCGAGCTCGGGAGGGACATCGCCGCCCTATCGGTCGGCGAGCAGCGGATCCAGTTCCGTCGCGCGGCTGCCCATCGCTACTGGAGCTGGGTCGCTGCCGGGAGGCGCCTGGTCATCGCGAAGGAGCTCCTCCGGAACGTCGAAGGCCGCGACGCGGGGCTCGGCGCGCGCGTCGATCAAGGCGATCTCCCTCGCATCGAGAGGACCGACAACGCTCGTGCGATCGAGCAGCGAAGGGCGCAGATCGCGGCTGCGGAGCGAGGCCTGGAGCAGGCCGCGATCGAGCTCGCGCTCTTCTGGCGCGACGGTGAAGGCAAGCCGTCCTCGCCCTCTCCGGAGCGACTTCCAAGGAATTTTCCGGAGCCCGGTCCCGAAGGACCGACGACGAGCGACAATGATCTCTCGTTCGCCTTGGTCGCCCGGCCCGAAGCAAGGCGCTTTCAGCTCCAACTTCGCCAGAATCAGACCGAGCTCGATTGGGCGAAGAACCAGATCGCCCCAGGGATCGATCTACAGCTCGCCGGAATGCAGGACTTCGGTCGAGGCGTCGCGGCACGACCGGATCTGAGCAAGCCCGTGCTCGAAGTGTCGCTGCTCCTCGACATCCCGATTCAGAGGAATGTCATGCAGGGGCGAGCCGACGCCGCGTCGGCCATGGTGGCACGCATCGGTCACCAGCAGGCTTACGCGAGAGATCGAATCGAAGCCGACGTTCTCGATGCCCGTTCCGGCATTCGCGGCGCACGCGCTCGAATCGACGCCGCGCGGCAAGAGGTGAGGCTCGCGCTGGAGCTCGAGAGCGCGGAGCGAACCCGCTTCGAGCAGGGCGACAGCCACCTCCTCTTGGTGAACATTCGCGAGCAGCAGACCGCCGAGGCCGAGCTTCGCGAGGTCGACGCTTTCCTCGACCACCACCGGGGCGTGGCGGATTTGAGGGCGGCGCGCGGTCAATAGCGGAGCGCGCGACGTAGTGTCCCGAACGAGAATTGGGGGCCACTAGGACAGGATGCTCACGGAGAGCCCTGGCATGCGCGAGAAGTCCTCATCGAACGTGGATGAGATGGGCGCCCGCAGCGACCGTCGTCGCCGCAATCCAGACGTCATTCGTCGGCACGGGTGTTCCGGCGCGGCGCAGCTGCGCGAAGAGGTACTCATAGCTTCGCGCGATGGGTCGAGACGAGCACGGCCACGCACGACGTGCCGGAGCACGGGAGCAGCGACTACGACGACCGTAGCGTCGCATCGCGAAGGCAGGCTTGGCGGTGAGCGTGCCGGTTCGGCGTGCATCAAGACCCCCGTCGCGAACCTGGGCGAGAAGTGCGGTCTCGACGGCGCGAACGCGACCGCCATCTTCTGCCGCGACGCCTACTGCCCCGGCCTCGAGCAGCTCAAGAGCTCGACGTGCATGCCGTACGTGAAGGCGGGCCAACCCTGCAACGACGACAAGAAGTGCGAAGAGCCGTACGAGTGCCTCTCCGGCACCTGCCGCGGCCGCGACCCGAAGCTCTGCGAGTGACGACGCTCGCCCGTCGGATCCGGTCCGCGCACGCACGGCCTTCATCGCGGCCGTCGTAGGCGTCGCGCCGCGTCAAACATCAGTTCGATGGCCGGAGCCTGAGCAGGCGGGCTAGCCTTGGTGGCGTTGGTGAAGACGGCGAGACGGACGCGCGTGCTCGCGGGGCTGGTGGGTGCCACCGCAGCCGCCGCGGTCATGCACGCGGG
>Ga0163144_10027093_pt1 | contig 11111 bp, 10 predicted proteins | sample OliLak19BULKMAT1_FD_123175 | JGI IMG/M metagenome (GOLD analysis project Ga0163144, IMG submission 123175) | Freshwater microbial mat bacterial communities from Lake Vanda, McMurdo Dry Valleys, Antarctica - Oligotrophic Lake LV.19.BULKMAT1 | ecosystem: Environmental > Aquatic > Freshwater >... | reverse complement strand
CAAGGCGCTTCTCTTCTTCAATCGTCTCAAGCAGCCGACGCATGAGAAGTTCAAGTCGAACGAACTCGAGTGGTACCTGCAGTTCTTCCGCGAACCCGTGTGGCGCTTTGTCGCGAAGACCGGTTACTGCCTGCGCCACTATCGTCGCTTCTATCGCCCACGCGTGCGCGGCGAAGCGAGCGCCAGCTACGCCGCGCTCGATACCGATGTCATCGACGAGATCGTCGCTCTCAACCCGAACGTGCGCGCCATGCTCATGATCCGCAACCCGGTCGAGCGCGCCTGGTCGCATGCGAAGAAGGATCTGGTGCGCAACCGCAAGCGCCGCTTCGAGGATGTGTCCGAAGACGAGTTCCGCGCCTTTTTCACCGACGAATACCAGGTGCGCTGCGCCCAGTACGTGCGCAACCACGACAACTGGCAGCAGCGCCTCCAGCCCGGGCACCTATCCGTAGGGGTGTTCGACGACATCGCGACGCGTCCCGAGGAGATGTTGCGCGAGGCGATGCAGTTTCTCGGTATCGACAGCGACCAGCGCTTCATCGGAGATCTGGCGCGCGAGGAGGTCAACCCCGCCGGCGGTAGCCGGATTCCGGAGCAGTACCGCGTCTTTCTCGAGGAACTCTTCGCCGACGACATGCGCGCGCTACGTGACCGCTTCGGGCTGTCCTGGGCCTGAACGACTAGCGACGTTGAAGAGTGCAGATGCTTCACGCAACGAGCGCTACGCAGGGCTGGCAGGTCGGCTGAGCCCCAACGGGGCGCAGTTCGCCAGCCCAGGGCAACACCCTGGGTTGAAACAACGCGGGTGAGCTGAGCCCTGTAAGGATCAAATTGGGGACGTAGCGACAATTCGGACAATTCTTCACCAATCGGCTCTTTTTGGCTTTCTTGGGGAAATGGGGTCAGAGCTTGAAAATCGGAGTTTGAGGCCGAATGGCAACATTCAAGACCTGACCCCGTCGCTTCCCCCGCTTCGACACGTCATGAAAGGCGCTCGCCGACAGCCGTCGCATCATCGCCCGCAGCCCCGCGCCGGGCCCGCAGCCCCGCGCCGGGCCCGCAGCCCCGCGCCGGTCGCCGATCCGCAGCACCGGTCGCGCCACCGGAGGGGGTTGGGTCGGCGCCGCCGACGGGGCAGGATTCATGGCGAGGACCGCAGCATACGCGGCACGATGACGTGAACGGCGAGCGCAGTGGTCGCACGATCATGGGGCTGCCGGCAGCGACTCGAACGTCGGGGAAGGGATCCTGATGGTAGTTCCGTTCGACCTCGGCGCCCTGCAACTTATGGCGATCTGTTGCAAGTCCCCGACCATCGCGTTGCCGAGATCGTCGCCGGAGAACTCTATGCGAGCCCGCGGCCGGCCTCGCCACACGCGCGCGCTGCATCATCACTCTATCAGGACGTCACCCCGTTCGATCGCCGCGCAGGTGGGCCGGGTGGACCGGGTGGTTGGTGGATCTTGTTCGAGCGGGAGTTGCATCTTGGTTCCGACATCCTGGTGCCCGATATCGCCGGATGGCGGCACGAGCGGATGCCCGTGATTCCCAACGTTCCCCACTTCGAACTCGCGCCCGACTGGCTATGCGAGGTTGTGTCGCCAAGCACCGGGCGGCTCGATCGGGTGCACAAGATGCCGGCCTACGCGCGCGAAAAAGTTGCCCACGCTTGGCTCATCGATCTGCTGGCTCGCACACTCGAATTGTATCGCCTTGCCAACTCCCACTGGATGCTGCTGGGCACGCATGGCGACACCGAGCGGGTACACGCTGAACCGTTCGACGCCATCGAGATCGACCTGGGCCGCTGGTGGCTCGAGTCGACCGCCTGACGCGCACGGGTCCGGCGCAGCCAGTGGCCCCATGGTGCCACGATTGGTGCGGGATTCTGGGCCCCCGCGTTCGCGAGGGCGACGGAAGTTCGAGAGGTTCAACCGGCGGCTAGTGGGTCGTCTGAGAAGTTCGCTCAATTGGCGTCTTGGTGTGAAGTTTCATCGTCTCTTTGCAGAAGTGAGAGATTTTTTCGAGGATCTGGTCGGCTGTCTTGATCCAGGCGGAGATGTCTTTCGGGGTCGCACCACTCGATCCATCCCCCGTTCGCCCTGAGCAACCCCATCTCCGTTCGCGCTGAGCAACCCCATCCTCCGTTCGCCCTGAGCCCGTCGAAGGGCTCCTAGTTCCAGGAGTTCATGCTTCGACAAGCTCAGCACGAACGGGAAATGAAAGCTCGGCACGAACGGGAAATGATGGCGCGTTCGCGGATCCTGAGCTTCCCCCTTCACCGTCCGCATCGCCGTGCGACCGACGGCTTCGCCGACCGATTCGCGGGCCGCGGCGCCGTTTTGCGCGGTGCACCCCCGCCATGTTGTTACAACATGGCGGGGTGTTGCACGAAAACAAGGCATGTTGCGACAACATGGCCATTTCGACGCGTGCAAAACGCCCATGTGGTTACAACATGGCGGGGTGTTGCACAAATACAAGGCATGTTGTGACAACATGAGCGGTGTGCACGGCGCAAATCGCCCGTGTTGCGATCACATGGCGGGGGTGCACCGCCTCCTGCGCGTTGCGGCGACCACCGCGCCGGGTCGACTCCGCCCAGTTGACCTACACTGGATGCAGGTGGGTGACCGGCAGCCAATGTCGGTTGCCGCCGTCTGGGGAAATGGGGGACGTAGAGACAATTCGGACAATTCGCAGCGCCTCGGCTGTATTTAGCTTTTTCGACATAGCTGGTGCCACGCGGCTCGCGGGGTCGAACGGGGACGTAGAGACTTTCCGGACAATTCCGCTCCTGGCGCGATGCCGGAATCCGACAGCAGCAACTTGCCTCTGTATATACGGAGTAGTACTTTCATCGATAGCGATTTGCTTCGACTGGGATGAAACGAAGAACACTCGAAACCATCGTAAGCACGGGATCTGGTTCGAAGAGGCGCAGCCCATCTGGGCCGATCCATGCGCCGTCGAGTTCTTTGATCCCGATCACCGGGAGGACGAAGATCGGTTCTTGCGCGTCGGTTACTCGAGCAAAGATCGCCTGCTGCTCGTCGTCTTCTGCGAGCGTTGCGATGGAGACGCGGTGCGCCTGATTTCGGCGCGCCGCGCGACTGCCCGGGAGGCAGCAGACTATGAAGAAGGAATATGACTTGACGCGGCTGACGAAGCGACCCGGCAAAGTGCGTGTCGCCGCCAGCGCAGCAAAGGTTCCGCTGAGCATTCGAATCGACGGTGCGGTTCTCGCGCAGCTGCGCGGCGAAGCCGAACGCCTCGGGATCGGCTACCAGACGCTGATCGGCAGCATCCTCCAACGCTACGTCGACGGCGCTCTCGTCGATCCAGGCGCCGTCAATCTGCGTGCGCTCCTGACGCGCACATCGTAGCGTTGGATGCTAACGCGGGCAGGGGAATACCGAGACACGATTCGGCTACCGGAATCGCAAGGGGCTCCTGGCGATTCCGACATGCACGGTCGGGCCGAGGCACCGCAGCCCTGGTCAATTCGGATCACTCGGTCTTGCGCAGATCCTCGCGCTGCATCAGCGCGCGCAGCCGCTGCTCGGCGCCGGCGAGATCTTTCAGGGTCTCGACTTCCGGGTACTTCTCCGCGTCGCCGGCAAGTCCCGTCCAGCGCGCTGCGGCGACTTTCTTGCTGCTGCGCTTCCCGGGCTCCGGCTGGAGGTGAGCTTCGATGACTGTAGTCGACGGATCGCTCACGTAGGTGACGATCGTTCCCTGGGACGCGCGTGGCTGTGCTGCGGCGGCGCGCGCGGCCTGCGCCTGCCGCAGTTCCCGCGCTACCGCGTCGTGGTTGAAATCGGCGATGCCCGCGTCGACGACCTCCGCCACCATCGCCTCCACCTCGGCAAGGGCGATCTGCGTCGTATAGACGCCGGCCGCCTTCATGTACGCCGGGTAGCGGACGACCACGCGGCCATCGCCGAAGACCTCGACGGAGGGGCCCGGGTCGTCGGCCGCCAACGCGCCGATGATCTCCTGGTAGCGCAATACGACTGTGGCGCCGCTGCGATCGAACGCGGGCGGTTGTGCTGCGACGCTCGTCGCGGCGCCAACCACAGCCAGAAGCACCGACAACCGATGGAACATAGTTGCAGCGTAAGGGCGGCGAGGCAGCTCTACAAGGGCAATTTCATGAGAATCACTCACGCGCCTTTGGGTGCGGCGCTTTCGTCGATCACCCGCGCGGCCTTGTAGGCGAAGCGCGGCAGTTCGCCGCGCGGCATCAACTCGACGGCGGCGGCGACCCCGAGATCGGCCTGGATCCGCCCGGCGATCCGTGCCTGCAGCGCGGCGATGTCCGTTGCGGTGTCGGCGTGCTCGGCGCGCAGGTGCAAGACCTGCAGCGGCGCGCGGCCGCGAACGATCTGGAACTCGGCCGACGGCGTCGAGACCTCGGGAAATTCGTACAGGATCAGGGCCACGTCGATCGGCAGGATCTCCTTGGCGCCGACCGTCGTGATGTCGCGTACCCGTCCTTCGTAGAAGAGTCGCCGATGCGTCTCGCCGCACGGGCAGGGCTTCATGTTCCAGCGCACGATGTCCTCGAGGTCGTAACGGAGCAGGAAGTTGTCCTTCTCGAGCACGGTCACCACCAGGTTGCCCCGTTCCTGGTCGCTGCAGTCGCGACCGGTATGCCGGTCGACTACCTCGACGATGGCGAGATCCTCCGCCACGTGCGCGCCGTCGCGCTCGTCGCAAGCACTGCCGAGCAGCGGTAGCGCCTCGAGCCCCGAACTCGCCATCAGGTACTGCTGCGCCGGGTGGTCGCCGGCGATCGTCAGGTTCAGGTCGGCGTCCGGATCGAGCCCGGCGCGGCGCGCGGCATCGGCCATCGTCGTCGCGACGTTACCGAACAGCCGGTACATGTCGGGACGCAGCCGACGCCAGACCTCGATGACGTCGGCGATGTGCTGCGAGCCAACCGGCGGTCCCGCCGGGATGTTGAGCGCGCCGAGCCCCTCGATGCCGTGGCTGAAGTGCCAGCCACCGGCGTTGGCGCCGAACGGGTGGGCGTTCGCCAGGCTCATTCCGGGCCGCAGCCCCCAGCGCCAACGACCGCGGTACGATGCCTGGTAGTCGACGTCGAGATCTTTGCGCGTCCACAAGATCAGCGTGGGCTCGCCGGACGTACCGGTCGATGCCCCGAGGCGGACGCATTTATCGATCGGCGCACCGCGGTAGTCGCCGAACGGCGGGTGTTCGGCCTCGCTCTGGCGCAACTCGTCCTTCAGCGTCGCCGGAATGAGGCGCAGGGCGTCGAGGCCGACGAGGTCGTCACGTCGCAGGCCGGCGCTTTCGAGTTTGCGGCGAAAGAACGGAACCGGTGTGTTCCACACGCGATCGAGCTGTCGGCCGAGGCGCTCCGCCTGCAATTCGTGGACTCGCTCGAGCGGCATCGTTTGGATCTCGGGATCGAAATAGGCGCGGTATTCCATTTCTCCAGCCTCGCTCAATGCTTGGTCGCGCCGACAAGCGCCTGCGCGAACCGCGGCCCGGCGGCCTCTTCGGGGATGTCCGCTTCGTCCACGACCTCGACGTCCATCTGGATCAGGACGATCTGCTTGAGTTTAGCTGCGATGGTCGCGGCAATGCCGCTCGCGTCGGCTGTCGGCGTCGTCGCGCCGACGCGCAGGGTCGCGCGTTCGTAGCGCGCCCCGTCGGGTTGATCGATGGTCACCTGGAAGCGACCGAGCCCGGGGAACTCGTCGATGACCTTCTGGATCTGTGCGGGATGGACGAGCACGCCCTTGATCTTGCGGATCACGCCGACCTGGCCGACGAAGACGAGTCGCGGCGACGCGTCGCCGCACGGGCAGGGGTCGGGGAGGATGCGGAAGGCGTCGCCCGGCGCGTAGCGCACGAGGGGCAGAGCCCGCCGGCCGAGTTGCGTTGCGACGATCTCGCCAATGCCGCCAGGTGCGACGGGCTCGCCCGATACCGGATCGAGGAACTCGCAGTAAAGGTCGCGGGCGTGGAGGTGCATGCCCTCGTGGACCTTGCACTCGCCGGCGAGCGGACCGATTTGGGCTTCGCCACAGTGGTCGAACAACTCGATACCGAACAGCTCCTGCAACTCGGCGCGCAGCGCCGGTGTCAGCGCCTGCGCGGTCGAAAAGCCAATGCGGTAGTGCAAATCTTTGCGCGGGTCGAGACCCATCGCGCGTGCGGTATCGCCGAGGTTGGCGAGGAAAGTCGGCGTGCCGGCGTAGACAGTGGCCTTCCAGGCGCGTGCGACCTCGATCTGTAGTTGGCTCGAACCGGTGCCGCCGTTGATGACCAGACAGCCCGCGGCCTCGAAGGCGCGATGCAGGCGCAGTCCGCCGGGCATGATGTGGTACGAGAGGGTGATGTGGGCGATGTCGCCGGGACGCACGCCCATCGCGCGGATCGACTCTTCGAGGACGGGCGTGCCGCCCTGTTCCTCCGCCAGGCGGGGGATGAAGATCGGACCCGGCGACGTGTGCAGTGAGGCGAACTGGTCGCGTCCGACGGTGACGAACTCGCCGAAGGGCGGGTGCGCGGCCTGGTTGGTGACGAGGTCGGCCTTGGCTGTCCGCGGCACTCGCGAACGGAAATCGGCGTAGTTGCGGAGATCGTCGGGGCGGATGTCGGCTTGCTCGAAGAGCCGCCTGTAATAAGGGGAGCACTGGTACACCCAGGTGAGGGTCTCACGCAGCTTGGGGAAATCGCGTTCGAGGTCGGCTACCGGCATGGCCGCAGTGGTTAACAAGTGTTCACCAGAAAGACAACTGTGCGGCAGTCGTCTAGATGGGCCCGATGCGACGGAGCTTGCGGCTCGCCAGGATCGAGTACACGGCGCTGATCCGGCCATCTGCGTCGATGCTCACGGCGAGTACGGTACGCGGCGCGACCCCGGGCGGCGGCGCGGTGAACTCCACGGCTGCCGCGGGTAGGCCGTTGACGCTGCGGATCGCGACGCGCACCAGTCCCGGGTAGCGGCGCGCGAGTCCCACATGCAGGCGGGCGACGCGGTTGCGACCGCGGACCACGTTGCGCGCCGCATGAAACTCGCCGGCGCCGTCGTTGATGGCAACCGCATCGCTGCGCATCAATCGTCAGCCACGGCCGCCACGGGCGCGCTGTATCCCGCGGCGGCCGCTCGAGCGCCCGCAGGAATGTCTCCTGGACGATGTCATCAGCCTCGGCAGGGTCGCCGGTCATCCGGTAGCAGAGTCCGCTGAGGAAACCTCTGTCCGCTGCGAATGTGTCTTCGAGGCAGGCCGATGCGGGCTCGGGGCTCATGCGGATCCGGCCTCACGCTGCCGCACGAGCGGTGGCGATTTCTTTGCGTTCGATGATCCGCTGCGCCGCGACTCGGGCGCTGGCGACGCTCGCGTCTGCGAGTTGGCCGGTTTCGCCCAACCAGTCGCCGACTGCGAACAAGCCGTCGCAACCAGGAATGGCAACCGCCGGGCGGCCCCGTTCCCCGCCGCGTGCAGCGCTCGCCATGCCGTGTGTCACTACCATACGCGGCAGGAACGTACGCGCGACCAGCTCGGCGCGCCAGCCCGGCTGCATCAGGTCGGGCCGTGCTTCGAGTTCCCGCTCCACCGCGCGCGGATCCTGCACTGCGCCGGGGGACAGGTACATGAGTGTGTGGATGACCGCAGCGGAACCGGCCGGGGCCAAACGCGCGGCCGCGGAATGAACGGAGAAGTACAGCGGTCGATCGATGCCCAGAGCGAACGTCGCGCGTGGCCGGGGCAGGGCGCGCAAGCCGATGTCGAGGCAGGCGGCATGAACCGGGTCCAACTCGCCGAGCCACGAGTCGATGCCGGGTGCGCCGCCGAGCAGGGCGCGCGGTCGCAGGCTCGGCGGCGATCACGACGTTGGCGGCTGTAATGCGCGTGCCGTCGGCGAGGCGGACCACGTGTCCCTGCGGGGCCGGGTCGATCGCCTCGACTCGGGTGCCGGTGTGAATCGCGGCACCGCCGCCCTGGGCGATGGCGCGCACGGCAGCCACCAGACTTTGCCAGCCATCGTCGCTGTAGAGTACGGACCCGCGGAGCGCGTGCTGCAGCTGGCGCAGATTGCTGCCTGCGCCCTGGCGTTCGGGCGCGTTCGCGTATGAGGTCAGGCGAAAGAGCGCCTGCACCAACGCCCGGGCGAAGGGGTCGCGGAGATTCTCGTCGAGCCAATCGCGGGCGGAGCGTCGGTCGTGGAGGGTGGGATCGATGCGGGCCACTCCGGCGAGCAGGCGCGCGATCTCGAGTTTGCCGCCGATTCCGAGGCGCGGGCGAAAAGGTTACAGGTCGAACCGAAAAAGGGCGGGGAGCGGGCGCGGACGGTGTCCGCCGCCCTGGCTGTTGGGGGCCGCCCCTTTAGGGGCGCTGAAGACAAATCCTAGGAACGCCAGGCTGGAGCCTGGCGGGCGGCTGAAACTAGCCGCCCCGCCGGGACTCACGGGCGCGGCGCACGGTTCTTGGTGGCGAATGCAACACGCATTGGAAAAGACCCCGTTTTCATATCGCGTCGATGATCGCGTTGAACGTCGGGCTCGGACGCATGGCTCGGGTCGCGCGTTCGAGGTCGGGGCGGTAGTAGCCGCCGATGTCCTGCGGACTCCCCTGCACCGCCTCGAATTCGGCGACGATCTTCGCCTCGTTCTCGGCGAGGGCGGCGGCGATGGGCGCGAAGCGCGCCGCCAGCGCCGAGTCGGTCTGCTGGGTCGCAACCGCTTGTGCCCAGTACATGGCGAGGTAGAACTGGCTGCCGCGGTTGTCGAGTTCGTGCACCTTGCGTGACGGCGCCTTGCCGTTGAGCAGAAGCTGCGCGGTGGCGGCGTCGAGCGTCTCGCCGAGCAGCCGGGCGCCGGCGTTGCCGAACTTCTCGCCGAGATGATCGAGTGAGGCGGCGAGTGCGAGGAACTCGCCGAGCGAGTCCCAGCGCAGGTGGCCTTCCTCCATGAACTGCTGCACGTGCTTCGGCGCCGAGCCGCCGGCGCCGGTTTCGAACAGGCCGCCGCCGTTCATGAGCGGCACGATCGACAGCATCTTGGCGCTGGTACCGATCTCGAGGATCGGGAAGAGATCGGTGAGGTAGTCGCGCAGCACGTTGCCGGTCACCGAGATCGTGTCCTCGCCGCGGCGGATGCGCTCGACCGACAGTTGGGTGGCGGCAACCGGCGAGAGGATGCGGATGTCGAGACCGCTGGTGTCGTGTTCCTGCAGGTACGTCTCCACCTTGGCGATCAGCTGCGCGTCGTGAGCGCGGTCGGCGTCGAGCCAAAACACAGCCGGAACGCCGGTGGCGCGAGCGCGGGTAACCGCGAGCTTCACCCAGTCGCGCACCGGCGCATCTTTCGCCTGGCAGGCGCGCCAGATATCGCCCTGCTCGACGGCGTGTTCGAGCAACACCACGCCGGCCGCGTCGACCACGCGCACGACACCATCGGCTTGGATTTCGAAGGTTTTGTCGTGCGACCCATACTCCTCGGCTTGCTGCGCCATGAGGCCGACGTTCGGGACGCTGCCCATCGTCTTCGGGTCGTACGCCCCATGCTCGCGACAATCGTCGATGACGACTTGGTAAACGCCGGCGTAGCAGGAGTCGGGGATCACGGCTTTACAGTCCTGCAAATCGCCTTTTGGGTTCCACATGCGGCCCGAGTCGCGAATCATCGGCGGCATCGACGCGTCGATGATGATGTCGCTCGGCACGTGCAGGTTGGTGATGCCCTTGTCGGAGTTGACCATCGCCAGCGCGGGCCGCTCGGCATAGACGGTGGCGATGTCGGCTGCGATCGCCGCACGTTCCGCGTCGGGCAGGGTGGCGATGCGGCCGAGCACGTCAGCGAAGCCGTTGTTGGCGTCGGCGCCGAGCTTGGTGAACGTGGCGCCGTGCTTCGCGAAAACGTCGGCGAAGAAGACCCGCACCGCGTGACCGAAAAGGATCGGGTCCGAGACCTTCATCATCGTCGCCTTCAGGTGCAGCGAGAACAGTACGTCCTGGCGCTTGCTGTCCTCGATCTGCGCGGCGATGAATGTGACGAGCGCCTTCTTGCTCATGAACGTAGCGTCGAGGATCTCGCCCTGCTGCAGCGCGAGGCGGTCCTTGAGCACTTTCACGGTACCGTCGACGGCGACGTGTTCGATGCGCGCGGTGGTCGCGGCGGCGACCGTGACGGATTTCTCGTTGTTGCGAAAATCGCCGGCGCTCATGGTCGCGACGTGGGTCTTCGAGCCGGCGTCCCATTTGCCCATGCGATGGGGAAACTTCCGGGCGTATTCCTTGACGGCCTTCGGCGCGCGACGGTCCGAGTTGCCTTCGCGCAGCACCGGATTGACGGCGCTGCCCTTGACCCGGTCGTAGCGGGCGCGGGCATTGCGTTGCGCGTCGGAGGTGGGCTCGGCGGGGTAGTCGGGGAGGGCGTAGCCGAGCTTCTGCAACTCGGCGATCGCCGCCTTCATTTGTGGAATGGAGGCGCTGACGTTGGGCAGCTTGATGACGTTGGCTTCTGGTTTGGTGACGAGTTCGCCCAATTCCGCGAGGCCGTCGGGCTCGCGCTGGTCTGCGGGGAGGCGGTCGGCGAAGGCCGCGAGGATGCGGCCGGCGAGGGAGATGTCGCGGGTTTCGATCGGCACTCCGGTCGCCCCGGCGAAGGCGCGGATGATCGGCAGGAAAGAGTAGGTCGCGAGGGCGGGGGCTTCGTCGGTCCACGTATAGATGATGGGGGGAGACTGGCTCATCGATTCACCGCACTTGGGGATTCGCGCGCCACGCTGAGCCCGCGTCCCCGGTCCTTACCAGAACGAAGGAATTGGCTCCAATCGCAGCAGTCTCATGGGGACGTAGTTGCTCTTGTAACGATCGGCAACGCAACGATCTCTTCCGTGTCGTCGATCTCAGCGAGCAAACCGGGGAAAGCGCGCTCCTCGGCGCGGTGTGCACGGGGCGCCTACCCCGAGCGCAGGACGAGGCTATGCCGCATCCGTTCGTCGCGCCGGCAGGATCCGTGCTCCCGCCGCCAACCCCTCCGTCTTTCCCGCGCAGGCGGGAACCCAACCCCGCCGCCTTCAGCACCGACCCACGCAGCCGGGACCAACGCGGCGGTCGAAGCGGGT
>Ga0163144_10027091_pt1 | contig 11111 bp, 8 predicted proteins | sample OliLak19BULKMAT1_FD_123175 | JGI IMG/M metagenome (GOLD analysis project Ga0163144, IMG submission 123175) | Freshwater microbial mat bacterial communities from Lake Vanda, McMurdo Dry Valleys, Antarctica - Oligotrophic Lake LV.19.BULKMAT1 | ecosystem: Environmental > Aquatic > Freshwater > Lake... | reverse complement strand
GAAGATTGCAACTGGTCCCTCGCCCCGTTGGATAGCTCGGGAAGCGGTCTGAAAGGTCTGTTCAATGCAAGTGGCTGGAAAATAACGGTCCAGCGTGGATGCGGCGAGGAAAGGTCTTTTGACAAATCCAAAGAATGATTCGTACATCCGTTCGGTTCCGTTGTTGAAATGGCCTAATTGAGCAGGGTCTGTAATGCTCAAATCGGCTTCATCACGTCGGAAACATTAGACTGATCGTTATAATCCACAAAGTTTACCGGATCACTTAAGCGCCTCCAGCCTGCCCCCTTTGAGTCGAACCAAAGCATCGCATTGTTGCGCGATGTTTTCATCGTGCGTGACCATCACGATGGTCAATCCGGTGTCGCGGTTGAGATCTCGCATCAACTGCAAAATCGACTGACCCGATTCTTGATCGAGATTTCCAGTCGGTTCGTCCGCAAGAAGGAGCTTGGGTGAAGTGACCAACGCTCGAGCGATGGCTGTCCGCTGCATTTCGCCACCGGATAGCTCGCAGGGTTTATGGTGTAGCCGGTGCGAGAGGCCAACCATATCGGTCAGCGCCTTGGCACGTTCGATGATAGCCTTGCGATTTCGGAAGTAGGAAAAAATGCTCTGGCCGATCATGGCCGGTGCGATTACGTTTTCGAGCAACGTGAGCTCGGGCAGCAAATGATAAAACTGAAAGATCATTCCCAATTGCTGGTTGCGAAATGCGTCGCGCTTGCGTGCCGGAAGATTGTCCGTGCGTTGGCCGTCGAATAGGATTTCGCCAGAATCCGGCCTGTCGAGGGTACCCAGCAAATGGAGCAGCGTGCTCTTGCCAGAACCGCTCTGCCCGATGATGGCGGTGATCTTGCCTCGTTCGGCGCTAAAGTCGACCCCTTTGAGGACTGGCACAATCGTTTTGCTGCGCCGATACGATTTCGTTACATCGCGAGCGACGACGATCGACTTGCTGCCAATGCTTTCTGGAATTCGCGTCGTCGCGAGCTCATTTGCGATCGTGTCGAGCTCGAGTTCTGGCCGGACGACACGGTACGTGCTGGGTACCGATGCCTGTGGCTTGTTTTGTTGTTTTGCTGATTTGGTACTACTCATATCGTAGGGCCTCTACTGGGTGCATGCGAGCCGCACGAATGGATGGCAGAACGCTTGCCATGATCGCGATAATAACCGCGCCGATGCTGACCCAGACGATAGTAAACGGATGAATGATGGTTGGTATGGAATCGAAGTAGTAGACGGTTGGGTCGAATACTTCTCGGCCAGTGAACCATTCGAGGACGCGAGCGATCTCATTGATTTTCCAAACGAAAAGCAACCCGCAAACAACGCCGGCTCCAGAACCCAACGAGCCCAAAAGGACGCCATAGCCCAAGAAGATCGATGCGATTCCGGTGCCCGGTGCACCTAGTGACTTGAGCACGCCAATGTCGCGTGTTTTTTCTACAACGATCATAAAGAAGGTGGCCAAGATCCCGAAACCGGCAACTGCGATGATCATAAACAACAGCACGTTCAGGATCGTGGTTTCCATTTGAACCGCGGCAAGAAGAGGGCCCTGAGTATCGCGCCACGAATTCACTTGAACATAGGATTCGGTGGGTGGAAATTCATCTCGGAGCGCATCGCGAGCCATATTTAGGTCGGCTCCCTTTTTGAGTTTGATTTGAATGGAAGTGACGGCACCGACCTTGGACATCGGATCGATCATGCCGCGCGCTTGCTGTAGGGCTTCGATGGGTACGAAAGCAAACGTTGCATCGTATTCGCTCATCTTGCTCTCGTAGAAATCAACGACCGTAAACATCTCATCGATCGCACGGGGGGGCGTGCCTGCGTTTGGAAATGCAACGCTGACATCATCGCCAGGCCGGATAAAGAAATAGTCCTTCACTTGGCCCGCCGTGTCGCGGCCTCGAACACTGCCGATCCCAATTCCAAGGACAATGCCAGTTCGCTGCTCCTTGGATGCGTCAAAAACTCGGCCTCTTTCCTCATTCGAGTGCGACGGCTGAAAGGATGGACCGCTCATCATGGCGCTCAGCGTCTGCGAGTCTGCTGTTGTTTGTGGAGAAGCTGTCGTTTGTGGAGAAGCAGGGAGAGAATTATCGTTTGCTGTTTTAGTAGCGGGTGCCCTGGAGCCGTTCTGCCCAAATTGATTGGAGAGTTGGTTTCTCTGTTCCTCTGTGATTTGTTCCTGCAAACGGCGATATTGCTCTAGCTGCGTGAGTCGCTCCTTCTTGACCTGTTCGACGCGGTTTCGATGTTCCCAACCGGAGGGCTGTAGTGCTTCTCGCTCGGGTGCGTATCCTGATTGCTTTAAGCGGAAGTCCAATTGCGACTTGTTGTCAGGGTGAAGCAAGTACTTGCTAAAGTCGCTCACGCCTGCATACGTTTTCTGATCGATACCGATTAGGTTGATTTGTTGTGTATGTGACGCACCGTTGTGGGTAAACGTCATCATGGCCGGCAGAGTCACTACCGTCGTAATGCCTTCAACTGAATTGCCGATCCTAGCTCGAATGCGTTCGACATACCAGTTTGGTTCCGATATCCCGTTGGTACCGCGAGTGTCAACGACCAGATCGCTCAGAATCCCGTGCATGCGATCTTGCATTTGCGATGTAAAACCATCCATGACGCTGTTCACAACGATGAGAGTTGTAACACCCAGCGTAACGGAAACAATGGACGCCAAAGCAATCCACCTAGTTTTAAGGTACCGCCAGCACAACAACAGTTTATACATCCCGCATTCCTTTGCTCGGACCGCTCGGTCAATACACTATCTAGGATCCAAAGTACCCTTTGGCTCGCAAAAACAGCCTCGCGCTCAAAATAGCATCCTTGCGGCCTGCGATGCCAGACCAGTCGAATAAACTCGAATAATCGATTCAACCATCTCAAAGGCGGGCTGGCTATTGCTTTATGACTTCTTAATTTTGGGGTGCACGTGAAAGTGGCATGGGCGTCTCGCCCATGAAATCACGGGCGAGACGACCGTGCCACGCGAGGGGTGTTAAATTTAAAGAACAAAAAACTCGGCGAGCATGGTGTCCGCCACATTTGCATGCTAAGGTTGAAACTACTTCTACTTAATTCCTTTCAACTCTACTCCAATATCCCCAACACCTACCCAACCTCGAGAATGCCCCTTCCTAGGAAAAACGTTCACAGTTTCGACCTAAAGAACCGACGGAAAGTTGGATTTCCCAACCCTATCGTCCAATTGGCGGAAAGCAGTGTTTCATGACGATCAAGCTACTTTTCGTCGACGACCATGAGATCGTTCGGCTAGGACTGAGGCAGATGTTGTTGGGGTCTGAGATTGAGATGTCGGACGAGGCGTCATCGTCGGACGAAGGCTATAGCAAGTTTGTCGCTTCGAAATTTGATTTGGTTTTGATGGAGGTCCGAATTCCCGGCGGGGACGGCCTGCAACTGCTTGGGAAGATAAAAATCCATACCCCCGGCCAGAACGTTTTGGTTTTTTCGGCTTATGACAACCCGACTTACATTGCCAGAGCGGTAGCTTTGGGTGCAAACGGCTTTCTGTTGAAGACCGATTCTCAAGATAAAATATTGGATGCAATCCGACGTTCTGCTGCCGGCGAGAATATCTGGAGTCGCGAAGAATTGAGACGGGTCACCGGTTCATTAGCAACGATGCGAATGGGGGGCGATTCTGAGATTCCGCTCACGCAGAGAGAGGGAGAGGTCCTAAAGCAATTAGCAAATGGGCTAACGAATAAAGAGATAGCGCAGTCGCTCGGCATTAGCTATGAAACAGTCAAGGAGCATGTCCAGCACATCCTTCGCAAGATCGGTGTCTCGGACAGGACGCAGGCAGCCGTTTGGGCAGTTCGTAAGAACTTGGTTTGAGCGCCACCCGATGGCTTGGTCGATTTCAAACTGCTGCTCGCCTTAAAAACTAGCCCTGTCGAGCCGATTGGGCTTTGATCAAAAAATCGCGGGCCTGTGTTAGATAACTGAAAGAGCCCGTTTTTCGTTGGCTGTGTAGAATCACTGAGTTGCAAATCGCCCGAAGCGACATCGACCAGTCCTCGTCGTTGATTTTCAACGATTCTCCTACCGCTTCCAAGCGTGCGACGATGGACGATACCGGTTCTCCTTCAACCGCGGTGTGGCGAATCAAACAAGTTAACGCGTTCTTAACCGAGAGATCGTCTACCATCGACAGCTCCCTCGCGCTCTGAACGATCGTGGATTCAATGGCCAGCAGCACATCAGAGCATTGCTCAGTAACCTGACTCAGTTCTCGCGGTTTCAAGGTAAGCGGCACGGGTTCAACGATCACTGTTCGAGGCGGCAGCTTATCGCGTCGCCTTTTCTCCTTCATTACTTCTTGCAGTTTCTTAGCACTTAACGGCATTGATGATCTCCTTTTTTGTTCGACGAGATAACTTCGCTGGCGTCATCCTAGCTTGCCGGCCTTGGTGTCCGCAACGGCACGTAGGATCGGAAAGGCTTATCGGGTGCCCTGCGGGCCTGCGGGGTGGCACGCCCTGAGGTACGAAGGGCGTGTGAGAAAGTACCCATCACACACCGTGTGATATTGCATCAAAAACCAAAGGTTTTTGAACTGCGGAAATCACACGGAGTGGGATTGATACTATAAAACCACAGCCTCTCCCCATTTAAGAAGAAAAATTAAAGTACAAGCAAATGGCTGTTCATTGAAAGCAACAGAATGCTAGCAGAACAATTTCGAACTGTTCTACTATTCTTTTTAAGTGAGGATTGCCGACACAACAGATTAACCTAACCAGTTTCTCCATGGGTCAATCTGCCAATGCGAAATAACGCAACCAAATCTACCGGGCTTCGCAATCATCGCGGGCGCCTCGTACTGATGGCTGCCACATTGATCGGGACTGTCTCCTTTTTGGATGGTTACTTGATTGCCCAACAGCCACCGGGCGACCAGTTGGGAGTTCGTCGCGGCCAGGCTAAAGGCGAGGGGACATCAAGTCGAGAGGCCAAAGAAGCTGCCATTCAGAGAATCCCATTTCAACAGCTGACTCCGGAAGCAAGCGCTCGGCTCAAAACCGTTGTTGCAAGCTCAAGCTACTTTCGCAGCATGCCTTCAGAAACCGTGGACTGCGATCCGGAGATGTTTACTTTTTTGGTTCGACATCCTGAAGTGATCGTAAACATTTGGGAAGTCATGGATGTGACCAAGGTATCGTTGCAGCGAAGTGGGCCATACCAGTTGCAGGGAAGCGACGGGGCTGGAACGGCTAGTAAAATGGACTTGGTTTTCGGCAACGAGTCGATGCATATCTATTTTGCGAACGGCTCGTACCAGGGTAATCTTTGGGCTAGAGAATTGAACGGCAAGTGCGTGGTCATCCTTCATAACCGGCCAGGACCACTTCCGGGTGGCAAGCAGGGAATCGTCGCCTCGATGGACATCTTTATGAAGCTGGATAACATCGGTGCGGATCTCGTTGTCAAAACTCTCGGTCCCTTGATGGGCAAGACGGCGGACTATAACTTCACCGAGTGCGCTTCGTTCTGTTCGCAAATCTCACAGACCGCTGAGCACAACCCCTACGGCATCCATCAGCTTGCCAAGCGGTTGACCAAGATTGATCCGAAGATTCGAGATCAGTTCATTGCAACCACAACTTCTGTGGCGCAGCGAAGCGGGAATCTGACGGTAAACGCAGGCAATAACGCAAACTCGGGCGGATTGCTCGATCCAAAGCAAGTGCCAATTCTATCGGCCAAGCCTGTGACACAGCCCATGGACGCGTCTACACGTCGGCAATCCAACTTAGGCGCACCAGCATTGGAAGAACGCGTTGATTCGCCAACGATAATGCTCCTTAACAAAGCGGACGAACAAAAGAGCAAGCCGTAATTCTGAGCTAGGATCGTGCATGTTCGCACTGATAGCGGAACGGCGCAAGCCGCGCAAGCCGTCCGGTGAGTGCCGAGTAAATGCTGTGATCCCGGATGCTCCTTCCACCCATCTAGCCAGCTTCGCAGATAACGATCCGCCGCCATAAAGCCCAATGGCACTCACTTTGAGCCGCAACGCACTAGCTAGTGCTTGAAACCAGAAGTTCCTTCCGGTTTCAAGCACGGCAGATTGCTGTTCGACCCCCATGGCCCCTTGGCCGTGGGTGAAGGAGTTTAGTAGCTAAAGCAAAGGCCCCACCGCTCTCCCCATTCACGCATCCCGCCTCCGGCGGGATGCGTGAATGGGGGATCTTTCAACCACGCTATTTGGCCACCAAGCTTATTCACCAACCAGACGAGCTGGCTGGGGTCTCAATCGCGGACAGTGCCAATGGAAGCCTGCCGCCTGCAGAACGACAGGCGCTTGGCCCCCACTGTCGCCAGTCTCGCTTTCGGACCAATCAAATCAAAGTGGGAGCGACAGGTGCCTGGCACCTGTCAGGGTAAGGAGCGACAGGTGCCTGGCACCTGTCAGTGGGCACCTGTCAGTGGGCACCTGTCAGTGGTACCTGGCACCTGTCAGTGGTAAGGTTCATAGTTAAAAACCGAAAGGACCGCTGGGCAAGCCAGCGGGATTCGAAAAAATCCCATCGGCTTGCCCAATGTTTCTTTCGGCTTCGTTCTAACTAAGGGCCTGTGGTCAGAAACCGAAGGTACAGTGTCCAACTCCCCCCATGAACCGTCTAGCTACATGAAAAAGTCGGCATTCTGCTTCTTGACTCCCTCAACCCGACAAGGTATCCTTCGAATCGGCGGTATTAATAGAGGAGCTGCAAAATGAATAAAAGTAATAACAGGGCTGCGAGCTCCCATGGGGCCGTACACATTCGATCTTTAAAGGTTTTCTACGACGTTGTTCGTCGCCGGAGTTTTTCGCAGGCGGCGAGCGACCACGGGATGACCCAAAGCGCTGCTAGCCAAAGCGTGCAGCATCTAGAGGACTTTCTTTCGGTCCAGTTGATCGACCGAACAAAAAGACCCTTCGTTTTGACCGCAGAGGGACAAAAGTTTTATGACGGACTGGCTGGGGTCTTGCGGCAATTCGATTCGTTGGTGGATGAAGTTCGGTTGGGTGGCGCCACTTCTGGTGAGGAGGTCACGGGGCACGTCGTGGTCGCTTCCATCTATTCAATCGGCCTTAGCTACATGCCGACCCTGGAGGACAAGTTTCAAAAGAACTACCCGTCCGCGAGTTTTGCGTATCAACTGGCGCATCCTCACGAAGTCTATCGGATGGTGGAGCAGGGGACCGTTGACTTTGGAATGGTCAGCTACCCGGATCAAAACCATCCATCGTTGCAGACGACTTTATGGCGCCATGAGCCCATGATTTTAGTCGCATCGCCCAGGCATCGCCTTTCGACACTCGGTCGCATTTCGCCCGAGGCTTTGTCCCAGGTCGGATTGGTAGCCTTTGCCAGCAATTTGCGCATTCGCCAAGAGATTGACAAGGAGCTTCGCAATCTTGGTGTGACGATGCGTGTGGTTGTTGAGCTCGACAATATTGACTCGGTGAAGCACGCGGCCATTGTCAATAGCGGTGTTGCATTCTTGCCCATGTTGACGGTTCAGTCAGAACTCGCATCGGGATCGTTGAGGCGAATCGAGTGCGATCGGCTCGATCTGACCCGCCCTTTGGGAATCATTCAGAGGCGCGACGTATCGTTGAGTCGAGCGGCTAGAAGCTTCATGGATATCGTCATGAAAAATCGTGTCTGGGACCAAGAAAAAGCAAAGCCACCTGAAAGCGGGGCGGCTACCGAGGACGACAAACCGAGTGACGATCTTCCCAACGAAAACGAGGTGGCGTCTACTTCATTCACGGCGTCCTGAAAACACGTGACCCACCGTCACGCTCTTGGAAATACAATACAGAACACAACGATATTATAGGTTTGGCTGAGCATGAATGCACCAATTGGATTCCCTGAAAAGCAAGGGCTGTATGACCCTGAACTCGAGAAGGATTCTTGCGGCGTAGGTTTCGTTGCCAATGTCAAAGGCAAGCCGAGTCATCAAATCGTTCGCGATGCCGAGACCATTCTGAAAGCCATGTACCATCGGGGCGCTTGTGGTTGCGAAACAAACACAGGTGACGGCGCCGGGATTTTGGTCGGGATGCCAGACAAGTTTGTTCGACGAATTGCCCTGAGCGAACTTGGCGTGGATCTCCCCAAGAAGGGGCTCTATTCGGTCGGCAATATTTTCTTACCCAAGGACGCGGCGGAACGGGACCATTGCAAACAAACTTTCAATCGGCTCATCGCAAGCGAGGGGCAAACGCTGTTGGGCTGGCGTGCTGTGCCGCAATCGCCTGATGCAGCCGATATCGGCCCTAGTGCGAGAAAAGCAGAACCGGTCATCGAACAAGTTTACATTGCAGCCAAAGCTGGCTTGAGCAATGAAGAGTTCGAGCGTCAGCTTTACTTGATTCGAAAGCAAGCCAGCCACATTCTTCGCAACGACAAAAAGCTCAAACAAGCGACTTTGTTTTACGTGTGCAGTTTGTCTACCAAGACGCTGATCTACAAGGGGATGTTGACGCCAGCACAACTAGTCCCGTACTACGCTGACTTGGTCGCCCCTGATTTCGAAACCCATCTTGCGATGGTTCATTCACGATTTTCTACTAATACCTTTCCAAGTTGGGACCGTGCTCAGCCCTTGCGGTTTATGAGCCACAACGGGGAAATCAATACGGTTCGTGGCAACATCAATTGGATGAAAGCCCGACAAGGGATGGCCGAAAGCTCAGTCTTTGGAAACGATCTCAAGAAGTTGTTTCCTGTAGTTGAACCGTTGTGCAGTGACTCGGGAACATTTGACAATGTCTTGGAGTTTTTAGTTCTCAATGGCCGCACGCTTCAAGAAGCCGTCATGATGATGGTGCCGGAAGCTTGGCAAAAGCATGAAACCATGTCGCCGGGCAAAAGGGCGTTTTACGAATTCTTTAGTTGCATGATGGAGCCGTGGGATGGCCCGGCATCGATCGTGTTCACCGACGGTCATTTCATCGGTGCAACATTGGATCGAAACGGATTGCGACCAAGTCGATACTATCTGACGACCGACGACCGCGTGATCATGGCGAGCGAAGTTGGCGTGTTGCCGGTCGATCCAGCAATCGTCAAATCCAAAGGTCGACTGCAACCGGGCCGCATGTTCCTGATCGACTTTGAGGAGGGGCGACTCATCCCGGACGATGAGCTTAAGGAAACATTCGCTGCCATTCGACCTTATCAAGAATGGCTAAAAGCCGAGCGTATCACGTTGGATCAATTGGCAACGGACAAGGAGTCGCACGGCTTCTATCCCGACACACTTTTGCCTCGCATGCAAGCCTTTGGCTACACGCTTGAGACAATGAACTTCATGCTGCTACCGATGATTCAATCGCAAGTGGATCCGATTGGATCGATGGGTAATGACTCAGCGCTCGCTTGTCTGAGCGACCAACCGCGATTGATCTATGACTACTTTAAACAACTCTTTGCTCAAGTGACTAATCCTGCCATCGACTCGATTCGGGAAGAGGTCATCATGTCGCTGGAGTGTTACGTCGGCCCGGAGCAAAATTTGCTTGATGCAACTCCTGCCCATTGCCATCGTCTGCTGATCCCACACCCAATTCTTACGAACGAAGAGTTGGCTGCAATCCAGCACATGACCAACCGCGGTTGGAAGACGAAGACCATCGATATCACGTTTGATCGAAGTCTCGGCAAGCCGGGAGTTGCGGCGACTTTGGACCGAATATGCAAAGAAGCCGAACAAGCGATCGATGACAAGTACACGATGATTGTGCTGTCGGATCGCAATATCGGTCATGATCGGGTTGCAACTAGCAGCTTGCTGGCCTGTGGTGCTGTTCATCATCACTTGATCCGAGCTGCAAAGCGAACTCAAATCGGGATCGTATTGGAGACAGGCGAAGCTCGCGAAGTCCATCACCATTGCTTGCTCGTCGGCTACGGTGCGGACGCAATCAATCCTTACCTCGCGTTCGAATCCCTTTGGCAAGCGAGCCGAGACGGATTGCTTGAGGGTATGGATGACGGCAAGATTGTTCTGGGGTATCGCAAAGCGGTAGCCAAGGGCATGCTCAAGGTCATGGCGAAAATGGGCATTAGCACGTTGGCCAGCTACAAAGGAGCACAGATTTTCGAAGCGCTCGGTTTGAAAGACGAAGTCATTGCTCGCTGCTTCACTGGTACCAACAGCCGAATTCAAGGTTGCAGTTTCGATATTTTGGCGGAAGAAACATTTCGGCGGCATGCACTTGGTTATCCAACGACCAAGCAGAATGCGTTGCCGATGCTCGCGAATCTCGGTGAATTCCATTGGCGAGCCGAGGGCGAACGGCATGGCTGGGATCCAACTGCGATTGCCGACATCCAGGTGGCTGCGCGCGCGGGAGACAAGAACGCATACAAACGTTTCGCGGATCACATCAACAACGATGCCAAGATGCGTTATGCATTGAGAGGTCTGCTTGAATTCAAACCGGGAGGCGCAGGGCCATCGATCAACATCGACGACGTGGAATCGGCCAAAGAGATTGTTAAGCGATTTTGCACTGGCGCCATGAGCCTTGGGTCAATCAGCGCCGAAGCGCACGAAACCGTCGCGATTGCAATGAACCGGCTGGGTGGCAAGAGCAATACGGGTGAGGGTGGCGAGGACCCTGTTCGATTCAAGCCGCTTCCGAACGGTGACAGCAAGCGTTCCGCCATCAAGCAAGTGGCTTCAGGTCGCTTCGGTGTCACGATTGAGTATTTGGCTAACGCCGACGAATTGCAGATCAAGATTTCGCAAGGAGCCAAACCAGGCGAGGGTGGCGAGCTGCCGGGCAAGAAGGTAGATAAATACATTGCCAAGATTCGATACAGTACTCCGGGCGTTGGCCTAATTAGTCCTCCTCCGCACCACGATATCTATTCGATCGAAGATTTGTCGCAACTGATCCACGATTTGAAAAACAGCAATCCTAGCGCACGCGTTAGCGTTAAGCTGGTGAGTGAAGTCGGGGTTGGCGTGGTGGCTTCCGGTGTTGCCAAGGCACATGCCGATCACATTCTGATCAGTGGCGACACAGGAGGCACGGGCGCCTCGCCATT
>Ga0163144_10027089_pt1 | contig 11112 bp, 8 predicted proteins | sample OliLak19BULKMAT1_FD_123175 | JGI IMG/M metagenome (GOLD analysis project Ga0163144, IMG submission 123175) | Freshwater microbial mat bacterial communities from Lake Vanda, McMurdo Dry Valleys, Antarctica - Oligotrophic Lake LV.19.BULKMAT1 | ecosystem: Environmental > Aquatic > Freshwater > Lake... | reverse complement strand
CCGGACGTATTCTAGGCCATGCCGCATGCCGTTCTATTGCGACCCTCGCCGCCACCCTCGCCATCACCGGTTGGACCACCGTCGCCGCCCACGAGTTGTGGGTCCGCCCAGGCGGGTCTCAAGACCCGCCTCTACGAGCGCTATAATCCCGGCTCATGAAGCGCGCCATTTCGTTCGCCGCCCTCATTGCCGGTCTCCTGCCTCTCATCGCCCACGCCCAAGGCGCGAACGCGAAGGCGGACTCGAAATCGCCGACCGCCGACAGGCTGCCGATCTACGAGATCGATCCCACGTGGCCGCCGACGCTGCCCAACGACTGGATTCTCGGCGACATCCGCGGACTGTTCGTGGACGACAAGGATCACCTGTGGGTGATCCACATGCCGTCGAGCCTGACCGACCAGGAGATTGGCGCCGCGGTGAAGCCGCCGATTGCCGACTGCTGCATCCCAGCCCCGCCGGTCCTCGAACTCGATGCCGAGGGCAAGGTGCTGCGCTCGTGGGGCGGACCGAGCAAGGACTACACCTGGTACAACCAGGAGCACGGCATCTACATCGACCACCAGGGCTTCGTGTGGACCGGCACCAGCAACGGCATGCACGTGATGAAGTTCACGCAGGACGGCAAGCATGTGCTGACGATCGGCGAGCCCGGCGTCAATAAGGGCAGCAACGATCCGGATCACCTGGGCGGGCCGGCCAATTTCTACGTCGAGCCGAAGACCAACGAGCTATTCATCGCCGACGGCTACATCAACAAGCGCGTCGTCGTCTACGACGCCGACACTGGCAAGTACAAGCGGCACTGGGGTGCCTACGGCAAGCGGCCGGACGACACGCAGAAGTATTCGTATCCGGTGAAGCTCGACAGTCCACCGCAGCAGTACTCCACGCTGCACGGGCTGGTCGGCTCGAAGGACGGCTTGATCTATGTCTCGGATCGCCGCGGCAATCGCATCCAGGTGTTCCGCCAGAACGGCGAGTACCTGATGGAGCGCTTCGTCCGTCCTGAAACCGGCGGCTCGGGCAGCGGCTTCAGCCTGCAGTTCTCGCGTGATGCGGAGCAGAGCCTGCTCTATCTCATCGACGGCACCAACCAGCGCGTGTGGATTCTCCGCCGCAAGGACCTGGCGATTCTCGATCGCTTCGGCAAGCCTGGCCGCCAGGCCGGCGAGTTCATCCGCGCGCACATGGTGGCCATCGATTCCAAGAGCCGCCTCTACACCGGCGAGGCCGGCAACGGCCGGCGCATGCAGCGCTGGATTCTCAAGGGCACCCGGCCGGCCTCAAGCGTGAAGCCGCCAGTGGCCGCCAATCCGCCGAAGTAATCGCCGGCTGCAGGCGGGACTGAAGTCCCGCCTCTACGCCTGGTTGAAGTCCCGCCTCTACGCTTGATGTGAAATTGTCCCGCCGACGACGGTGCGGACGATCGGGATGTCCTTGATCTTCTCGGCATCGATCGTGTGCGGGTCGCTGGCCAGCACGACGTAGTCGGCCAGCTTGCCGGCGGTGATCGATCCCTTAATGGCCTCTTCACCTGATGCCCACGCGCCGTTGTAGGTGTTGACGGCAATCGCCTCGCTCACGCTGATGCGCTGGTTGGCGCCCCACACCTTGCCGTCCCAGCCCTTGCGCGTGACCATGCCCTGAATACCCATCAGCGGCGCGAACGGGCCGGGCTGGAAGTCGGAACCGGCGCAGGCGTAGACGCCCGCATCCAGCAGCGAGCGGAACGCCATGCAGTTCTTCATCATCTCTTCCCCGTAGAACACGAACTTGTCGGGGTTGTAGTAGGCGTAAGTGGTGAACAGCGCCGGCACGGCGCCAAGTGCCCTGATGCGCGCAACCAGTGACGGGTTGACCTGCGTGCAGTGCGTGATCTTCGGCCGCGAGTCGGCGCGCGGCGCCAGCTTCAGCGCGCGCTCGATCGCGGTGAGGTACATGTCGATGGCGACATCGCCGTTGGCGTGGCAGTTCACCTGGATGCCGGCGCGATGCACCCGCTCGACCCACTCGTTCAACGTGTCCTGCGTCTCGGTGACGTTGCCCTTGTAGGGAGGCGTCACGCCTGGATACGGCGTGCTGAGCGCCATGGTCCGTTCCGAGAACGATCCGTCCACGGTGTGCTCCGAGGTCGCGCCAAACTTGATCCACTCGTCGCCGAAGCCCGTCTGGATGCCGGCCGCGATCATCGACTCGAGCACGCGGCCGCTGGCTTCGTAGCTGATGCGGTGCTTGAGGTCGCCGCGGGCGCGCACGTCCTGCATGGCCGGCAGGTTGCCGCCCTCGTGATGCACGCTGGTGAGCCCATAGCGCGCGAACTGCTTTGAGATGTGCGCCACGCCGTCACGCGCGCGCGTGTCCATCTCCGCAGGCGTATACGTCCGCCGGGTGCCGACCTTGTTCATCGGCGCCGACGCGAGGTCGGTGACCCGGCCGTTCAGGTTGCCGTTCTCGTCCTTGTCGTAGGTGCCGCCCATCGGGTTGGGCGTGTCCCTGGTGATGCCCGCCATGGCGAACGCCCTGCTGTTGTAGAAATACGTGTGGCCGCCGCGATGGCGGACGATCACCGGATGCTCGGACGACACTTCGTCCAGGTCGCGAATGGTGAGCTGACGCTTGTCGCTGACCTTGGTGTCGTCGAAGAAGAAGCCTTCGACCCACGTGCCGGGCGGCACCGTCTGCGCCTTCTCGCGCAACTTGCCGATGATGCTGCGGATGCTGACAAACTCCACCTCGAACGGGTTGCCGACCAGCACCTCGTTCAGCAGCACTTCGCCAATGGCGTGATTGTGGCAGTCGATAAATCCCGGGACCACGGTCATGCCCTTCGCGTCGAAGGTCTGCGTATTCGGACCGGCGAGGTTCCTGATGTCGCTGGTTGAGCCGACGGCCACGAAACGTCCCCCCGTCACCGCGAAGGCCTCGGCCCGCGGCGCGCGCGGATCCATCGTGTAGACGGTGGCGTTGATGACGACGAGATCCGGACTGGCGCCACCGGTGCCGGCCTGCGGCGACGCTGGCGCGGCCTGCATCCCCGCCATCAGCTCCGGCGCGCCGGCGAGAGCAGCCAATGAAGCGCCGGCGGTGTTGATGAAGTGTCGTCGGTCCATCGCGGTTTCCTCGCCGCTAATCCTACATGCAATTGAGGCGCGCTCACGATCGCGGAACGGATGCGCAGGCCCTGGCCCGTGAGGCGATTGAGCGGCTGGTCGACTACGACGATTGGTTCGTCCGCGAGGTCGAGAAGGGCTTGGCACAGATCGATCGTGGGCAAACGTTGAGCCACGAAGAGGTCGGCGCCCGTCTGGAAGCTCGCACCAAGAGTAGCCGACGGCATCCGTAGTGCTCCTTCGCTGGACCGAGGACGCCGCAGATGACCTCGGTCGCATTGCAGACTATCTGAATACCCACGCGGCCTAGGTAGGCAAGGGCTCCCCGGGCTACGCCGCGATCAACCCTCGCCACAAGTACCACAGCCCCATGACCAGCACGAACGCCTGCGAGGCGCGGTTCAGCAGCGGCCGCGTCCGACCCAGCAGCTGATCGGCGAGCGACACGCCCAGCAGCGCCGGTGCGGTGGCGGCCCCAAAGGCCGCCATCGCTACCGCCCCCTCAAGCGGACCGCCGCGCGGGCTCGCGGCGATGACGGCAGTGTAGAGCAGCCCGCATGGCAGGAGGCCCAGGAACAGTCCGATCAGCATGGGATGCGGCGGGATCCGGCCCTTCACGATGCGTGCGAGTCGCGCGAAGACGGCGCCACCGTGCGCGGACGTCCCGGCACCGAACAACGCCACCACCGCGAACACCACCAGCACCGCACCGGCCACCGTTGCAGCCGCACGCTGCACCCCAACCAGTTCGCCGGCCAGGTTGATCGCCTGTCCCAGGCTGGCGGCCGCGGCGCCCAGCAGCGCATAGGTGACGATGCGACCGGCGTGATACCAGAGTTGAGCCGCTGCATTGGAGTGGCGACCGCCCGGCCCAGCGTATTGCCGCGACACGATCATCACGAACGGCGAGCACATGCCGACGCAGTGGGCCACGCTGCCGAGCAGCCCCAGCATCACGAAGCCAATCAGGTCGAGGTCGAGAGCGAGGCCCGCATGCGCGCTATGAGTCATAGGCCAGGCACTCAGCCAACGCCGGATCCTTGAGCGGCACCGCCCCGTGACGCCCGAGCGACCAGCCGAACACCAGCGTGAAAAGCCCCAGGAACCCCAGCGTCGTCGCGAACTCCACGAACGGCAGGCGGCCGTGTGACGCCTCGGCGCCGTGGCCAATCGCCGGCCCCACCATCAGGTAGAGCTCCCAGAACTGCGCGAAGATGATCAGGAGCGCGATCGGCACCAACTTGATCGGGTTGCGCTTGGCATCGCGGGAGATCAGCAGCAGGAACGGCACCACGAACTTCAGCAGCGGCAGCACCAGAAAGTACGGCAGCCAACCGTTCGCCGACCGGCGCAGGAAGTACGCCGTCTCCTCGGGGATGTTGGCGTACCAAATCAACATGAACTGGCAGAAGTAGATGTAGGCCCAGAAGGCGGTCGTGGCCATCACCATCTTGGCCAGGCTGTGCAGGTGATTTTCGTTGATGAATCCGTGCAGGGTGCCGGTCGCCAGCATCAGCGCCGCGACCACCGCGACAAACGCCGTGCCGGTCTGCATCACATCGGTAAACACCAGCACCGCGAACATCGTCGAGAACCAGTGCGCGTCGAGCGACAGCAGGAAATAGAAGCTGACGATGCTGATCGTGATGGCAAAGACCACCAGGAACAGCGCCGAGAAGACGCGGCTGGCGTTGGTGGCGGCCATGCCGCCCGTCTGGTCCTGCCGGCGCGATGCCCGGACGAACAATGCCGCGAACACCACCCACAACACGAGACTCGCGCCGACCAGCGCGAAGAACATCGTCATGTTGAGAAACGGCGCCTTGAGGGTCAGCAACTCGTCGGCCGCCACCACATCGGTATGCGACCACTCGTAGAGCGAGTGCGCGCCAAAAGCGACCGCCATCGCCAGCACACCACCCGGCAGCAGCCACGCCGTCATGGCCTCGGGAATGCGGCGCATGGTCACCGACCACGTGGCACCGGAGAGATAGAGAATGGCCAGCCACAGTGCACCGAACACGCCGAGACCAAGCGCAAAAAACGCGCCGATCAGATACGCACTCCAGGCCAGTTGCAGGTGGCCATTCAAGAAGGCCCACCCCAGCGCGGCCGCGCCGACGAGGGCGGCCAGCATCGACACGATCCGCACGACCGCCGGCAGGACCACACGAGTGGGAGGAGGAGGAAGCGAGACGTGATGGTGGCTCATGACTTGCCTCCGGCCGTTGGAGCAGTGACTGGAGCTTGCCCCGCCGAAGCGGCGCCAGGGGCAGTGGGCTCAACTGACTGCATGTGGCGGATGTAATGAATGATCGACCAGACGTCGGTAGCATCGACCTGGCGGGCATGGCTGGGCATGGAGTTCTGCCCGCGCATGGGCCGGTGGAACAGTTGGCCATCGGGCCAGTCGCGCACCTTCTGCGTCATCAGGCTTGGCGGCTTGGGGAATAGCGCCGTGAGCGTGCCGTCCCCGGCTCCCTTGGGGCCGTGGCAGGTGATGCAGACGTTTTCGTAGACGAATTTGCCGTGCGCGATCACCTCGGCAGACGGCTGGAGCGGGTTGACGAGTTCGGCGCCGGCCTTGTCGGCCTCATTCTGCGCGTAGATGTACGGCACCTCGCCGACGGCGACACTGCCGGGCGGCGGCTCGAGCGAGCCAGGCCCGGGGCCGCCGAACAGCTGGCCACGCTGCGGCTTGAGCCTGGGCTGATCGACCATGTCGAGCCGATTGCCCTCGCGGTGCGGCATGCGCCCCGCCGGCAGGCCAAGGTCGCAGCCGGCGACGAACAGCATCGCCACAGCGACCGCGGCGGTCGACATCAGATTACGCATGGGTGCCTCCCTCGCTATCGACGAGCCGCACGTGATCGGCGCCGAGCTCGCGAACGAAGCGCGTTGCCTCATCCGCGTTCCACTTCGGGTCGGTCGCGGCAATCCACAGTACAAAGCGATCGACCGTGGCGCCGTTGGCCGCCGACGCCGGCGGCTGCGTGACGGTGTCCTTCTTGCCGGCAATAATCGCAATCAGTGCCGTCCCGAGCGCGGCACAGAACACCATCGCCTCGAACGTGATCGGAATGAACGCCGGCCACGACGCGTGGGGCTTGCCGCCGAAGTTCATTGGCCAGTCCCACACCATCACGTAGTTCTGCATCGCCTGCGCGAAGGCGATCCCGAAGACGGCGAGCACGCCCGTCGCCCACGGAATCCACGATCGCTTCTGCCCCATGGCCTGCTCCAGCCCGTGGATGGGAAACGGCGTGAGAAAGTCGAATTGCGTCCAGCCGGCGGCGCGGACCTTCTCGGCCGCGCCGAGGGCCTCGTCTGGCTCATAGAAGTCGCCGAACACACCGGCGGTCGAGGTCGGGGTCACGATCGCACCTCCTGCAAGGCCGGCACGATCGGCGGCCGGTCCCTGCCCGCGCGCGCCACCTTCGGATCCATCACACCCTTCACTTCAGAGATGGCGACCACCGGCAGGAACCGCACGAACAGGAGGAACAAGGTAAAGAACAGGCCGAACGATCCCAGCAGGATCGCGTAATCCCAGAACGTCAGCGCATACATGCCCCAGGACGAAGGCAGGAAGTCACGATGCAGTGAGGTCACCACGATTACGTAACGCTCGAACCACATCCCGACGTTGACGAGGATGGAGACGGCGAACAGCACCCAGGTGTTGCGCCGCAGCGGCTTGAACCAGAACAGCTGCGGGATGATCGCGTTGCAGGTGAACATGATCGTGTACGCCCACCAGTACGGACCGAACGCGCGGTTCTTGAAGATGAAGCCTTCCCACGCGTTACCCGAGTACCACGCCATGAAGAACTCGGTCGAGTAGGCGAAGCCCACCAGCATGCCCGTGAACATCAGGACCTTCGCCATGTCCTCCATGTGGTTGAGCGTGACGTAGTTCTTGAGGCCGAAGTAGCCGCGCATGAACGTCATCAGCGTGATCACCATCGCGAAGCCAGAGAAGATGGCGCCGATCACGAAGTAGGGCGGGAAGATCGTGGTGTGCCAGCCCGGAATCACCGAGGTCGCGAAGTCGAACGAGACGATGGTGTGCACCGAGAACACCAGCGGCGTGGCCAGCGCCGCCAGCACCATGTAGGCCGACTCGTAGTGCCGCCACGCACGATGCGACCCGTTCCAGCCAAAGCACATGGCGTTGTAGAGCGCCTTGCGCCACGGGTGGGTCGCCCGGTCGCGGACCGTCGCCAGGTCGGGCAACAAGCCGAGATACCAGAACGTCAGCGACACCAGGCCGTAGGTCGAGATCGCGAAAATGTCCCACGCCAGCGGCGAGTTGAAGTTCACCCACAGCGGCCCGCGCGCGTTGGGATACGGAATCAGCCAATAGGCAAACCACGCGCGCCCAAGGTGGATGACCGGGAAGATGCCGGCGCACACCACCGCGAACAACGTCATGGCTTCGGCAGCGCGATTGATGCCGGTGCGCCATTGCTGCCGGAACAGATACAGCACCGCCGAAATCAACGTGCCGGCGTGGCCAATGCCGATCCAGAAAACGAAGTTGATGATGAACGAGCCCCAGCCGACCGGCTGGTTCACGCCGGCGACGCCCATGCCGACGTAGAACAGCGTGATCAGCGCGAACACCAGCAGACTGAGAAACGCCAGCGCCACACCAAACGCCAGCCACCACTTCCGCGTCGGGAACTCCTCCGCGTGCAGGCAGATGTCGCGATCGACCTGGGCCCACGTCTTGCCGCCGGTGACGAGCGGCTCGGCGATTTCGAGATCGCCGCCGTACGGTCCCGCGCCAGGCACGACGATCGGCCGGCCGGTCAGCTGGCTGTCGTCCATGACAGTGGCGTACGGACTGGTCTCAAGCTTTGTCATTGCGCACCTTGGTCAGGTAGGAAATCGACGGCTTTACGCCCAGCGCGTCGAGCAGCTTCATGGCCCGCGGACTCGACGCGGCCGTAGCCACCGTGGAAGCCGGGTTGTTCACGTTGCCGAACGTGATGGCGCTGGTCGGACACGCCTCCATGCACGCCGGCACCACCGCGCCGTCAGGCAGGTTGTCTTTCGACCGGCCTTCCCGCGCCGCATCGGAGCGCGCGGCGTTGATGCGCTGGACGCAGAACGAACACTTCTCCATCACGCCGCGGCTGCGAACCGTGACTTCGGGGTTGTTCTTCATCTGCATCGGCTCGCGCGTGTTGAGCTCGGCGTTGCGTTCGATCCGGGGGACCAGCCAGCGGAAGAACGCGCTCTCCTGCGGCTTGCTGTATTCGAAGTAGTTGAAGCGGCGCACCTTGAACGGGCAGTTGTTGGCGCAATAGCGAGTGCCAACGCAGCGGTTGTAGATCTGCTGGTTCAACCCCTCGTCACTGTGCATCGTGGCCACGAACGGGCACACCGTCTCGCAGGGCGCGTTCTCGCAGTGCTGGCACAGCATGGGTTCAAACAGCGTCCGCGGCTCCTCGACCACTTCGAGCGGGCCGTCCCACACTTCGGCGCTCCAGCCGCCGTCCTTCTGAGGGGCGTCGTAGTAGCGGTCGATCCGCAACCACGACATCTCGCGGCCGTCGAGCATGCCGCGGCGGCCGACGATGGGAATGTTGTTTTCAGACTGGCAGCCGACGACGCACTTGCCGCAGCCGTTGCACTTGCTGAGATCGATGGTCATGCCCCAGCGGGTGTTCGGGTATTCGTGCGACGGCCAGATCGACGGTCCGCCTTCGGCCTGTTCGGTGCCCGCCGCATGGTTCTGTTCGTAGACCGACAGCGTGGTCGTCGGCACGAGCGGCCGGCTGGCGCGATCGATCACGTCAGAACCTTGCGCGACTGCCAACGGTTCGTTGCCGCCGACCTTGCGGAGGAGGACCGGCAGGCCGGCCGAGACGATGCGGTTTCCGCTCATGAGGCGCAGCGCGAAGCCGTTCGGGCCAATGCCGTTGCCGATGGCACCACAGGCCGTGCGTCCCAAGCCGAGCGGCAACGACACCTGCTGGTCGTGCATGCCAGCGTGACGATAGGCCGGCGCGATCACCTGCGCGTGGCCCGCATCGATCTCGACGAGGTCGCCGTTCGCCAGCCCCATCTCGGCGAAGCGCCGTGGCGCAATTGAGACGGCGCCGCCCCAGGTGATGCGGGTGATCGGATCCGGCAGCTCGTGGAGCCAGCCGTTGTTGCCGGCGCGGCCGTCTGCGAGCGCGAGGTGCGGGTAAAGCTGCAGTTCCACTGCCGACGCCGGTGGTTCGGCAGCGAGCGGCGTCAACAATGACAGGGCCGCGGGCGCCAGGGCACGTCCGGCCGGCGCAGGCGACTGGCCTTGCCACGCGCCAGACCGGAGCACGTCATTCCACGTCGTCTCGAACGCGGAGGTGCCTGGCTCACGCGACAGACGCGCCGCCCACAGGCCACGCAGATAGCGCCAGGCCAAACTCGTGCTCGGGGCCCGCTCGGCCGTCGCGGCGGCCGGCTCTGGCGTCGGCGCAGTCGCGGCCGCCACGACGGTCAGCGCGGCCTTGTCGCCCAGCGCAGCGGCCCAGTCCACCAGCACGTCGAGCCCGCCGCGGGTGTCGAACAGCGGCTGAATCACCGGCTGCTGCACGGCGAACACGCCGTTGGGCAGCGCCGCATCGCTCCAGCATTCAAACGGATGGCTCGTCGGCGCCAGGACATCGGCGAGCTCACTCGTCTCGTCGAGGCGATCGTTCAGGGAGACGATGAACGGCACGGCGGCCATGCCGTGCCCGAACTGGAGTGAGGCCGGTGCGTCGTAGACGGGATTTGCACCAGCGACGATCAGCAGCTGCACGCCGCCCGCGTTCATCTCGGCCACCAGCGAGGCCAGTGCGGCCGCGCCGCCGGTCGGCGGCGCCATCCCTGCCGGTTCGTCGAACAGGCCTGATTCGAATGCGCCCAGGGTGATGTTGAGCAGCAGCGCGACCAGTTCGAGCGCGGCACCGCTGGCCGAAGCGCTGGGCGACCCGCCGGCCAGCACGAGCGCGCGACCCGGCGCGGCCGCCAGCTCGCCGGCCAGTGCCAGCAACACGTCCTGGTCCACGCCGATGCGCGCCGCGACGTTCGCGATGGCATACGGCGCAAGGGCCTGTGCCACCGCCGCATCGCCGGAGAGCGACCCGAGCTTCCGCACCACGATCAGCTCGTGTGCGAGCGCGGCGCCGACGGTGGCCAGTTGTGAATCACGCACCCGGATGCGCCGGTCTGAGTTGGCACCCGTGAGCGTGAGCCGGCCTTCAACCTGGACGAAGCGGCTCATACGACCGTTGCCAGGCTGCTCCGGCGATCGTCGCGCGGCAAAGTCGCGCTCGAACCCGTCCTCAGGGCGATCGAGAAACTCGGCGCCTAGTCCGAGCAGCAGGTCGGCCTTGCCGATCAGCGGCCGCGCGATTCGCGACTGGCCGAACGCCTGCGACCATGCCTCGCTCGCGGCGTCGCAAGCCAGCGGCGTCCACATCACGTGGCGCATGCCGGTCTGTGCCGTGAGCGCGGCAATGGCCGACGCCAGCGCCGGGCTATCGATGGCGCCGGTCAGCAGCACGGCCTTCGAGCCGGCGGCCTTCAGCTTGCCGACAACGTCGGTGCCGACCGCCTGCCAGTTCGAGGCGACGGTCACGCCGCTGCCGCGCCGCAGCGACACTGGGCCGCGGGCGCGATCGGGGTCGTACAAGTCCATCAGCGCCGCGTGGTGCCGCGCGCTCAGGCCTCGGCCGCTGGCATCACCGGTCCGCGGGGTCACCAGGATGGGGCGGCCTTCACGCGTGCGAACCTGCACCGGCGACCCATGAAGCACGGTCTGGAAGAAACGCGCGCGGCCCATGCCATCGACCAGCGTTTCGGGCATGTCGTGCAGGGGAATCGTCAGCTCTTGCGGCACCTGGCAGCCCGCGCTGGCGAGCGCGCTCGCTGCCGCCACGGCGGTGCTTACGCGAAGGAACTCGCGGCGGTCGAGTCCGGTCGCCTCTGGCGGCGCGTGGTGGTCGTGATCGTGATCGTG
>Ga0163144_10027088_pt1 | contig 11112 bp, 12 predicted proteins | sample OliLak19BULKMAT1_FD_123175 | JGI IMG/M metagenome (GOLD analysis project Ga0163144, IMG submission 123175) | Freshwater microbial mat bacterial communities from Lake Vanda, McMurdo Dry Valleys, Antarctica - Oligotrophic Lake LV.19.BULKMAT1 | ecosystem: Environmental > Aquatic > Freshwater >... | reverse complement strand
TTCGTCATCGGCGCCGCGCTCGCCGCCCTCGCCGGCGTGATGTACGCCGCCAACTACGGCTCGGTCCATCACACCATGGGCTTCCTGCCCGGACTCAAGGCCTTCACCGCGGCGGTGTTCGGCGGCATCGGCAACCTCGCCGGAGCGATGGTGGGCGGCGTCCTGCTCGGCCTGATCGAGTCGCTCGGCGCCGGCTACATCGGCGACCTCACCGGCGGCCTGCTCGGCAGCCACTACCAGGATGTCTTCGCCTTCATCGTCCTGATCCTGGTGCTGACGCTGCGTCCGCAGGGGCTGCTCGGCGAACGCGTGGCCGATCGATCATGATCGAGCTCGCCAAGCGCAACCGGCTGGCCGCCTGGATCATCGGCGGGGTGCTGCTGCTGATCCTGCCGTTCGTCGTGCAGATGGCGGGCAACGCCTGGGTGCGCATCATCGACATCGCGCTGCTCTACGTGCTGCTGGCGCTCGGCCTGAACATCGTCGTCGGCTACGCCGGCCTGCTCGACCTCGGCTACGTCGCCTTCTACGCGGTCGGTGCCTACATGCTCGGCCTGCTCGCCTCGCCGCACCTGACCGACACCTTCCCGGCGATCGCGGCGATGTTCCCGAACGGCCTGCACGTGCCGTGGTGGGTGCTGATCCCGCTCGGCGCGGTGGTCGCAGGCATCGCCGGCGTGCTGCTCGGCGCGCCGACGCTGAAGCTGCGCGGCGACTACCTCGCGATCGTCACCCTCGGCTTCGGCGAGATCGTGCGCGTGTTCCTCAACAACCTCGACGCGCCGGTCAACATCACCAACGGCCCCAAGGGAATCGCCGGCATCGACGAGATCTCGATCTTCGGCGTCAACCTCGGCAAGACCGGCGACTGGTTCGGGCTCGAGTGGCCGAAGGTCACCAACTACTACTTCCTGTTCCTTTTCCTCGTCGTCATCGCCGTGATCATCTGCCACCGGCTGGAGCGCAGCCGCATCGGCCGCGCCTGGATGGCGATCCGCGAGGACGAGATCGCCGCCAAGGCGATGGGCATCAACACCCGCAACCTCAAGCTGCTCGCCTTCGGCATGGGCGCCACCTTCGGCGGCGTGGCCGGGACGATGTTCGGGAGCTTCCAGGGTTTCATCTCGCCCGAGTCGTTCAGCCTGTCCGAGTCGGTGATGATCGTCGCCATGGTCGTGCTCGGCGGCATCGGCCACCTGCCGGGCGTGATCGTCGGTGCGCTGCTGCTGGCGGCGCTGCCGGAAGTGCTGCGCTACGTCGCCGGGCCGCTGCAGGCCATGACCGACGGCCGGCTCGACGCCTCGATCCTGCGCCAGCTGCTGATCGCGCTGGCGATGATCGGCATCATGCTGGCGCGACCGCGCGGCCTGTGGCCCTCGCCGGAGCACGGCAAGCACGTGCCGTCGCCGCCGCAGCCGCCGCGCGACGATCCGTCGGTGCCGAAGCCGGTCGGGCCCGACGTCAGCGAGGTCACCAACGAAACCCGCCCGAGCGGAACCCGGCATGCCTGAGCGCGAAGTCGTCCTGCGCGTGGCCGGCGTGTCGAAGCGGTTCGGCGGCCTGCAGGCCTTGTCCGATGTCGGCGTCACGATCGAGCGGGGCCAGATCTACGGCCTGATCGGGCCCAACGGCGCCGGCAAGACCACCTTCTTCAATGTCCTGACCGGTCTCTACACCCCGGACTCGGGCAGCTTCGAGCTCGGTGGCAAGCCCTACAAGCCGAGCGCGGTGCACGAGGTCGCGAAGTCCGGCATCGCCCGCACCTTCCAGAACATCCGCCTGTTCTCCGACATGACGGCGCTCGAGAACGTGATGGTCGGCCGGCACGTGCGCACCCATTCCGGCCTGATCGGCGCGATCTTTCGCACGCCGGGCTTCAAGGCCGAGGAGGCGGCCATCGCCAAGCGGGCGCAGGAACTGCTCGACTACGTCGGCATCGGCGGCTTCGCCGAGTACAAGGCGCGCACCCTCAGCTACGGCGATCAGCGCCGGCTCGAGGTCGCCCGGGCACTGGCGACCGACCCCCAGCTGATCGCGCTCGACGAGCCGGCGGCCGGCATGAACACGACCGAGAAGGTGACGCTGCGCGAGCTGATCGACCGGATCCGCAACGACGGCCGCACCATCCTGCTGATCGAGCACGACGTGAAGCTGGTGATGGGCCTGTGCGACCGGGTGACCGTGCTCGACTACGGCAAGCAGATCGCCGAAGGCACGCCGGCCGAGGTCCAGCGCAACGAGAAGGTGATCGAAGCCTATCTCGGCGCCGGCCACGCCGTGCACTAGGCCCGAGCGAAGAATCGATGCCCGCATCCAGCGAAAAGGTCCTGCTTCGCGTCACCGACCTGCGGGTCGCCTATGGCGGCATCCAGGCGGTGAAGGGCGCGTCGTTCGAGGTCCGCGAGGGCGAGCTGGTGAGCCTGATCGGCGCCAACGGCGCCGGCAAGACGACCACCCTCAAGGCGATCACCGGCACGCAGCCGCCGGCCGGCGGCCAGATCGAGTTCATGGGCCGGAACATCCGCGGCCAGGGGCCGTGGCTTCTGGTCAAGCAGGGCCTGGTGATGGTGCCCGAGGGGCGCGGCGTGTTCGCGCGAATGACGATCACCGAGAACCTGCAGATGGGCGCCTTCGTGCGCAACGACGTGCAGGAGATCGCCGCCGACGTCGAACGGGTGTTCGGCATCTTCCCGCGCCTGAAGGAGCGCCGCAACCAGCTCGCGGGAACGATGAGCGGCGGCGAGCAGCAGATGCTGGCGATGGGGCGGGCGCTGATGGCGCGGCCGAAGGTGCTGCTGCTGGACGAGCCGTCGATGGGGCTCTCGCCGATCATGGTCGACAAGATCTTCGAGGTGGTCAACGACATCCACCGGCAGGGCACGACGATCCTCCTGGTCGAGCAGAACGCGAGCCGCGCGCTGCAGCTCGCCTCGCGCGGCTACGTGATGGATTCGGGCGAGGTGACGATGACCGGGGACGCCAAGCAGCTGCTCGCCGACCCGAAGGTGAGGGCGGCCTACCTGGGCGAGTGAGGCCCCGACGATAGAATTCGGCCTCTTCACGGCCTGCGCCGGGAGGTGGCCGCGGCCGCCACTGCATCCTTCTCCGAACCATGTCCCTGCCGCCCGCGACTCCAGCGATCGCATCTTTCCTCGCCGGCAGGCTTCGATTGCGAGGTGCTGATCTCGCTGCTTGCCGGCGACATCTTCGGCAAGACCCCGATCCGGGCCTCGATCTTCGCCCTGAAGGCGATGTACTACCTGGTGTCGCTGGGCCACCTCGGACGAAGCCTGGCGTTCTGGAAGCGCCGCCGCTTCGACATCCGCGACGCCCAGGTGCCGGCATCGTGACATGGCCCTCGCGGGCGCGCCGAGTCGGTTTCGCGTCCATGGTGCTGCTCTTCGCCGCGGGCGTCGCCGCATCGGCGAAGGCCGACGAGCTGCCGCTGCCGGGCCCGTCGATCGACGGGCCGGTGCTCAGGGTGGGAGACGCGGCGCCGGTCGGCGCGACCACCAAGCCGCTCTGGGAGCTCGGCCTGGGCGTCGCCGGGGTACGCTTCCCCGACTATCGCGGCTCCGACCAGTCGAACTTCTACGCCCTGCCGCTGCCCTACATTGCCTACCGCGGCCGGTTCCTGCGCGCCGACAGCGACGGCGCCCGGGCGATCCTGTTCGCCGGCAAGCGGATCACGGTCGACGTGAGCGTCTCGGCCTCGGTGCCCACCCGCAGCGAGAACAACGACGCCCGCGAGGGGATGCCGGACCTCGCCGGCACCTTCGAGCTCGGGCCGAACGTCAATGTCGAGCTGTGGCAGTCCGCGGACCGCCGCTTCAAGCTCGAGATGCGCATGCCGCTGCGCCAGGCGATCACGCTCCAGAGCCATCCGCGCAGCGCCGGCCTCACCTTCTCGCCGAACATCAACCTCGACGCCCGCAACCTCGTCGGCGGCTGGAAGCTCGGCGCGCTCGCCGGGCCGCTGTTCGGCAATGCGCGCCAGCACCAGTACTTCTACGGGGTGGCGCCGGAATTCGCGACCGCGACCCGGCCGGCCTACGACGCTCCCGCCGGCTACTCCGGCTGGCGCGCGATCGGCGCCTTCTCGCAGCGCTTCGGCGGCTTCTGGGTCGGCGGCTTCGTGCGCCACGACGATCTGCATCGCGCCCGGTACGCGGCCAGTCCCCTGGTCCGCAGCAACCGCGCATTCACGGCCGGATTCGGCGTCTCATGGATCTTCGCGGCTTCGAGTCAACGCGTCGTGGCGGACGATTGATCAGCACGGAGCGGCCCCTTGCGCCCGGCCTGCGCCATCGGCTGCTGTTCGCGCTGATCATCGCCCAGGTCGGCCTGATGTCGCTCGCCTGGAACCTGCTCGCGCCGCTGCTGTCGCTGCTGCTCCCGCGCCGCACCGGCGAGCGGCTCGGCCGCGCGGCGATCTCGTTCATCTATCGCTCGGCCTGGAAGACGGCCGAAGCGCTGGGCATGATGCGGGTCGATTCGAGCGCCCTCGATCCGCTGCGCGACGAGCCGGGCGGCCTGATCGTCGCTGCCAACCATCCGGCGATGTTCGACGCGATGGTCGTCGTCGCCCGGCTGCCGCGCGGCGCCTGCGTGATGAAGGCCGAGCTGCTGCGCAACATCTTTCTCGGCGGCGGCGCGCGCCTGGCCGGATACATCCGCAACGACTCCGGCCGGGGCATGGTGCGCGAGGCGGTCGAGTGCCTGAAGAGAGGCAGCCAGCTGGTTCTGTTTCCCGAAGGCACGCGCACGGTCCGGGCGCCGATCAACGCGTTCAAGCCCGGCATTACCCTCATCGCCCACCTGGCCCAGGCGCCGATCCAGACGGTCATCATCGAGAGCGATTCGCCGTATCTCAGGAAGGGCTGGCCGCTGCTGCGGCCGCCGCCCGAGCCGGTGGTGATTCGCGTGCGACTCGGCAAGCGCTTCGAGCCGCAGGCCGACCATCGCAGCCTGCTGCGCGCCGTCGAGCGTTACTTCGCGCTGGAGATCGGCGGATGAATGCCTCGACCACGCACCTGGTCGTCATCCCCAGCTACAACACCGGGCCGACCGTGTACGCCACCGTTCGCGCGGCGCGCGCGGCGTGGTCGCCGGTCTGGGTGGTGGTCGACGGCAGCGACGACGGCACGGCCGAGGGGCTGCAGGCGATGGCCGCCGCCGACCCCGGCTTGCGGGTCGACGTGCTGCCGCGCAACGCCGGCAAGGGCTCGGCCGTGCTGCACGCCCTCGAGGCGGCCCGGGCGGCGGGATTCAGCCATGCCCTGACGATGGATTCCGACGGCCAGCATCCGGCCGAGCTGATCCCCCGGTTCATGCGCGACTCGATCGCCGCCCCCGGCGCCATGATCCTCGGCCGGCCGGTCTTCGACGCCTCGGCGCCGATGCTGCGCGTGCGCGGCCGGCGCATCTCGAACTGGTGGACCAACCTCGAGACGCTCGGCGCCGGCATCGACGACTCGCTGTACGGCTTTCGCGTCTACCCGATCGCGCCGCTGGTCGAGATCATGCGCGGCCGGCCCTGGATGCGCCGCTTCGACTTCGATACCGAGGCGGTCGTCCGGCTCGCCTGGCGCGGCGTCCGTCCGGTCAACGTGCCGGCGCCGGTGAAGTACCTGCGCCCGGAGGAGGGCGGCGTGTCCCACTTCCGCTACGGTCGCGACAACGCCCTGCTGACCTGGATGCACCTGCGCCTGATGGCCGGCTTCCTGCTCCGCCTGCCGTCGCTCCTGCTCCGCCGTCTTGCCGGCCGCGCTCCCTTCGACGGGCGCGCCCGCTAGCCACACCTGCAGTTTGGGCTATTACGGCCAACCCACCCCCGGGTGAAACTCGCGGCGCGCAGCATGCTGCCCGCGTTCCAGATCAGGGAGTGACGATGGCTTCGAAATTCATTCTTGTGGCGCTGGCCACGGCGGCGACGTTGTGCTGGGAGTCCGCTTCGGCGCAGGCGTCGGCCCCGGTCTCGCGCGAGCAGAGAAAGGCCGACACCGCAACTGCCAACAAGGCCGGCCGGCTCGCCCCGGCGGGCCAGGGCGGCGCGCCGCAGGCGAGGTCGACCGCGGCGCCCACGACCAAGACGCGCGCCGAGCGCAAGGCCGAGACCGCGGCGGCGGCCAAGTCCGGCCAGCTGGCGCCGGCGGGACAAGGCGGTACGCCTCAGGCCGCGCCGCCCGCGACCGCCTCGACCAAGACCCGCGAACAGCGCAAGGCCGAAACGGCCGAGGCCGCGAAGAAGGGCCAGCTCGTGCCGGCCGGCCAGGGGAGCCCCACCAAGTAGCGGCGCTCGCTAGATCATCGCGCCGTTGATCGAGACGACCTGGCCGCTGATGTAGCCGGCGTCGTCGGACGCAAGGAAGGCCACCAGCGCCGCCACTTCGGCGGCGCTGCCGGCCCGCTTCATCGGCACGAGCTTCTCGATCAGCGCCGGGTCCAGCTGTGCCGCCATGCCGGCGGCGATCAGTCCCGGCGCGACCGCGTTGACGGTGATGCCGCGACTCGCGAGCTCGAGCGCCAGCGCCTTGGTCGCGCTGTTGATCGCCCCCTTGGCGGCGGCGTAGTTCACCTGGCCGCGGTTGCCGGCGATCGCCGCCACCGACGAGAGGTTGACGATCCGGCCCCAGCGGGTGCGGATCATCGGCATCACCAGCGCCTGGGTGACGTTGAAGAAACCGTTGAGCGAGACGTCGATGACGCGCTGCCATTGCGCTTCACGCAGCGCCGGGAACGCGGCGTCGTCGTGGACCCCGGCGTTGTTGACGACGATCTGGATCGTCCCGGCGGCGGTCAGCCGCTCGCAGGCCGCCTGGGTCGCGGCACGGTCGGTGACGTCGAAGGCGACCGCTTCGGCGCTGCCGCCGGCCGCAACGATCGCCCGGGCGATCGTCTCGGCGGCGTCGAGCCGCGTGTTGGCATGGACGACGACGTGCGCGCCGTCGCGCGCCAGCCGCTCGGCGATCGCCTGGCCGATGCCGCCGCTGGCGCCGGTCACGAGCGCGCGGCGGCCGAGGGTCGGCTCGGTGCTCATTGCAGTCCCTTCGTGCTGCGCACTGCGGTATTCGCCTTGGGGCTTAGCGTGCTCACTGGAGTCCCTTCGTGCTGCGCACTCCGGTATTCGCCCTTGGGGCGGCCCGGCGAGCTCATGCGCGGGGACCGGGGCCGGTGTCGAGCACCACTGCGAGCCGGCCGGACGCGATCTCGCGGCCGGCGTGCTCGACGCGAAAGCCGTAGAGCAGGCGGCCGGCATCTCCCGCCTGCCGCTCGGCGACGACCCGAAGCTCGTCGACCTCGGCGGCGGGCAGGTCGTCGAGCCGCCAGCGGCCCAGCCGGACCTCGCGGGCGCTCGCCAGGTAGCCGGGCGAGGGCGTAGCGCCCGCGGCCCGGGCCAGCAGGCCGCCGTGCAGCGCCGCGGCCTGGGCGGCGTACTCGATCGCCGTGCCGGCCATCAGGCCGGTCCGGCTGCGCAAGGGATGCCCGGGGTCGCGATGGCCGGTGGCGACGCATTCGATCCGGTCCTCGTCCCACGCGACCATGCGCGCGAGCAGACACATCGCGCCGCGGTGCGGCACCAGCGCCTCGATGGCCGCATGGTCGAGCATCGCCGGGCTCAGGATGCGCTCCGCGGCGGGGCGAGGGTGCCGACCAGCAGCACGTTCGCGAACGGCGTGCCCTGCGACATCGGCCGGTCCTTCACCTCGAAGCCGAGGCCGACGAGATGGGCGATCCAATCCGACACCGGCCGCCCGGCCTGCGGCCGCGCCCGGCAGCCGCGCAGCCGGAAGACGACGCGATCGACCCAGTGGCTGGCGGCGAAGCGGCGGCGCGAGGCGGCGTCGCCGACGCGAAGCACCAGGGTGCCGCCGGCGCCGAGCGCGTCCCGGACGCGGGCCAGCACCTCGTCCTGCTCGCGCCTTTCGACATAGTGCAGCACGTCGAGGATGACGACCGTATCGGCCGCGGGGAAGGCGACGCTGCGCATGTCGCCGCAAACGAAATCGGCGCCGTCGCCGAGCGCGTCGCGGGCGCGGGCCACGTCTCGCTCGCTCAGCTCGATGCCGGTGAGGCGAACGCCCGCCGGCGGCGGCGCCCAGCCGGGCGGCCAGCGACCGCGCCGCGCGTGGTCGTCGGCGGCTTCGAGCAGGCTCGCCAGCAGGCCCTGGCCGCAGCCGATGTCGAGCACGCGCGAGCGCGGCGCGATCAAGCCGTGGGCGAGCAGGTGCCGGAACACCGGATCCCAGCGCAGCTTGCCGCGGGCGAAGTGCAGGGCGTACCGGCCGGCCGGCCGGTAGGCGGCGCTGGCGCGCTCGATCAGTTCGCGCCAGGTCGGCGCCGGCAGCACGTCGCTCGCAGCCATTCCTCGGTGCTTCGCATTCCGGCGTTCGCCCTCGGGGCGGACCGGCGGACTCATGAGGATGCCGCCGCCCAGGCGTCGCCCGGCACGCTGCCCGGTGCCGGCAGCGCGTCCGTCAGGGTCACCGGACGCAGGCCGGCGTCGGCGCAGCGTCCGAGCAAGGCCGGCAGGACGCTCAGCACCACCGGCTGACCGGCCGGCGTGCGCGCGGCATTGCCGTCGTGGAGGAGGAGGATGTCGCCGGCCGCCAGACCCTTGCAGAGCCGCGCCAGAACGTCGTCGGGATCGCGCCGCACGGTGTCGTAGCCGCGCCGGGTCCAGCTCACCAGCTGCAGGCCGAGCCGGTCGAGCACCGGTGCGAGAAAGGGATTGCGCAGCCCCGCCGGGGCGCGGAAGTAGCGCGGCGCGACGCCGGCAACGTCGGCGAGCCGGGCCTGCGCCGCGCCGATCTCGCGCGCCAGCCCGCGCGGCCCGAGCAGCGAGAAGGCGTGCGAGTGGCGGTCGCTGTGGTTCTGCACGCTGTGACCGCGGCGCACGATCTCGCGGCACAGGGCAGGATGCCGCGCCGCGGCCGAAGCGATCGCGAAAAAGGTCGCCCGCGCGGCATGCGCGTCGAGCAGGTCGAGCACCCGGGGCGTGACCTCGGGATCGGGGCCGTCGTCGATCGTGATCGCGATCTCGCCGCGTGCTGCGGCGGCCTCGGGCAGGCGGGTCCAGTTGCGGCCGAGCCAGCGCGAGCGCGGCCAGAGGCCGGCGCCGGTCAGCGCCAGGTGATTCGCGGCGACGGCTCCCAGGGCCCACGGCCAGGCTGCAGGAGCGACGAGAACCGCGATGCCGGCGGCGGCGTGCACCGCGGCACTGGCCTTGACGTAGGCGGGCATCGTCATGCAGCGATTTTCCCATGCGCCCCGGCCCGCTCCGGACGGCCGAGGACGCTGGCCGAGAACAGCAGGCAGAGCAGGGCGCCCGGCGCGACCACCATGCCGACCGCCTGCAGCACCGGGATCTGCGAGCTCGCGAGCAGGCCGAACGAGATCACCGTCGTCAGGTTGGCGAGCAGGAGCGAGGCGAGCGTGTCCTCGTCCACCTCCTCCGCATGGCGCAGGTGGTCGAAGAACAAGGCGTAGTTCGAGCCGATCGCGACCGTCAGCAGGAGTCCGACGAGGTGCAGGATGCCGAGCGCTGCCCCGCTCGCGGCCAGGGCGGCGAGGACGACGACCGCGGCAGCGGCGATCGGCAGCAGCACCGCCAGCAGGCGGCGCCAGTTGCGCAGCGCCAAGGCGAGCAGCGCCACCACCGCGGCCGCGCCCAGCCCCGCCTGCCACTCGGCCTGGCGCACATAGCGGGCATAGAGCGCATCGAGCTCCGGCTTGATAGAGACCAGCTGCGCGCCCGGCACGCCGGCGATCGCGCTGCGAATCCGCGCCGCGTCGAGCGGCTTGCCTTCGGCGGCCTGCAGGTTCAGCAGCGCGCGCCACGGCCGGCTGCCCTCGCCGCGCAGCAGCAGGGCGTCGACCGCGATCGCGAGCGGCGTGCCCTCCAGGGCCCTGCGGTCGAACGGCGGCTGCCTGCGCGCCGTCTGCACTTCGTCGACGAAAGCGGTGAGGCGCGCCGCCGGCAGCGCGCCGTCTTCGGTGGCCGTGGCCAGTCGCGAGGCGAGCGTGGGCGCGTCCGGCAGGGCCGCCAGCCGGGCGCGCTGCGTCGCCGGGCTCGGCAGGAAGCGCGCCGGCGAGGCGTAGCCCAGGAGGGCGCCGTCTTCGACCAGCGCATCGAGCCGCGCGCCGACCGCTTCGGCCGCGGCCAGCGCGCCGGCCTCGTCGGCCGCCGACACGGCCACCAGGGTACCGGCGTCCGGGGCGCCGACATCGGCGCGCAGGGCGGCATCGCGCTCGAGGTCGACGGCGTCGATCGGGCTCAGGTCGGAGAGCTGGCCGCGCCAGGGCGACGGCAGCACCAGCAGCGCCAGCATCGCGCCCGCCGCCAGCACGACGACCGCCCAGCGCACGCGCGGCAGCGCCTCGGTGCCGTGCCGCATGAGGCGGCCGAGCTGCTCGCGCAGGCCGGCGCCGGGCGCGCCATGGGGCGCGATCACCGGCAGGACCCAGCGTGTCGTCGCCGCCGATGCGGCGAGGCCGGCGATCGAGAACACGCCGAGCTGGGCGAGCCCCGGAAAGCCGGCGAAGACCAGCGCGGCGAAGCCGATCAGCGAGGTGAAGAGGCCGAGCCGCACTGTCGGCCAGCTGTCGCGGAGCCAGCGGGCGGCGTGCGCGCCGTCGCCGCTCGCCACCGTCGCGCCGCCGCGCGGGGCGCGGGCCTGGATCAGGTAATAGATCGCGTAGTCCACCGCTTCGCCGATCAGGGCCGTGCCGAAACCGAGGGTCATGCCGTGCACCTGGCCGAAGCCGAGCGAGACCGCGGCGATGCCGGCGAGCACGCCGGTCGCGACCGGCAGCATCGCCACCGCGAGGGCGCGCAGCGAGGCGAAGGCGACCCAGAGCAGGACGACCATGATGAGCGTGCCCCAGATCGCCAGCCGCTCGACCTCGCCCCTGATCCGCTCGCGCGCCGCGACGCCGAAGCTGCCCGCGCCCGAGAGCTCGAGGCGCAGCGTCGCCTCGGCCTCGACCTTCGCGTCGGGCCGCTGCGCCTGGGCGACGAAGGCGTTGCGGACCGCGTTCAAGGCTTGCTGCTGGCCGTCGAGGTCGGCGCCGTCGGCGCGCGTCGTCAGCACCAGCACCGCGCGCGGCGCG
>Ga0163144_10027087_pt1 | contig 11113 bp, 8 predicted proteins | sample OliLak19BULKMAT1_FD_123175 | JGI IMG/M metagenome (GOLD analysis project Ga0163144, IMG submission 123175) | Freshwater microbial mat bacterial communities from Lake Vanda, McMurdo Dry Valleys, Antarctica - Oligotrophic Lake LV.19.BULKMAT1 | ecosystem: Environmental > Aquatic > Freshwater > Lake... | reverse complement strand
GTTTGCCGCCGCCAAAACCGACGAGGCCAGGGCGCGTGCGGAAGAGCGGGTCCTCAAGGCGGCATCGACGGCCATGACCGTCGCCTCGCAACTCGAGGCGGTCCGAGCAGGCGCGAGTTCGAAGTCCGATGGGGCGGCGATCGCGAAGGAGACGGCAAAGGCCGCCGCCGATAAAAAAGCGGTCGCAACCAAAGCGGCAACCGAGGCCAAGCTCGCCCTGGTGCCAGTGTCGGTCTACATCAGTCGCGCGACACAGAAGCTGTATGTGCGGCGCAATACCCGCAAGCCGTGGGCGGACGGCGGCGAAGTGTTCGATGCCACGATCGAGGTTCCTGTCACAATCCGCGATCCCGACAAGCCGATCGGCACCCATGTGTTCACAGCGATGGCGCGCAGCGGCTCCGGTCTTCGCTGGGCTGCGGTGACGATTGATAATGGAGATGGTGCAAAAAATGCGCTCGACCGCATCACCATTCCCCAAGATGTGCTCAACCGCATCGCGCCGACCGCGCTGCCAAATTCCTCAATTGTCGTCTCGGACGAGCCACTGAGCGCGGAGACAAACTATCGAACGGAATTTGTCACGGTGTTGAGCAACCAACCGCAGGGTGGTTTCGTGACCCGCAAGCCGACCCCGCCGCCGCCGCCGGTGCCGCAGTATCAGCCATGGAACGACAACGGCTTTTTCAGTGTCTTCAGCCAATCGAATCCGTACTCGCAACCTCGCGATGCGCGCCGCCGGGTCTACCGCCCTGTGGACACCGGCTGGTGGGACTGACCGGTCGCGTTTGACGACGCCGGAATAATAGGACAGCGCGGCTATCCGGGTTCGCTATAGGGATTAGGACTGCGGTTGCGGTCAGGGTGGTTAAGGTCGAGCCTTGCCCATACAGTGGTGGATACTATAGTTGCGGCGCTTCTCTCCGCCGCCACGTCAAGGACACCCGCCCACCCATGTTTCAGAAAATCCTCATCGCCAACCGGGGCGAAATCGCTTGCCGCGTGATCAAGACAGCCCGTCGAATGGGCATCGCTACGGTGGCGGTCTATTCCGACGCGGACCGGGATGGGCTCCACGTCGAGATGGCCGATGAAGCGATCCATATCGGGCCGGCGGCGGCCGCGCAGTCCTATCTTGTGATCGACAAAATCATCGCAGCCTGTAAAGCGACGGGCGCGCAAGCAGTGCACCCGGGTTACGGCTTTCTGTCCGAGCGCGAGGCGTTTCCGGTCGAACTCGCCAAACACGGGATCGTGTTTATCGGCCCCAACCGCGGCGCGATCGCGGCCATGGGCGACAAGATCGAATCGAAGAAAGCCGCTGCCAAGGCCAACGTTTCGACGGTGCCGGGGTATCTTGGCGAGATTGCCGACGCCGCCCAGGCGATCCGAATTGCCGATGAGATCGGCTACCCGGTGATGATCAAGGCATCGGCTGGCGGCGGCGGCAAGGGCATGCGCATCGCGCATTCGACGTCGGAGGTGACGGAGGGCTTTGACGCGTCGCGCTCGGAGGCCAAGTCGTCGTTCGGCGACGACCGGGTGTTCATCGAAAAGTTCATCGTCAATCCGCGCCACATCGAGATTCAGGTGCTCGGCGATAAACACGGCAATATCGTCTATCTTGGCGAGCGCGAGTGCTCGATCCAGCGCCGCAACCAGAAGGTCGTCGAGGAGGCGCCCTCACCGCTGTTGGACGAGAAGACCCGTAAGGCGATGGGCGAGCAGGCGGTGGCTCTCGCCCGCGCGGTTGGCTACGACAGCGCTGGCACGGTCGAGTTCGTCGCCGGCCAGGACCGTTCGTTCTTCTTCCTCGAGATGAACACGCGCCTCCAGGTCGAGCATCCGGTGACCGAGATGATCACTGGCATCGACCTCGTCGAGCAGATGATCCGCGTTGCTGCTGGCGAAAAGTTGAGTTTCAAACAGTCCGACGTGAAGCTCGACGGCTGGGCGGTCGAAAGCCGGATTTATGCCGAGGACCCGTATCGCAACTTTCTGCCGTCGATTGGGCGCCTGGTTAAATACCGGCCGCCGGCTGAGGATCGAATTGGCGGCCGCACGGTCCGAAACGATACCGGCGTGACGGAGGGCGGCGAGATCTCGATGTATTATGATCCGATGATCGCCAAGCTGGTCACCCATGCGCCAACCCGCGAGATGGCGATCGATGCGCAAGCCGACGCCCTCGACGCGTTTTATATCGACGGCATCTCACACAATATCCCGTTCCTGTCGGCCCTGATGCAGCATCCGCGCTGGAGATCGGGAAACATCTCGACGGGCTTTATCAAGGAAGAGTTCCCCGACGGGTTTACCCCGCGTGCGGCCGAGGGCGCAGAACTGCGGGTCCTGGCGTGCATCGCAGCCAGTATCGACCACAAGGGCAATCAGCGCCGTCGCGCCATCACCAACCAGATGACGGGCACGCCGGTGCAGTTCGCGTCGCGTCGCGTGGTCAGGGTCGGGGCTGCGACCCAACACGTAGAAGTCGCCGGTGCGGGCGAGGGTCCTGTTTACGTGACGTTGCTCGATGGCGCGAACGGTCGCGGCGAGACGCTCGAGATCGTGTCTGCTTGGGCACCTGGCGCGCCGGTATGGAACGGCACCGTCGGCGGTGCGCTGGCTGCAGTCCAAGTGCGGCCGGTGCTCAATGGCTATAACCTCGCCTACAGGGGCGTTCAGGCCGCAGCCTTTGTCTACACCGAACGCGAAGCTGAACTTGTGGCGCTGATGCCGATCAAGGTTCCAGCCGACATGAGCAAGTACTTGCTGTGTCCGATGCCGGGCTTGGTCAAAGCCGTGCATGTTGATGTCGGCCAGGACGTGAAGGCTGGCGACAGCCTTGCCATCGTCGAGGCGATGAAGATGGAAAATATCTTGCGCGCCGAGCGCGACGGCGTCGTCGCCAAGGTCAACGCCAAGGCCGGAGACAGCCTCGCCGTAGACGCGGTGATCCTCGAGTTTGCTTGACGTTGGAGCAACGACCGATGTTGATGCTCATCTTCGAGGTGTTACCCAAGCCGGATCGCGAGGCCGCCTATTTCGAAATGGCCGCCGCGTTAAAGCCGACGCTAGATGACTCCGGCGGGCTACTATTTCTCGACCGGTCGCGCAGTGACGATCGACCCGGTTGGTTTCTCTCCCACCAATACTGGCGTGACGAAGCGAGCATGGCCCGCTGGCGGGCAAATGGGGCCCACCATCGCGCGCAAGTGTGCGGGCGTACCGACATCCTTGCCGACTACCGCCTCAGGGTCGGACAAGTCATCGCCGAGATCGGCCCGGATCGAGACGTGTTCGGCCATGGTCACGAATCCGCCGTGGCCTACGACCAGGGTCCACGCACTGCGCGTTACATCTTGACCGTGGCAACGCGGGGCCATGGTGTCGCGGTTGCCTCGGGTGCGAGCCGCTTCCAGAGCGTCTACGAGCCCGATCTCGGGATCTGCATCATCGAGGTCGCAAGCCGAGCGGAAGGTGAGAACCTGCTTAGCACCCTCGCTTCGCAGCCAACCGTCGCGATCGCCCGTCTGTCGCTCATCTCACGTGACTATGGCATGTTCGACCGCTCCGAGGCCCCGCAGTTCTTCGAGCCAGTGACACTTGCATGATCGAGGCCGGTCGATCCCGCTACTACCTCAGCCTAACGGCCTCCGCCCGCAGCGCATCGAGGATCGGCGCGTAGGCCTCCTCGTCGCGCGCCTCGGGGTAGATCATGTACACCGGGTAGATGAAGCGGCGCGCGCGCTTGGTCTCGCGTAGCTTGCCCCGGGCGACGTGACCTTTGACCAGTCGGCGGGGAAAGTAGGCTTGGCCGTCATTGCCGAGCAAATAGTCGAGCGCCATGCCGCCGAGGTCTAGGTTCAACGGCGGGTTGACCATCTCAGGGAAGGCAGCTGCGTGGTCCTGTTGGAAGTCGATCCCCCAGTCGATGAAGATGTACTCCTGCCCCGCCCGGCGGGAACCGGGCTTGCCCGACGTCACCATTACGAACTCTTCGTCGAACAAATGCTCGTTGATGAAGCCCGGCAGTTGCACCGGCCGGTAGAGAACAGCGAGATCGAGCGTGCCTTCGACAAGCCGTTGCATGTGATGGGAGGCGAGCCCGCTGACGGCCGATACGGCGATGTCGGGGATATTGCCGCGCAGCCACGACACCCAGTTGAGTAAAAACCCCTGCCAGAGAATCGGTGGGGCACCCGCAGACAGGTGGTCGCGATGTTTCTCAGACAATCCAACTTCCAATTGTGCGTGCCGCCATATCCGGATCAGCGCGAGCGCATGCTTTTGGAACTGCTGTCCGGCCTGGGTTAGCTCGGCACCGCTTTTTCCACGGATGAAGAGGGGCTTGCCGAGGTTGTCTTCAAGCCCTTTGATACGCGCCGATACCGTTGACTGGGTGACGTTGAGGCGGCGCCCTGTCTCGATGAAAGAGCCGGTTTCCGCCACCATTAAGAAGGTCTTTGCCAGTGTCACATCCATGGATGCCTCCTCGCGCGCGAACCCGACCAGAGCTATCTATCGGAAAAATCGATAGGGACCACCGGAAAAATCCGTTTGTCGGTGAATTTGATTCCATAAATAGTCGCGTTGACCGACTTTCCGAGTCGGCCGTGTGCGTCTTTAAAGCAGAACCCGTCGGCCTCGTCCGAGGGGAACATCACAAAGAGGATGAGACCAATGAAGGCTCCTGCCAAGAAGCCGGCCGCCAAGAAGGCCGCCGCCCCCGCCAAGCCAGCCGCCAAGAAGGCTGCTGCGAAGCCAGCCGCGAAGAAGGCCGCTGCGAAGAAGAAGTAAATCGATGTGGTGAGTGCGAGGAGGATCGGGTCATGCGCCCCAAACCGTGGACGATCCCTCTCGCGCTTGCTGTCGTCACGTTGTCATTTGCCGATATTGCCTATGCGATTTCATTAACCAACCGCGACACCCGCGATCACAAGATCAGCGTGATGGAGGGGAGCGCGAAGGTCGACCATCCGCTGGCGCGCGGCGCGACCCTCGACAAGGTTTGCCTCAAGGGCTGCATCGTCCGCTTGAACGATAGCGAGAACGACGAATACGAACTCGAAGGCGACGAGGTCGTCTCGATCGAAGAGGGGTACCTCTATTACGACGGCCCCGAGGGTGCTGGCGAAGGACCCATCGGCGGCCCGGCTCAGCAGAAGCCGTAACGCCGACTTTGAACGTCGGTTGTCATTGTAGCGGTCCGTTCTGGCGGCGACGGCGGGCAGCGACCCTGGCCAGCACAAGACTTCGGACCACTGACAGGGGCTGCGCACGCGTCGATGTGCCAATCAGGTCGCAATATCCACAGTCCGTTCCGACCGGCCAGGATATCCGATCACCCTTGGCGTTCGCCGACGGTGGACGCGAATGTTGCCCTCAATGCGCGATCGACGTCGATCATGTTGGCGTCGATGCCAAGGTCGGCGAGGCTGGTGACGCCGTGGTCAGAGATGCCGCATGGAACGATCCCGGAGAAGTGTTCCAGGTCCGGTGCGACGTTGATCGCAATCCCGTGCATCGTCACGCCACGGCTGACGCGAATGCCAAGCGCGGCAATCTTGTCGTCGCGCGAGTATCCATCGGCGCCGCGCCGCTCGACCCAGACCCCGATCCGGCCATCGCGCACGCCAGCAGTTACGCCGAGCTCGGCTAACGCCGCGATGATCCACGCTTCCAGGCTTTGGACATAGGCCCGCACGTCGCCGCCACGAGCCCTGAGGTCGAGCATGAGGTAGACGACGCGCTGGCCGGGGCCGTGGTAGGTATATTGCCCACCGCGGCCGGTTGCGTGGACCGCAAACCGCTCCGGCGTGAGCAGATCGTCTGCCCGCGCGCTCGTCCCGGCGGTGTAAAGTGGTGGATGCTCGAGCAGCCAGACCAACTCTAGAGCCTCGCCCTTGGCGATCGCGCGCGCCCGCTCGGTCATGACGGCCAGCGCGTCGAGGTAGGCGACGGGCTCGGTGGAGGTGCGCCATTCGATTGCGTGCAGTTTGGCACCTCGGGCGCCCGACACAACGGCCGGTTCAGTCGGCATCGAAATCGATACCGGCATAGATGTCATGAAGCGCCAGACGGCAACCGATGTGGGGAAGCTCGATCGTGTCATCGAGCGTCTCATATGTCGCCTCGTCCATGGCACGTCGTCGGCCGCGCGATAGACGAGCAGTGCGCCGATCTTCTCACTATCCACAATTAGGATATACGACAGGCCCTGGCGCCCATGATATTCTTCAAGCTTGCGCTGCCACGCCACGCCGCGGTTCGATGGCGACAGGACTTCGACAACCATCCGTGCCGTCTCGGCGTCGTAGGTATCGGGGCGTGGTGGATCGCAGGTCACTGTAACATCTGGACGCCGGATTGACCGGCGCCGGGTTTTGACAGCGATGTCGGCCGTAGCGGGGCGGCAAGATGTGCCGCGAAGCTGAGTGCCGAGCGCAACGATAATATTGATAACGATGCTGTCGTGACGGTTGCTAGCCCGACGTGCATTGGCGCGGCGCTGCGGCCCGTCGGGCCGGATCACGCCGTCGCAGGTCATCATCTCGACTGGCACGCCTTCGACAAGCTCGTACCTCGCTTCCTGGTCGAGGCACCAAAGCAGGAACTCGTCTTGGGTCATCAGTTTGCGGGCTGTCTGGGTCATGGCGTTACAGTACGCCATGCGCAGACGATGGTGAAGACGGCAGTGGCCGGCCGACTAAGTCACTCAATCCCCAACTTCGACTTGAGCAGATCGCTGACAGCCGCGGGGGCAGCCTTACCGCCGGTTTGCTTCATGACCTGGCCGACGAACCAGCCAAGCATGGTCGGCTTCAGCTTTACCTGCTCGACCTTATCGGGGTTGGCCGCGATGATGGCGTCGACGGCCGCCGTGATCGCGCCCATGTCGGTGACCTGCTTCATGCCGCGCGCTTCGACGATGGCGGCCGGGTCGCCGCCCTCGGTCCACACGATTTCGAACAGGTCCTTGGCGAGCTTGCCCGAGATCGTGCCATCGCCGATGAGGTCGATGATGCCGCCAAGTTGGGCTGCCGAAACGGGCGTCGCCTCGATGCCCTTACCCTCCTTGTTGAGGCGGCCGAACAGTTCGTTGATCACCCAGTTGGCGGATGTCTTCCCGTCCCGGCCCTTGGCAACCGTCTCGAAGTAGGCGGCGTTGGCCTTCTCGGCGACGAGCACGCTGGCGTCATAGGGCGACAAGGCGAAGTCGGCGATGAACCGCGCGCGCTTGGCGTCCGGCAACTCGGGCAGATGCGACTTCAGTTCGTCGACATAGCCTTGGCTAAATTCCAATGGCAGCAGGTCGGGGTCGGGGAAGTAGCGGTAATCGTGCGCCTCTTCCTTGCTGCGCATGGCGCGCGTCTCGCCCTTGCCCGGATCGAACAATCGGGTTTCCTGATCGATCTTTCCGCCGCCCTCGATGATCTCGATCTGACGGCGGGCTTCGACCTCGATCGCTTGGCCGATGAAGCGGATCGAGTTGACGTTCTTGATTTCGCAGCGCGTGCCGAGTTCAGCTCCGGGCTTGCGCACCGAGACGTTGACGTCGGCGCGCAGGTTGCCCTTCTCCATGTCGCCGTCGCACGTCTCAAGATAGCGCAGGATCGTCCTCAGCTTGGTGACGTAGGCTTGGGCCTGCTTGGCCGAGCGCATGTCGGGTTTCGAGACGATCTCCATCAGCGCCACGCCGGACCGGTTGAGGTCGACGTAGGTGCAGTCCGGGTGCATGTCGTGGATCGACTTGCCGGCGTCCTGCTCGAGGTGCAGCCGCTCGATGCCGACCGTCATGGTCTCGCCGTCGGCTTCGATCTCGATCTGGCCCTCGCCGACGATGGGGTGCTTGTACTGGCTGATCTGATAGCCTTGCGGCAGGTCGGGGTAGAAATAGTTCTTGCGGTCAAAGATCGAGCGCCGGTTTATCTGCGCATTGAGGCCAAGCCCGGTGCGGACAGCCTGCGCCACACACTCCGCGTTGATCACTGGCAGCATGCCGGGCATGGCGGCATCGACCAGCGACACGTGGCTGTTGGGCGGCGCACCGAACGCGGTCGAGGACCCCGAGAACAGCTTCGATTCCGAGTTGACTTGGGCGTGGACCTCGAGGCCGATCACGACCTCCCACGGACCCGTGTCGCCTTCGATATAGTTCTTGGCTGCAGCGGTCGACGTATCCTGCATCGTGTTCTCCTCGAAGTTCTGCCCATGGCGTAGCCGAGCGGCGGCGACTGATCAATGTTGCCTATGGCAGAGGCGGGGGCGATGGACCAATCGGACGGGTCTCACTGCGTCAATTGCGGGGCGGCGGATCGGCAATTTTGGTGCCATGTGCCAAAGCTGGCGGCGCCGACTTGGCGAATTCTGCTCGGATCTCGGTCATCAGCGGATCGTAGAGGCTCTTGCGATCGAACACATCGAAATCCTGAACGACCGCTTCTTCCCACGTGAGTGTCTTCCCTGGAAGCCGCAAGGTCTCGGCACGTCTCTTCAAATACATTTCGCGGGCGTCGCCGGTCTTCTTGAGAAACATAAGAGCATGCGCCTTATTGACTTCGACCCAGGTCGAGGATGGGTCTAGCTCGAGCGCAAGTTCTGCCGCTTCGAGCGCGTGCGTGAAGTCGCCGTTGTACAGGGCGCCATCGGAATAGTCGCGAATGGCGCTAGCGAAAGGCTCGAGTTTTCCGTCTTTGTAGGGTGGCTTGCGCAACTCAAGACACCAAGGCTTCGGTCGGGGTCCGAGGATAAATGCAAGCCGGTCCCTCACGCTCAAACAACTCGGCGCTGTTTCTTTCGCCACTGCCAGGAGTTGCTGACGGTCGGCCTTTGGTTCGGCGCTCCACAGCCAGACCCGAGGCGAATCGCCGATCTCCGAGGCGCTGAGGAATTTGCCGTCTGGCAACGAGGCCATCGCGCGCACAGTTGAAAAATGGCTGCCGATCTCCGTCGCCTTGTCGGTGTTCAAGTCCCACAGCCAGACGCCGTATTCGCGTTTCGATCCAATACTCGTAAGGCTTTCGAACGCGGTCATCACCCGACCATCGACCGTAATCGCAACAAACTTCACAGCTTCTGGATGTGCGAGCGAGCGCACGAGTTTGCCGTTCGATGCGTCGATCACGCGAACGGATGTTCCGCCCGTCGCTGCGACAATCCAAGTGCCGTCCGGCGATACCGCGAGCCGAGTTGCGTGTTTGTCGTGTGTCGCATGAATCAATGACGCACCGGTCTCAATGTCCACGACACGGACGCCGTCGCTGGTCGCCGCAGCAATGCGCTTTCCGTCAGGAAGAAAGGCAATCGACCAAGCAATCACGCTTTTCGGAAATTCGATGACTTTCAGTTCTGATCCGCTTGCCGAGTCCCACAGCCGGATCGTCCCGTCTTCCGAAGTGGTCGCGATACGGGTGCCATCTCGGGACGCGACGGCAGCTGTGACGAGCTTCGTGTGTCCAACCAACACGAATTCCCGTGACGGCGGTTTTGACGCTGGACGCCATACGCTGGCCGTGTTGCCGGCGGCCACCACAATGCGTTGTCCCTCGCTCAGGTAGGCTATTGCGGTGACCGTCTCGCTGAGGGGCACACTGTGCAGCACCCTGCCGGTTAACGAGTTCCAGATCCGGACGGTCTTGTCTGACCCACCAGAGGCAAACGAATGATGATCCTGAGCAACGGCAATCGCATAAATATCGGTCTTATCAGCATGTCCGATAAACTGGCGCACCAATGTCGTCAGGCCCAGGATGCGATCGGCTCCCGGGATGAAGAAAGTGCGCTGGTCGATGCGGGCGGGATCAACGTCGAGGGCTTCGACTGTCAGCACTACGGCTTGTTGAGCCTTGTTGGCCTCGACCAACTTCTCGGCCCGGTCTACTAGCGCGCGTGCGCGGTTGACTTCGGCCTCGTAAAGGTTCAGCCGGGCGAGCTTCGTCTGCTCGTTGGCTAGCCCGAGATTCTTCTCTGCCTCATCCGATTTTTGCTCGGCGAGCACCTGGCTCTGTTGAGCCAGCCGGGACGCTGCCTCTGCCTCACGCCTGGCCGCCTCCGCGAACTCGCTCTTCTCGTAATTACTGTAGGATAAATAGCCGAGCCCCAAGGAGGCTAGCGACAGCATGACGAAAAATGCGCCTCGCAGCCAAACGCGTGCGGCTTGGGCCTCGGCCTTCTCCTTGAGGGCCTGTTCCTTCGCCCGAAGCGCTTCTGCCTTCTCTTCGAGCCTTTGACGTTCTGTGTCGGCGCGCGATGCGTCCTCCTCCTCGCTGGCACGGATGTAGTCGAGGTGCAGCGAGGTCGGCTCTGGCGCCGCTTTGGGACGTGACGACGCCCACGCTTTCGCCACCGCAATATCACTGCCCGAGAGAAGCCGGTTGACCGCCCGCCCACCGCCGTCCCACTCCGCCGCCCGTTCGAGCAGTCGCGTATGCTGGCGGATCCAGTCGAGGTTCGTTTCCAGAGCCGTGATGAGGCTCGTCAACCCGGCTCCGAACCCCGATCCCGGCGCTCGCGGCTCAGGGTAGAACATCACATAGTTGCGATCGCCTAGCCTCGCCGGCGCGATGGCCTCGCCAAGAGCGTGCGGCAGAACCGGCAGTATCCGCTTGCCGAGGCGCGTCGCCTCTTCGACTTCCCAGGCGCACATTTCCGATCGTGCCGAGGACGGTGAAAGGACGAACACGACCGTATCGGCTTCTAGGATCAGCGCGCCGAGCCGCTCCTGCCAAGCCTCACCGCCGGATATGCCGTGCCGGTCGATCGTTGGATCAAAACCATAAAGTTTCAAAGCGGCGACCAACTGGTCGGCGAAAGCGAGATCGTCGCGGGAGTAGGAGATGAAAACGGAGAGCTTCTCGCCGGCACCTCCGGCCACCGGCGTTTTGGCTGGCGCGGCGTCCGCTTCAGCGGCCGTTGTCCGCAAACGCGCTGTCTCGTCTGTAATCGTTGGCGTCGACCGAGCTGAGCCCGGAGCTGTGTGGTGCAACATACGCAGAACCCCAGCGAAAATGAGCGAAACGTCTTGCACTTGGCCTGTGATGCCGAAGTGCGCCGAAATTCGAGTGCGGCGACATTTGAAACTCGTTTAGTTTAGCTGCCGCATCGACGTTCG
>Ga0163144_10027084_pt1 | contig 11113 bp, 10 predicted proteins | sample OliLak19BULKMAT1_FD_123175 | JGI IMG/M metagenome (GOLD analysis project Ga0163144, IMG submission 123175) | Freshwater microbial mat bacterial communities from Lake Vanda, McMurdo Dry Valleys, Antarctica - Oligotrophic Lake LV.19.BULKMAT1 | ecosystem: Environmental > Aquatic > Freshwater >... | reverse complement strand
TTTTGAATAAATCGGATTCTCCTATGACCACACGCCTCACTATCCGCCCCATTGTGATATTCATCGGCATGATGCCCCTGGTGGCGCTCATCGCCTTTATGCTCGCATACGGAAAATCGGAATATCCGTTTGGTGATACCAATGTGACCAGTGTCCTCACGGCGCTCAAAACAGCAGACGGGTCACTCACTGCCCAAGATTTACTCGCCATTCATTATGGACACCGCATGGTTTTTTCGCGTGCGCTCACGGCACTTTCCACCGCCACGCTCGATTGGGATACACGGGTTGAGGTGTGGTCAACTGTCGTGTTAGGGGTGCTGAATTGGCTCATCCTGATAACGATATTTGCCCGTTTTCATCCGCAACGCACCCATTGGGTGATATTGCCTGCGGGACTTTTTATCCTCACCACCGACCAAGCCATTAATTGGTTGGCAGGGGTGCATAATGTGTGGCACTTTGCGCTATTTTTTAACCTGTTAGCGGTGCTATCGCTCACCTACACAGGCAAAAAATGGCGTTCTGTGGGGCTATCGGGGTTATTCGGGTTATGCGCGACATTTTCGATGGCGGCGGGCTTGGTGGTATGGGGTGTATTGATTATCGCACTCATCAGCCTGAATTATCGAGATTGGAAGCACTATCTATTTATCATTGGCGCGGGCGGACTGGCGGTGATGTTGTATTTTAGCAATACGGGCATGGGTGGAGGCTGGTCATCACCCGAATATGGGCGTGTATTACCACCAGACCCGCTCACATTTATCACCTTTGGGCTAATTTTGGTGGCGCGTCCCGTAATCAATAACCAGCAGGAATTTTTTGCACCGTTCATCGGCGGTTTGGCGATTGCCGTGTTGCTCATCAATTTTGCCATCTACTACCAACGGCATAAGACCCTCACAGGCATGGCGATATGGTTGCCGATTGTGGCGTATAGCTTTGGCAATGCGTGTTTATTGGCGGTGAGCCGATATTATTATTTTGGGATGACCATCGCCCAGACAGAACGTTATTTACATCCCACCCTGCCGTTTTGGGTGGCGTTATTCGCCGTGTGCCTCATCAACATCAGCACCAAACGGCTAGTTTCTGTGATGAATATAGGCTTTATGGTGGGGATAATGGGCTTACATCTCATCACCCTCAGTCGAGAATGGGCGTATCTGGAATTTGATTTGCCCGTAGACGGTGTACAGGCACAAAGTGACTGCCTCGCGCAATTCCCCGTGACCGAGTATACAGGTTGTTGGGATGCCGCACGACATTCCCCCAACATCACTAATATGCACCTGACCGCCGCGTGGCGCTTGGCGGGGTATGCCAGAATCCCGCAGGCGATGATTGTATCGGGTTATGCTGACGAAAAAATTATCATCAACACCGAAACCGCATGGCAAGGCGTTCATATCCGTGACTTTTTGCTGGATGGTGCAGATAACAACAACATTCTGCACATCGCTACCGATGGTCAACAAGCCGTTTTCACGGGTGACATCAGCCGAATCCCCGCGCCACCACAACACGCCCTATTCGGTTATACACCCGATATTTTGCTCGATTTTGTGGCGGGTGAATCGGCATTCTGGTATATCACCCGTTCACAACTGTATGCCGATGAAACCCTATCCGAGTATCGCGCCCTCATAGAAGGCAATTTTGCCCCTGCCTATCGTGAAACCACACCGGACAATGTGATTATCACCCGTTATATCCGTCCATTCGCCACACAACCACGCGCCAATTTTGGGGATATAACCCTCATGGGGTGGCAATTTATCGGGGATGAAAATTTTGAGGCGTGCGCGACCATCACCCTACAAACCGTATGGACGGCAACTATCGCCCAAACGCAAACCATCCATTTATCATTGGCGCTGGTGGATAACCCCATCACCCGCGCCGTTATCAACGCTGATGCGCCCATATCCCCCATACCCATTCAATTTTGGGATGTGGATACACCTTATTATGATGAGCGCAGACTAACACTCCCCTGTGATTTGCCCATTGGCGCATATTCGCTTACACTCAGCTTGTACGGAATCAGCGATACGGGCGACATTCTGCCCAATTTGCCCGTCACCAGCGATACGATTCGCACACAAGGGCATTTGCTTATCATTGGAAATTTTGAGGTGAAATAACCATCATGTGGCGCAAAATTGCCGTATACCCGATTGCACTCATCCCCATTTTGGCGGTCATCGTGTTTATTTCTTTATACGGTATGTCGGGCTATCCGTATGCCGATACGACCATCGCCAACGGCGACACGGCAATTCTCGCGCACGACAACACGCTCACCCTCAACGATTTATTCACCCCGCATTATCGCCATCGGGTGATATTCACACGGCTCACAACGGCATTGCTCACCGAAATCAGCGCGTGGGATGTGCGCTATGAGGTCATGCTCACAGTGGCATTGGGGGCAATCAATTGCGGGTTACTCGCATCGCTGTTATGGCGGTTTTGGGGGAAATCCGCGCCGTTTATGCTCCTCATCACGACATTTTTTGTCATGAACCTAGACCAAGCCGTGAATTGGCTGTCTGGATTGCAGACCAGTTGGCAATTTGTCTTGATGTTTAGCCTCATCACCATTCGCCTGAGTTATCATCCCAAATGGTGGGGATTTATGGGCGCGGTCATCAGTGGGGTGTGTGCTACCCTATCATTGGGCAATGGCATTATCATCTGGGCGGTGCTAATTATCGTGTTATGGCTCAATGGCAACCGTGCCTATTGGCGCTATGGGATTATTTTAGCGATGAGTGGTGTGTTTGCGCTCATCACCCTAAAAAGTGGCTTGAGCATTGCGGGGAATTGGTATAACGCCCCACAATTCGCGGATATAGCAGAAATCATCCGTCTGGGATTGGTGATGATAAGCCGTCCGATCGCCAGCAACATGACTTATTCCCCCATTCCAGATACCCCTCAAGTGGTGTATTTTGCCAGTGTCGAGATGACAGCATGGCTCATTTTGCCCGCATTGCTTGGAATCGGCATATTAGGTTATACCACATGGAAAATCTATCGGCGGGATGGATTCAAAACGCTGGCGATACCAATGGGAATCGCGGTTTATGCGTGCGGGTCAATCGGCATGATTGCGATTATCACCGTTTTGCAAAACCTCGCAGACCACACCGATAACACCATTTTGGCGCTCAATGAGCGATACTTACCCCTATCCCTATTATTTTGGTTAATCGTTATCAGCCTGAGCGCGGTGCATATCACCTATGCACCGCGCTCAGAAAAAATCATCCTCAGTCTGATGATGGTGATGCTACTCGGTTTGCATGTCAACACGCTCATCACAGAAATCCCGTATATCAGTTTTAACGAATTGGCGTTCCCGTTGGATGATGCCCAGAAAAATGGCGAGTGCGCCCAAAATTATCCCCTCACAGGTGATAGGACGTGTATTTATGCCGAGTGGATGACCGATTGGGATAACCTAGACCAATTGGCACATCGGCATTTGGCAGGTTATGCCCATTTGCCCATACAAACCGTCATAGCCCGTTTTGACACGTATGATGCAGTAATTCTCAACAGCGAATCGGCGTGGCAAAGCTTGCACCTGCGTGATTATTTCTTGGCAACGATTCCGCATGAGTCAGTTTTTCATCTCGCACCCGCCACCGATGACAATATGCTGGCGGATATTCAACAATCCCCCAACCCGCCACAAGTCCTCTGGTTGGGGGATACACCCGCATCGCATGAGGCACTCACGACATTTTTGGGGGATAAAAATGGTGTGTGGTATGTTGTGCGTCCACCGTTGTATCAAGGGGAGGCACTCCCCGCTTTTCGTGGGGATATAGAGGCACACTTTGTCCCTGCAGGGTATTTTATCACCCCAGAAAATATTCAAATCACCCGTTATATCCGTCCATTCGCTACAAGACCACACACCACTTTTGGGGATATAACCCTCATGGGATGGCAATTTGTGAATGACACCGATTTTGGTGCATGTGACACTGTTGTGCTACAAAGCGCATGGCAGACAACCCGCACACAATCACAAACGATTCATCTGTCATTGGCATTGGTGGATAACCCCATCACACGCGCCATTATCAACACCGATGCCCCCCTATCGCCCATCCCCGTCCAATTTTGGGAGGGGGATAATGCCTATTACGATGAACGCCATTTGACGATTCCGTGCGATTTGCCCAGTGGAAATTATGCGCTTACGCTCACGCTATATGGCATCACTGATAGGGGGGAAATTTTACCTAATTTGCCCATTAGCGAGACCAGCATCCCCTTTGAGGGGCATTTATTGACGGTTAGCGCGGTTGTTATCCCATAAAAAATTGCGGTAGGCGCTATAAAAGTGTATACTCTCACTATTATGTTTTTTCATTAAGCATCTTAACACGAGGGTAAGCCAATGGCTGAAACTAGCTCCCATGAAACAATCGTGAAGGACATCAAAGCCCTGCCCGTGATGTTGCCCGGTAAATTGGTCGGGCGCGACGCAGTGTTGCAACAAGTCTATAATGAACTAAAAGAAAATAATGCCGTTTTATTGTATGGACAAGCAGGTGTAGGCAAAACAGGGCTAGTTGCCGCGCTCGCCAATTTATATACCCAACAACCGGGTGGTGTGCTGTGGATGAATGTCAACATGCCACGCCTAGAAGAACTGATTGTGCGTGTGGGCAGGGCGTATGGACTAGATGAAGTGGTCAATAGCGATTCACCGATTAACCTCATGGGGTCCGTGGAAACAGCCTTGCAACGGAATCGTCCCTTGGTGGTGATTGATGGCAAAATTCAGGCAGATGTCGCCAGCCGCTTTGTGACCCGTTGTGCCGAAGAAGTGCCAGTGGTCATCATCAACCCCGATTTGCTAGAGGGTCCATGGACACCTGTCGAAATCGCCAAATTAAATCCCGATGACGCGGCGGCGCTGTTTAAGCGTGAAGCCCGTCTGACAACGTTTGACCATGATACCGATGTGTTTGGTATCCTCAAATATATCGAAACCACCCCACTCGCCATTATCATCGCCGCCCGTGCGATGGTCGCAGGCAAGCAAACCCCCGATGTGTTTATTAACACCCTCAAGCAAATTGCGGGTGCAAACGGCGCATCTGTCACCAATGCCTTTAATGCCAGTTTCCGCGCCCTCAATAGCGCCCTACAAGGCGTTGCGCTCATGCTTGGAGCGGTATTTAATGGCGGGGCATCGGCAGAATTTATGAGCCTGCTCACCAGCGCCCCTGTGGAATCTATTCAGCAGGCGATGAATGTGCTGGCGCAACTCAATATGGTCGAAAAAACCGAGCGTTATGGCGCACCGTATTATCATCTACACACCCTCATTCAAGATTTCACCGCCACCCGCCTCGCAGACAAACTCGACCCCCTACACGAAAAAGCCCGTGACCTGATTGTGGCGTATGTGCAAAAATATGCCAATGAATCGGGGACATCCTATAACAAACTCGCCACCGAGATGGAAAATATTCTGGCTGTGGCGCGGTGGTCTGCCGATAAGGGCGACCTAAAAATTGCCAATGACCTCGCTACCAGTTTACTCCAAGCGGGGAGTTTTGTCCGTGAGCGTGGTTATTTATACGAAGTATTGCAATTGCGCTCCGTTGGTACAGGCTTCTCTAAGCCATTTCCCGCCTATCAACCAGAACCGTCTGTCGCGTTTGATGATATGGAAGAGGATGAAGAGGAAGAATACGACCTCGAAGAAGAGGAAGCATTCGACTTTGATTTGGATGAAGAAGAGGAAGCCGATGACGAAATTGCCACACCATCATTTTTATCCTCATTTGGGGATGAAGACGATGATGATTTCCGCGTCCCACCACAACCTGTTTCATCCAGCGCCCCATCATTCGATTTATTTTCCACCGATTTGGGCAAATTGCGGACGATGCTCGCCCAAGTGAAACAATCTGGCGAATCTGACAAACAACTTCAAGTCCTAAAAGCCATTGGCACAGTTCAAATTGATGGTGGGATGCAAAATGAAGCCATCGCCACCTATGGCGAGATGTTGACCATCTATGAAACCGTAGACGACAAAAAAGGCTTGCTGGAAACACTCGACATGACCGCTTCGTTGATGGTCAAAACAGAAAATCTGCAACCTGCCGTCATGCACGCCTCACGCGGGGTACGCCTCGCAGAAGAAATTGGCGATGCCGATTCGCAAATGCAACTGCTCATCACACTTGGCGATGCACACCAGCAATTGGGCGAATCTGGTGTGGCGATAAAAGAATATTCCCGCGCCCTAGAGATTGCCCGTGTGCGTGATGACCGCCAATATGAAGCACTCATCTTGTATAAAATGGCATATACCCAATTGGATGAAGGCGATACCCAAACCGCCATTGATAATTGGGAAGATGCGCTCAAATTGTTCCGTTCACAAAATCGGCGCGATTATGAGGGGCGGACATTGGGTGCATTGGGGAGTGCCTATGGCGATTTACGCCGTTGGGCAGAAGCGGCAAATTTTCACACCGCCGCCTTGTATGTCGCCCGTGAGATGAAAGATAAAGATGAGGAAGCCTTGCAACTCACCAGTCTCGCTTATGCCGCCAACCAAGCGGGGCAAATGGGCGAGGCATTGTTGCGCTATCGCCAAGCCTTGCATTTGGCGTATGTGGCAGATAACGCCGATAATATCGTCAGTCTGGTGGTAGAGATGTCGCGCTTGTTGCTCAACAGTCGTGCTTATGTCAATATCGCGGAACTCGTGGTCAATGATGCGCTCAAATATGACCCCAACGACCGTGACCTCAAACAACTGAAAGAACGCATTGTCACCGAAAAGCAACTAGCAACCGAAACGGGCGCAAAACTCAAGCCTGTGAATGGTAGCGCCGAACAATACGCACAAAATGCGTATCAATTGCTCGAAAATTAACCATCCTATACAAGCGGGCATGTGTATGATGCCCGCTTCTGCGCTCAGATAATTTTGTCAAATTCAATATCGGTGTGCGTTTCGATATACAACAACCACCCCTTCACGGTCAAATCTCCCCACCCTTTATGATGCACCACCACAGCATTCCCAAAATTTGCCTCTGCTAACCGTTTCGCCATCGCAATGGTTTCTTGACGTGCCTGCTTAAATAGGGGGAGTATGTCTTCCCATGCGGTATCTTTTGGTGGGCGATAGGGATCATAATCCTCTGCACCGTCTGGCTCACCAAGCATGGTAGCGAGTTTTTTCTGTGACCAAATTTCGATGCCGATGGTATGCGTCCATATCGCATGGTATTTATCGGTATGCCGTTTGGCAAAGGCTCTTTCTGCTTTTTTCACCCCTTTTTCGAGGGCGGATATGAGACTTTCATAGGAGCGATTGGTCGTGCGGATATTCACCCACCAACGGGCGATGGGGTCAAAGGGGAAGGTCGTCATTATTTTGCATCCTCAACAATAATTTTTATTTTGAATCACGTTTTTTATCACAACATGCCCTATAATATAGGGTATAAGTTGAAGGAGCAAATAATGACAGCTATTGAACAAGAAATATTGTTGTTAATTGAGCAGATGGATGAAAGTCAGCAACATCAGTTATTAGATACTGCCCGTCATCTCATTCAGAAGCCTCATCGCTATTACACAGCAATCGAATTATTAGAATTGCCAGAAGAAGAACGTGAGCGATATATGGCTTGGTCATTTGCACAAGCAGAAAATATGGATTTTGAAATTTTTGAAGCCTATTCAGAAGGAGATAGTGATGATGATGCCGTGTATTTATGTGCAACAGACTGTCAAATACAACAATCATCCAAACCGATAAAGAGGATTTCTGATAAATAATGAAACAATCAGAAGCCATCATCGAGCGTGTGCGCCGTATCAACCCTGCCTATCAACATTTAGAATTGGCGGTGGATGATAACCTCAACCGCATCAAACCGGGTCAGTCGCTCCTTGTCAAAATGCGCGGGGATTGGCATCCGTATTTGCGTGAACAATGGCATCCTGTGAGCGTGGCAGGGACAAAATTGCTCATAGAACGTCCCGCCAACGAACATTATGAGGTGGGTCAGGTCATGGATGTACTCGGACTCATTGGGCAACCAATTCGCTTTCGGCGCAATCTTCGCAATGTGTTGCTGATGGCATACGATACTGCCCCTACACCCCTTTTGATGACCATACCGTGGCTGATGGGCAACCGTGTGAGCGTGACGATGGTATTACTTGGCTCGGCAAAATCGTATGACACACAACATCTCAATCCAGAGGTAGAAGTCATACAAGGTGAGGATGACATCAACTGGCAAAATCAGGTGATGACAGTGGGATGGGCAGACCAAGTGTTGGTGGTGGTGAATACCGATGATGAACTCGCCAGATTCAAAAAAATTGTGACACGGTTTGAAGAACGCCGTGCGATTATCCCCCAAAATTATCTTTTTGGTGTGTTTACGGGCATATTGCCATGTGGGATAGGCGCGTGCCATGCCTGTATGCTCCAAACCCGTCAAAGCTGGTCATTGGTATGCACCGATGGACCCGCATTCGACCTAACCCAACTCACATTAGACTAGAGGAACGCGATATGGCAATCGAAATCACCCGTGCGGGGAAAAATGCGCTCATCCTAGAAACACCTGTGATGCCCGCGGCTGGCACATTCGGCTTTGGCGATGTGTATCGTGACCTCATCAATTTTGAAAAATTGGGCGCATTGGTCACAAATCCTGTCAGTTATGAGCCACGCAATGCCGCACATGGGGTGCGGGTAGTCAGGCTGGATTCTGGCGTATTGCTCCATACAGGCTTACCTAATTTGGGGATTAACAAGGTACTACGCAAATATCGCAACCTGTGGGGGATGCTCCCCTTGCCCATCATCGTTCACCTCATTGCCACCACCCCCGACCATGTGCGAAAGAGTGCCGCACGGTTGGATGAAGAAGAGGGTGTAGATGCCCTGGAATTGGGCTTGAACGATGATATTTCGTTGGATGATGCCGCCGACATGATACACGCCGCCACATCCCGTAGCGAAAAACCGGTGATGGTGCGCCTGCCCACCACCGATACCATGCGACTCGCAAAAATCGCCATCGAAGAAGGGGCGAGTACGCTGGTAGCGTGTGCGACACCGCGTGGCACAGCCCGCGACCCGCTCACAGGCAAAATGATTAGTGGGCGTATTTATGGTCCAATCATGAAACCGATGATTCTGCGGATTGTGGCGCAACTCGCAGAAAAATATCCAGAAATCCCCATCATTGGCTCTGGCGGGATTCATTCGCCACAAGATGCCCGTGATTTTATCAGTGCAGGCGCAAAAGCCGTGCAGGTGGATACGCTCACATGGATTCAACCTCATCTCCTCGAACACATCGCCCGCGATTTGGGTGGCTGGATTGTCACCCGCGAGAATGGCGCATTGCCCGATGAATGGCATCCGAGCATGGGCGATACCGAGAAAAAACGTAAAGCCGATACTGGTTATGACGAAGATGCGCTATTGGATGAATTGAGACGATGAACCCATCCCCACATGCGCCGATGCTGGCAAAATTGACATGGATAGACCCTACCACCGAGATGATTAAGACGCATATCCTCATGGAAGGCGCGACAGTCACATTAGGGCGCTCATCCGAAAACGACATCGCCATTTTGGATAAACACGTCTCACGACAACATGCCGTCATCCGTTATCAGGACGGGGTGTTCGTGATTGCCGATTTGCATAGCATCAATGGCACATTTGTGAACGATAGACAGGTCATAGACCCCTTTCCATTATTTTTTGGCGACCAAATTCGGCTGTATGTCCCGCTCATCACCTATACATCCGCCACACCGCAAGAGGCACAAACCGCCCATGAAATTGGCAATATCACGGGCGGTATGGCATCTATTGGGCAGGGCAAACTGATTATCACCACAGGGTCACAAGAGGGGTTGGTCATTCCGTTGGTACTGGATTCGATTTATGTGGGACGTGCTGTGACCAATGCCACATGGGAGATTAGTCTGCAAGACACGGCGGTATCGCGTCCACATGCCCGTTTGCAACGGGTGGATGGTTGCTGGGTGATTACCGATATGGGCAGTGTGAATGGCACATTGCTGAATAACGCCTTTTTGACCGCCAACACCCCGTATGCCCTGCATGATGGTGATGTGCTGGTGATTGGACTCACGACCATACTCTACCGCGCGGGATAAAGTGCTATAATTCAAAATAAATGGAGGTATCCATGACCGCTTTTGAAGAAATTATCCAACTAACCGAAAAACTTTCTCCAGAAGAAAAAAAACACTTGGTTACATATCTGAATGTATCACTCAATATGACCAATGACCCCGAATTAGAAGCCTATAAAGCCATGCCGTGGGCAGATTTTTTGGTGCTCACATACGGCAGTTTGGCAGATGACCCCATTGAGCGTAATCAACCATTCTATCCTGATGAGCGAGATGAAATCGAATGAAATATTTACTCGATACTAATACCTGTATCCGCTATATAAACGGACGTGCTCCATTAATCCAGCAAAAAATGAGCAAAATAGCCGATAGAGATATTGTGGTATGTTCTATTACACGCGCAGAAATGGCTTATGGTGTTGCTAAAAGCCAACATCCAGAATTATCGCTGCGAAAACAAATCGGGTTTTTGAGCCGATTTGAAAGTTTACCATTTGACGATGCTTGTACAAAACAGTTTGGTGTTCTCCGCGCTAGGTTAGAATTGGCAGGTACACCAATTGGCGCGTATGATATGCAAATTGCCACTATTGGGCAGGTACATAAATTGATTGTGGTAACACACAATACCCGCGAGTTTGGGCGTGTGTTGGGCTTACAAATTGAAGATTGGGAAATCGCATAAAGAGAAAAGGGGTTTTATGAAAATTTATGATGAAGCTATCAATCTTGTTAATCGTCTGACACGGATCGAGCAATTGCAACTACGTCAATATATCGATATTCTTCTAATGGAACAACTAGTTTGAATTCAAATGATTTTCAAATTTCAATGGATAAGCATTTTCAAGTCAATTATCAGCTTAAATCACCCCTATCCCCCCAGCCCCCTTATCCCCACTGCGTGGAG
>Ga0163144_10027083_pt1 | contig 11113 bp, 7 predicted proteins | sample OliLak19BULKMAT1_FD_123175 | JGI IMG/M metagenome (GOLD analysis project Ga0163144, IMG submission 123175) | Freshwater microbial mat bacterial communities from Lake Vanda, McMurdo Dry Valleys, Antarctica - Oligotrophic Lake LV.19.BULKMAT1 | ecosystem: Environmental > Aquatic > Freshwater > Lake... | reverse complement strand
GAGGCGACAGCGGCGCTTACGCCTTCACCATTGGCGGCTTGCGCCACTTGGGCGGGGTCACGCGGAGTGCGGTCGGGGCGGTCGCTGCGGTTGCGGCTGCGGTTACGATCACGCCCACCGCGATCGTTGCGGTCGCGGCGTGGGCGGTCGCCACGTGGCTCGCGCGGTTCGCGGGCGGTAAATTCCGCATTGTCCGTTTCCGGTGCAATGCCGATGATTTCATCGTCATCTGCTTGCGGCTCGTAGGCGTCATCCTCGGGGTTGCTGGGGGCAACAGCATTGGCAAAGCTGATGCCACCCGATGATTGCCCGCCGCGGCGGCCACGCTTGGCGCCGCCACGGTTACCACCGCGTTGATGATCGGCAGCTTTCACGGTTTCGTGGAGAATTTCCTTACCATCCGCGGTGATTTTAATCAGGCGGTGATTGCCGGTTATGATACTGGCATCCATCAAAATGGCGACGGTGATGTTGTAGCGTTGCTCGATCGCCTGCAGTGCGGCGCGTTTTTCGTTCAGCAGGTAAAGCGCCGCTTCGGGGTGGGTGGTGACGCGCAGGGCCACATAATCGTCCGACGCCGCTTCTTTCTCGAGCGCACGGATGATTTGAATGCCGACGGTTTCTACCGAATGAATATAGCCCGTGCCGCGGCAATGCGGGCACATGATGCCCATGGCTTCGGAAATGGAGGGGCGCAGGCGTTGGCGCGAAAGTTCCATGAGCCCAAAGCTGCTGATGCGGCCAATCTGGATTTTGGCGCGCTCGGCCTTCAGCGAATCCTTCATGACGCGCTCGACCTGCTTGCGGTTTTTGCCGTAGCCCATGTCGATGAAATCGATGACGATGAGGCCCGCTAAATCGCGCAGGCGCAGTTGGCGACCAATTTCGGCGGCGGCTTCCATGTTGGTTTTAAGCGCGGTTTCTTCCACGTTGCGCTCGGTGGTGGATCGGCCAGAGTTTACGTCGATGGAAATGAGCGCTTCCGTCGGGTGAATCACCAAATAGCCGCCCGAGGGTAGGCGCACCTGCGGTTCGGTCATGCCCGAAAGTTGTTCTTCTACACCCGCATAGGCGAAAATGGGCATGGATTCTTTGTAAAGTTTCACCCGCGCGGCGTGGCTAGGCATCAGCATGCGCATGAAGTCTTTGGCTTCGCTGTGCGCGGATTCGCCTTCGATAATTACTTCCTCAACATCACTGGTATAAAGGTCACGTAGTGATCGCTTAATCAGGTTTCCTTCCTCGTAAATGAGGGCAGGGGCGGAAGAGGCCAAGGTCTGCTCGCGGATTTGGTTCCACAGTTTGACCAGATATTCGTAATCGCGGCGGATTTCGGCCTTGGTACGGTCGATGCCCGCAGTGCGGATAATAACGCTCATGCCGCGATGGGTGCGCATTTCGCTCGCCACTTCCTTCAAGCGCTTGCGCGTATCACGGTCGGTGATTTTGCGGCTGATTCCGCCGCCTTTGGGCGAGTTGGGCATAAGCACCGCCGCGCGGCCCGCGAGCGAAATAAAGGTGGTGAGCGAGCAGCCTTTGTTGCCGCGCTCTTCCTTAATCACCTGCACCAACACAATTTGGTTACGCTTGATGACTTCTTGAATGCGGTAGCGGCGGTGGAAGGCGGTGCGGCCATTGCCACGGCTATCGCGGCTGCGGGTTTCTTCGCTATCCTCGGCGGTGGTTTCGCTGGTGGCGGCGGCGTCCTCGGGCGTGGTGGATTCGGTATTTTGCTCGCTGGTTGCCTCGGCATCTTCGGGCAGTTGGTCGCTAAACAGGTCGGTTTTTACGGCGAAGCTTTCAGCGTTGAGCGGCTGCACGGCGTAATCCGAGGGGCTCGTTGGCTCGGCATCGAAGCTATGGGCGGGAATTTCGACGGGGGGTAAATCCGGCATGGAGGACACAATAGCGGAATCCTGCGCGGCGGATTCGCTGATGGCCACGACGGCCGCGTCGCTGGGTGCTAGATCGATGATTAGCGTGTCGTCGTCACTCGCAAAATCATCCTCGAAGCTTTCGCCGTCTGCATCGCCACGGCCACGGCGGCGCGAATCGCGGGCGGCTTGCTCGCGCTCGAACGCTTCATCCTCGGCGGCTTCCTCGGCTTCGGCCTCGGCAATTTGTTCGGCCAGCAACTTAGCTTTATCGTCCGCCGTTAGCTGATAATAATCGGGGTGAATTTCGGAGAAGGGCAAAAACCCTTGCTTGCCGCCACCATATTCGACGAAAGCCGCCTGAAGCGATGGCTCTACCCGAGTGATTTTGGCGAGGTAAATGTTGCCCTTATTCTGGGCTTTGGAGGATGACACGAAATCGTAGTCAAAAACTGTATCGTTTTCAATCAGCACCACGCGAATTTCATCGGTGTGGGCTGCGTCAATCAGCATGCGTTTTGTCATAATAATCTCCCGTTACGTGCATCAAGGCACGACAGGACCACTCGAAATTAGCCGCAGATTAGTGCGGCGTGGCAGCCATTCAGCTGCGCACCCCATAAGCCGCGCGCAGGGGTAGTGCCCCGCCACGTTCATTGAGTAACTGGTTTGAAAAAACCCCATTTTTAGCGCCTAGAGCGCAAGGTTGGGCGTTTTTCAGAATTGTTTCGAATGGTGCCATCGCGATGCTTTGACGCGCACTTTCATGTTCAAATGTTAATCATACCCTGCTGCGCTCCCCACGCGTTCATGTCATGCATGGCGTGGGCCGCAACCGAATTTCGTAGAGGTACTATAGGGGCGCGGTTGGGGGATATCAAGTTTAAAAGAGAATGGCTTGTTATTGAGTGGGTTCGCAGTGGTGTTTACGTTAAAAGTCGAGCCAAGTAATCATTTGTTAAACATTTTGATGGTATCATGGCCGAATGGGAAGTTCCTTAGAAAGCGGTATTGCGCAAGATACGGTTAGTGGTAGGGGCATTACGCAACCGCTGGCGGCGCAAACACCAGAAGCGCCTGAGCTTGGCAGCAAGACGTATCTGGATTTAAATATTGCGTCTCACCATTTTGTGGATAAGTCGAATCCCGGCCATAAGGTGTGGAGTGGCAAAGAAAGTCGGCCTTACAATCAGCAGAATTATGGCGTTGGCGTTACCCACATGAAAGAGGTTTGGCAAAGCACCGGTGGGGATGTTACGGCACTAGTGGGTGGTTCAGCGGGTTATTATCGAAATTCGATGTATAAAGACAGTGTCTATGCGTTGGCAAATGCAGAGGCTAGCTATAGGGCGACGCCCACAGTTAGCGTTGGCATTGGTATGCAGGTGGGGGCGGTTACCGGCTATTTAAAAGACATCACCCCTGCAGGACAGGTCTATGCCCGTATCGAAAAAGAATTTGGCAAAGAAATGGGCGCGATACGCTCGGCTTTTTTGCAAGTGGGGCTTATTCCAGAAGTGAATGCTAAGCAGGTGAGTACGCCTGCTACGGCGACCGTTCGCGTCGGCATCTCTTTTTAGCATTTAAAAAAACTCCTATATTTCCTTGATTCCTGCGGCGGCGGTGATACATCACGGGTCCAATTTTGGCACAACCATCCGTTTGATGTTATCAGGAGACACAAAATGGCTACCACAGCAAACCTAGGCTTTCCGCGCATTGGCGCACAACGTGAACTCAAAAAAGCACTCGAAAGCTATTGGAAGGGCGATCTTAACGTTGAGGCGCTTGAGGCTGCCGCAAAAGCCATCCGCAGCGAAAACTGGAAGCGCCAGCACGCTGCAAAAATCACTCATATACCGAGCGCGGATTTCGCGTATTACGACCAGGTGCTGAACCACACGCTGATGTTCGATGCGATTCCCGCGCGTTACGAGGCATTGAAAAACAAGGATGCACTCACCCTTTATTTTGCGATGGCGCGCGGCCAACAGAAGGACGGCGTGGATGTAGTGGCGTGTGAAATGACTAAATGGTTCGACACGAATTATCACTACCTCGTGCCCGAATTTTCGGATGCGACCGAATTTAAACTCGCGCAAAACTTGCCACTCGCGGCGTATAACGAGGCGAAAGCGCTTGGCTACACCACGCGCCCTGTTATCATTGGCCCCGTTACCTATTTGATGCTGGGAAAAATGAAGGATGGTAAATCCGCGCTCAGCCTGTTGCCAAAATTGTTGCCTATGTATGTTGCGTTGTTGGCATCGCTTAAAGCCGCAGGGGCGGAATGGATTCAGATTGATGAGCCGCACCTTGCACTCGACCTGACGGATGAAGCGAAAGCTGCCTACAAAACCGTGTATGCTGAACTCAACAAGTCGGGCCTAAAGTTGATGCTCACTACCTATTTTGCGGGCTTGCGCGATAATGCGGAATTAGCTTTCGGCCTTGATACGGCGGGTGTGCATGTGGATTTGGTGCGCGAGCCAAGCCAGTTGGACGCGGTGCTTAAAGCCGTGAAGCCAACGCAAACTCTCTCGGTTGGCGTGGTGGATGGCCGCAACATTTGGAAGAATGATTTTGCAAATTCCGTCGCGCTGCTTACTAAGGCACAAGCTGCGCTTGGTAATGATCGTTTGATTGTGGCCCCAAGCTGCTCGCTAATGCATTCGCCTGTCGATTTAATGAATGAGAAAAAGTTCGATGACGAGCTCAAGCAGTGGCTTGCCTTCGCTCAGCAAAAGCTGGAGGAGGTGGCAGTACTTTCCGCCGCTATTGGAAGTAGCGATGTTGCGGCAACGGTGAAGGCCACGCTTGATGCAAACGCGAAAGCGATTGACGCGCGCCGCACCAGCAAACGCATTCATAACGATGCGGTGAAGGCACGTTTTGCTGCTATCAACGATGCACAATTAAACCGCAAGAGCGCCTTCAAAGCGCGCGAAGCGGCGCAGCAAGCCTTGTTAAAACTACCGCTATTGCCCACCACCACTATCGGCTCGTTCCCACAAACTGCCGAAGTGCGCGAGGCACGCGCTAAGTTTAAGGCCGGTGCACTGAGCGAGAAAGATTACGACGCATTCCTCGAGCAAAAAACGCGTGAGTGCGTGGAGTATCAGGTGAAGGCCGATATCGACGTGCCGGTGCATGGCGAGTTCGAGCGCAACGACATGGTGGAATATTTCGGCGAGCAGCTGGCCGGCTTCACCTTCAGCAGCAATGGCTGGGTGCAAAGCTATGGCAGCCGCTGCGTGAAACCGCCGATCATTTTTGGGGATGTGTCGAGGCCCAAGCCAATGACGGTGCGGTGGAGCCAATTCGCCCAAACGCTGACGGACCGCCCGATGAAAGGCATGCTCACCGGCCCGGTGACGATTCTGCAATGGAGCTTCGTGCGTGATGACCAACCGCGCGAAACCACCTGCAAGCAAATTGCCCTCGCCATCCGCGATGAAGTGGTGGACTTGGAAAAAGCAGGCATTCGCATCATCCAGATTGATGAGCCAGCGGTGCGCGAAGGCTTGCCGTTGCGCAATGCCGATAAAAAAGCGTACCTGAAATGGGCGGTGGATTCGTTCCGTATTTCCGCCGCGGGTGTTGAGGATGCAACGCAAATTCATACCCATATGTGCTACGCGGAATTCAACGATATTATGCAAAGCATTGCCGATATGGATGCCGACGTGATTTCGATTGAAACCTCGCGCAGCGCTATGGAATTGCTGCAGGCGTTTGTGGACTTTAAATACCCTAACCAAATGGGGCCGGGAGTTTACGATATCCACAGCCCACGCGTGCCAAAACAGGAAGAAATGGTTTTCCTGCTTCGTAAAGCGCTCGAGGTTTTGGAGCCAAGCCAAATTTGGGTGAACCCCGATTGCGGCCTGAAAACCCGTGGCTGGCCGGAGACTGAAAAGGCCCTCAACGCCATGGTTGCGGCCAGCAAACAATTGCGGGCGGAGCTTGCGTCACCGCAGTCAAAAGCAGTTAATGGTTAATAAATCTGAATAATTAAGTGCGGTGCAGTAATTAATTCGTGTGTGGGTTGAGTTGATTGCTTGACCAATACAGAAATACGGATTAAATACGTTGCACCGCACATAACCAAACGGAGAAAAGCAATGGCTACCGCAAAGAAAAAAACTTCGGCAAAACGCACAGTAAAATACGCCGCTAAATCGCAATCAAGCGCCCGCCAAACCTCGGCGAGCAACGCACGTCCCGCCGCAGAAAAAGCAGCGAGTGCAGCCAGCTGGGTTAGCAATAGCACTCCTGCTGATTGGCAAAAAGGTGCTCAGGATTGGGCGAAGCAAAGCGCAAAACTCTACCAACTTCCCTTCGCTCAGGCCGATATGAGCGCGGCCTCGCAAAAAGCGGCGGAGTCGGTTAAATCCGCGACTGAGAATGCGGTGAAAATGAGCAGCGAATTCATGAATAAAATGTTTGGCCAGCAAGCTAAAGCCGCTGCCTCGAACCCATCGTTTGATCCGGCAGCGTTCTTCAAGCAGTTCCAGCCGCAAATGCCGCAGATGCCTAGCTTTGATATGGGTTCCGCGCAGGAGAAACTATCGCAAGCCAGCCAGGGCGCTAACCGCGCGGGTGCGGAAGCGATGGAAGCCGCGCGCGAGAATATTGCCGTGCTGACTAACGTGTGCAACATTGCCGCCACCGTGAGCAAGGAATTGGCTGCGGAGTTGGTAAGCCACATCAACAAGCAATTCGCTCAAAATGTGGAGTTGGGCAAACAAGCGCTCACCTGCCGCACGCTGAACGATATGTTCGATTTGAGCACCCGCATCAGCAAAGCTAACCTTGATGCGTTTTTCTTGCAAAGCGTGAAACTTTCGGAAACCGTTTTCCAATGTGCCACGGATATCTCCGAGCCGCTCAACGAATGCGCCGCCAAAACGAACGCACGCATGATGAAAGCGATGCAAGCTTAGTTTTCGCAGCTGTGAATAATTTAAAAGCCCGCCAGTGATGGCGGGCTTTTTTATTACAGTTTAGTGACAATCGAGAGTTTGTCATTAAACTGTAATATTCTTTTGTTACTGGCTACATGATAACTCTGGAGAGCGCATCATGGTTTCGAACATTAGCTGGATAGAAGAAGTGCAGATTAATCGTATTAACTGCATATTGAATACTGTTGGCAATTCAGTGCTTGAGGACACTTTCAAGGCAAGGCTTTGTCTGATTGCAAATGGAAATGATCCATCAAATAGTAAGCAACATGTTGCAGCAAGAAATCTCAGAATTTATCTAGGACATTTCATTTCGGTGAGATTGAAGCCAACTTATAGAAAGGGGAGCTTCGCTGATCAGATGAATGGACCGGCACAAAAAGAAGCCCTTCAGTCAGCAGAGGATGATTTAAAAACTTCTATTCGCAATGCATACCCCGAGGTATTCCATTCGGACGCCAAGGTAGATGAAGCTATGGAGCGAATTCATAGTGCTGCGAAAAGAGTCAATCTGGACGAAATTACGGCGCCATTACCTTACTGTCTATAGCCTTACAACGCTTTCAGCGCCTTAACCAAATTCTCGGTCGCCACTTTCGCATCGCCGAAGAGCATCATGGTATTATCCTGATAAAATAGCTCGTTTTGGATGCCGGCGTAACCGGCGGCCATGCTGCGTTTGTTGAAGATGACGTTGCGCGCATCGCCCACGTTGAGGATGGGCATGCCGTAGATGGGCGATTTGGGGTCGTTCTTCGCGGCGGGGTTGGTGACGTCGTTCGCGCCGATGACATAGGCCACATCCGTCGTTGCGAAATCGTTGTTGATTTCCTCGAGCTCCACCACGTTTTCATAGGGCACGTTGGCCTCGGCCAGCAGCACGTTCATGTGGCCGGGCATGCGCCCTGCAACGGGGTGAATGGCATAACGGACTTTGATGCCTTTATGCTCCAGCGCCCCGGCCAACTCACGCACGGCGTGCTGGGCTTGGGCGACGGCCATGCCGTAACCGGGGACGATAATGACCGAATCCGCATTCGCCATGAGGAAGGCGGCATCTTCCGCCGCGCCAGTTTTGACTGGGCGGTCATCCTTCGCCGCAGGCCCGCCAGTATCCGTGGGCGCCGACCCAAAACCGCCAAATATAACATTAATGATAGAGCGGTTCATGGCCTTGCACATGATGTAGCTGAGGATGGCGCCGGAGGAACCAATCAGCGCGCCTGCAATGATAAGCAGCGGGTTGCCAAGGGTAAAACCAATGCCCACCGCGGCCCAGCCAGAGTAGGAGTTGAGCATGGACACCACCACGGGCATATCCGCGCCGCCGATGGGAATGATGAGCAACACGCCAAGCGCAAGGGCAATAAAAACCATCAGCGTGAAGATGGTTTTGGATTCCGTCGCGCAGAAAATGAGCATGAGGGCAATGGCCCCCGCGCCCAAGGCGGCGTTGATGAGGTGCTGCGATTTAAACCGCATGGGGCTACCCGAAACCAAGCCTTGCAGCTTGGCGAACGCAACAATGGAGCCAGTGAACGTGATGGCACCAATAATCGCGCCGAGCGACATTTCGAGCAAGCTGCCGAAATGAATTTCGCCCCCCGTGCCAATGCCAAAATTTTCGGGCGACCAGAGTGCGGCCATGGCAACTAGCACCGCCGCGAGGCCGACGAGGGAGTGGAATGCGGCGACCAGTTGCGGCATGGCGGTCATGGCGATGCGTTTGGCGATGACCCAGCCAATGGCGCCGCCCACGGCAATGCCGAGCAAAATATAGAAATAACCCTGCACCTGCGGCAGCGTGAAGGTGGTGAGAATGCCGATGGCCATCCCCGCCATGCCATATTGGTTGCCTTGGCGCGCGGAAACGGGAGATGACAGGCCACGCAGCGCCATGATGAAGCACACAGCGGCAATGAGGTAGGCGAAATAGGTGAGGGAGCTCATTATTTGCGTTCCTTTTTCTTAAACATATCGAGCATGCGCTGGGTGACAACAAACCCACCGAAAATATTGATGGAGGCGATGGTGACGGCGATGAAACCCAGCAGATGCGAGAAGCTAAAGCCATCCGTCACCGGCCCAAGCGCAATGACCGCACCAACAATAATAATGCCCGAAATGGCGTTGGTCACGCTCATCAGCGGTGTGTGCAAGGCGGGCGTTACGCGCCACACCACATAGTAGCCGACAAAGCATGCGAGCACCAAAACGGTGATGCCGAAAATGAACGGATCGACCATGCCGCCTTGGGCTATTTGGTCCTGCAATGCTTGGCTTTGCGCTTGCAGGGCATTCGCCTGCGCGGCGAGCTCGCTCGCTTGTTTAGTGATGGTGGTGATATCGGTCATGGTTTTATTCCTTCCTTTTTATTCGTCATTCCCGCGGAGGCGGGAATCTCTTTCTACATGAGCGCTCTCGCGTCCAGAACGATTCCCGCCTTCGCGGGAATGACGGTTATTTATTTCGCCAACATGGCATGAACCACCGCGCCACCTTTGGTGACGAGCGTGCTTTTGATGAGTTCGTCGTCGCTGAGCACTTTCAGCGTTTTGGTTTCTTTATCAAACATCAGCGTCAGCACGAAGGTTTGCAGATTGCGTGCGTAGAGCGGCGATGCGTCCGAGGCTGCGCGGCTGGGCATGTTGGTGTAACCGATGATGATCACGCCGTTTTCAGTCACCACCACCTCATCCGCCTTGGTGAGTTTGCAGTTGCCGCCATTGGCTGCCGCCAAATCCACAATCACGCTGCCCGCTTTCATGCTGGCAACCATTTCCGATGTAATGAGTTCCGGTGCTGGTTTACCGGGTATGAGCGCGGTGGAAATAATAATATCCTGCGATTTAATGACATTGGCGAGTGCTTCGGCTTGGCGTTTTTTGTAATCCTCATCCATCTCTTTGGCATAGCCACCGCTGGTTTCGGCATCTGCACTTGCTTCCACTTCCACAAATTTTGCACCCAGGGACATTACTTGCTCCTTCACCACTGCGCGCACATCGAACGCACTCACCACGGCGCCTAGGCGCTTGGCGGTGGCAATGGCCTGAAGCCCTGCCACGCCCGCGCCAAGGATGAGCGCTTTCGCGGGGGGAATTGTGCCCGCCGCGGTCATCATCATGGGGATGGTTTTGGTGGTAGCGGATACCGCCTCGATCACCGCGCGGTAGCCCGCGAGGTTGGATTGCGAGGACAGCACATCCATGCTCTGCGCGCGGCTGATGCGCGGAAGTAATTCCATTGCATAGGCATGGATGGAACGCTTATTGAGCGCCGAAAAATCCGTTTTGGGGTCGAGCGGGTTCATCATGCCAATTAAAATCGCGCCTTCGGGAATGAGTGCAATGCCCGCATCGTCGGGCGTATCCACGCACAGCACAATATCCGCGCTGGCATAAGCATCCGCCGCGCTTTTGGCAATGGTGGCACCCGCCGCTTCGTAGGCTGCATCGGCAATGCCTGATTTTGCGCCCGCACCGGCTTCAATGCTGACAGAAATGCCTGCCGCGACGAACTTTTTAACCGTATCCGGCACCAACGCAACGCGGGCTTCAAGCGGTGATGATTCCTTGGCTGCAGCGATTTTCATGGGCATATCCGAGTCATGGTAAAATGAAATGAGGCATCAGCCATACTGCCAAGTAAAAAAAAAGGCTAGGTGGTTTTTTATTGGAAGATGGGCCCCGGAGTGCCTTTGGCATCCGGGGTGGCCTTACGGCCAGTTTGACGGGCGCGCAACAATCGTCTATCGTGCGGCGCTTCCAAACAAGGAGGCTTACATGCCCACGAAAAAGAAACCCACCAAAGCCGCCAGCAAACCGCTCGTCGGCATCATCATGGGCAGCCAATCCGATTGGGCAACGATGAAAATCGCGGCGGATATGCTGGATGCGCTCGGTGTGGCGTATGAAGCAAAGGTAGTGTCGGCGCACCGCACCCCCAAACGGCTTTATGAATATGCCACGGGTGCGGCGGGGCGTGGCCTCAAAATCATCATCGCGGGAGCAGGCGGTGCGGCGCATTTGCCGGGCATGTGTGCTTCGCTCACGGCACTGCCGGTGTTGGGTGTTCCGGTGTTGAGCAAATCATTGCAGGGTATGGATGCGCTGCTGTCCATCGCCCAAATGCCCAAGGGTGTGCCGGTGGGCACGCTGGCAATTGGTGAGGCAGGGGCGGGGAATGCGGGGCTTTTAGCTGCAATGATACTGGCGCTTGGTGATGATAAACTTGCCGCACGTGTGAGCAAGTGGCGCGCGGCGCAAACAG
>Ga0163144_10027081_pt1 | contig 11114 bp, 6 predicted proteins | sample OliLak19BULKMAT1_FD_123175 | JGI IMG/M metagenome (GOLD analysis project Ga0163144, IMG submission 123175) | Freshwater microbial mat bacterial communities from Lake Vanda, McMurdo Dry Valleys, Antarctica - Oligotrophic Lake LV.19.BULKMAT1 | ecosystem: Environmental > Aquatic > Freshwater > Lake... | reverse complement strand
TTCCTCATTCTAACCCAGCAGAAATACCAAAGTCCAATAAAAGCCACCATTCTTGCTAGAAAAAAAGGCAAGTTCAAATAAGGAGCTTTCCCCGCAATGATCCTATCATATTGCGGACTGTTGATGTCGTACAACTCACTGTGTGTCCAGTGAAATATGTCGTGTTGACCTAATAAAAACACAATCAACAATGCAGCACCGCCATAAGGAATAAAGGCTCCAAAAGCCTCAGGAATTCTTTTGAGAACTGACGACCAACCAGCCCAAGCCAAATATTGAACACAAACGAAAAACAATCCCATTACTGCTATACCGGTAAAAAAAACACTATTGTGCCAAAGCACAGCATAGACGCGGGTCACCCAAGTAGGCCCATGATGCAAAGCCGCAGTCTGGTGGGTTTTCACAGTTTCAGTTGTATGAACCTCTTGATGAGAATCTGCAGTTGTCGGTACTTGTTTTGGCAAACTCCCCACTTCATTATGAATAGTAGCCTCTGCGTTTGCAGATTCATGGCCATGTTCGGCACCTACACCCAAATAGGCCAAAAGTACACCTAGTGCAAAAAGTGCAACACCCAACACCAAACCAATATAAAGATTGCGTTTGAACTTAGAGGATAAAATCAGTTGCTCATCAACTGAAGCGGTAACCGCATGTGCCATAATAGATTGACTAAATGTTGAACTAAGAACTAGGACTGCTACCTTTTGAATCAAATCCAGGATAACACATTCCCCACTATTTAAAATTGAAATTGCAACCCAAGCGACTACTCTTGGTTTTGAAGTGTTTGCACATAAGCCACAATCTTCCACCTTTCTTCAACCGTGATCTGAGAGGCGTGTGGCCACATCCTGTTTCTGCCAAACGTGATAGTATGAAAAATATGACCTTCTGTATCTAGTTTTACCCTGCCTTTACTGTAAGACGGAACCCCTTTATACACTTTACCAACGGTGCCATCGCCTTGCCCTGTTTCACCGTGACAATGTTGGCAAAACCTCTCATACAAAACTTTACCATCTGCTAGCAGAGCAGTAGAATCGACTATGAGCAAACCTGATTTCCTAAAGATACTCTTTACATACTTACCAGACATCTCAAAGCTATCTTTGTTGATATGATAAGCCACAATATTTTCAGGTGTTGTTTCCCCAAAATTGGCAGTGTACTTCGCTACCTTGATCGTGCCTGGTGCTGGCTTCCTCATGTTCATTCCATAAGGGTTGTTTGGATTCGAGTTATATTCTTCATTATTCTTATCTGTAATCTGGCTCAGCGGTTCGTAGGCTCTAGAATGATACATTTCGGGTGCATACTCAACTCCAGTACTGTTTGGATCTTTTTTGCATGAAACCAAACCAAATACAAAGAGGGATGAAAGAATAATAGAAGCAATTTTCATTATGAATTGTAATTTTAAGAAGTCTCTGTTATATACCCGACACTTTTAAGTTGTAGATGAACGATGGTGAATATAAAGTGGTGAAATTACACCTGAACTGAAGTAAATTTTTCCTAAACCTCCTTTTCATTCACTTCAGAGGCACCGCTTTCGGTTAGCATTTGGACCAGTTCCTCTTTCGATCTCTTATTTTTTGCCAAGTCGATCGCCATTACAAACTTATCATCCGTGATTCTCTCGTCAAAAATTACAGGTTTCGACCAGGGGAATAGGCTGCTAGCTGTCAAAAAGGTGCCAACCATCCCAAAAGCGGAAAAGAGAACCGTTAGTTCAAACGTAATCGGGATAAAATCTGGCAAAGGAATATTGTGTTTGCCACCTACATTCATTGGCCAGTCGAAACCCATAGTCCAAATCATAAGAGTCAAGGCACAAGCAGTGCCGGTAATGCCAAAAGCAAAAGCAGCCTTGGGCAGCCTAGACCTCTTTATTCCCAACAACTCGTCAATGCCGTGTATTGGATAGGGTGAAAACACCTCATGAATTTTGACACCAGCACCACGTATTTCCTCAATGGCGTGCATCACTGCATCTTCCTCTTCAAATACTCCTACGACAAAATATTTACTGTTAGACATGTTCCTTTTCTGTTGCTTTTAAATACGTCTTTTGTTGATGCTTTTGTGATGAATTCAAGATGGCTTTTACTTCCGCCATGTTTACCACCGGCAAAAACTTAGCAAACAAAAAGAATAGGGTGAAAAATAAACCAAAGGAAAATATATAGTAACCTATTTCTACCGATGTCGGTGCATACATTGCCCAACTCGAGGGCAGATAATCTCTGTGCAGCGAGGTAACAATAATCACAAACCGTTCGAACCACATGCCGATATTCACCACAATCGATATTACAAACGTAGCTGCGATATTTCTTCTTAATTTGCGAATCCACAATAATTGCGGTGAAATCACATTGCAAGTCATCATGGACCAATAAGCCCACCAATAAGGACCTGTAGCTCTATTGATAAAAGCATAAGACTCATACTCAACACCAGAGTACCATGCGATGAAAAATTCAGTAATGTATGCCACGCCTACTATTGAACCAGTCAAAATAATGATCTTGTTCATGGTCTCCATGTGTTCTAGCGTAATGTAGTCTTCCAGTTTATATACAACTCTGGTCACCAACATCAATGTCAAAACCATGGCAAATCCTGAAAAAATAGCTCCTGCAACGAAGTAAGGCGGAAAAATAGTGGTATGCCAACCAGGAACCAGTGAAGTAGCAAAATCCATACTTACAATTGTGTGAACCGAGAGCACCAAAGGAGTAGATAACCCAGCCAGAATTAGACACACAGCTTCATATCTTGACCAGTCTTTGGCACCTCCAGTCCAACCAAACGAAAGAGTACCATAAACAATCTTAGATATTTTGTTGGTGGCTCTGTCACGGATAGTGGCCAAATCTGGAATCATACCCAAATACCAAAATACTAACGACACCGAAAGATAAGTGCTGATTGCGAACACATCCCAGACCAAAGGAGAATTAAAATTCACCCAAAGCGAACCAAATGTGTTTGGCAGTGGCAACGGCCAATATGCCAGCCAAGGACGGCCCATGTGACCAAAAATAAAACTAGCAGCACACAACACCGCAAAAATAGTCATTGCCTCAGCAGCCCTGTTAATAGAAGTTCTCCATTTTTGACGGAACAAAAGCAGAATGGCAGATATCAAAGTACCCGCATGACCAATACCGACCCACCATACAAAGTTGGTAATATCCCAAGCCCAACCCACAGTTTTATTTAGGCCCCACATACCCACACCAAACCAAAAGGTCTTGTATAGATTGTACAGCCCATAACTTAGCAATAAAAGAGATACAGCAAAAGCAGCCAACCATCTTTTATTAGGGGCAGATTCTACATGCCTAGAGATATCTTGGGTTACATCGTGAAGTGTTTTCCCTCCCTTTACCAAATCAGGTCTTACGTGCGAAGAAATATGCATAAATTGATAACTGTTAATATTTGATTTTTTGTACTAGTATAATCTTCAGTATTAAACGTTTCTAATTTTAGTCAGGTAGGAAACAGACGGCTTTACGTTTAGTTCTTCTAGTAAATGATAGGCGCGTTCCTTATTTTCTACCTTCAACAGCTTTGAAATGCGACTTTCAGGGTCGTTCATATCGCCAAACACCAAAGCTTCAGACGGGCATGACTGAGAACAAGCCGTTTCAATTTCACCATCTATCGGTCTCCGATTTTCGATCTTTGCCGCTAGCTTACCGAACTGTATTCTTTGCACGCACATCGAACATTTCTCTATCACACCTCTTGCTCGCACCGTTACATCTGGGTTCAAAACCATCCTGCCCAAATCGGACTGAGAAGGATTTATATCCTGAAAGTCAGTATTGTAGTAATAGCTAAACCAATTAAATCTACGAACTTTATAAGGACAGTTGTTGGCACAATAGCGGGTGCCCACGCAACGGTTGTAGGTCATTTGATTCAAACCTTCCGAGCTATGTGTAGTAGCTAATACAGGGCAAACTGTTTCGCAAGGGGCATTGTTGCAATGTTGGCACATCACTGGCTGAAATACTACCTGAGGATTTTCTCCTGGCTCTTCCCTTTCGCCATCTATCAACCCTGCTATACTTTTATCATCCTGGTTGGCAGCATCTGACGAATAGTATCTGTCTATCCTGATCCAGTGCATTTCTCTTCTGTTTAGCACTTCCTTTCTTCCTACCACAGGTATATTGTTCTCAGCTTGACAGCTAATAACGCAAGCTCCACAGCCAGTGCAAGAATTTAGATCAATAGCTAGACCCCAAAAATGGTTGTTGTAGGTGTGCGTTTTTAAGCCCTGTGTATTCCAAATTGAAATATCTTCTGGGCTAGTAGGCCCTTCGGCCGTATTGATCTTTGGCTCATATCGACCAGCATTGGGGCTTTTAACATATTCGCTCAAAATAGACTCTTGCACAATCGGGCGAGCCATCATGGTCTGGTGCGTTTGTGTTTGAGCTAGTTCATGTATTTCTCCAGTTTTGGTCAATCCCGTAACTACCCCTGAAAATACCGAACTTCCAGTTACTGTATCTACCAGTGGGTAGGCATTTTGACCTACGTTGATTCCCGCTTTTCCAGCCACTTCCCTGCCATAACCCATAGCTATTGACACTGTGTTGTAAGCTTGACCAGGTTGAATTAGTATGGGCAGTACAATCGATTTGCCTGATTTTACATCAAGTTTCACAACATCGCCTTGAGCTAAACCTTTTTCTAAGGCCATTTTTTGGGAAATGGCAATATAGTTGTCCCACGTAGCTTTAGACACAGGCTCTGGAAACTCTTGCAACCAAGGGTTATTGGCTTGCGAACCAGTGCCCATCCCTACCTTTTCATATATTGTATATTCAATTTCACCAGCATTAGCTTTGTATGTGTTTGCAATGGCAGAAGAAACTGAAGTGATGTCAAAACTATAATTTACAGTTCCCGTTTGGCCAGTCTCAAAGACTGCGCTGTGCAATGAATTATCCCAAAACTCTTGAAAAGAAGCGTATTTAGTTTGCAATGGATATACACTTGACTTCCAAACAGATTGTATGTAGGTGTAAGCATCGGTGCTGTTGCCTGCCCAAGACAATAAAGATTCAACAGAATGACGTGTTTTGAACAAAGGTAAAATAACAGGCTGTCCCAGACCATAAACTCCCTTTCTAGGGTTCGCATCTGACCAGCTTTCTAAAAAATGATGATCAGGAGCCACGAATCCGCAAAGAACGCTTGTTTCATCTGGACGATCGGCCAATGAAATGGTCAATTCGACTTTAGCTAAAGCTGATTTCAATATGGATGCAGCAGGATGATTATACAATGGATTTGACCCTAAGAAAATCACTGCACCCACGGTGCCAGCTTTTAATTCTTCCAAGAAAGCAAGAAAATCTTTGTCGTTTCCAGTTTTGTAAAAAGTGGGAGAAGTGCAACTTAAAGTTGTACCGTAATTACCTAACAAGTTGTTGATAGCATTTACAATCAATTGCACGTTTACATCGTTGGATTTGCTCACTACCAGCGAATTCCCTTTGGCAGCTAATAAATCTTCAGCTGCTTTTTGCAAAAACTTGACCTCTTTTATTTCGCCCACACTCAATTTGGAAGCTCCAGATTTGGCTGCCAATAAATTGTAAAGATTGGCGACAACTAAACCTTCTTGTGAAGGCTTGATCGCGGAGCGAAAATCGGCATTTGCACCCGTCAGTGACATCGTAGTCTCGAATTGGTAGTGGCGAGACATTGTTTTTTTTGACTTGCCGAGCTTTCTGCCTTTCGAATATTGTTTGCTGTATTCAACCGGTGACAGCCAAGTACCTAAGAAATCTGCTCCAAAACTCACAATTACATCCGCTTTGCTGAAATCATAAGATGGAAGCGCATTTACCCCTAAAGATTTGCTGTTGGCTGCTATGATCGCAGAGGCTGAATTCGGATCGTAAGTGACTAGAGAAGCATTTGGATACTCCGCTGTAAATTCGCTTATTGCTTTTTGCAGTGAAGGGCTTAAAACAGTATTCGTGACAACCTTTATAGCCTTCCCTGAAGCGACTACTGCTTTTAGCTTCGAAATTACTTGCGTATCAAGCTCATCCCAAGCAATATTCTTATCGCCCATTTTCGGGCCTCTATATCTTTCCTTATCATATAACGTGAGCACCGATGCTCCAACTCGTGGACTGATACCGCCTTGACTAATCGATGAATTTTTATTTCCTTCAATCTTAATAGGTCGTCCTTCACGGGTTTTTACAACTATGCTACAAAAGTCGCCACCATCTACATAAGTTGACGAATACCAATTTGGTAGCGTAGGGTCAACATCTTCTGGCTTATTCAAGTATGGAATCGCTTTTCTAACGGGAGTTTCGCAAGCCGCAAGCGTAGCAGCGGCCAAACTGAAACCCATTATTTTCAAAAAGTCTCTTCTATAAGTACCCGATTCATCGTCCGAAGGATTTTCAGAAAATTCGTTCTTCGCTTTGGTAACAAACTCAGGTGACTGATTCAGTTCTTCAATACCCCTCCAATAAGTTTTGTTATTTTCCTGCATATAAAATATCTATATTCCGTGTTGTGAACCTTAAAACTTGAGTTACTTTTCAATTATTAGTAGTGGCATTTAGAGCATTCCAAACCGCCAATATCTTTCACCTTCATGGGTTCTTTCGAGCCTTTACTGTGGGATGCCATTAAATTATCGTAATAATGATTGTCTTTACCGTTTACTGCGGTCTCCCTGTGGCAGGTAATACACCAACCCATTGTAAGTGATGAATATTGCTGTACTACCTCCATTGTTTCGATTGGCCCGTGACATTGTTGACACTCGATGCCGCCAACTTTGGTGTGCTGCGCATGATTGAAATAAGCCAGGTCAGGCAAATTGTGAACCCTAACCCACTCTACTGGGCGACCCGTAGCTATGGCCTTATACAGCTTTTGAATCTCAGGCGATTCTTGCTTAATTGCATTGTGGCAATTCATACAAATATTGGTAGATGGAATATTTGCAGATTTGCTTTTATAAACCCCTGTATGGCAATAAGTGCAATTGATTTGATATGCGCCAGAATGTAATTTGTGGGAAAAGGCTATCGGTTGGGTGGGTGCATATCCTTGCGCTATCCCAACGCCTACCAGCCCATCTATACATGCCTTGCCCGCAACCAATATGAAAACCATTGCAATACCTGTCTTGAAAGCCTTACTTTTGTAAATCACTCCAAAATCAAACTTGAGGTTTACTTGCTCAGCATCAATTTCTGAAAGATTGCCTTGGTTAGTGAGATATTTGGTGAGTATTGAAATAACCAAAACCAATATCAACAGAATTAAAACTAAAATAATTACAAATACAGCCAATATGTAATTGAGTGTAGAGGTGTCTTGCGGAGCAGCACCAACGGAAGCGGTAGCCGACCCGTCTGCAGCACTTGCAGAAGCAACTGGAGCTGCTGCAACTTTTTCACTTTCAGATTTGATGTAGGCAACAATCGATATGATTTCTTCATCTTTGAAATCAAAACTTTGCATTTGAGTTTTCCCAAACTTGTTGTAAACTTCATTGGCATAAGCATCGCCACTGTTGATTAATACTGTAGAGTTGCGAATCCATTTGATAAGCCAAGGGAGTGGCCGCCTCGCGTGCACCCCTTTCAAGCCTGGGCCTACTATTACCTCCTCCCCAAGGCCATGGCATTGCGTGCAATTATTCTCATACAATGCTTTCCCTGCACCAATAACAGCAGCATCGGTGGGAATATCTTGAGCACGAGTCTGGAAACACAGAACCAGAGATAAAAATAAGGAGATGGTACTGGAAATTTTATATAGCAGCTTGCCGACAGGCCTAGGAGTCATTGACATAAACAACATTTTCATTTTGACGTGTGCAAAAGTAATACGGGGTTGCAATTATTCAAATAGAAGTTTTGGAGAATTTAGCGGCATTGGCAGTATTTTACAATTTTATGGTTTAAAACGACTTACATGAGGATAATAGACATGATTTAATCCAATTGCCATGTCCAATTTAGAATAGTTTTAAATTACTTTAAAATTGTGAAAAAACTAGATCTGTATTTCAGGTTTAGAAGCCTAAAACAGCCCATCGGCAAATTTGGCTTACTTGTGTATAATTCAAACCAAGCCTTTGGTTAGCTACGCCTTGGATCGAAGATTTATTCGCCCAAGACGATGCTTTCAAGAAATATGCACAGAGCCTAATTGCCCCGCCAGACTTGCACATGTAAATTTATGGCGATGCTGCTCTATGGAATGAAAACTTTTAAAACCCCAAGAAAAACGTGCACTTACTGCCAGCAAATAACAAGCCTCAAGCACATTTTTCACCATACGCTCCTGCTATACATGGGTATTTGCTAACTGAAATAAAACAAGTACAGGAATGCCAATAATGCTGCCACTATGTCAGCGATTAATTTTTGGAATAGTGATTGTAGAAAGCATCCCCATCAATACAAGGTCTCAATTTTCGACTCAATAATTTATTCTTATCCATCTTTACCATTTTAAAATAGCAAGATAATGCAAGAAAAAGGCACACTTTCGATTCATACCGAAAATATATTTCCTATCATAAAGAAGTTTCTTTATTCTGATCAAGAAATATTCTTGCGCGAATTGGTATCTAATGCCGTAGATGCCACGCAAAAGCTGAAAAAGCTTAGTTCGATGGGCGAATTCAAAGGCGACTTGGGCGATTTGAAAATCAAGATAACTATTGACGAAGGAGCAAAAACATTAACTATTTCAGACAGAGGCATTGGTTTAACCGCTGATGAAATGAGGAAATACATTAACCAGATAGCATTTTCAGGGGCTACCGAATTTGTGGAGAAATTTAAAGACAAACTCGACAACCCACAAGATCTGATTGGCAAATTTGGCTTAGGATTTTATTCTGCATTTATGGTGGCTGACAAAGTGGACATTGTCAGTTTATCGTACCAAGAGGGTGTAGAGCCAGCCAAATGGAGCTGTACAGGCACTACGGATTATGAAATAACGGAAGCCGCCAAAACTGAACGTGGCTCCGACATCATACTTCACATAAACGAAGACAGCAAGGAGTTTTTGGAGAAATACCGCATTCAAAGCATCTTGACAAAGTACTGCAAATTCCTTCCTGTTGAAATTGAATTTGAGGAGAAAATAATCAACAATCCAGCACCGCTCTGGACAAAATCGCCCAATGAACTTACCGATGAGGATTACAAAAAATTCTACCAAGAATTGTACCCTTTCACTGATGAACCATTATTTTGGATACACCTCAATGTTGACTACCCGTTCAATCTCACGGGTATTCTTTATTTCCCGAAGGTGAAACAAGAATTTGAATTACAGAAAAACAAGATTCAACTCTACAGCCGTCAAGTATTTATCACTGATGAGGTAAAAGATGTAGTGCCTGATTTTCTAATGCTGCTGCACGGTATTATTGATTCGCCCGATATTCCTTTGAATGTTTCTCGTAGCTACCTGCAATCTGACGGCAATGTGAAAAAGATAAATTCGCACATCACTAAAAAAGTAGCAGACAAGCTACAGGAACTTTTCAAAAATGATAGAAAAAGCTTTGAAGAGAAATGGGATAGCATCGGACTTTTTGTAAAATATGGTATAATAACCGATGAGAAATTTTACGACCGAGCCAAAGACTTTTCATTATTGAAAAACACTAACAATCAATACTTTACACTGCCTGAGTACCAAGAGAAAATACAAGTAACACAGGCCGACAAAGATGGCAACACCGTCTATATTTATACCAACGAGCCACTAAAACAAGATGCTTACATTCAGTCGGCTACAAAAAAGGGTTACGATATATTAAAGTTCGAAAGCCCGATTGATACCCATTTTGTAAGCCATTTGGAGCGAAAACTAGAGAAATCGAGCTTCAAAAGGGTAGATTCAGATATTGCAGATAAACTAATCGACAAAGGGATAGTGCTCGAAAGCATACTAAGTGAGACTGAAAAGGAAAGCTTGAAAAATATATTTGACGGTGCAATTAACAATAAGAACTACACTGTTGCGATCGAGCCGCTGTCTCCCGATGAAATGCCTGTTGCAGTTACTTTGCCTGAATTTATGCGAAGGATGAAAGAAATGAGCCTAAACGGTGGCGGGGGCATGGCCTTTATGGGCAGTATGCCCGACAGCTACAGCGTAACCATCAATGCCAACCACAGCCTCATTCAAAAAATATTGAAAACAGAAAGCGAAGAAAGCAGGCAGCTATTGGCAAAATATGCCTTTGATTTGGGAATGCTATCGCAAAATCTGCTTACAGGTGTGGAATTGACTTCATTTATCTACAAGAGTGTGGAAATGGTGAAGTAGCTACTTATATAAAAGGTGGCTAATTCCCGGATTTTTCGAATGAAGTGATTGGCACTAATTTGCATCCTATAAAGTAACCTGTGCAGATCCTTAAATCTGTCTTATCCGTGATTCTGATAAATTAATCTTAATCACGGGTTTCTTGGTTAGGGTGATTTGCACCAATTTCTATCCCCAAAAATAATCTGTGGCTGACTTCAAATATATCTAATCCCTGATTGTGATATATAATTGGGTTTACAGCCATGCCAAATCAGACTTCCTACATTATTACCTTCCAAAACATTCTATCTAAAGTACTATTTAGCATAGTATTTTTTTCTACATGTATTTCCAACGATGCTCGTTAAATATCTAATAATCAATATATTTGCTGAATTGGCCGTTGCTAGCAAGGAGCGATGCGAAAAAACAATCATGATAAAGTATAAAAACAGCCCGCAGGGGAATAAATTAATACACTAAAAATGGCAACTTAAATAACAAAAAGTCATAAACTTGTGACTATTAATCATTTAACTAACAATTTTAATAGTCAAAACCATGCGTAAATTAATTACAACGTTAGGTGCAGTAATGATATCGTTAATGTCATTTGCACAGATTACTAACCTCAATATTACTGGGACGGTAAAAGTAGGTGACAATGACGTGGCCAGTCAAGTCATTACTCAAACTGGGGGAAGTATGAGTCTCAAATTATCGGTATCTACGGGTACAATTGTAGCAGCAATGTGGCA
>Ga0163144_10027079_pt1 | contig 11115 bp, 10 predicted proteins | sample OliLak19BULKMAT1_FD_123175 | JGI IMG/M metagenome (GOLD analysis project Ga0163144, IMG submission 123175) | Freshwater microbial mat bacterial communities from Lake Vanda, McMurdo Dry Valleys, Antarctica - Oligotrophic Lake LV.19.BULKMAT1 | ecosystem: Environmental > Aquatic > Freshwater >... | reverse complement strand
GTATAAATATTTGTTGACTTTAGTCTTGAACTTTTCGAACTGGTGGGTCAAAACCTCTGGGCGTGAAACAAAAACCATCAAAAAAAGGACTTTTATGAAGCAGGGAGACGAACAATTTCTAAACGAATCAGTCTACAATAGAGCTGATTACAACGCCCTAAAACAGTTCAACGATCAACTTTTGGATGAAAAATCTCCATTAGGGATGATAATTTCCTCTGAAAATATTCGTAAAAGCAGTAAAAATATTCAACACGCGATTGTCCAGACAATTGTCAATAATGGACATTGTGTGATGATCAGACAAACCACCTAACGTTTTCCAAACGTTAGAAACCGAAGAAGATTCTTCGGTTTTTTTAAGCCCAGCCCAGCTTAATCAGCGAATCCAAAGCAAGGAAAAAGCTGTCGATTCCACTCTATCTTATTCTCCGCTTCGCCGTCACTGGCGCGTCGGCGGATTCTTCCATCAAATAGTTGACGAAGTTTCGCTCTTTGTCGGCCAGTTTCTTTTGCACCTGCGCCGCCGGCAGTGCGAACGGCAATTTCTCATAACACTGGCCAGTACCCCTTTTCCTAGACAGTAAGTATCTTTGTATTGTAAGTAGTATCCCAATGTTGATTTTGGTATACTAAAAGCATATGGAACATACATCTACAAATAGCAAGACTCCTACACACTACATCTGCATGGGTGGATGCAAGGGTGTGTCAAAAGTACCCGGTGTATGTGGTGCGCCTGATTGTGCCAACCACACGCACGAGCTTGTGCCTTGCGACTGCACCGATGCTAGACACCACGACTTTAAGATCGTCACAAAGAGTGCTATCTCTGACACCCACACACTACTCACTCTACAAAAATGCATGGCATGCGAGAGTGGTGTCACTCCTCTTTCAAAGTTAGAGGCAGATATATTGCTCAAGCAAATTCCCAGCTGGGATATTTCGCTTGATGCTAAAAGCATCTTCAGGCGTTATAGTTTTAAAAATTTCAAAGAAGCTCTTGCTTTTGTAAACAAGGTTGGTGCTCTGGCCGAATCGGAGGGGCATCATCCTGATATATATCTGAAAGACTATAAATTTGTAGAGCTCACACTTTCTACTCATGCGATCGGTGGACTTTCTCAAAATGATTTTATCCTTGTTGCAAAAATAGACGCATAATATAAATAGTGTATTGTTCAAGCTATGGAACATAATTGACAATACCCCTATGGGGTATATAATTGTCATTATGAAATATATAAAAGAGGAAAATAAGTCAAAAATTATTCGTCGACTAAAATTAATCGAGGGCCAAATGCGAGGGCTACAAAAGATGATAGAAAATGACACTTACTGTATTGACGTAATTACTCAGACTTCTGCAGTCAAACAAGGTCTTTCAAATGTAGAAGATCTGTTACTAGAGAATCATCTTGGCGGATGTATTCTCAATCAGGTTAAAGCGGGTCAATCAGATAAAGCAAAAAAAGAAATCTTAAAAGTCTATAAACTAAAGAGAAAATAATATCTATGAATCATACAAAGACATACAAGATAAAAGGAATGCACTGCGCCTCATGCGCAGGGATTATAGAAAAGACCTTCAAAAAAACTGACGGTGTAGAATCCGTGGAAGTAAACTACGGAACAGAAACTGCCAAGGTTTCTTTTGATGAATCAAAAATCAATCCGCAACACCTTTCACAAAAAATAGAAAAACTAGGATACTCTCTCGATCTACCTACAGCTGATGAAATGAGAATGTCTGAGAGTGAACATGCGGGACATCTAGGATTAAATCAATCTAAAAAAGAAAAACTAGCTGAAGTAGCTAGTCAGAGAACACTTGTTTTATCAGCTATACCTCTGGCAATCTTTAGTATTTTTGTTATGAGTTGGGATATTCTTGCACAGTACGGCTGGGTGCCTATGATGAATAATACAATTAAGGAATTTTTTCACCATCTCCTACCCATATTTGCTACTTACATGTTATTTGTTGTAGGTAAACCATATCTGTTAGGTTTCTATCGTTTTCTACGTTATGGCAAGGCCAATATGGATACCCTCATTGGTATTGGAACTGTAGCAGCTTTTGTATATAGCTTTGCGGTCACTGCTTTTGAAGATGTGCTCAAGCCTTTTATAAATGTTGAACATACTTACTACGATGTGACCATTGTGGTCATTACCTTCATTGCACTGGGAAAATATTTGGAAGCGAGATCAAAAATAAAAACTGGAGACGCGATAGAAAAGCTTTTAAACCTACAAGCAAAAACTGCCCTTGTATTTCGTGATGGAAAAGAAATAGATATTTCGATAAATGAAGTGAAGCACGGGGATTTCATCATTGTAAAACCAGGAGCAAAAATTCCAGTTGACGGAATAATTACCGAAGGCACCTCTTTTATCAATGAATCAATGGTGACAGGCGAACCGATGCCAACCCAAAAGAAAATCGGAGACAGTGTGATATCAGGGACGCTAAATACTACAGGTTCATTTATTTTCAAAGCTACAAAAGTCGGATCTGAAACTTTACTCGCTCAAATTATAAAAATGGTTGAAGAGGCGCAAGGTAGTAAAGCTCCCATTCAAGCTCTGGCAGATAAAATATCGAGCGTCTTTGTCCCTATAGTCCTAGTCATTGCTTTTCTTTCGCTTGGAACATGGCTTATTTTTGGAACTGGATCGCTTGGTTTTTCTCAAGCTCTTTCGTATGCTCTAGTCTCGTTTGTCGGAGTACTTGTTATTGCTTGTCCTTGTGCCATGGGTCTTGCTACACCAACGGCGATTATTGTAGGAGTCGGTAAAGGTGCTAGAGAAGGCATTTTAATTAAAGATGCAGCGACACTTGAAAAGCTTCATAAGGTAGATACGGTCATTGTAGACAAAACAGGCACGATCACTATCGGTAAACCAACACTCGTTGATATACAAAATCAGTCGGACTTAAAAGATGAAGAATTTTTGTCCATACTCGCTTCACTTGAAAAAAAATCTGAACATCCTATCGCTCATGCAATAGTAAATTATGCAGAAGAAAAAAATATTAAACTTACTGATATTTCAAATTTTGAAAGTATACAAGGCAAAGGCATAAAGGGATCAATAAATAGTACAGAATATTTTGTGGGCAATACCAAACTCGTAAGTGACCTCAGAATTTCTTTTGAAGTTTCAAAGTTAGATAAGTTTACAGAACAAGGAAAAACCCCAGTCATTCTTGCGACAAGAGAAAAAGTCCTCGGTTTTGTGATGGTCTCTGATGAGATAAAAGCAGAATCAATCGAAGCAGTAAAAAATCTTCATACTCTTGGAATCAAAGTAATTATGCTTACTGGTGACGATGAAAAAGCAGCGAAACACATTGCCTCACTCGTTGGTATTGATGAAGTCATTGCACACGTATTACCACAAGATAAACTTGCCAAGATAAAGGATTTACAAGCACAAGGAAAGATTGTGGCAATGGCTGGTGATGGTGTAAATGATGCTCCTGCACTTGCTCAGGCGGATGTGGGTATTGCTATGGGGACTGGAACGGATGTTGCCATAGAGTCGGCTGGTATCACACTTCTAGGTGGAGACATTTCAAAACTAGTGAAGGCGATCAAGCTCTCAAAGATGACTATGAGAGGGATAAAACAAAATCTGTTTTGGGCATTTATCTACAACATTGTAGGTATTCCACTTGCAGCAGGATTGTTCTATCCGATATTTGGTTGGCTCCTGAACCCTGTCTTTGCAGGATTTGCAATGGCCATGTCGTCTGTATCTGTGGTGTCAAATTCACTTCGGATTAAAGCTAAGAAATTATAAAAATTATTAATAATAATAAATATGAAAAAACTTTTTATCATCACAAGTATTATTATTTTCATTCTTGTCGTATGGGTAATAGGGTCAAAATCTTTGGTATCTAAAGATCCAGATACATTGGCTACTAATGGATTACATTGGCACTCAAATCTTGAAATATACGCAAAAGGAGAAAAGATTGAAATTCCTGCAAATATCGGTCTTATGGGAGGCCACAATCCGATCCATACTCACATGGAAGATTCTCCGCAGGGTGTCATACATATGGAATTCGAATGGTTAGTAAGGAAAAATGATACCAAACTCGGTCAATTTTTTAACAATTGGAATAAGGATATAAGAGATTTTGGGCAGGATATGAAAATGATAGTCAATGGCACAGAGAATCTGGAATTTGAAAATTATGAAATGAAAGATGGTGACAAAATAGAATTAAGATATGAATAATAAAAAAACATACAACTTCCATATAAATGGTATGCATTGCAATGCGTGTGTACTGATTATTGAAAGTGAATTAAATAATTATCCAGGTGTCGTTCATGCAAAAGTCTCATTGAATACTAACTCTATTGAAGTGATGGGTGATTTTAATGAAAAAACAGATATAGAAATAGCTAAAATGCTCTCTGTACCTATAGAAGATAATGGATATACATTATCAACAGAAAAATTAATCAAAAATAGAAAATTGTCAGATTTCAAAATTGCAGTACCAATAGCCCTTGGTTTCGCCGTCTTGTTTGTAGTCTTACAAAAGATTGGACTAGTTAATTTAGTTGGTGGAGAAAACGTCACATACAGCACAGCATTTGTGATCGGTATCATTGCCTCGCTTTCAACTTGTATGGCAGTGGTTGGCGGTCTTCTTCTCTCGATGTCTGCAACATTTGCAAACCAAAAAGATGGACAGCGTGACAAGATAAAGCCTCAGCTTATGTTTCATGGTGGACGAATCGTCTCATTCTTCATACTAGGAGGAGTGATAGGTTCACTAGGTTCAGCATTCACTCTCAACACCACAGCAACATTTATCCTGAGTTTAGTTATCGGCATCGTTATGCTTATTCTTGGAATTAATTTGCTCGATGTATTTCCTTGGGCAAAAAAGTTTCAACCTTCGATACCAAAATTCATTGCAAAATATGCTCATGGGGTTTCAAATTTAAATCACAGTCTAACTCCTGTTCTTGTTGGTATCGCAACATTCTTTCTACCATGTGGATTCACTCAATCAATGCAACTTTATACTTTGAGTACAGGAAATTTTATCACTGGTGGTCTCACAATGCTCGCATTTGCACTGGGGACATTGCCAGTTCTAGCTCTCATCAGCTTTAGTTCGTTCAGTATACAAAACAGTTCGAAAGCAGGAATCTTTTTCAAAACCGCAGGACTTATTGTAATTATGTTTGCTTTATTTAACCTCATAACTAGTTTGGTGGTCATTGGAGTAATACCACCAGTCTTTAATTTTTGATATAATCACATTTATGAAATCAACAGTTATATCAATCATCGTAGCAGTTGTCCTCATTGGAGGATCGTTCATCCTGACAAAAGGAAATTTTCAGTCTCAAACAGATATGCAGGTTACTGCAAACAATGTCACAGTTGTCGATGGCACACAGATTATTACAATCAATGCCAAGGGAGGATATCAACCGAGAAAAAGTATTGCAAAAGCAGGCATCCCTACAATTATTCGTTTTGATACTAAAGGAACATTTGACTGCTCATCTGCTGTTAGGATTCCTAGTATGAATATAAGCAAGACACTTCCTCAGACAGGATCCACTGATATTCCTATAGGTTCACAACATATGTCAACCCTTCAAGGGACATGCGGAATGGGAATGTATCCGTTTGAAGTTGAGTTTAGGTCATAGAATGCGCAGAGTATCTTTTTATTTAAAACTAATGTATAGTTATAGGACTATGGCAAAAAGAGCATCAGCAAGTACAAACACAAAAACGTCAAGATCCAAAAAAACAGCAAAACGTTTAAAAATAAAATATGAACGTAAGCTTTTGAAGATCAATCGTGACAAAAACAAGAGATAGTAAATTTTGTAGTTTTTCGTTATGGTATAGGTATTATTTAATAATTTAAAACCATGTACGTATTTATAATAATTATCTTCCTAGTATTCTTAGTTCATCTAAATAATAAAGTAAATAGTTTAGAGGCACTTATAAAAAACAAAAATATTACAAAACCAGAAGCTACACCTGTACCAGCTTCTGTCTCGGTTCCAGTTTCTACAACAACTATTCCATCGTCTGTGGATATAACATCAGAAGTAAAAGCTCAAGATTCTAAAATAGAAAAAGATATTTCTGGTGAAGAGGTTTCAGGAAGAATACTCGGACGTTTGGGTATTGCTGCTGTTATAATAGGTATGGCCTTTTTTCTAAAATATGCTTTCGACAATGGTTGGGTCCCTCCAGCTGGTCGTGTGGCTATAGGTATGATCATAGGAGTAATCACAATGGTTTTGGGACAGTGGCTTCGAAAAAAATATCTACAGTATTCAGATCTTCTCATGGGAGGTGGTCTAGCTATTCTCTATCTATCAGTTTTTTCTGCACATGCGCTATACAATCTCATCGATCCCATGATGGCTCTTCTCGGGATGATTGTCATTACAGTCATTGGAGTGATTATAAGTATTGTCAATGCTACTATTGTTTTATCAACTATCGCTATCATCGGTGGATTTCTAGCACCATTTCTCATCGGTGTAACAGTGCTTGGTCCGTGGATTGCATTTACCTACATTACGATTCTCAACGCTGGAACTCTAGGAATTCTGATAAATAAAAAGTGGCCAAAACTTGTTCTCATCTCTTTCCTAGGCACATGGCTCTACTTTGGTACTTGGCTTCTTACTTCTTACAATGACACTTTACTTATACCAACTCTTATCTTTATTCTTGTCCAGTTCTTCATCCTTACTGCATCTCCATTGGTTCGTATTATTATTGAAAAAGCCAAAGCTACAGAGATTGACTATTTTGTTTTAGGAGCTACAGCGTTGAGTTTTGCATATATTTGCTATGACTTGCTCATGCCACAATACAAACATTTTGTAAGTGTGGGATCAGTTATGGTTTCAGCTTTCTATGTAATCATTTCTCTCATGGCATATAGAGAAAATCCGGAAGATAGGACGATAAATATCTTTCTCCCTGGACTTGCAGTAGCTTTTATCACGGTGGCTGTGCCTATAGAATTTTCCGGTCCGTGGATAGCTGCTTGGTGGTTTGTAGAATCTTTAGTTCTCTATACAATTGCTTCAAAATCTTCTAGCCGCGGTTTCCAGGTTATGGGAGTTGTTGTCTATATGTTAGGTTTGATGAATCTTTTCTACTATATTCTTACATATAGAGCTATGAGCACCTCTGTGATATTTTGGAACGGACCGTTCATTATGACAATGATGGCGGTTGTGGCGGCATACATTATTGCCTTTATTTATTACAAATATGGAAGTTCATCTCCGGAAATACAGAAGAGGGGAATGAATGTATTTGTTATCTTAGCAAATATTCTGACGCTGTATGCACTTACTATTGAGATAAATAAGTATTATGATATGGCGAACCTTTCAGAAAATGTATCGAACACAGCTATATCTATCCTATGGGCTCTATACGCTACACTGCTTACAGTTATAGGTTTTATAAAAAGATATGCATCTATAAGGAGAATGGGTCTCGTCTTGTTTATTATTACTGCTTTCAAAGTTGTCACTGATGTTTGGAGTCTTGGGGAAATATATAGAATCGTATCATTTATTGTTTTTGGAATAATCGCTCTTACGGCTTCATTTATTTATGTTAGGTATCGTGATAGATTGAAAGATATAGTCTAGTTTAATAAAATATAATCATGCAAGAAAATAAAACTGAAACTATAGTTTTTGGAGGAGGATGTTTTTGGTGTACAGAAGCAGTTTTCAAGATGCTCAAAGGTGTTCATTCTGTGATTCCTGGATACTCTGGAGGAACGGTAGAAAATCCTACATACGAACAAGTCTGCGGTGGAAAGACCGGTCATGCAGAATGTACAAAAGTAGAATACGATCCAGCTCTCATTTCTGTAAAATCCTTACTGACTGTATTTTTTGGAAGTCACGATCCAACGACTCGCAACAGACAAGGAAATGATGTTGGTACTCAGTATCGTTCTGTTATCTTTTACACGACACCTAGCCAAAAAGAAGAAACAGAAAAATATATCAAAGGCATAAACGATTCCAATTCTTTAGGGAAAGAGATCGTTACAGAAGTTGAACTTATAGATGTTTTCTATGAAGCTGAAGATTATCACAAAGATTATTTTTCCCAAAATAAAGGCAATCCATATTGTGAGATAATTATCAATCCAAAATTGCAAAAAGTCCAAAAAGAATTTGCGGATTTATTGAACGATTCGTCAAGGATTAGGAGCTAGGCCCTCACTTCTCCCCCCGCTACATAGCCAGTACTCCAGCATATTTGCAGACTATATCCGCCCGATGGCCGTTCAATATTTAAAATATCTCCAGCAAACAAAAGATTTGGAAACAAGCGCGAACGCATAGTTTTAAAATCGACTTCTTCACATGCCACTCCGCCGGAGGTGACGATAGACTTTTCCGGACCAAGGAGGTGATCGACTTTCATTTTCATATGTTTCAAAACGAGAGCGAGCTTGAGACGCTCTTCTCGGGTGACACTGTTGATTTGCGTTGAAGGATCGATTTCCGAAAACTCACAGATGATATCCACCATGCCTTTCTGGACAAGATCCCCCATGGCGTTTTTAAATATACGATTTTTATTTTCTTCAAAAGTTTCCTGTAGTTTTTTATTGAGCATTCCGTAATCTAGGGTTGGGAAAAGATCTAGCTCGATGGTAACAGAGCCTTTTTTTAATAGTTTACCAATATCGCGACTCATGTTGATGACGGTTGGTCCGCTAATGCCGAAATGAGTAAAAAGAAGGCGGCCTTTTTTGTGTAGAATCTTTTCCATTTTTGCTTCCTGTCCTACTTGCTTTTCTCCTTGTTGTTCTTGGAACGCAGTCAATTTGATATCACTCAAAGTAATCCCTTGTAGATCTTTTACCCACTTGTCTACTATAGCAATCGGCACAAGTGAAGGTTCTGGAACAATGACAGTATGACCTATTTCTCTGAGCCATTTGTAACCATCGCCGGTAGAACCAGTTTCGGGATGAGAACTACCACCAACAGCCATGATGAAATTTTTAGCATAGACAGTCTTGTTATCTTTCAATCTAACTCCGACAATTTTGCTACTTTCTTTTATAAATCCAGACACAGGAGTGTTGATGTGGATCTCAATATTTTTTAAAAGAGGAAGAAATACATTTAAAACAGAAGAGGCCTTACCATCTGCAGGGAAGGCACGTTTACGGTCTTCGATCATGAGTTTTACTCCGCGGGATTCAAAATATTTAAAAGTATCTTTTACTCCGAATTGGGAAAAGGTAGAAAAGAGAAAATTGCCAGTTTTACCGAGCATAGAGAGAAATATTCGATGATCAAATTCGGCATTGGTAATATTGCACCTTCCACCTCCTGTGATGAGAAGCTTTTTGCCGAGAGTGTCGTTTTTCTCTAGAAGCACTATGGAAAGTCCTCTTTCCACTGCGCGTGAGGCCGCCATTATACCAGCCGGTCCACCGCCGATCACAGCCACATCGTAGATTTTTTCCGCTTTTTTATCTTGGGGTGACTTGGGCAACATGCCCACCATCCTAGCATTCTTGACTTGTTTACACAAATAATATATAGTATTGGTTCAATGGATCAAAAACCGTTAAAAAAGTTCTCATCATCTTTACCTAGAAAATCATTTGGTCAAAAGCCTTTTGGCAAGACATATGGCAGTCGCCCACCATTTAGGAGTGGTCCGCCAGCGTTTGGGAGCAGACCTGCATTTAGAGGTAGACCTCAAGGAAAGAGATTTGGAGGACAACATATAGATGTCTCACGTTTTATAAATAAAGCTGTCATAACAGAAAAAGTCGAGAATTTTATTCCCGACCATGCTTTTTCTGATTTTCATATAGAAGAAAAACTAAAGAAAAATATTGAAACAAAAGGTTATACAACCCCAACTCCCATTCAAGATAAATCCATTCCACATATTTTGAGAGGTTCAGATCTTGTTGGTATTGCAAACACTGGTACTGGAAAAACAGCAGCTTTTCTTATTCCTCTTATAAACAAAGTTCTAGTATCAAGAGAAAACAAAGAACCTGTTCCCACAAATGCTCGAATCCTCATTGTTGTTCCAACTCGTGAACTTGCTCAACAAATAGAAACAGAATTTAAAGGTTTTACTACTGGGTTGAATATGTACGCCGTTTCTTGTATAGGAGGAGCAAGCATGGGTTTCCAGATTTCATCTCTTAGACGAGCTCATAGTTTTATCATCGGTACTCCAGGAAGACTTCGTGATCTCATTGATCAGAAAATCATAGATCTAAATAAATACTCTACTGTCGTCCTAGATGAAGCCGATCGCATGCTCGATATGGGATTTATAGAAGACATAAAATACATGGTTTCAAAAATGCCCGCAAACAGACATACTCTTTTCTTTTCAGCTACAATGTCATCAGAAATCAAGGCTTTGATAAAAGACTTTCTAAGAGAACCGGTGATGATCTCAGTAAAAACTAGCGAGACCTCTTCACAAGTAGAACAAGATATAGTTCGCATACCTCCGGGTAAGAACAAAATAGATGTTCTTCATGATCTCCTCATCCAGCCAGGTTTTGACAAAGTCCTTATTTTTGGAAGAACCAAACATGGTGTAGAAAGACTTGCTAAGGAATTAAAAACTCTTGGTTTCAAAGCTGAATCGATTCATGGAAATAAAACTCAAGGTCAGAGACAAAAAGCACTCTCACTTTTCAAAGAAAGTCATGCAAATATTCTTGTTGCCACAGATGTAGCTGCTAGAGGACTAGATATTGCCGGAGTTAGTTACGTCATAAATTTTGAAGTACCAGGGACTTATGATGACTATGTTCATCGTATTGGCCGAACAGGTAGAGCTGGAAAAAAAGGCAAAGCACTGACTTTTATAGGGTAATCTACAATTTCTAAAATCTTTTAAGTATTACAAATCCCATGTTATAATACATGTGTAACAATTTTCCTCCAGCTACCCCTCAAGTAGGACAAGATAGATTTAAATAATACTCACTCGCTGTTCTAAAAGCAATACACTCTCTAGGTCGGTCATTGAGGAAGGAATGAATCTCTTTCATTTCCTCCT
>Ga0163144_10027077_pt1 | contig 11115 bp, 14 predicted proteins | sample OliLak19BULKMAT1_FD_123175 | JGI IMG/M metagenome (GOLD analysis project Ga0163144, IMG submission 123175) | Freshwater microbial mat bacterial communities from Lake Vanda, McMurdo Dry Valleys, Antarctica - Oligotrophic Lake LV.19.BULKMAT1 | ecosystem: Environmental > Aquatic > Freshwater >... | reverse complement strand
TGCACGGTGCCTCGGCCGTGATGTTGAAAATGGTTTTCGCGCCCCCCATTTTCTGCGAGCTCATCGCCAGCGTGAGCCCCTGTTTCGGGAAACGCCAATCCTGCACCCACACGCCGATGGCCTCCCAGAGCACCTCCTTGTCCTTGCTCTCTGGTTTGCCAGGGAACTGGCTCACGGCATCCGCTCCCTGACCGAGCTTGAGTTTCCCGAGCGACTCGCCCTCAAACATCTTTTCCGCCCGGAGCGGGCCGATGCCCAGGCCGAGGGTGGCGAACAAAAGGAGGGGAAGAATCTTTTTCATAAGCACCGGGGAATTGTGACACCACCGCGCAACGTCACCAGCGCAAAAAGGGCAGCAAGAAGATCCTCACGCAAAGGGCGCAAAGGATGAGAAGGTTAGGACAGCCGGAAAAAGGCCGCTCCGGTGCATCTTGGGAAGCGGAGCCTGTCGTCCCATCCCCTGGAGGGGGCTGAAGGAGTCCGATAATTTACATAAATGCGTATTTTATAGGACCCTTTTGGCTTTTTTGCATCAATCACAATTTTTGTCCGCATGTGAGGAGCGTTGGGGTTAACGCTCCCTCCCGGCTCTCAATTGGGTTTGGCTGCGCCATTTGCGTCCATTCGCGGCTCTTCCTTGATTTGGTGCAAAGAAAAAGACTGGAAGCCTGTGTCGAATGTGGACAGTCCAATGGCCAGCGATTCGGACAACGCAGCCAGCCAGGCATCGGTCCAGAGATTCGGTAAGGCGCTGCGTCCACCATTTCCACGCGGTGGCGTGATGAGCATGGCGTTCCAGCAGAATGGCAAAGACCACATTGCCGTCGGCCAGCCAGGTCATCGGAGTTTGGCCGCATCCTCCTGCTCAAGCATCCGGGCCAACTCCTCGTTGCTTCGCGCCGGAATCCCGAGGGCTCCGGCTTGCGAAATCGGAGGGCGATCCATCCGGCGCACCGTGCCATCCGGCTCGTTCAAGGCCTTGGACAGCATATCCGCGAAAAGGCTCTTCAAACTGGTGCCCCTTTGCGCCGCCAGGGCTTTGGCTTGGCGAAAGAGCGGATCGGGCAAATCAAGAGTCGTTCGCATACATTAATATGCGCATAATTTGTTAGGAAATTAATCCTCCCGTTCCTCGACCAGACGGTATTTTGAGAAGCCCGAAAACAACTCCGGAGGGCGGCCATCTTGGCCGCCTCTGGCGGGCGGGACGCCCACCTCCCCCTAATCTCCCGAATATTTTGCGCTTGGTTTCAATCCGCCTTCTCGACACCGCCCGACTTTTCCTGCACTTTATGCTCCATGGACGCCGAAATTCCCCTGCCTGCAGAGCTGGAAAAATTCTGGCGCACGGACGACGGACTGACCGCGACTCAGCGGGCCGAAGCCTACGGCATTGATTTGTCCTTACTGGAAACCAATCTTCTCCTGTCTCCCGCCGAGCGCCTGCGGCAGAATGACAGCGTCGTGAACGAAGTGGAATACCTCCTCGCGGCCATGGAGAAGCCCGATGCCTGATCTCACCCGCATCACCCGCATACTGGCCGATGCCGGCGTGGACTTCGTCATCGCCGGTGGCCTGGCGGTGATATTACGTGGCAGCGCTTTGATGACGCGTGACGTGGAGATCGTCTGTTGCATGGAACCGGAGAATTTGCTCCGCTTGTTCGAAGCGTTGGAGCCATTGCATCCGGTACATCGCATGACTCCGCAAAAACTTTCCTTCAGCCGCGAACAGGCCGAAAAAGCGGACTATAAAAATCTCTATCTCTCGACGGACTGGGGCCAGCTTGATTGCCTGGGAGAGATCAAGGGCGTGGGAAAATACGAAGCGTGTCTGTCCGTCAGCGAACCGATCCTGCTTGAGGATGTGACGGTCCATGTCTTAACCCTCGATGCCCTCATCGCCGCCAAACGCGCGATGGCACGCCCCCGCGACCTCCACGCCGTGCTGGAACTTGAAGCCATCCGTGAACGGCAAAAGGGTTGAGGCGGGCTGGACGTTCCGGCTTCAGCCAGTGGGGCCGTCAAAAAGTCGCTTTTCCCGGAAAAATGGAGCGATGCGGGTTGACTCGCAAGAGGCTCGGATTTCCGCCTCGCTCCGGTTCTCGCATCCTTGGGCACCGAGGGTCCGGTGGCCTCCAGATTTCGACTTTTTAGACGCCCTCTGAGAGTTGGACTCCAACTTTTGCCCGCCGCGAGGGCAGGGTTTTCCCTGTAGCGGGAAAAGTGAGTTTTCCGAAAAAGCGGTTTTCGGGTTTAATCGCGGCTAAACTGCCCGGTCTCCCTCAAGGTGGGGGATTGGTAAACCGATTCACCACCCACACTTCGCCAGAGGTCGCTCCCGCTTGCAGATCCTCCGAGTAAAGGACACCACACCCGCTGCATTGCGCAGCGGTGACAAAAAATGAATTCCACCACGAGATAGTCGGCGAAGATGAGTTGGAGGAATGCCGCGGTTGTCGAGATTGAGATAGGAACAGGTGAAGACGGCGGCGGTTTGCAGGAGCTCGAAGAATTGGCGCGTGTCATCCAGGTTGTCGAAGTCACAAAAGGCGGCGCGCTTTCCGATGTCGGTTTCGAGGCGGAGCGCACTTAAGAGCCTGTCTTAAAACAGGAGAATGGAGGGATGCGGGCCCTCGCATCCCTGGGCGGCAAGAGCCTGCCGCCCTCCAATAGCGACTTTTCAGACAGGCTCTAAGGACCTTGAACATGGCGTCTTTCAGGCGTGGATAAAACAGCTCGATCTTGACGAAGCGTCCGTCGCGCGTGGGATGGAATTCGCCGCTCATCGGCGAATCCACGCCGATGCCGGAACCGTAATCGATGACGGGAAGCGAGCATGGGGTCCTTGCCTTTGATTGTGACGTTCCCCTTGTGGTCCGATTCGCGATTGCCAATCGCGGAGAGGACCAGGTCGAGGGCTTTCTGGGAGGCGGGTGTGTCACCGTTGGCCATGGTTTTGAGGAGTTCAGGTTGGCCATGTGCATTTCATCCCTGAAGCGGAGAGAAGCGTTAAAGTGCCGCAAATTTTCTTTCCCTGATGGACAAGACTCTCTTGGCGAAGCGAAAAAATGCCGCTAGGTTGCGCGCCCATGCCTCGCCGTGCTGTAAAAATCGGCCGCCACACCCTGGGCGGCAGGAAGTTGCTTTTCATTCTGGGGCCCTGCGTGATCGAGACGCCGGCCTTCACCCGCCGGATGGCGCGCAAACTGCATGCGATCTGCGATGGCGAAGGGATGGATTTTGTTTTCAAGGCTTCGTACGACAAGGCGAACCGCACGTCAGGAAGTTCGTTTCGCGGCACGGGAGCACGTGATGGGTGCGAGTTGCTGGCCGAGATCGGCGGCGAACTCGGTGTGCCGGTGACGACCGATGTTCACACGGCGGCGGAAATTGAGATCGCGGCGCCGTTGGTGGACCTGATCCAGATCCCGGCGTTTCTCTGCCGGCAGACTGATCTCATTGTGGCTGCGGGTGCGAGCGGCTGCGCGGTGAATGTGAAGAAGGGACAATTCCTGGCGCCGTGGGATGTGAAGAACATCGCGAAGAAACTGGAAAATACGGGGAGCAAGGCGTTTTGCTTCACCGAGCGCGGGACGACCTTCGGCTACAATAATCTGGTGGCGGACATGCGGGCGATTTTCTGGATGCAACAATTAAATTATCAGGTAGTTTTCGACGCAACACATTCCGTGCAGCGTCCGGGCGGTGCGGGTGACCGCACCGGCGGTGATGGCGAACTGGCTCCGGTGCTGGCTCGCGCGGCAGTGGCAGCAGGCTGCGACGGGGTGTTTATCGAGACTCATGAAAACCCCGCAAAAGCCCTCTCCGATGGCCCGAATCAAATCCCGCTGCGCGCCCTGCCCAAGCTGCTCGGCCAACTTTCCCGCATCCGCCATGAAGTTCTTTGCTAGCCTCGCCCTCGCCGCCTTGCTGCTGTCCGCCCCTCCGCTCCGTGCGGAAAAACCCGCGAAGCCGGACACCAAGGGGACCGCTTCGGATAAAAAGAATGAGAAGGCTGCAGTGAAGGAGAAGGACGCCACCGAGGCGGCTTTCGACATTCCGGTGCAGGAAGGCGTGCCTGTCCGGGGCCTCAAGATTCCGAGTTACGACAAGGACGGGAAATTGCAGATGATGTTCGATGCCGAAGTGGCCAGAAAAATAGACGCCAGCCATGTCGAAATGGAGAACCTGAAAATTGATGCCTACTCGGACGACGGGAAGAAGTTTTATATTGAACTGCCACGGGCGGTTTTTAATCTGGAAACCCGCGTCATGAACGGCCAGAGCCGCGTGCTCATCCGCCGGGAGGACTTTGAGATCACCGGCGATGCGGGGACGTTTAATGTCAAAACCCGCAATGCAAAAATTCTCGGCAACATCAAAATGACCATCTTCAGCACCGAAAGCTTCGACACACCATGAAACATTCCTTTTTTGCCGCGTTGCTTTGCCTGCTCGCCAGCGCACTCCCCTCCCCGGCTGCTCCGGGCGACGCCAATCCCACGATGAACCCCGACACCGCCGGCCAGACGGAAACGCGGGAAAAAAATAACCCCTTCGGCCTGGCCGCCGGCAAGGAACGGCCCAAGGATGCCAAAACGGAAATCACCGCGAAAAAAGAGGCCAGTTTCGACAACGCCACCAATATCGCGGAATTCGAAGGAAACGTTGTGGTGAAGGATCCCCAATTCACCCTCTTCTGCGACCGGCTTAAAGTCACCATGAACAAAACCCGCAAGGGCATGCAGCTCTGCGAAGCCTTCGGCAACGTCATCATCGTTCAGGAAAATACCGATGCGGCGGGCAAGATTACCAAATCCATCGGTCGCGCCGGGCAGGCTGTTTACGAGCCGGTCTCCGGCGACATCACGCTCAAGTTTACCCCGTCCGTACAGAGCGACATCAATTTGCAGGTCGGCGAACCCGACACCATCATGATTCTCAACCGCACCGGTAAATCCCGAACCATCGGACCGAGCAAAACGGTCATCGTGGACACGGGCGACAAATCCGAAACGCCATGAGCGCATCACCCACAGCTCCCGCACCCCTTCACGATCTGACCTCGAAGGATCGCGCGCCGCTTCTCCGCACCGACAAGCTGGTCAAGATTTACGGCGGACGCTCGGTCGTCAACGGCGTGGACATCAACGTGCGCCGCGGCGAGATCGTGGGGCTGCTCGGTCCGAACGGCGCGGGCAAGACCACGACGTTTTACATGATCGTCGGACTGGTGCGTCCGAATGGCGGGCGGGTATTTTTTGAGGAACGCGACGTCACCTCGATGCCGATGTATCGCCGCGCGCGGGAAGGTATGGGCTACCTGCCGCAGGAAGAGTCCATTTTCCGCAAACTCACGGTCAGGGAAAACATCATGGCAATCCTGGAGACGACGAAACTGGACCGCCAGGCCCGCAAGCATCGCTGCGATGAACTGCTCAGCCAGTTCGGCATCGAACACCTCTCCAAGAACACCGCCCTCACCCTCTCGGGCGGTGAAAAACGCCGCCTCACCATTGCGCGTTCGCTCGTCACCAATCCCTCGCTCCTCATGCTCGATGAGCCGTTCAGCGGCGTGGATCCCATCGCGGTTTACGACGTGCAGCAGATCATCCAGGATCTTCGCGCCCAAGGGCTCGCCATTTTGATCACCGACCACAATGTTCGCGAAACGCTAAACATCGTGGATCGCGCCTACCTGATTTTTGAAGGCCGGGTGGAGAGCCAGGGCACGAAGGATTTCCTGCTCAACGACCCGATCAGCCGCAAGCTCTATCTCGGCGAGAATTTCCAGATGTAACCCGGATTTACGACCATGAAGACTGCCGCCACCCGCGTCCCCCACATCACCGTGGGACATTTTTATGCCAACCACGCGGAAACGCTGGGGCTGCGGCTGGAAGGTGCCTCGCGGGGGCTCAACCGCAAAATCAAGGAGCCCACCATCAATCGCCCGGGGCTGGCCATCAGCGGGTTTTACAGCTACTTCGCGGGCAAGCGCATTCAGGTGATCGGCGCGGCGGAATTAAGCTATCTGCGCAGCCTCAGCGCCACCTTGCTGCGCGAACGGTTGAAGCAGCTTTTTTCCCGCAACATTCCCTGTCTCGTCATCGCCCGCAATTCGCCGATCCCGAATTCCCTGCTCGATCTTGCCGCCGAACACGAAACCCCGGTCTTCCGCACGCACATGATCACGATGAAATTCATCAACGCCGCGACGATTGCGCTGGAGTTTGATTTCGCCCCGTCCACGCAGGAATACGGCAGCATGGTGGACATCCAGGGCATCGGCACCCTCATCCGCGGGGCCAGCGGCATCGGCAAGAGCGAGTGCGTGCTCTCCCTCATCGAACGCGGCTACAGCCTCGTCAGCGACGACATCACGAAAGTCCGCTCGGTCGAGGGCCGTGAACTGGTCGGCATGTCCGCCGATCTCACCCGCTTCCACATGGAAGTCCGCGGCATCGGCATCATCAACCTCAGCTCGATCTTCGGCGTCGGCAGCGTCCGCACCGAAAAACGCCTCGATTTTGTTATCACGCTCAAGGACTGGGAAGAACTCGAAAATGTGGACCGGATCGGTCTGGATCGCGAGTTTTACGAGGTGCTTGGCATCAAGATTCCCCACGTCACCATCCCGGTCCGCAAGGGCCGCGACCTCGGCCGTCTGGTCGAAGTGGCCGCCCTCGACCAGAAATTAAAAAGCATGGGACAGAACAGCGCAGTTGAATTTAATCAAAGACTGCTGCAAATGATGAGTGAACGCCGTATCCGATAATTGAAAAATGGGAATCCTCTCTCGCAAAAAACCAACTGACGACGTGCTCCGCCACAGCAAGGAGATCGTCATCCAGAACCGCAATGGCCTGCATGCGCGCCCCGCCGCGATGTTTGTCAAAATTTCCAGCCGGTACCGGGCCGAGGTTTGGGTTGAGAAGGATGGTGAGCGAGTGAACGGCAAAAGCATCATGGGCCTCATGATGCTGGCAGCGGGCAAAGGATCGAAACTTCACATCATTGCCGAGGGAGCCGATGCCGACAAAGTCGTCGCCGAAATCGAGAACCTCGTCCAGACCCGCTTCGGGGAGGAATAGGCGCCGCACCCGACCCGTTGACGGGGCGGCCGCATCCGCAGGGCACATCTTCGAAAGTTGCAGTTTGTAGCCACGGCACTCTGCTGCCGTGTTCTGGGGAAAGAGGACGCCCCAACAGAGTGGGGCGACTACAACGTCAGCGTTCTCGACGCCCTGTTTTCTACGGCACACAGATGCCGTTGTTTGTTTTTGCAACTTTCGGGCATGCGCCCCACCCGCACTCCCAGTCGAATCAATTTTGACGGGTTTCCTATTTGCTGTTAAGCCTTGGATACGTGAGCGGCACTGACCCCAAAATTAAGCAGGAAAAACGCTTCCAAGGAGTGGCGGTGGCTCCGGGCATCGCTCATGCCCAAGTCGTCATCCATTGGGTGGACGACGAGGAAATCCCCCTGCGGACAATCACCGCCGGGGAGCTTCCCGAGGAAATCGCCCGGTTCGAGGCTGCGCTCATCGCCACCCGCGCCGAATTGCTGGAGATACAGCAACGCATTTCCGACGCCATTGGTTCCAAAGATGCCAGCATCTTCGACGCCCATCTCCTGGTCGTGGAAGACCGCACGCTGATTGATGAAGTCCTCCGCGGCCTGGAGCACGACCGTCAGAACGTCGAATACGTCTTCCACAAGGTCGCGGAAAAATACTGCCGTTCGCTGGGCGAGATTGACGATCCCTATCTCCGGGAACGCGTTGTGGATATCGAGGATGTGGCCCGCCGGGTGATTCGCCACCTTCTCGGCAAGGCCCCCCGCAACCTCGCCGGCCAGGACGGCACCCACGTCATTGTCTCCCACAATCTCACCCCCTCCGACACCGCCTCGATCAACCGGGAGCTTGTCCTCGGTTTTGCCACGGAACAAGGCAGCAAAACCTCGCACACCGCCATCATGGCCCGCTCGATGGATATCCCTGCCATCGTCGGATTGCACGACATCTGCTCCCACCTCACCAGCGGCGACGATGTGCTCATCGACGGGTACAGTGGTCTTCTCATCCTCAACCCCACGCCGGAAACCCTTCAGGAATACGGCGGCATCGAACTCAAAAAAGAGGCCGTCGAGGAAAAGCTCGAGCTCATCCGCGAGACCTCGTCCACCACCAGCGACGGACGCCATATCATCCTCTCCGCCAACATCGAGTTGCCCGAGGAACTCGACGATGTGATTGAAAGCGGAGCCGAGGGCATCGGACTCTATCGCACCGAGTTTCTTTATCTCAATCGTTCTTCCCCGCCGGATGAGGAGGAACAGTATGAAAACTACCGCCTCATCGCCGAGCGGTCCAAACCCCATTCGGTCATCATCCGCACTTTGGATATCGGCGGCGACAAGGAAACCGGCAGCCTCGATCTCGCGGAGGAGCAAAACCCTTTCCTCGGCTGCCGGGCCATTCGTTTCTGCCTGAAAAACCCCAAAATCTTCAAAACCCAGCTTCGGGCCATCCTACGTGCCGCCGCCGTCGGCAATGTGCGCGTGATGTATCCCATGATTTCCGGCCTGGAAGAGCTGCGCCAGGCCAATGCCACCCTGGAGGAGTGCAAACAGGAATTGCGCGAACGCGGCGTCGAATTCCATCCCGATCCGGATGTCGGAGTCATGATCGAGATTCCCAGTGCCGCGCTCTGTGCCGATCACCTCGCCCGCGAGGTCAAATTTTTCAGCATCGGAACCAACGATCTCATCCAATACGCCATCGCGGTGGATCGCGTGAATGAAAACATCGCGCATCTCTACGAACCCACCCATCCCGGCGTGATCCGCCTGCTGAAAATGATCGTGGATGCCGCACACAGGCAAAACATCTGGGTGGGAGTCTGCGGCGAAATGGCTGGCGACATTCAGCTCGTCCCCCTCCTCCTCGGACTCGGCGTGGATGAATTAAGCGCCAGCAGCAGTGTGGTACCGCGCGTGAAGAAAGCCGTCCAATCCCTCAGCATTCCCACCTGCCAGAGCCTGGCCGAGGAGGTTCTGGGTCTGGACACTGCTTCCGCCATCCTCAAGCGTTGCCTCGAAGTCGCGCGGTCCCACTACGCCGAACTGCTGGATTAAATCGCGGATGGGGCATGGGAAATGGAGGGATGCGGGCCCTCGCATCCCAAGGCGACAAGGGCCTGCCGACCTGAATGGCACGAGGTTAAGGAGCATTTTGGACAGAAAAGCTGGTTCGGAATCTCCGATCTACACCGAAACTTGAACCTGCACGTACCTCCGGGAAGAGCGGCGAGTAGGGGTAGGTTCAGGAGTAAGGGTATGTCCTCTCAAACCCGCCTTAACTTCGTGCCATTCCCTGCCGACTTCCATTTTTTCGCCAATCCGCCCGGTTCACATTTTCCGGCTTCCTTCCTGGCTTTTCTCCGGCCGGCTGGCTGCACCCCGCCATGGTCCCGCCCTTGCGGGGCCTTTCGTTCGCACTCCAACGAAAGAAAATACTCTCCGTAGCCTGCCCGGCTTGCTAATCTTCCCGCAAGGCGGTAACAATTATGAGCAATGAAACTGCGGCTGGATCTTCTGGAGCATCTGACGATGGAGGACATCGCGGAGGTGGCCTTGGCGAACAATCACCGCTACAAGCCCGAGCCGCTTTTCTCGCAAACTGGAGTTGGCAGTCTGTCGCCGACCTCAATCGCGGACTCTGCGCGCGAGGAGGAGCTCAACACGGCCTTAATTCAGAAAGTGGAGAAGCGTGCGGCCGAGAGTGGGAATCTGTACGGGGCGAAGTAATCGCTCTTATTGAAACGCTCGACCAGCTGCGCAGTTTCCACCGCAAAGCCCCCTTCCTCTTTTTCAACGGCAATACCTTTGCCGATATCGCCCGCGGACTTTTCGGCATCCTTTTTCGAGACGTGTCGACCTTCCGTCTCAAACAAATCACCTCCGCAGTGGCGCATTATGTCGCAGGTGTGCTTGATCGTGAAGTCATGACAGCAATGGTGGAATCTTTATCGCAGATATCCTCCTTTCGAGTCGGCGACCGGGTCAAGACCCTCAAGGGCACACTCCATGGCGTGATCGTAAGCATCCTCGACGATGGCCGCGTGAAATGGCGGGCCGAAACCGGCACCGAATTCCTCGCCTTGCCTGAAAGTCTCATCCCGGAGGACTGAGTCTTCAAGTCTCAGGTTTCTAATTTCAGGTTTTTTCCCATGTCCTGGTACATCGCCAGCATTGACTCGCCGCAAGCCCCGTTGAGCTGCCGCGACAGGGGCGCATCTCCGAAAGTTGCAGGTTGTAGCCACGGCACTCTGCTGCCGTGTTCTGGGGAAAGAAGACGCCCCAACAGAGTGGGGCGACTACAACGTCAGCGTTCTCAACGCCCTGTTTTCTACGGCACACAGCGGCCGTAGTTTGTTTTTGCAACCTTCGGAGATGCGCCCCCGCGAGAGGCAGATAGGGCCATCTTCGTGACGCGGGCACAATGGGAACGTAGTTTTGTCATTCACGGTGCCCCGGCCAGCCAGGTTTCGCCAAAAGAACTGCCGGAACAGGCGCAGTTCTGGTAGGGAACCGCTGGTCCAACCGTCTATTTTGTAGGCGGTTGTGCCCCCCCCCGGAATTGAAAACGGAAGGGAGCGTCCTAACGCTCCAGGATCAGCAATATCTCAGCCTTCGCCAGCTACCCCGTCCTCATCCTCCACGTCACTGACCACCGGAGCGATGGCTTGGAGAATCTCGCCGTCGCGCATGTTGATCAGGATGACACCCTGGGCATTTCGTCCCGTCTCGCGGATGCCGGCCACTTTGGTGCGAACCATCTTGCCCTTGTTGGTGATGAGCATGAGTTCATCGGCATCGCGCACCGTGAGAGCCCCGGCTACGCCGCCGGTTTTATCGTTGGTTTTCATGGTAATGATGCCTTTGCCGCCGCGGGACTGAATGCGGTATTCCTCGAAGCTCGTGCGCTTGCCCAAGCCGTTCTCGCCGGCAACGAGCAACATGGCATTCGGATCCATCAAGGCAACGCCGACGACGTAATCGCCCTTGTCAGGCCGGATGCCCCAGACGCCGACGGTGTTGCGGCC